>Ga0247727_10010768_pt1 | contig 16123 bp, 17 predicted proteins | sample WisWelCaveWW1625_FD_202498 | JGI IMG/M metagenome (GOLD analysis project Ga0247727, IMG submission 202498) | Biofilm microbial communities from Wishing Well Cave, Virginia, United States - WW16-25 | ecosystem: Environmental > Aquatic > Deep subsurface > Groundwater > Cave microbial mat | place... | reverse complement strand
GCTCGTCGTTGATCTCGGCTGTGGCAACGGGCGGTTCATCATCGGCAGTGCATTGGGTCGGCCGGACCTCAATCATCTCGGCATCGACGTCCTGCCGGTCGTCATTCGTTACGCGACGCGGCGGGCAAATCAACGCGGGCTCAAAAATATTCGGTTGGCAGTTCGCGGTGCCTTTGAATTTCTGGCAGACCTTGTCGCTCCGCAATCGGTCCGTGAGATTCATTTGTATCATCCGCAACCGTTTCACAATCAGGACGAGGCTGCCAAGCGACTGATCACGCCGGAATTTGTCGGTCTGGTGCATCGCTCGCTGGAGCCCGCCGGCCAATTCGTGTTGCAGACCGACAACGCGGCGTATTGGAAGTACATGCGGAGGATATTGCCGCACTTTTTCGAGTTCCACGATCACCCCGCCTCTTGGCCCGACGCCCCGCATGGCAGAACGCGGCGCGAGATCATCGCCCGCGGCCAAGGCCTGAAAATCTTTCGTGGCCTGGGTACACCTCGGCCCGAAGTCGACCAGGCCCGCCGGAACGAACTCGCCCAGAGCCTGCCGTTGCCGCAATCATTCTCAACGAGTTAGATTCAGAATCATCCCTTGTTATAATCCAGCCCATGTTTGCATGCCTCTTTGACATTGACGGAACTCTGCTCTCCAGTGGCGGCGCGGGCAAGCACGCGATGTATGCCGCGCTCGCGTCTGAGTTCGGCCTTGGCGAAATTGACGACGGCGTGCCGTTCGCCGGGCGCACGGATCGCGCGATCGGCCACGACCTGTTTCTTCGACACAACATCGATGACACCGCGATCAACTGGCAACGATTCGTCCGAGCATACCTGGGACATTTGCCGGACTCGCTATCGAGTCGACCGGGTCGAGTTTTGCCAGGAGTGGCTGATCTGCTGGAGCGACTTCGTAGCCTCAGCCATGTCGCAATCGGCCTCTTGACTGGAAATATTCGCGACGGTGCCCAAGGCAAACTGCAACATTACGGCATCAGCGACTACTTCGCTTTCGGTGGCTTTGGCGATTGCCATTTTGATCGCAATGCAGTTGCCCACGAAGCCCTGAGTCAATTGCGCGCCCACATGCAAACTGAATTGTCAGCCGAGAATGTCTGGGTAATCGGCGACACCCCTCTCGACGTCCGCTGCGCCCGCTCCATTGGCGCTCACGTCCTGGCCGTGAGCACGGGCTTGCACACACCAGAAGAACTTGCAGTTGAATCGCCAGACATTTTGGTGACCGAGTTAACCCAGAGCGAAGCGTTGCTCGATGCCATTACGTAATTGTCCAACTGGTGGCCATCGGAGCCTGATTCTCGGCCATTTTGATTAAGAAACTTGTTGCGGAAATCCCTCCCTGCGAAAAGAAGACGGTCATGAGACTTGCGAAACGCCTTGCGACTGCATGTTTGTGTTGCCTCGTGGTTTCGCGTTCCGTCTGGCTGGCGGCCGACGAAATCGACCGGCACAGTTCGAAGACTCCGTTGCGAGGGACGATAATCTCAGAAAATTCCAAAGAGGTTGCCATCAAGGTCACCCAGGGGGGCAAGACTGAGGATGTCACGATTGGCTTGGGTGACGTGATCGACATTCGATACGACGGAGCTGCCGGGTTGGCGATTCGGACGGCGGCCGGTCTGGAACGAGCGGGTCAGTTGGAAAAGGCCATAACTGCCTACGAAAAAGTGGCGGGCACCGCGGGCAATTCCGGCTTGGTGAACCAAGCGGCGACATTCGGCAAGACACGATCGCTCGCCAAGCTGGCCATTCAGGATCCGAAGCGATTGGAAGATGGAATCAAATCGCTCGAGGAGTTCCGCACCAAGAACGCGGATTCTCGATTCCATTTCGCCTTGCACGAGCTGCTCGGCCAGTTGCAGTTGGCCAAGGGCAACGACGCGGCAGCCGCTCAGGCGTTTCGCGAACTGGCCGCGGGCCCAACGAACGAACTCAAGATGCGTGCGGCCATTTGGGACGGGCGTTTGCTCATGAAAGCGGGAAAACTAACCGAGGCGCAAACCAAGTTTGACGAAGTCGTCTCTGGAAAGGCCGTGACTGCGACCGAAAAGCTACGCCAGCAAGAGGCATTGCTTGCCAAGGGCGACTGTCTTGTGCGGAGCAAGAAACTGGATGAGGCCGAGCAGCTCTTTCGCAAGGTGATCGACGAAACGTCCCCGGACGAGGCCGAGCTACAAGCGGCCACGCGCGTGGCCCTGGGCGACGTGCTGCGTGATGCTGGAAAGGCGAAAGAAGCCCTGATGGCCTATCTGCAAGTCGATCTGCTCTACAGCACGGAAAAAGCGGAACACGCCAAAGCGGTCTACCACATCGCCGCAATCTGGGCCCAACTCGGCCGCGCAGACTTCGCAAGTGAAGCCGGCGAGAAACTGAGCCGGCTATACCCAGAGAGTTCGTGGGCGAAGCAGCAGGTGAAGCCTTAATGACGAAATCCAAATGTCTAAAAAATGGCGAAATCCGAATGACGAAGACTCCCGATGCCTTCGTTGATCATTCGTGCTTCGTTATTCTCCCGACACTCGTTCTTCGACATTCGTCAATCCGCTGATTGGATCTGGAATCTCGATCTTCTCCAGCTCTGCTAACCCGGCGATTGGGCTTGAGTTTGGTCCCGTGGCCGACTCAGAGATTTTGAACGCTGGCAATGCGGCCCTGCGGTTCATCGCCCAGATCGCTCCCGCGGCCGATAGGACCAACAGAATGAACGCCGCCGCCAGGTAGCCGCTGAGTTGGGTAGTTTTCTCGCCGCGCGGTCGCGGAGTCCATGAAATCAGCCGGCCGATCAACAGCGGCGCGGCGCGATCGGTACCATCGGCCGCATCATAGCGCCAGAGTTTTAGAAAGTAGCCCGCGAAGGTGACGCTCTCTGAAATATTCCCGCCAACCGGCATCCCCGGCGCCACATTTGGCACGACGATCACGTACGGGTTTGGGCGCGAATCGTCCGTGAATAAATAGCCCTCGTAGAGTGTTTCGACTCGCGTCGGATTGAAGAACCCGTTATCGATCGCCTTTCGCGGCACGAGGCCGCGCAGGTAACCCTTCAAATAAACCAGTTCCCCGCGATGCCGTTCCGGGTGCTGCCAGAGTTCGGCGAAGCGGATATCGGTTCGTGCGTTTCGTTCGAGTAGTTCATTCGTCGCCCCCGCCGCCACAGTGACCAAGTGATAATAAGGCCGTTTGGCCAACTCCTCTGTCTTGTCCAAGACGTTTCGCAAGAGTTCCTGGTCCACAACGGGTAACTCACCCGGAAGCGACTTCGTCACATGGACCGGCCCGTTCTTCGCCTCGTCAGCCGGCTTCGGCCGCCCGTCGGAGGCGATGACCCCATCGCCCAATTCCTGGTACGGCGACGGTGGTACCATGGTCTGAATTGCTTCGTGGCCGTTGGTCTCAGTCCTCGTTCTGGGTGATGATGGCGATGAATATCGCAGCGGGCCCAGGCGCAGCAGCACCATCGCTGAGACGAAAAGGGCGGTGAGAACCAGCAGCCGCACCAAGAAGCGGACTGGCGTCGGCGACTGACTCGCCGAATGTCGGCCGAATCTAAATATCAAGGTACGCATCTCCACCGGGAAAAAGTGATTGTCAAGATTATAGGTGTGTCAGCAGAACCCGGCCACTGTGTGTGTCAGGCCCGCGGGTGAAATTTCTGATGAATGGCCCGCAGCCGTGTGCGATCGACATGGGTGTAAAGTTGCGTCGTGGCGATGTTCGAGTGGCCAAGCATTTCTTGGACTAGCCGCAAGTCAGCGCCGCCAGAGAGCATGTGGGTGGCGAAACTGTGTCGCAGCGTGTGCGGGCTGACTCGGGATGGAAGCCCGGCGCGACTCGAATATTTTTTGACCAGCATCCAAATCATCACACGCGATAACTTGCTGCCGAAGCGGTTGAGAAAAACCCACGGCACCGCGGAGTTGCCTTTGGTCAGTTCGCTACGCTGACTCGCCAGGTAGGTTTCCAACGCCGCGATCGCCTTGCGACCGAGCGGCACGATGCGCTGCTTGTCGCCCTTGCCCGTACACTGGCAGAATCCGTAATCGAGTTTGAGATCGTTGAGCAGCAGGCCGGCGACTTCGGAGACGCGGCACCCGGTCGCATAGAGGGTTTCCAGCAAGGCACGATCGCGTGACGCAAACGGATCGCCGGCACTCGGAGCGGCCAGAAGCTTATCAATTTGCTGCTCGTTCAGTACCGTCGGCACTCGCTGCCACAGGGACGGGGTCGAGAGCAGCTCGGCCGCACTTTCAGAGACACGGCCCTCGAGCACCAGGAATCGGAAAAACATCTTGAGCGATACAATGTGCCGGGCAACACTTGCCGCGGCCAGTCGTTCGCGAGAAAGGAAGCTGATGTAGCCGGCCAATTGCCTCAGGCTGAGTTTGCCGATGCTGAGGCAGCGTGATTCATGAAGCCAGCCGGAAAATCGGGTGAGGTCTCGCCGGTAGGCAGCCGCAGTGTTTTCCGCCAGACCGCATTCGGCCCGCAGGTAGTGGCAGAACGCGGCCACGTCCTCAAGCACAGCGGCGCACTTGAAGCTGCGGTCGCTCGTCGATTCGGCGGGCGGCAAGTTGCTGTTCGTAGATCGGGCAGCGCTCAAAGTCGTTCCCGCAAATACTGAGGACCTGGACCAGATTATCTATCCGCAGGACCTGCTCACACTTAGGATGGCCATCGTCGATGAACGGGCAAGCCATACTCGTCTCCGGACCGTTGAGGGACAATGGAAGCATCTGGCCGACAAGCGTCAATTAGTATCGGATTTGACGACCCGGTGACTTGAATCGAAGCCGCACGGCCAAACGGGGTATTGCCCGGCGTTTCAATACCTTATGCTGGAATGCCATCGGGAGCGTCAGTGAAGACGCTCGCAAAACCGCCAGCCTGAACAGTCAGCGAAGCCACAGACTGCATGAGCAAGCGAAACACGATTCTGGTAACCGGTGGGGCCGGTTTCATCGGCAGCCATCTGTGCGAGCGATTGATCGAGGCAGGCCACGACGTGGTGTGTGCCGATAACTTTTTTACCGGATCGAAAGAGAATATTCGAGGTCTGGTGGGTCACAGCCACTTCGAGTTTGTGCGCCACGACATCGTTAATCCGCTCGTCGTCGAAGTCGATCGGATCTACAACCTCGCCTGCCCGGCCAGCCCCGTGCATTACCAGATGAACCCGATCAAGACGATTAAGACCTCCACGGTCGGCATGGTGAACATGTTGGGACTGGCCAAGCGCGTGAAGGCGCGGATCCTTCAAGCATCGACGTCTGAAGTATATGGCGATCCGGAAGAGCACCCGCAGAAGGAAACCTATTGGGGGCACGTGAACCCGATCGGTCCGCGCAGTTGCTACGACGAGGGCAAGCGAGTCGCCGAGGCACTGTGCATGGACTATCACCGCCAAAACGGAATCGAGATTCGAATCGTTCGCATCTTCAACACCTATGGCCCACGCATGCACCCCAACGACGGCCGCGTCGTATCGAATTTCATCGTACAGGCATTGAAGGGTAAACCGGTCACGATCTACGGCGACGGTTCGCAGACTCGCAGCTTTTGCTACGTGGACGACCTGGTCGATGGCCTGATTCGCATGATGGAAAACGGCCAGTCGATCGGCCCAATCAATCTGGGCAATCCCGCGGAGATTACGGTGGGTGAGCTAGCCGAGCGCGTAATCAAGATGACCGGGTCGAAGTCACAGATTGAAAAGCGAACCCTGCCCCAGGACGATCCGCGAAAACGCCAGCCCGACATCACTCTCGCCAAGAAATACCTTGGCTGGGAACCCAAAGTCTCGTTGGAAGAAGGACTGCAAAAGACGATCGAATACTTCCGCAGTGTTCTCTGAAGCAACTGCCCATGCGAATTTTGGTCACAGGCGGCGCGGGTTACATCGGAAGCCACACGGTCGCCTTGTTGCGAGCGAGCGGCCACGAAGTTTCGGTCGTCGACAATTTCTCCACCGGCCATCGCGAAGCCGTACCGGCCGATTGCAGCTTTCAATGCGATTTGGCCGAGCGTGTTGCTATTCAGCAATTACTCCGCACGCGGAGCATCGAAGCGGTTGTTCATTTCGCGGCGTCTTGCTATGTCGGCGAGTCGGTGACCGATCCGGCCAAGTATTACAACAACAACCTGGTTGGAACCTTGAGCCTGCTTGATGCCTTGCGAGCCGCTGGAGTGCCGCGGATCGTTTTTTCGAGCACCTGTGCGACGTACGGCATACCATCGCGCGTGCCGATTACCGAAGAAGAGTCGCAACAGCCGGTGAACCCATACGGTTTCACGAAACTGGCGATCGAACGGGCGCTGAAGGATTACTGTCGGGCCTACGGTTTCGGCGCGGTCGCCCTCCGATACTTCAACGCCGCCGGCGCGGCGGCCGATGGATCGCTCGGCGAAGATCATGATCCCGAAACGCACTTAGTCCCGCTGCTCTTGCAAACCGCACTGAGCCAGCGGCCGCACGTTCAGATCTTCGGAACCGATTACCCAACTCCCGATGGCACGTGTATTCGCGATTACATTCACGTGGAGGATTTGGCCGACGCCCACCTACGAGCCGTTCAGCATGTGCGGGCCGGTGAGTTTCAGGAGTTCAACTTGGGCACCGGCCGCGGCTACAGCGTCCGCGAGGTAGTCGAGCTTGCGCGTCGAATCTCCGGTCGTCCCATTGCGGTCGTTGAGGCATCACGCCGGGCGGGCGACCCGCCGTCACTCGTCGCCGCCGCTGAAAAGGCTCGCCGCGAACTCGGCTGGCAACCGCGACACACGACGCTCGACACGATCATCGAGACGGCTTGGCGCTGGCATCGGGACCATCCACACGGGTACAAGAGCAAAGTTGGGTGCTGAAGTGCGAACTTCATGCTTTCGCGATCGCGATGGCCCTCCTATGATGTGAATCAGCTCAGATAATCGACTTGGCCACGAGGAGAATTTGTTGTGTCTCGAACCACGACTCGGACGGAATCAAACCCAGGATTATTCGGCAGCAACTCCACTGGCAACGCATCTACTGCGAAGCTCCAATCTGCGATCGTTCCGCTCGGCGACTTGAAAGATGGTCAAGCCGCCGACTGTTTTGTGCTTCTGATGGAAAAAGAACAGCGGCAGACGCGCTCTGGCAAGCCGTTTTTCACGTTGACCGTGCGCGATCGGAGCCGCAAGGTCGGTGTGCCGATCTGGAGCGACTCGGAGTTTTTCGCCGCCTGCGAACACGAATGGCAGCCGGGCCAGTTCTTCAAGGTGCGTGGAACGTTTCGCAACACCGAATGGGGCCCGCAACTCGAAATCGAAAAGATCCGCCTGGCGACCGACGATGACCGAAGCGACGGGTTCGAACCGGTGAACTTCCGCGAACACACCCGATTCGACGTGGAGGTGATGTTCCGAGAGTTGTGCGAATTGGCTCGCTCCCAGATTGTCGAATTGCCGTTGTCGAAATTGGTGCTGGCGGTGCTGGAGAAATACGAAGCGGGCATCAAGGAAATCCCCGCCGCGACTCACAATCATCATGCATTTGTCGGTGGGTATCTCGAACACGTGCTTTCGGTCACGCGCACGGCTGTATTCTTCGCCGACAAGTACATCGAATATTACCCTGACCTGCGCCCGCCTCTGTCCAAGTCGCTCATCGTCGCCGGTGCCATCCTGCACGACATCGGCAAGCTCAGAGAACTCGACGTCTCTTCGCCGCAAACGGTCTACTCCGTGGAGGGCCGCATGCTCGGCCACATGCTGCTCGGCCGCGATATCGTGCGTGAGGTCGCACCGTCGATCGAAGGCCTGTCGCCGCAATCACTCGTGCATTTGGAACACATCATCGCCGCCCATCAAGCCCAGCGTGAGTGGGGAGCCGTTGTCGAACCGCACACGATCGAATGCCTGCTCGTTCACTACGCCGACGACGCCGATGCCAAAGTGAACATGATGGTCCAAGCCCTGCAGAAGGATACCGGGTCCGGGCCGTTCACGTCGCGTGAGAACCCATTGCGGCGACATCTCTTCAAGGGAATGCCCGCGACAACCAAATAGCGAGCCGGTGTCGCCACTGGACTCAGGTGTTCTCGCTACGCTGCACGACGTTCGGTGGCTTCGTCTGCAACGCGGTGAATCTCAGCTCCGAGAGCACACAGTTTTTGATCCAAGCCTTCGTAACCGCGATCGAGGTGGTAGATTTGACGGAGCGTAGTTTCACCGCGTGCTGCCAGCGCGGCGATCAGCAGGGCGGCCGAGGCGCGGAGGTCGGTGGCGGTGACTTCGGCCGCCTGCAGAACACGCACGCCGGTCACGGTGGCCTCGTTGCCGTGCTGGCGAACCTGGGCGCCCATGCGGCGGAGTTCAGTCAGGTGGTGAAATCGGTCCGGGAATACGCAGTCGCGGATGCGACTTGTGCCGTTGGCCAGTGACAACAGCGCGGTGAGTTGAGCTTGAACGTCAGTCGGGAAGCCGGGGTATGGCGCCGTGTCGATGTCGGTCGCACGCAACGGGCGGTCGCCGTGAACCAAGAGCGATTGGCGATCGCTGTCGACCGTGAGGCCAATGCGCCGGAGTTTGGCGATCACGGCGGTCAGTTGCGAGCGGCGTACGTTTGCGAGTTTGATCTCGCCACGAGTGATGGCGGCCGCGGCCATGATTGTGGCGGCTTCGATGCGATCGGGAATGATGCGGTAAAAGCCGCCGCCGAGTCGCGGAACGCCGCGAATGTGAATGCGCGATGTGCCCAGGCCGTCGATCTGAGCGCCGAGTTCGCACAGAAACCGACCCAGATCGATGACCTCCGGCTCGCGCGCGGCACCATCGAGCCACGTGTCGCCTTCCGCCAGCACGGCGGCACTCATGACGTTGCACGTCCCGGTGACCGTCGTGCCTCGTTCGCCGCACAAGTTGATTGCCGCACCGTGCAATTTGCGAGCGCGGGCCGTCACTTCCTCGTTCTTGATCGTGATTTCGGCACCGAGCGCAGCGAGTCCCTTCAAGTGCAGGTCGACCGGCCTGTCGCCAATTTTGCAGCCGCCGGGCAGTGCCACGCGGGCAAACCCGCGCCGCGCTACGAGCGGCCCGAGCACACAAAAGCTCGCCCGCATGCGCCGCACAAGATCGGCGTCGGCCTCACAGCGTGAGGAGTCGTTCACCTCGAGATGAATTGCACCGGTGGGCAATCGGATCGAACTCAGGCCAATCCCGTCCAGTACTTGCGAGAGTGTATCGACGTCGGCCAATCGCGGCACACTGTCGAGAACGACAGCCTCATCGGCCAACAGGCAGGCCGCCATGATCGGCAGTGCGGCGTTTTTTGAACCGGCTACGGCCACCGTGCCGCGAAGCGATCGGCCGCCTCGAATAACCAGCTTCTCCATGTCCGCCGTCCTTGGATTCTCTGTTATGGAGTGCGGTGGCTTGACACCGCTTTCAATCGCGTCGGTCAACAACTAAACCTATCCAGCGCGGTGTCAAGCCACCACACTCCAAAGTCTAGAGCTTCCTCGCAGAGACCACACGCGGATGCCGTGCGTAATCGGGAATTGTGGGAAGCAACTCGTACTCGCCGCGATTCTCAACCAGCTCTCGGACCGACGTTTCCTGCGGTGCTCCGATCTCCAGAATCAACTGGCCACTCGATTTCAAATACTTGGCCGCTTGACCGATGATCTGGGACGCGAATTCGAGCCCCGTCGGCCCGCCATCGAGGGCCAAGTGTGGTTCAAAGTCACGAACACCTACAGCTAAGTTCGGTATTTCGGCCGTGGGAATGTATGGTGGATTGCTCAAAATGCAATCGACCTGGCATCCCGCTGGGAGCGGCTCAAACAGATTTCCCTCAAGAAATACGATCCGTTCGGCGACGCTGTGTCGCTGGGCGTTTCGCCGGGCGACTTCAAGGGCCGCGGGCGACCGATCGAGTGCCCAAATCCGAGCCCCTTTGTGTTGATGGGCTGCGGTGACCGCCAAATTGCCCGAACCGGTGCCCAGATCGATTGCCGTCACAGTTTCGAGCGGCTTGGCAACTCGGAGGAATTCGAGCACGACGAACTCGGAGTCCGGCCTGGGTATCAAAACGGCCGGACCCACCTCGAAATCCAGCGAGAAGAATTCCTTGTGGCCCACCAAATAGGCGACCGGGGCTCCGGCACTTCGTCGCTGTACCAAATCGCGAAAAACGTCACGCACCGCATCGCTCGCCACTTCGGAAAATCGTGTGTAGAGCTTAATCCTCTCACAACCAAGCGCGTGGGCGAGCAACACCTCAGCGTCCAATCGCGACGACTCTGAACCGTGTTCCTTCAGAAAGGCGGTAGTCCAGTTCAAGAGCCGGCCGATGGTCCAGGGTTCGTTCGCAGATTGAGCCACAGAACCTCGCGGAGAATGGTAATCGGTGATCAGGTAATCGGTGATCGATTCAGCTACCAATCACCGATTACCCAATTACCGATCACCCGCTTTCACTCCGGTGGCGGCAATTCGTCGCCGTTCGCGGCTTTCAAGATCGCGTCCACGACTTCGTCCATGTCGCCGGCAATGATCTGATCGAGATTGTAGAGCGTCAGGCCGATTCGATGATCGGTCAGGCGGTTCTGTGGAAAATTGTAGGTGCGGATTCGATCCGAACGATCACCGGACCCGATTTGATTGCGTCGCTGATCGGCACGCTGCGATTGTTCCTTCGCGATCTTCTGCTCGTAGAGCCGGGACCGAAGCACTCGCATGGCCTTGGCCCGATTCTTGTGTTGGCTTTTTTCGTCGCGGCAATTGACGACGATTCCCGTGGGCAAGTGAGTGATGCGTACGCCGCTTTCCGTTTTGTTCTGATGTTGGCCGCCGGGCCCGCCCGATCGCATGGTGTCGACCTGCAGGTCCTCGGTGCGAATATCAATCTCTACTTCGGTCGGTTCGGGCAACACGGCCACGGTCGCGGCCGATGTGTGAATGCGGCCTTGAGCCTCGGTTTCAGGAACGCGTTGCACCCTGTGGCCGCCGCTCTCAAACTGCAATTCCTGATAGGCCCCTTGCCCCTCGACCGAAAAGGTCGCTTCACGGAAACCGGCCCGCTCGGTCGGACTGATGTTGATCGGCTCGGTCTTCCAACCCTTCTTCGTGGCGTATTTCGTGTACATGTCGAACAGATCGCGAGCGAACAGGGCCGCCTCTTCGCCGCCGGTGCCCGCGCGGATTTCCATGATCAGGCTATTCGCGTCGGCCATTTCGCCGCCGGCCGTCAGTCGTCGCAATTCGGTCCAAAGTTCGAGCCGGGCCATTTGCATCGACTCCAGTTCCGATTGGTAGAAGGCACGCATCTCGGCCTCCGGCTCGGCGGCGATCAGGGCACGAATCTCCTTGATTTGACCGGTGAATTTCCTGTATTGCTGCCATTTGGTCGCCACCTTGGCCAGCCGGCCGTACTCGCGATGAATTGCCCCCGCGCGCGCGGCGTCGCCGGCGATGGCCGGGTCGGCCATCTGCGCTTCGAGTTGCTGGAAGCGGGCCAGCTTCTCATCCAGTTCTTTCACGAGGTCTTGCGCCACGCCGATCGCACCTTAGCCGAAGTGGAAAAAAGAAGGCAGCTCGATCGCGGTGACCCGAGACCGAGCTGCCAGGAAGATTGTCGATGAGCTAATTCGCAGTGGCTGCTTTTTCGTCCTTTGGTGATGTCGCTGTGCCCTTCTGAGCGGCCCGCCGCGCTTCCCAATCATACTTGCGCTGGAACTTCTCCACGCGACCGGCCGTGTCCACGAACTTTACTTTGCCCGTAAAAAACGGGTGGCAGCTCGAACAAATCTCCACCGCGATCTTTTCTCGCGTGCTTCGAGTCTTGAATGTGTTGCCACAGCCACACGTAACCGTGGCTTCCAAGTATTTCGGATGAATTTCTTTCTTCATGCTCGTCTCCGACTCAAAATCCGGCCGACGCGGCCTATGTGCCCCATGCGTCAACCAAGCCGCGTCGAGTGTAGTCCCTGCGGATTCGGTCGGCAAGGCGAGTTCATTTTTCAATTCACCGTGAAATCTTCGTCCGGCCGATACTCGAAGAACTGGTGAGCAATCTGCCGCACCAGGAATCTCATGTACAGGCCTCGGAACTTGTCCTGGGAGAGTTCGGAAGACGGAATCGGCCGCGCGCCGGGGTAAAGTTGTTCGATGTGCGTGTCGAAGGCGATCTCGCCCTCCTTCTCCATGTCCGCGACCTGCACGCGGATTTTGCAACTGCCACGATAGAGTTGACTGCTCTGCTGTTCGTACAGCGTGAAAGACTCCACCTCCAAATACACAACGCGCGTGGCCTTGAACTCGTTGCCCACGTCGGTCAACTCCCAATCCGAATGCTCGTCTTTCCAATGCCGCACCTGATTGGGATCGGCGAGCTTGATACCCTTGACATTTTCGCGTAGCTCGCGGACCACGCCACGGACCAAATCGTTATCCAGCCCGGCGTATTGAAACTGGACGCTGCGACCTACGTGAGCGATGACGACCACCGTCTGCTTCTCAAGACCCTCATAGGCGGCGGGGGTTTTCGGCGGCGGCAGCAGGAACAGAAAATAGACCGCCGTAAACGGGTTGCAGCCCAAACTCATTAGACTGGCCAAACTGAGTGCGAAGATTAAGGAGCGTCGGTAAGAAGTGCCTTTGCTCATCCCTGTCCCCTAAAGAAAGAAGCGGATCGTCCAGCCGATCATGGTGATCGCGACGACCGACAACACGATCACAACCGCCGCTCGTTCCGGCGAGCGGACGCCAATCGTTCGCCCCACGGCGGCACTGGCCAGGCACCACGGAATCAAACCCACCAAGCCCAGTGCCAGCACACAGCCGCCCGCATTCGTCCAAGCAGCCGTCAGCAATCGGCCACGCATTACGTGCGCGAAGCTCGTAGTCATGCCGCACGATGGGCACGGGATGCCCGTCAGCGCACGAAACGCACAGGGCGGCAAGCCAAGCTGCTCATGCGTTCCAAAACCACGTTCATCCGGATTCAACCAGCAAGCGAGCCCCAGTACGACTGCCAGCGCCGCAGCAACCGCCACCAAAGTCAGCCGACTTGCCTTGCGAAGCGGCCCCGGTTCGAGCCTAATCGGCTCCAATTCCGATGGTTTTTCCAGATGGGGCAGGGACATTAGCTCTTTCAGTAATCTGAGGCAAGGTGGTTTGGATTGTGCGCTCGATTGGGCAAGATTCACCGCGAAAGTCATGCAACTGCCGCCCGCTGTCAGGCGGCCAGTTTGGCCGAACTCTGCTCAGACATTTCTGCTGCCCATTGCTCGGCCTGATGCGTGCAATTCAAGAGCGAGTCCTCGACCCGCAGTCGCCAATTCTCGAGGTCTTCATTTTTCAATCGGTGCGGTAAGTGGATGGGCATTCCGGCGACACAGGTGATGCAACTGTACGGCATCGGCACGGCGAACCGATCCCAGCTTCGCGCCCGCCAAGCGTTCGTGAAGCCGAATCCTAACGGAACGAGCGGCAGGCCGGTCTGCGAGGCGAGGAAAATTGCCCCCGGCTGAAAATGCCGTCGCGGGCCTTTCGGCCCGTCCGGCGTGATCGCCAGACTCATGTGACGGTCAGCATGCATCATCTCCAGCAGGCCGGCCCGGCCGCCTCGCGTCGTCGAGCCTCGCACCGTTTGCGCGCCCAGCTTTTCAACGATCTGGCTGATGTATTCGCCATCGCGGTGTTTGCTGATCATGACCAGACACTTACGCAGGTACGGCAAGCCAAAAAAGGCAAACCCGAGAATCGACTCGTGCCAGGCGGCGAAGATGAACCCTTCGTGCTGCGGGTCAAGCGGATTCATATCGGGTGTGGGATTGCGCAGGCGGAGTGCCAGCGTTCTTCGCCACAGGACCAGTACGCCGGCCCCCAGCAGGCCAACCGGTTTAGGCAGCCACGCGGGTTGAAGGTTCATAAGGCGTCCTTGCCAGCTCGGCAACTCGAGCTAATCGCACTTCCACTCGCCGCTAAATACCTCTTCCGCCGGACCCGTCATGTAAACGTGATCGTCCGCGTTCCAATCCAATTCGAGATCGCCGCCCGGCAAATGGGCCAGCACGCGGCGGTCGGTGCGACCCGTGAGCGCCGCCGCGACAGCCACGGCGCATGCTCCAGTTCCGCAAGCCAGCGTGATACCGCTGCCTCGCTCCCACGTACGCATCTTTACCATAGTGGCCGATTGGACCTCGACAAAGTGGACGTTGATTCGTCGCGGGAACACCGGGTGCGTTTCCAGAATCGGGCCAATCGTCTCGAGCGGCACTGCATCGACGCTTTGGCAGAAAATGATCGCGTGCGGATTTCCCGTTGATACACACGTCATTCGCGAATCGAGCCCGCACTTCTGCATCCAGCCTGCCGGTGATTCCAGCGCGATGTACTTGTCCAACGGAAAATCGACGATGCGATTCGCTTCGGGCGGCTGTGGCAAGCTCACGGGGATCTTGTCGGCATCCAAAACCGGCTGTCCCATGTTCACAGTCACACGCTGAACTTTGCCTTCGTGGAGTTTCAGTTGAAGCGTCAACACGCCACGACCGGTCTGGACCTTCATGGGATTCTTCTTCGTCAATCCTCGATCGAACGCAAGCTTTGCCACGCAGCGAATGCCATTGCCGCACATCTCGGCCTCGGACCCGTCAGCGTTGAACATCCGCATTCGCACGTCGGCCGTCTCCGACGGACAAACCAGAATCAGCCCGTCGCTGCCGATGCCAAAATGCCGGTCGCTCATCGCCTTGGCAAGACTTGCTGTGTTCTTGGGAAACGGTTCGGCAAAGCAATCGACATAAACATAGTCGTTGCCGCAGCCGTGCATTTTGGTGAATCGCATGGCTGAAGTTTTGCACAAACCGGACAAACGCGGCAATGGCAAATCACGTTTCGACTTGAAACTGATCGAGTGCCGCGGGACTAATCTCAAGTCCCAATCCCGGCTTGTCAGACGGGAGCATGCGGCCCTGTTCGATTCGAGGCGGCTCGGCAAACGCGGCAGTCAGCCACGGCATGTATTCGATAGCGCCGACGCAGTTCAGGCCGCATGCCAAATGGATTGACGCCTCCATCATCAGGTGCGGCCACACCGGTCGGTGCAACCCGTCGGCGAATTGCGCGATCTTGAGCCACTCGGTCATACCGCCGACGCGAGTCAGGTCCGGCTGTAGGAGGTCCACGGCGTCGCGCAGCAAGTAATCCTGCATCTCGAACCGCGACTGCAGCGTCTCGCCAAGCGCGATCGGAATGTCCAGCGCCTCGGCCAGCCGCGCGTGGCCCGCCGGGTCTTCGCAAGTCATCGGTTCCTCGAACCACGCGCACCCGAGCCGCTGGAACTCGCGACCCGCGACAATCGCCGTTGCAAAGTCCCAACGCTGGTTCGCATCCACGGCCAGCCAGACGTCGTCACCGAGTGCCTTGCGAACCGCTTCCACTCGCTTCACATCGGTTCGCAGGTCGTCGTGTCCAACTTTCAGCTTTGTGCCGATCATCCCTTGAGCCAGATACTCACAGGCCGCCTCGACCATCTGCTCGACCGACATCCAGAGCCAGCCGCCGTCGGAACCGTACACGGCCGCGCTGTCCCTCGCTCCGCCGAGCAACTTCCAGAGCGGGAGACCGGCCACTTTGCCTTTTAGGTCCCACAGCGCCAAATCCAACGCCGACTGCGCCTGCATGACCAGCCCGCGCCGGCCGATCGACTGCACGTGCCAGTACAGTTTTTGCCACAGCCGCTCATGGTCGAGCGGGTCTTCACCAACGAGCGCCGGGCCAAGATCGTCGTCAATAATCGTCTTTGCCGCTCGCCCGCCTCCTTGCAAGAAGTACGCATGTCCAAATCCTTCCGGCCCGTGGTCGGTCGCTACCCAGGCGCCCAGAAAGAAGATCGAGTCCAGCCGAAAGCCACGCCCGCCGCTGGCCGAGCCCGACACGATCGGCCGCTCCAGCGGCAGTCGCAGGAGTTCTGTCCGAATCGATGTGATCCGCAGGTCGCTCACAATCTCTTTCCCATTTTTCTGCCAGCCATTTTTCTGCCAACTTCTTTCTCGGCAGAAACAATGAGCGTAGAAAAATCAAGAGTTCGACGCCGGCACGGGATAGCCCTTCCGTTGAT
>Ga0247727_10010767_pt1 | contig 16125 bp, 16 predicted proteins | sample WisWelCaveWW1625_FD_202498 | JGI IMG/M metagenome (GOLD analysis project Ga0247727, IMG submission 202498) | Biofilm microbial communities from Wishing Well Cave, Virginia, United States - WW16-25 | ecosystem: Environmental > Aquatic > Deep subsurface > Groundwater > Cave microbial mat | place... | reverse complement strand
ACAGCGGACTGAGGACATCCAGCGCCTCTTTCACTTTTTCTTCAACGGCGCCCCCTTTTTCCAGCACGCCTTTCACCCCCTCGATAACCTCGGTCCCGGCCGCAACCATCAGCCGCGAACTGAGGTCCTCCTTCGGATGATCCACCGGTCCCGTCAATTTTATCGGAGTCCAGAGATAACCGCCCCGCTCCACTGTGAAAACCTTTGATTGCGCGCCCGGCAACCAGCGCAGACTGGAGGGAGTCACCCCCACCTGAAACTGGCCATCAATCATTCTATTTTCCACCGTGCAGCCTCCTTCCACGCAAAGCAACCCTTCGGATTCCAGAATCAATCGGGTAACCGTCAAACGAGGCGGCTCCCAGGAAAAATCCGCCGAAGCTTTTTGGAGGTTGAGACGCCGGAATTGCTCGGTGTGCGTGAAAGCGGCGATCTGATCGAGCACCGGCAGGGCTTCGAGCAGTCCATCCGTCAGCTTGACGAATCCGCTGGCCTTGATGGAACCAAGATGGCCGGGCAGTCCCTGAACCTTGGTTTCACCCTGCAGATTTCCCTTGAGCCGGGCCCGCCAGTCAGGGGCCAGAAGAGGGGTAACGGGTATGCCGCTGAATCGGACCTGCAGGTCAACCCGCGGACTATTTTCAAAGTGGATGTCGCCGCTGACATCCAGGATTCCAGTCTTATCGAGCTTCAGCCGTCCATCCGTGATGAAAAGCCGTGGATATTGAAAACGGGTTTTAAAGCTTTCAATTTCCAGCTCCGGCCGGCCCTCCTGATAAAGCCAACCATTGGAACCGGTCAGGTTCCAGCCGTTCCCGTCCGGCACAACAACCAGACGAACCTGACGGACGCCCCCTTTTGTTTTCACCTTTTCGTTTTCGTCCTTCTTTTGTGTTCCCCAACCCAGGTCGGTTTCTTCAACCACGATCTTGCGCAGGTCCAGTTTGTCGGGAATCCAGGAGGACTTTGGAATTGCCGATTGCCGATTGCCGATTGCCGATTGCGAATCCTGTAATCCCACCGGCGCGGGAACCTGTCCAAAGACAATCCTCAGATGCTGGATGGTGAGCTGGTCGATCCGCCAACTGCGATCGAGCAGCCCGCGTGGGTTAAACTCCGCGCGGATTTGATTGGCCTGTAATTCGGTGAACGCGGTGCCGGGTTTCCCGCGCGCTCCAAATCCGTCCGAATAAATAGAGAACCCGTTCCAATGAAAAGGCTGATAGGCCCCCTCGGCCTTGAGAAAAGAAACCGTTTTATCGCTGACCAGTTTGTGAAACTCTCCGCTGCGGAGATAGGAGTTAATCCAGACATAGAGCGCCAGAACGCCTCCGGTGAAAATCAGAAAGAGACCGATAAAAACAAACAAAAGAATCCGACCCATCCATTGCGGATGGCCGCCGGTTTTGGAATGTTTGCGCCCGTCTCTCATCCAATCCACAGACTACAAGTTGCGGGCAACCGGTGACAAGCGCCTTGTGCACGCCCTGATCCGGACCTAACGCGACTTTTGCGAGTGAAAACATTCTCGACATCTCAACCAACCCTTTCAATCTGAGAAACACCCTGACGTCCGGATTTGTCATGGATTCTCCTTTTTCGATCCCTCCATCATAGCCACGCCTCCTTTCCATTTCAAGAAGGTAATCGGTAACAAATCCTTGTTTTCATCGACCTTCCGTCTTATATTGCGAATGTGAGCGTTGCCGAGGTCATCCGCGAAATTGAAGCTCTTGCGACCGAGGAGCGCTTGAAGGTTCTTGAGCGCTGATTTCGCCATGCAGAACCGCGTGAATGGCCTCGTGCAAAACTTCCAGACTTTCAAGAAGAGCCTCTCGATTGATCGTGAGAGGCGGGGCGATCTTGACCGACGCCCCGCCATAGCCCACCGGCGAAAACATCAGAACGCCTCGTTCGTAAGCCGCTTCCACGATTTCGAATGCCGTGTCCGCGTCCGGCTCCTCGGTGCCGGGCTTGATCATCTGCAAAGCCGCCACCAGCCCTTTGCCGTGAACCGCGCCGATGCGACCGGGAAATTCCTCATGGATCTTTTTCAATTCCTCATGCAGCACGGTCCCCATGCGCGCCGAGTTTTCCACGAGTTTTTCCCGGTCGAGAAGTTCGAGGTTGGCAATCGCCGCCGCGCAACAAACCGGGTTGGCCGAATGAGTTGAGGTCATGGAACCCGGCGGATAGAGATCCATGACTTCGTGGTTGGCGAAAATCGCGGAAAGGGGGAGCGATCCGGAAATGCCTTTGCCGCAGCAAACGATGTCGGCCCGGACGCCGTAATGCTCAAACCCGAAATATTTTCCGGTGCGTCCAAACCCGGCCTGCACCTCGTCAAAAATCATGAGGATGTCCGATTTGTCGCACCAATCCCGCAGTTGCCGCATATAAGCCGAGTCGGCAAAACTGGCGTTGCCGCCCTGATAGGTCTCAAGGATCACCCCGCAAACGTTGGAGGCTTTGACACCGGCCTTTTGGAGAGTTTTGAGGAAAAGATCAAAACCGAGGTCCTTGCATCGGAAACCATCCGGAAACGGGACCTGAACCATTTCCGGGTCCAGATTGCCGATCCACGCTTTCAAGGCGGGAATACCGCCGATCATTTGGGAACCCAGGGTTCGTCCATGGAAGGCGTTTGCGAAACTGACAATCACCCGCTTGGAAGCCGCGATTTTCTGGCCGCGTGTGCGACAAAGTTTGATGGCCACCTCGATGGTTTCCGATCCGGTGGACAACAAAAAAACCTTGTCCAGATTTTTCGGCGCGCGTTTCACCAGCATCCCGGCCAGTTTGCCCCGGAGTTTGTGGGGAAAAAGATAGTTGGTCAGCAAACCCGTCCGGGCCTGTTCCACGATGGCATCGATCATTTCCTGGCGGCCATGGCCGGCGTTGGTCACCAGCACGCCGCTGGACCAGTCAATCCATCGGTTGCCCCAGTAATCGTGAACGATGAAATTTTCGCCCGTTTTCCAGACCACCGGCGGCAGGCCGCCCATGGATTGCGGCTCGTATTTGCGCATCTCCTCGAGGATCGGCAGCGATTCCGGAACCGGCAGAGGCGTCTGGATCGTTCGAAAGCGCGTCCGCACGAGCGCCACTTTTTTGGGTATCAAGGGAAAGGTCGGCATAAGCATCCAATAATAATTGCGGTTGTGATGCGGTTCATTTTTTCAAAAGGAAATCAACCAGTTCTTTGTATTTTGTCGCAGGATCCTTTTGGGTTACAGCCCGAATAGCGGAATCACCATTGCGCTTTTCCGCCAGAGCATCCAAAACTTTTGGAATCAGGCGGGCATCTGAACCAAGGAGTCGGTCAACAAGACAAGCGGAAAGCCAATAGCGAAGATCGGCTTCGGCACCAAAAAAATTCGTGCTATTTTGCAATTCTTCAAAAGAAGGAAGAGAACTGTTTTTCACCTTTTGTCGAAGCCACCTCTGTCGTCTTGTTAAATAATTCCGATCCCACAGAGAGGCAACATATTCGGCAAGACCTTCATCAAGCCATGGCGGACATATCCGATGATAGTTTTGATTGTGATAATTCATGAGGTAACTGCTGCACCAAGCATGCCCCAATTCGTGAAGTACACTCCCCACCGTTTCCGGATCGCCAACACGCCGCGAAATCCTCCCATCTTTGTCCCGCTCACAATAAGTGGCAATATTCATACTCCCTGTGCCATCTTGCCACCAGGTGGAAATTTCGGATTCGAACATTGCCGAATAAAATTGAACATAAGTTGGTCGGTCGGAGAAAAGGTAAAAATGGAGAGACGGAAGCGCGTCTCCAAAGATGTTATGACCAACCTTAATAAAATCCGGAATTGCGGTGAGAACAGGCTTATTCCATTCGGTGATGCCGCTGGCATAAACCGCAATAGGTCCATTGAATTTCGGATCAAGCAGGGGAGGACTCAACTTGCTCACCTGCTCCACTCTTCGAAGTAAAACATCGACGCTTGTCCATCCCTCGAAGCCGGTAAATTTCTGTTCCTTGGCCCTTCTCAGAAAGGCCTCGGCCTTGGCCGGTAAATGCAGCCTCATGCAGGCAAAACCTATTAAATAAAACGCTTCTGGACTGGGAGGGCCTTGTTTTTGGAGGGCTTCGAAAATAGCTTGAGCTTCTTGAAACTTCTCGTTTTCGCCACTGACGGCCTGGCCCAATGCCCTTTCAAGATCGAGGGAGTCGGCTTCAACAAAGCTGATGCGGGCCAGAAAAAACCAAAAGCAAATATTAAAATGAATTCGTCGCATAGATCATGTTTCAGCCGCCTCGAAGATTCGGGATGATCTTCAAAAATCACAGCACGCGGACGAGCCGGCGGCCATCGAGGATGGCATGTTGAAGGGTTCGTGAGGCAAAGCAATCGCCATTTTCACCGTCCTGACGCGGCGCCGGGGGATCGACGTTTTCGATGAACTCGACAGCGATGAATTATTGACGCGCTCCCTGCCGAACCACTGTCCGAAATCGGTTCGAGCGCGGAGACGGGCGAGCAAAAAGAGATCAAAAAGTGCGCCGTGCAGGGATCGAACCTGCGACCCAGTGATTAAGAGTCACTTGCTCTACCAGCTGAGCTAACGGCGCTTTGAGAGGGAAACACGGCTGAAATCGGGCGCCCGAAAAATCATTCGCGACACATCCTACGGTCAAACCCGGCGGAGTGACAAGCTGATTTGTGCGGACCGGTTCACCCGTCGAAGGGAAAAAATATCGGCTCAACTTCTGAATAATGAACTGGGGAGCTATTCGGTAGGCTGGTTGAGTGTTTGCGCGGAAGGTCAAACCATGACGCGGCTGACTTCGTGGAACTCCTCGCTTATGTTGCCGCTGCACGCTAAGGGGCTGTTAAAAAATAAACTATACCGTATGAGGTTCTTGAAGATTCCCCCGGCCTTTCCATCTGAGGCAAGCAAAAGACTTCTGGGGCTCTTGTGGCGCGACGTAAAAGAAGCTTTGAAAATTTTTCAAAAAAGGATTGACGAAATTAACTTTGTGACACAAAGTTAAAGTATGCAAAACAAATGGGCCGAGGAAAATCTTTATGTCATCCGGACCCTGATGGAGCGTTCGGCGATCTATCGCCGCGCGCTGGCACCCGTCATGCTCATGGCCGGTTCGATCGGCGCCATCGCCGCGCTGATGGGCTGGAAACTGGAACTGGACGCCAAGCTTTTTTTTGTCGCCTACTGGCTTGGGGTGGGTCTTGTGGTCATGTGCGCCGCGTATTTCCTGATGCGACGGCAGGCGCTCCAAGCAGGCGAATCTTTCTGGTCCGCGCCAACAAAGCGCATCACCCAGGCCATTCTTCCGGCTTTCGTCGCCGGGTTGATTCTCGGCGTGATCATGATGGAAACCTCTCTCGGCAACCTGATTCCGGCGCTGACTTGGGTGCTCGCCTACGGCTGCGGGATTCATGCCGCTGGATTTTTTATGCCGCGGGGAATGCGGCTTTTTGGCTGGATTTTTATCTTGGGAGGCGGGGCATTCCCGGCCTGCGTCTGTGCGTGCCGTTATCAACTGCCGCCGTACAGCCCCCATTTTGTCATGGGCTTTTTCTTCGGCGGACTGCATCTGGCCTACGGCGTTTATCTCTTTTTCACTGAAAAAAAATCACCTGTGCCAAGGTGATCCCGCCCTGAATTGAATGAAACGTGAACTCGGAACCTTTTCAAAACCTCGACCCGGTCATCCACGAAAAGGGGCGAATGGCCATCATGTCGCTTCTAGCGGCTTCGAGCGAGCTTTCCTTCACCGAAATCCGTGATACGCTTTCCATGACCGACGGTAACCTGAGCGTTCACCTCCGCATCCTGCAGGAGAACGGCTATGTGGGCGTTACCAAGACCTTCCGGAACCGCAGGCCCCTCACCACCTGCGCGCTGACGCGCCAGGGCCGGAAATCCTTCGAGATCTACATCAACTTGCTGGGAACAATCGTCAAACAAACCCGGTTCGTGGAAAAATCTTCCTGAGGAGAGGGATCCGTCTGACCTCATTTCCATGAATATTTTTCAGTGTGATCCCGCAGATTAACTTTGTGATACCAATAACTTTGTAAAAATGGAGAACAAATGAGAATCATCCGCGCCGAACACCTGGGAATGTGCTTCGGCGTGCGCGACGCCATCGCGCTCGCCGAAAAACAATCAAAAATCGCACCCGTCACCATCTTCGGCGAACTGGTCCATAATGAAACCGTCAACGCCTCCCTCCGCGCGCGCGGAATTCAAATCCAACCCCGTCTCGGAGACGTCAGCACCGCCACAGTGATGATCACCGCCCACGGCGCATCGGAACAAGCCATTGCCCGCGCAAAAAAAGAAGGGTTTCGCGTCATGGAGGCAACCTGTCCCCTTGTCCAATCCGCTCACCGCGCCATCCAACAACTGGTCGGCGCGGGTTTTCATCCGGTCATCATCGGTCAGCGGGATCATGTCGAGGTCCGAGGTATGACGGAAGATCTGGCCGAATTTGATGTGGTCCTGACCGAACCGGACGTGATGAATCTGAAGGAACGATCCCGTTTTGGCATCGCCGCCCAGACCACCCAGCCGATCGAGCGGGTCCGACGGCTGGTGGAAGCGGTCGGTAAACGGTTTCCGGATTCGGAAGTCCGATTCGCCGACACCGTTTGTCAGCCGACCAAACAGCGTCAAAACGCGGCGGTCGAACTGGCCCGTCAATGCGACGTGATAGTGGTGATCGGGGGCGCCCGCAGCAATAACACGCGCGAACTGGCCGAAACCTGCCGGCGGTTTTGTGATCGCGTGATCCAGGTTCAAAACGCTGGCGAACTGAAGCCGCACCTTTTCTATAACGCCCGGACCGTCGGCCTCACCGCCGGCACTTCGACGCCGGATGAAGTCATTGACGCAGTGGAAAAACGCCTTTATGAAATCAACCGATCGACCATGACCTGAAGAAAATCAGAATCCCCAACCCAATCGAAGGGATATCTTATGAATGAGCCTCAAATCCCGCCTAAAATTCCGCCGGTGATCCCGGAGCAACTTGCAAAACGCAATTCAACCGTCCTGAAAATCACCGGAGTGGTTCTGTTGGCCTTGTTTCTGTTGATCCCACTGGGTCTGGTCAATCTCAAAATCGAGGGATCGATCAATCCTAGCAAATTGCATCGTGGGATCTATGAGGCCGTGGTTTACAGCGGTCAGTTGAAGCTATCCGGGGATTTCCCCGCCCCTGATTTCGAAACGCTCAAAATCAAAAATGAAGACGTCCTGTGGAACGATGCCACCGTCACTTTTGCCATCACGGATTTGCGCGGCACCCGGGAGGCGCTTCATCTCTCATGGGGCGCAGAGCGGTTTTTGTTCCGTCCGGGAACCCAGTTGAACGGATTTGCATCCGGCATTCATGCCCGGATTGCCGGCCTAAAGGCGGGTGATCACACGCTGCCTTTTTCCATGGACCTGACTTTCAATGGAAGCAGCAGTATCAACTTTGCCCCCGTCGGTGTCCAGACCATCGTCCAATTGACTTCGCCCTGGCCGGACCCGAGTTTCAAGGGCGCTTTTTTGCCGGTGGAACGAAAAATCACGTCGGCCGGCTTTGAAGCGGAGTGTCGTTGTTCCTTCCGGGATCCCAAGAGCCGAAAAAAAACTGAATTTTCCATTTATCATTGCGCGGGGGTCGTGTAGCATCCGTGGCTTTGATGGCATCACTTCTCATTCAACACGGGCGGGTGATCGATCCCGCCAACAAGGTGGACGAAGTGCGCGACGTTTTGGTGATCGACGGAAAAATCGCCCCTCACCTCTCACCCCTCACCTCTCACCCCTTACCTCCCACCTTTGACGCCAAGGGCATGGTGGTCTGTCCCGGCCTGATTGACCTCCACGTTCATCTGCGCGAGCCGGGGCGTTCCGACCAGGAAACCATCGAGAGCGGCACGCGCGCCGCCGCGCGCGGCGGTTTCACCACGGTGGTCTGCATGCCGAACACCCGCCCGCCCGCGGACAACGCGGGCACGGTCGAATACATCAAGGCTCGGGCCCGCGAAAAAGGGATCGTCAACGTCCTTCCCACCGGGGCCATCACGGTCGGTCTGGCGGGCGAGCAAATGTCCGAGATCGGTTCCCTCAAACGCGCGGGCGTGGTCGCGCTAACCGACGACGGCCACTGCGTGCAAAACAACGAAATCATGCGCCGCGCCATCGAGTATGCCAAAATGTTTGATCTACCCCTGATGGATCACTGCCAGGATTACGGATTGTCCGTCGACGGCGTGATGCACGAAGGCTACTGGAGCATGTCCCTCGGGTTGCGCGGCTGGCCGGCCATCGCCGAGGAAATTATTGTCGCCCGGAACTGTTTGCTGGCCGAGCTTTGCGACTGGAAGGTTCACATGCAACACCTCAGCGCGGCGGGGTCGGTGCGCATCCTACGTGAGGCGCGCTCACGAAAGGTCAGGGTTTCCGGGGAGGTTTGTCCGCATCACATCGCGCTGACCGACGAATGCGTTAGGGGTTATGACACCCATTTCAAGATGAATCCGCCCCTTCGCGCTCGAAGCGATGTGGATGCGCTTCTGCAGGGGATCGCCGACGGGGTGATTGAAATCCTGGCCAGTGATCATGCGCCGCATTGCAGTTTTGAGAAGGAGGTCGAATTTGATGATGCGCCCTTCGGAATCGTGGGACTCGAAACCGAGCTGGGGATTTTTCTTACCGAACTGGTTCATAAAAAGGTCATCTCCATGGAACGGATGATCGCCATGCTGACCCTCCATCCCGCGCGCCTTCTGGGATTGGACCGGGGCACCCTGTCCATCGGCGCACCAGCGGACGTCACAATTTTCGATCCGGACCGGGAGTGGGTGGTGGACCGCAACGAGTCCGCCTCGCTTTCCAGGAACACGCCCTTTCACGGTTGGCGGTTGAAAGGCGGGCCCATGGCCACCATCGTCGGCGGAAAAATTGTGTGGCAGACGTGAATTGATTTCGGATTTCAGATTTCGGATTTCGGAATGCGAAATGGGAAATGCGAAATGAAAAACAGGCATGAATAAGGACGATTTAAAATACAGAACCAAGCTCTTTGCGCTCAATATTGTCGAATCTTTGCCGAGAGGATCAACAGCTGAAATTTTGGGGAAGCAGCTGTTGCGTTCCGGCACTTCAGTCGGGGCCAATTACCGTGCTGCGTGCCGGGCCAAATCCACTGCGGACTTTATTTCAAAAATGGGCACCGTGGAGGAAGAAGCCGATGAATCCGGTTACTGGATGGAATTATTGTTTGAAAGGAAGATTGTGGTTTCTGACAAGATTGAAGCTTTGAAAAAAGAGGCCGACGAACTTGTTGCAATCCAATGCCGGTCAGGACTTGACTTCAAGCGCCTGCAGATACTTGCGGATTCGCGCCAGACGGGGACGATCCTCTTCAATCTCGTAAACGCGCGCCAGATTCATCAGCATCCGCAACAAAACCTGCCGAGAGGTGGCGGGGTTGAGCTGGGCTTCGTGAAACTCGTGTCCCAAGGATTCGACCATCTGTTTGCAGGCTTCCCCATTCAGAAGTCGTCCATGGTTAAAGGGATCGAAAAACTGCCCCTGCCAGCCCACAATGAAATGTCCCGGCAAAGCCACGCCACAGATGTCAACGCCCAGACGTTTTCCCAGCAGGACGTAAAGAAGTGAAAGCGTGAGCGGAATACCCACCCGCCGTTCCAGCACGCGGTTGAAATAAGTGTTCTCCGCCTCGTAATAACGGTCGCGATTTCCGCGAAAACGATTTTTCTCGTGCAACACCAAACTCATCGCGCGGATCCAGGATGGATTCCCCTCTCGCCTCACCTGCAGGCGGATTTCCTCCGCCAGATCATCCAGCATCCCGTGATATCGCAACATGTCGGTGGATGGATATTCGGTGGAGGCCAGCAAAAAACCGGCCTCTTCCAGATCAAAATCGCCCGCCTCAGCCGCCCGCGCGCAAAACTGTAGAAAATCGGCGTGACAATGCTCCTGCTTCAGATAATCGAGCACCTCGACCAGATGCCGCTCGGCGGGTGAACCATGAACCTCCTTGAGCCAGTTTTCAAATTCCGGCACCGCCCCCTCCCCTTTTTCGATGAGTTGTTGTTTCACCAGGGAAAGCGTACCGGGATCGTCATCCGAAAGAAGCCGAATGAGGGAATTCTTCTGATTCTCCGTCAGGATGGCGCTCACAATCAGCTCACCGTAGCATCAAAAGGCCCGGTCGACAAGAACAACCCGTCCCGCGAATCAATGTTTTTTTTGAAGATTGTTCCGTTCACAAAGCTGCTCCAGCTTCGGCCACGCCTGTTCCGGCGTCACCCGGCCCATGTCCACATTTTTTGAAATCGGTTCTCCCGGCGGAGGTTGGAGTTGAACAACCTGATGCTGGTCGCCATAGCCATGGGGACCCACGCGCGAAGCCGGATTGTTGCAGTGAATCAAGGCTAGCGTGTCCACTCCCACCGCAAAGCCCAAGTGCATGATTCCGGTGTCGGTTGAAACAAGAATAACCGCTAGTGAAAGCAGAGCCGCCGATTCCGCAAGCGACAGTTCCCCCGCGAGATTGACGGCCTCCCCGACCAGCGCCGCGCGAATGGCGCCGGCTTTCGCGCGATGGTCGACTCCGCCGAGCAGAACAAGCTGGACGTCGTATTCATCCAGCAACCGTTTCCCAAGAACCGCATAATGCGCCACCGGCCAGTCGCGCCATTCGGAACGCCACCCCCCGCCTGCTTGAAAAATAACCAGCGGGCTTTCCTTGATTCTCCAAGGAATCATTTTCTGCCGCAGAGAGGCTCGCTCTTCTTCACGCACCCGATAAACCAGGCGCCGATCGCGGGTGTCAGCCCCCGCGTAACGCGCGATTTCCAGCGTTTGCTCGACGCCATGGGTCCGATCCCACGATGGAATCGGAACCGGATGCGAAATCAGGAATTTGAAACGCGTCATGATCGGACAGCTCACCACGGCGTGACGGTTCGCCAGCCACGCCAGCGGCCACAAGTCCGGGTCGTTGCCGCGAAGCATGATCACCAGATCGTATCGCCGGGAACGCAGCTCGCGCGCCAACGAGACGAAACGCGGGAACGATTTGTGATAAAGCGCCACGTCATCCACAAAAGGATTGTGCCGCGCAATCACGGAGCGACGGCGATGGGTCACCACGGTCAACCGCGCTCCCGGAAAGGTTTCCTTGAGCGCGCGGATGGCCACGCTGTCCGTCAGAGCGTCGCCGATTCCGGCCGCGCTAAAAACCAGGATGCTTGAAAAATCGCGCCCCTTCAATTCGACCGGCCTCGACGGAAAAACCCGCGCCAACAGGCGGAACAGAATCTGATAAAGAAAAAAAACAAAATGATTGATCAAGCCTCCCAGCTTATCCCGGTTCACGCGCGGGGATCAAGATATGAGGGAAACACACAGTGCTTTAGAAAGCATTTTCCCGGCGCGAGCTTGGCCTTGCGGCCCGTTTGGCGAGGACGTGATGGTGGAGGATCGCCAGCGACTGGGTGGTCACCGAACGGATGAGCTTCTTGAGCCGACGGTAGTGTTGGGTCCATTGGATGGCTTCGTCCACCAGATCAATCGGGATGTAGATGGACTTCCGCCGCAAAAATGATAATAGGGGAGCATGAAAACCACTATCGAATTACCCGATGGTCTGCTCCGCGAGACCAAAGCCACTGTGGCACGCCGCGGTATTTCTCTCAAGTTATTGATGACCAATTTTCGATAACATTGAAGGATGTCCAACGCCTTTCCTGGCGATCCTGACCGGGCCAGATCAGGAATCACCCCAACAAGAAGCATGCCAACCAACATCATTAATCGAAGAGTGGAACACGACTGGTATGATGCTGAAGTTCCGTCCAACGTGGAATTCGGCGACGGCTTCTGGCTCGAGACAACCCAGGTCTTTCGTTTTTGCAAGTCCACTCAAAAACCAGCGGTTAAATTTGGAAAATTCTGTTCAGTCTATGCGGGATGTTCCTTTGCCGTCAAAGGACAAGGGCGATGCGCGGTGGGCGATTACACGCTGCTCAATGGCGCTCTGATCATGAGCGAGGAGGAAATCATCATTGGAAATCATTGCTTGATTTCATGGAATGTCGGAATCGCAGACTCCGATTTTCATCCGCTCGACCCCGAGCAGCGAAAACGGGATTGCGTGGCCTTGAGCCCTTTCAGCGAGGATAAGACGCGCCCACCCGTCACCACCCGTCCCGTCCGGATCGGCAACAATGTTTGGATCGGCATGGGGGCGATGGTTCTCAAGGGAGTGACCATTGGCGACAATTCCGTCGTCGGCGCCGGCGCGGTGATTGTCAAGAATGTGCCGGCCCGTGTGGTGGTTGTCGGCAATCCCGCACGGGTGGTAAAGCAATTGTAGGAACTGGATTCCCCGCTCCTGATATTTGTGTAATGAGAGGTAAAAATGAAAAATTGGATTGCTCGCGGACGAAATTCAGGGAATAGACAGCAAGATTCATGGGCAAACCACTGATCATTGCGGAAAAACCGAGCGTGGCCGGCGATCTGGCGCGCGCGCTGGGCAAGTTCAAAAAGGCCGACGGTTACTACGAAAACGACAAGGCGATCGTCACCCACGCCGTCGGCCATCTGGTCGAACTTTTCATGCCCAACGATTTCAAGAAAGAATGGCGCGCATGGACACTCGACAACCTGCCCATGATCCCGGAAAAATTCCAGCTCAAGCCGATCGAGAAAACCCAAAAACAGCTCAGCATCATCCTCAAGCTGATCAAGCGCAAGGACATCACCGAATTGGTGAATGCTTGCGATGCCGGACGCGAGGGCGAATTGATCTTTCGCTATATCTACGCGATTTCGGAAACCCAAAAACCCTTCCGCCGTCTCTGGCTGTCCTCCATGACTGCCGCCTCGATCAAAGAAGGCTTCGAATCCCTTCGCAACGGCGCCGACCTCAACAATCTTGCCGATGCCGCAGTCTGCCGGAGCGAATCCGACTGGCTCATCGGCATCAATGGAACACGGGCCTTTACCTGCAAAATTTATGGTCATGCCGGCAAACAGATGTGCACAGTCGGCCGGGTGCAGACTCCCACTCTTGCGATCATTGTGGGCCGGGAAAACGCCATCCTGGATTTCAAAAAGCGCCCCTACTGGGAGGTTACGGGAACATTTCGTTGCGCCGCGGGCGAATATCAGGGGCGATGGTTTGACGTCGCCTTCAAGAAAAACGAGCAGGATGCCGATCAGAAGGCGGAACGAATCTGGGATGAAGCGAAGGCAAGGGCGATTGCCGCAAAAACGCAGGGCAAAACCGGGGTGGTTGCCGAGGAAAAGAAAACCACCACCCAGCTTTCACCGCTCCTCTACGATCTCACCAGCCTGCAGCGCGACTGCAACGGCCGGTTCGGACTATCCGCCAAGCGCACCCTGCAGATTGCCCAAGCGCTTTATGAACGCAAAAAAGCCATCACCTATCCGCGCACGGATTCACGCGCCTTGCCGGAAAATCACATTCCGACCGTCAAGCAGACGCTGGCGGCGTTGCGGGAAAGCGTTTACGAACCTTTTGCGCAAAAAGTTTTGGAAGAGGGTTGGGTCCGGCCCAACAAACGCATCTTCAATGACGCCAAGGTATCCGATCATTTTGCGATCATCCCGACCGCGGAAGGTGTTCAAGGACTCGACGACCTGGAGCGCAAGATCTTTGACATGATCTGCAAACGGTTCCTCGCCGTGTTTTATCCGCCCGCTGTTTTTGAAGTCACCACCCGCGTCACCACGGTGGAACAGGAACCTTTCAAAACTGAAGGCAAAATTCTGAAGGAACCCGGATGGCTGGAGGTCTATGGCAAGGATACCGAAGAGGAAGGACGGATTCCGCCGGTCAAGGAAGGGGAACAGCCCGTGGCCAATCCGGTCGACGTCAAGGCTCTCGAAACAAAACCTCCTCCGCGTTATACGGAAGCCACGTTGCTCAGCGCCATGGAAGGAGCTGGAAAGCTGCTCAACGACGAGGAACTGGGCGAAGCCATGAAGGAACGGGGACTGGGCACGCCCGCCACGCGCGCCGCCATCATCGAACAGCTTCTTTTCCAGGAATACATCCATCGTGAAGGACGCGATCTCAAGCCCACCTCCAAGGGCATGTCCCTGATCCAGATGTTGGAATCCATTCCGATTCCGGAACTCAGCTCGCCCCAACTGACCGGTAAGTGGGAATATCATCTTCGAGAAATGGAACATGGCAAGCTGACGCGCCCGGAGTTTATGAAGGACATCGAAAAGCTAGCCCGAAAAATCGTGGACCACGCCAAAAAGTATGACGACAAATCCTTCGAATCCAAGGTCAACATCCACGCTCCATGCCCCAAGTGCGGCGGCAAAATCCGCGAGACCTTCAAATGGTTCAATTGCTCCGCCAAGGAATGCGATTTTCAGATCTGGAAATCCATCGCCAGCAAAAGTCTGACCGTGGAAGAGGTGGAAAACCTTTTGCAAACTCGCAAGATCGGCCCTCTGGATGGATTCCGTAGCAAGGCGGGAAGGTTCTTCACGGCCATGTTGGTCATTGGAGAGGATTTCAAGGTCAGCATGGCGTGGGACGGCGCAAAAAATGAAGACGGCACCACCGGACCCATCCAGTTCATCAGCGAAAAATCGTTGGGCGCCTGTCCCATCTGCAAGACGCCAGTGCGTGAAACCGACATGGCCTACTGCTGTGAAAAACGCGCGTTGGCCAATCCGGAATGCGAACTTCGAATCTCCAAGAAGATCAAGGGACGCGACATTCCGGTGGAACAGATGGAAAAACTTCTTCGTGACGGCAAAACTGATCTTTTGGAAAAATTCATCTCATCCAAAAACCGCCCCTTCAACGCCTATCTGGTCCTGACCAAGGAAGGCAAACTCGGCTGGGAATTCGCCGCGCGCAAACCCAGGATCGGAAAAACGAAAAAAACTTCCAAAGACGGGGATGCAACCGATCCTCAGGCCGCCAAAATAAGCCCTGCAACAATCACGAAAAAGTAACCACTCTTCATCGACGAACAACAATCTTTTCTGATTCGTATCCGGTAAGTTGATCGCATCTGGCGCAGCGCTTCCGTTCCTGTAAAATGGTGGGATGCCCGATGAAAATCCAGCGACGTTTTCCGATGGCGCTGCTCCGGAGTCAAATCTTCATCCCGGGCATATTTCTCAACCGCCACCAAAATCCGAGTCGTAGGTGACAGCGTCAGCATCTGGCAAGCTCCGACAAAAACTCGCCGACTCATTCCAGGTCACTTCCGTACTATATTAGTGGACCCCAAAAACTGGACAACTAAAACAGCTCAACCTATGGAGGGTTGAAGAAGGAGAATCCAGTTATGGAGATCAAAAAGAAGCACACGAACGAATACAAAGCAAAGGTGGTGTTAGCGGCATTGAGGGAGGATCGGACCCTGTCCGAGCTAGCCCTGCACCTGCCCCCGAAAAAAATGAAGCGCCTACTCATAAATGTTTTTGCGGTGGCCGACGGAGACCACCAGCACGATCAACTCGCGGTCTTTGATCTGGCAAAGGATGCGATAAGCGCCCACGCGGTAACGCCACAACCCGGCCAGATCAGCGCGCAGCCCCTTGCCGAAGCGCCGTGGATCAGCCCGTCCCGCAATGCGTTCATCAAGGTAGGCGAGGATATCCTTCTGGGCCTGATGATCGAGTTTCTTGAGTTCCCTCAAGGCTCGCTCATCGAATCTATAGACCCAGTTCACGCTTCACTTCCTCGGAAGAATAGGTCTTCGACGGATGTTCCAGTCGCTGGACGGCCAGATAGGTGTCCTCCAAATCTTCGAGGTGTTCAAGAATGGCCTCCCGGGCATAATAGGTCTTGGTGCGCCCTGTCATTTTGGCAAGGCGATCCAGGCGCTTCTCAATCTTGGTGTCCAAACGAATGGCAAGCATGGAAACAAGATAACCGCGCTATACACGTATAGCAAGTTTAATCTTTCTTCCTTTTAGGAGCCGTTAAACAATAAACTATACAATCTCGGGAATGTGGCACAGCCGCCCCCGGCTGTGTACCGAGGGAAACCACAGCCGGGGGCGGCTGTGCCACACATCAAACTTGTAAATGTTATTTAT
>Ga0247727_10010766_pt1 | contig 16125 bp, 14 predicted proteins | sample WisWelCaveWW1625_FD_202498 | JGI IMG/M metagenome (GOLD analysis project Ga0247727, IMG submission 202498) | Biofilm microbial communities from Wishing Well Cave, Virginia, United States - WW16-25 | ecosystem: Environmental > Aquatic > Deep subsurface > Groundwater > Cave microbial mat | place... | reverse complement strand
ACGGCTACGTTGCCGAGACGGTGGGCGGGCAGCGTTACGCGGCGGTGAAGCGCTATATCCGCGAGAATGCGGACGTTATGCCACGGGCGAAGAGCAGCCATGGCCTTGAGGCCGTGGAGATTCACTGATCGGTTCGTTGAGTATTCGATCAGCAACGGGGAGGTTTGGCCCGCTCATTTGTGTAGGAAAGAGTTTATCCCACAGTTCCTCCGCATTCACGAGGGACGAGTTGATTCCAAGAAGCTTGATGTCCTGAAATATCAGATCGAACGTCAGGATGTGTAAGCCGTGTGGTTGGAGAAGTGTATTTTCCAGCCGGGTGGGGATGTGGTAGAGTTTTGTAGAAGAGGGGGATTGCGATGAGTCTCAGGGTTCAGGTGGATCGCGAGGCGATTGAGAAGTTCTGTCGGCGGCATCATATCCAGCGGCTGGCGTTCTTCGGCTCCGTGTTGCGTGACGACTTTCGCCCGGAGAGCGATGTGGATGTCGTGGTGGAGTTCGAGCCGTTGCATGTGCCGGGTCTGGCGTTCTTCGAGATGCAGGACGAACTCTCCCGGATCTTGGGCCGCGCAGTCGACCTCCACACACCGCAGTTCCTCAGCCGCTACTTTCGCGACCGCGTGATGGCGGAAGCCGAGGTACAGTATGTCGCAGCATGATGACATGGTACGTCTGCGCCACATGTTGGATGCAGCACGAAAGGCCACGACATTCATCTCTGGTCGTCATCGCGGCGATCTAGATCGTGAGGAGCAGCTCACGCTGGCGCTGGTTCGGTTGCTGGAGATTCTTGGCGAGGCAGCCAAGGGGGTGTCGGCGGCGACTCGCGAACGCCATCCGCAGATTGCCTGGAAGTCGATCACCGGCACGCGGGATCGATTGATCCATGGTTATTTCGATGTCGATCTGAACATCATCTGGCAAATCATCTCGGTTGATCTCCCGCCTTTGATTACTCAGTTGGAGCGAATCGTTGCGTTATCACCAAACGCCGGTTCGTCACGCGGTTAGCATGTCGATGTGTTTCCCGATTAAAAGGATCGGTGTGTTTCTGCTCACGCTGCTCGCCATTGTTGTCGTTGCGGTTGCCGGGCGTTCGTCGTTAGCGGGGGCGGTGCGGGATGCGCAGACTGAGGTCGAGTTAGTCGCGCAGGCGCAGTCGGTGCAGCCGGGCGGCACGGTGTGGGTCGGCGTATCGTTTCGACCGGATCCGGGGTGGCATGTCTACTGGAAGAATCCGGGTGATTCAGGACTGGCGCCAACGATCGAGTGGCGATTGCCCGATGGGTGGAGTGTGGGCGAGGTGCGCTGGCCGTATCCGGAGCGGATCGATCAGCCGCCGCTCACCACGTACGGCTACACGGATGCGGTGTTGCTGATGGTCGAGGTGCGCGCGGCAGAGCAAGTGGCGGCCGGTGGCGCGGCGACGATCGGCGCGACGGTACGGTGGCTGGCGTGCGAGGTGGAGTGCGTGCCGGGGAGTGCGGAGCTGACGCTCGAGCTGCCGGTGCGGAGCGAGCCACCGCAGCCGGATGCGCGGTGGGCGCCGGTCTTCGCCGCGATGCGGGATCGGTTGCCGATCGCGACGGACGAGTGGATGGTCTCGGCGGCGGCATCACCGTCGGTGATCCGGCTGCAGATCGCATCGGAGCGCTTGGGAGTGGAGTCACTCGGCGCGGTGCAATTCTTCCCGGAGGATGCGCAGCTCATCCGGCATGCGGCGGCGCAGCGGGTGGCGCGGATCGACGGCGGCGTGGCGCTCGAGCTGGAGCGGTCGACGGCGCGCGCGGAGCCGGTGGAGCGGCTGCGCGGCGTACTGGTGGCGGAAGGCGGGTGGCGCGGGCCCGGCTCGGAGCGGGCGCTGGCGGTGGATGTTGCGGTTGGATCGGTGACGACGCTCGCGCCAATCGGGGCTACACTGGTATCGACGCCGATGGCTGGGCAGGGGGCGCGTCCGGCAGCAGGATGGGGGATCGTCGTGTCGCTCATCTTCGCGTTCATCGGCGGCATGATCCTCAACCTCATGCCGTGCGTCTTGCCGATCGTATCACTGAAGATTCTCGGCTTCGTCGGGCAGGCCGGTGACGATCCGGGCAAGTTGCTACGGAACGGCTGGGTCTTTGCGGCGGGCGTCGTGACGTCGTTCTGGCTGTTGGCTGGAGCGTTGCTCGCGCTGCGCGCCGGAGGCCAACACGTCGGCTGGGGCTTCCAGCTGCAGTCTCCGCCGTTTCTGGTGGCGCTGGCATCGCTCTTCTTTCTCTTTGGCCTCAATCTCTTCGGCGTCTTCGAGATCGGCACATCGGTCGCTGGGCGCAGCGGGCAGTGGCTCTCCGGTAGTCGCGGTTCGAGCGCGTTCCTCAGCGGCGTGCTGGCAACGGTGGTGGCGACGCCGTGCACCGCGCCGTTCATGGGGTCGGCGCTCGGCGTGGCGCTGACGCAACCGGTGCCGGTCGCCCTCGGCATCTTCACGGCGCTGGGTGCTGGCATGGCGACGCCGTATCTGATCCTCTGCGCGTTCCCACGGCTCGTGCGTCTGGTGCCGAAGCCCGGCCCGTGGATGGAAGCGCTCAAACAGCTCCTCGGCTTCCTGCTGATGGCGACGGTCGTGTGGTTGGTGTGGGTGCTCGGGTTGCAGGCGGGACATGGGGCATCGGCACAGCTGCTGCTGGGATTGTTGGTGGTGGCGGTTGGGGCGTGGATTATGGGGCGATGGGCGACGCCGATGCGCGGCGCGGCGGCCAGGGGCGTGGCACGCGTGCTTGGGGTAGGGCTGATTGCGGCGGGCGTTGCCGTCGGCATGATGGGGGCGCAGGCGGCGCCGGTCGGAGCGATTGACGCTACCGCATCGATGACGCCGTCTGGCGACGGCATCGCGTGGGAGTCGTATGATGAGGCGCGAGTGGATGCGTTGCGGCGCGCGGGCACGCCGGTCTTCATTGACTTCACAGCAGCGTGGTGTCTGACGTGTCAGGTGAACGAACGAGTGGTGTTGAACGCGCGTGATGTCGTCGACGCGTTCAAGCGGCATGGGGTGGTGGCGATGAAGGCCGACTGGACGTCGTACGATGAGCGAGTGACGCAGGCGTTGGCGCGGTTCGGGCGCGGCAGCGTGCCGCTCTATGTGTTGTACGGGGCGCAGCCGGAGGCGTCGCCGGAGCTGCTGCCGGAGCTGTTGACGCCATCAATCGTGCTCAAGGCGTTGGAGCGAGCTGCAGTGTCTGAGGAAAGGTAAGACCAGAGACTCGAGCCGAGAGCTTCGAGCTACAAGTCGTTAGTCGATGGTTGTTGGTCGATAGTAGAGTTGACACGCCCTTGCTCATACCAGCGACTAACGACTAGCGACTTGTCTTGCAGTTGGTGGCTCAGGTTTCAAGTTGTGGGTTGTGTACGACGTGCGACCTGCGACGGTTTTTCACACACAAAGGAGGCAACGGTGAGACGGTTGGCGGGTGTTATTGGGTTGGTTGTGTTTGGGTTGTTGTTGACGATGGGCGGAGGACGGTGGACGGCTTCCTTAGCATGGGCGGAGGTAACAGTCGGGCAGCAGGCGCCGGAGTTCTCGCTGACGGATCTGGATGGGAAGACGCGATCGCTGTCGGAGTTCGCCGGGACCTACCGCGTGCTCGAGTGGACGAACTACGACTGTCCGTTTGTGGTGAAGCACTACGGTAGTGGGAACATGCCGGCGCTGCAGAAAGAGTACACGGCCAAGGGAGTGACATGGCTGTCGGTCAACTCGTCGGCGTCCGGCAAGCAGGGGCATTTCTCCATTGATGAGTGGCGGCAGCGGATGCAAGCCAATGGCGCTGCGCCGTCGGCAGTGCTGTTGGATCCGGACGGGCAAGTCGGCCAGCTCTACGGAGCGAAGACGACGCCGCACATCTTCATCATCGATCCACAGGGTGTGCTGATCTACCAGGGAGCGATCGACGATATTCCGAGCGCGGATCAGGATGATATCGCCAAGGCGACCAACTACGTGCGGGCGACGCTTGATGCGGCGATGGCTGGACAGCCGGTCGTCACGACCTCCACCAAGTCCTATGGCTGCTCGGTGAAGTACTAAATTCGCTACGAGCTTCAAGCCGCAAGTTGCAAGTAACACTAAGAATCGGACGCAAGACCCAAGCTGCAAGACTCAAGTAGGATCAAGTGAGACATTTTAACTCTCGGCCATTGACACGGGGCGGTCTGCGTATCCAGGCCAAAGGAGTCTTATGTTGCATTTGAATTCCCTTGTAGCCTGCGGCTTGTAGCTTGAGTCTGATTCTCCATGTGGTACGTCTATCTGCTGCGGTGTAGCGATGGGTCGCTCTACGCAGGGTCGACGACGGATGTGGAGCGTCGGTTGCGCGAGCATGCGGCCGGGCGTGGCGGAGCGTACACGCGGTCTCGGCGTCCGGTGCGGCTGGTCTATCGCGAGCCGCAGCCGGATCGTGCGCGGGCGCAGCATCGGGAGTGGGTGCTGAAGCAGTGGTCGCACGCGCAGAAGCTGGCGCTGGTGGGTAGCCGGAACTGTTTGGTGCCGCTCGTGCCTGTGCGGTCTCGCCGGGCGCTTCGAAGGGTGAGGAGACATTGAATGTTGTTTCGATGGGGTCTGGCGACGAAGGTGCCTGACCGATCGGTTGATTGTGGTGAAGCGGAAAGCATACGGACTTTTACCGACTGTTTCGTTGCTGAACGGGGTCTGACCCCATTTCGCGCCGTAGGGAACCCCACACGTGAGTGTGGGGAGGAAGCGTAGTCATGGCCTACGGTCCGCATGGCGCTGCGCGACTGGACGGGCGGACAGACCAAGCACCGGTTGCTCTACCACCTGGTGTGGATTCCCAAGTACCGCCGCCGGGTGCTGCGAGGTAAAGTGGCCGTCCGGCTGCGGCACTGCCTGGACGAGGCGTGCAAGGTCAACCGGTGGTGGATCGAAGAGGTGAAAATCCTCCCCGACCATGTCCACGTGCTGATTCAGGGGCCGCCGACAGCCACGGTGGCCGAGGTGGTCCAGCGGTTAAAAGGGGGCACCAGCGACCGGTTGCGGAAAGAATGCCCCGAGCTGGAAGAGTTTCTCTGGGGTGAGCACTTCTGGGCGGACGGCTCCTGTGCCGAGACCGTGGGCGCGCAGAGTTTCTCAGCGGTGAGGCGGTACATCAAAGAGAACGCGGACAGTATGCCATAGGGCATAGAGAAGCCGCGGCCTTTAGGCCGCGGAGGTTTACTGGTGCGGTTGGGATGAAGAGGTATGGATGGGCAGGGAGTGATGGTGGAAAAGACAACTCTGACGACTGATGAAACTTTGAAATCGAATCCGTTCTTGAGCGGGGAAGGGTTGCCGAGGTTCGATGCGATCCGGCCGGAGCATGTGGTGCCGGCGGTGCGCCGGATGCTGGCGGAAGCGGAGGAGCGGTTCGCTCGGTTGGATCGGGGTGTAGAGGCGACATGGTCGGGGTTGATGGAGCCGTTGGAGGTGATCGATCGGCTCTTCGAGCGGACGTGGCAGCCGGTGAGTTATCTGATGGGGGTGTGCAACTCGGAACCGTTACGCACGGCGCATGAAACGGTGCTGTCGGAGGTGGTGGCGTTTGGGCTGAAGCTGCGGCAGAGTCAGACGATCTATCGGGCGTTGCAGGCGATCCGTGATGGAGGTGTGTGGGCTGCGCTCTCGGCGGCGCAGCGTCGCGTCATTGAGGAAAAGTTGCGCGATGCGAAGCTGGCCGGGATCGGGCTGGAGGCGGCGTCGAGGGAGCGATTCAACGCGATCGTGCAGGAGCTGTCGCAGCTCGGCACCGACTTCTCCAACCATGTGCTCGATGCGACGAAGGCGTTTGCGATGGTGTTGACGCAGCACGAGGAGGCGGAGGGATTGCCGGCGAGCGCGTTGCAGCAGGCGGCGCAATCGTACAACGCGGCGCGGGCGAGCGGCGAGAGCGAGGCGACGCCGGAGGGCGGTCCGTGGCGGATCACGCTGGACGAGCCGAGCGTTGCGCCATTTCTGCAGCACAGCCGTCGGCGTGATCTGCGCGAGCGGCTGTATCGGGCGTACGTGACCCGGGCGTCGAGCGGTGCATGCGACAACGCGCCGCTGATCGCGCGTACGCTGGCGCTGCGATGGGAGCAGGCGCAGCTGCTTGGCTTCGGCTCGTTCGCCGTGATGAGCCTGGCGAGCAAGATGGCGCCGAGTGTCGAGGCGGTGCGTCGGCTGCTGGAAGAGTTGCTGGAGGTGTCACGGTCTGCAGCGGTGAGCGACCTCGACGATCTGCGGCGGCTCGCGGCATCGTCCGGGCAGGCGGAGCCGCTGGTGCAGTGGGATGTGGTGTTCTGGGTCGAGCGGTTGCGTGAGCAGCGGTTCGGTTACTCTGACGAGGATCTCCGTCCGTACTTTCCGATGCCGCGCGTATTGGAGGGTCTGTTCCAATTGGTGCGGCGTCTCTTTGGCGTGGTGGTGACACCGGCCGATGGTGAGGCGCCTGTCTGGCATCCGGATGTTCGGTATTTTCGCGTCAGCGGTGAGGACGGCTCACCGATCGCGTCGTTCTATCTTGATCCGTACGCGCGGCCCGGGAGCAAGCGGGGCGGCGCGTGGATGGATGATTGTCTGGGGCGGCGGCGCATGGGCAGTGAGTGGCAGCGGCCGGTGGCGCACTTGGTTTGTAATGGGACGCCGCCGGTCGGCGGGCATCCATCGCTCATGACATTCCGCGAGGTGGAGACGTTGTTCCACGAATTCGGCCACGGGTTGCAGCATATGCTGACGACGGTGGATGTGGCCGATGCGGCCGGCATCCGCGGCGTCGAGTGGGACGCCGTCGAGTTCCCCAGCCAGTTTCTGCAGCAGTGGTGCTATCACCGGCCGACGCTTCTGGGGATGACGGCGCATGTCGAGACGGGTGAGCGGTTGCCGGAACGGCTCTTCGAGCAGCTCATTGCCGCCCGAACATTCCGCGCTGGCAGCCAGATGCTTCGGCAGCTCTTCTTCGCGATAACCGATCTGGCGCTGCACCACGAGTACGATCCAGACGGGACGCAGACGCCGTTCGCGATGGAACGCCGGATCGCCGAGCGGACGACGGTGCTGCCGCCGCTGCCGGAGGATCGTTTCCTCTGCGCGTTCTCGCACATCTTCGCCGGTGGCTATGCGGCCGGTTACTACAGCTACAAGTGGGCGGAGGTGATGAGCGCCGATGCGTTCGGGGCGTTCGAGGAAGTCGGGTTGGAAAACGCGGCAGCTGTGACGACGCTTGGGCGACGGTTCCGCGAGACGGTGCTGGCGTTGGGGGGAAGTCGGCATCCGATGGAGGTCTTCGTCGCGTTCCGTGGACGCGAGCCGAGCCCGTCCGCTCTGCTGCGGCAGATGGGTTTGGATGATGCTGGCGCGTGACTGTGGTGTCATCCTGCGCTGAGGTGATGGCTCGTCGCCCCAACACTGCTGCGTACTTCTTTCCATCGGGCCGAACCGTAATGAATGTTTGAGAACTGATTCGTTGTCGCACGGTGCCAGGCACTCTTCTGAAGATGGTGCCTGGCACCAACCGGTTGGCTGAGGTGAAGCGGTATGGATAGTCAGGGGATGAGAAGGAGTGACTCGTTCCGAAGCTTCGTGCCGGAGTAGCTGCGAGTGTTGCGCGATATTAGAGCACCTTTCTTCACCTCCCGCGGTCGCGACGGGCGGGAACCGCAAGGAGTGCCAGGAGCGAGGAGGCCGGTGATGCAAGCGAAGCGGCATCATCAACGATGAGCGCCGCCGCAATCCGCCGTGGATCCGCCCGTCCCTACGGGTTGCGGCGGCCCAGCCCAGCAGCCGCGTCGCTCCTCCTCGACGGACTCCAGCGAGTACGCCTTCGTCGTCGCGCCTTGCTGCTGGAACCGGGGCGCGCGCAACGCGGTTTGCGCGAGGTGAGGAAAGGTGCTCTCAGTGTCGGGCGATGTTTGGTGGCCATGGGCTGTACTGTGATGGCGTCTTCTTCGGTCTCCTCCACCGGGATCGACTGTACTTCAAGACTGACGAGGCGACGCGCCCTGCCTATCGCGCGATGGGGATGAAGCCGTTCCGTCCCAACGCCCGCCAGACGCTCACCAGCTACTATGAAGTACCGGTCGATATCCTGGAACAGCGGGAGCGACTCGTCACGTGGGCTCGGGAAGCGGTGCGTATCGGTGTGAAGCGCGATGACGGCGTTCCGGATCGTCGGGGGTTGGAGTGATGGGTAAGAAACATCGCGAGAGACAACTGGCCTCACCGAAGATGGCGACGGTGCCGAACGCGAAAACCGCATCCGCTCGATCGATGCCGGGTCCGATGGTCCGCGTGTTCATCGCTTTGGCGCTCGCCGTTGCCGTTCTCATGGTCTTCTGGCCCGCCACCGGACATCAGTTTGTGACGTACGACGATGACGTCTACGTCACGGCGAACCGGCTCGTCCGCCAGGGGCTCACGGCGGAGAGCCTCCGCTGGGCGGTCACGGCAATCCACGGAGGTAACTGGCATCCGCTCACGTGGCTCTCGCACATGCTGGATGTCCAACTCTACGGGTTGCAGCCGTGGGGCCATCATCTGACGAGCCTGCTGCTCCACGCCGCCAACGCCGCCCTGCTGGGGCTCCTGCTCTGGCGGCTGACGGGGGTGTGGGGGTGCAGCGTGACCGTCGCCCTCCTCTGGGCGCTGCACCCGTTGCGGGTCGAATCGGTCGCCTGGGTCGCCGAACGTAAGGACGTGCTCAGTGCGCTGTGGGGGATTCTGACCCTGCTTGCCTATAGCCAGTATGTCAAACGCCCTGGGTTCAGGCGCTACGGGGTGATGGCCGGGGCCTTTGCCTGCGGCTTGACGGCCAAACCGATGCTCGTCACGCTCCCGGCTGTCCTCCTCTTGCTCGATGTCTGGCCGCTGCGCCGGTGGGGACGTGTGCCGTGGCCACGGTTACTCTGGGAGAAGCTGCCATTGTTCGTGCTGGCGGGGGCATCGGGTGTGATGACGCTCACGGCACAACGCGTCGGTCTTCACTCGTTCGATCTTCTGCCCTTTGGCGTGCGGTTGGCAAATGCCGTGGTCGCCTACGCCGGTTATCTTGGGAAGGTGTTGTGGCCGGTCGATCTCGCCGTACTCTATCCGCATCCTGGAGCATCGCTGCCGATCTGGCAGGTGTTCGGCGCCGTCGTCGTGCTGATCACCATCTCTGCCGCGGTGTTGATCGGAGCGCGTCGCCGTCCGTATCTCCTGGTCGGCTGGCTCTGGTATCTCGGGATGCTCCTCCCCGTCATCGGGTTGGTGCAGGTGGGCGAGCAGGCGATGGCGGATCGCTATACGTACTTGCCGATGATAGGCCCGACCGTTGCAGCCGTATGGGCGGTGTCAGAATGGTTGGCACAGCGGCGTCTGCAGTGGATCGGTCGGCTGGCGATCGGTCTTGTGGTAGCGGGATGTTTGGTGGGAACGCGGATGCAGTTAAGCCACTGGCGCAACAGCGAGACGTTGTACAGACACACGATCGACGTGACGGGTGGTCATCCGATGATCCAGACGAATCTGGGTGCTGAGCTGGCGCGTCAGGGGCGTTGGCAGGAGGCGGTGGCGTGTTATCAGGAGGCGTTGCGGTTGCGACCAACGCTGGTCAAGACGCACGCCAACTTGGCTTCAGCGCTGATGGCGTTGCAACGGTATGACGAGGCTATTGTGCATTGTGTTGAAGCGTTACGTTTGGATCCAACGCTGGCGGAGATGCACAATGATCTCGGCATCGCGCTGGCGGATCAGCAGCGGTACGATGAGGCGGTGAGACACTATCGCGATGCGTTGCGGTTGCGTCCACAGTATGCTGAAGCACACAACAATCTCGGCGCGACCCTGTGTCGGCAGCGGCGGATTGAGGAGGCGATCGATCATTTAGCCGAAGCGCTGCGCTTGAATCCGAGCTATGCCGCAGCGCATATCAATCTGGGAAACGTCCTCGTGTACCAAGGGAGGCTCGATGAGGCGGAGCGACACTATGAGGAAGCGTTACGGATCGACCCACAGCTGGCGCAGGCACGGCGCGGGTTGGAAATGGTGCGCGCGCGGCGTGGGCGGTGAGCTGGATGTCTGGTCGTCAGCACGCGTTGTTGGCAGCCAGCATTATGGCGATCACGATCGGCGTGTTCTGGCCGGTGCTGGGGCATGAGTTCATCACGCTCGATGACAGAGCCTACGTCGTCGAGAATCAGCACATCCAGGCTGGCCTGACGTGGGACGGGGTGCGCTGGGCGTTCACGACCTTTCATGGGGCCAACTGGCATCCGATGACCTGGCTCTCCCATATGCTCGATATCCAACGCTATGGGCTGGATCCTCGAGGGCACCATCTGAGCAGTCTGCTGTTGCACGCGGCGAGCGCGGCGCTCCTATTCCTGGTGTTGAGTCGGATGACAGGAGCCGTGTGGCCAAGCGTCTTGGCGGCTGTCATCTTTGCGATCCACCCTCTCCGGGTGGAATCAGTTGCCTGGGTCGCCGAGCGAAAGGATGTACTGAGCGCCTTCTTCGGCTTCCTAACGCTCCTGGCGTATCATTGGTTCACACAGCAATCCGGGCTGCTCAGATATATGCTGGTTGTGGCGATGTTTGCAGCGGGGCTTATGGCCAAGCCGATGCTGGTGACGGTACCGTGTCTGCTGCTGTTGCTGGATATCTGGCCGTTGGGACGGTGGGGTCGAGTGTCGACAGCGCGGTTGCTCGCTGAAAAGTTGCCGCTCTTTGCGTTGACGGCGGCATCGAGCATCGTGACGCTCATTGCTCAGCAACGGCTCGGCGCCATGCGCCCGATGGAGTGGTTGCCGTTCGGGACGCGGGTGGCGAACGCCGTGGTTTCCTGCGTCGCGTATCTCGGCAAATACGTATGGCCCGAGCGGCTGGCAGTCTTCTATCCGCATCCGGCTGGGGCGTTGTCAGCGTGGCAAGTGGTTGGAGCGGCGGCACTCTTGATCGTGGTGTCAGCAGCCGTGGCGATGTGGGCGCGTCGTCGTCCGTATCTTGCGGTGGGCTGGCTCTGGTATCTCGGCACGCTGGTGCCGGTGATCGGACTGGTGCAGGTTGGCTCCCAAGGCATGGCCGATCGCTATACGTATCTGCCGTTGATCGGGATCACGATCGCTGTCGTCTGGGGTGTTGCTGAGCTGACGAGCCGGTGGCGACGCGCTGCCGTGATGGTGGCGTGCGGTGTGATGGTGATTGCGTTGGCCATCGGCACTCGGCAGCAGATGGCGTATTGGCGCAACAGTCTCACACTTTTCGAACAGGCGCTTCGGGTGACGACCAACAACGCGCTGGCACACTATAATGTCGGCGTGGCGTTGAGGGCTCGAGGACGTCTCGACGAGGCGATCGCTCATTATGCCGAGGCGCTGCGGATCAAGCCGAACTATGTGGAGGCGCACGTGAATCTAGGCGTGTTGCTGGCGAGTCGCGGCAACTGGGACGAGGCGGTGTCGCACTATACGGAGGCGCTGCGGTTCCAGTCTGATAGCGCGGAGGCGCACAACAACCTCGGTATTGCGCTCGCCCGGCAGCGGCGACTCGACGAGGCGGTGGCACACTTTGAGGTGGCGCTGCGGATACAGCCGGAGTACGTCGAAGCGCATAACAATCTCGGCGGCGCGTTGATCGGGCAGGAGAGATGGGGCGAGGCGGTGGCGCATTGCCGGGAGGCGCTGCGGCTCCGGCCCGGCTACGCGAAGGCGCACGTTAACCTCGGGCATGCGCTGGCTGGGCAGGGGCGTGTCGATGAGGCGATTGTTCATTTGAACGAAGCGCTGCGGATCGCGCCGGATTCGGCGGAAGCGCAGCAGGGTTTGGCGGCGATCTTGAGTCGGCAGAGCAAGCCGGAGGAAGCCGTCGTCGCGCATTGAGGAAGGCGGCTTTTGACATTCGACCATCGACCATGACGATCACTGCTTTCGGTCGAAGATCGGTTGCTGACGCGATGTGTTGTATCGTTTCCTGACTCCGGCTGCTTTGTTGCTGCGCGGGGTCTGATCTCACGCCGAGCAGCATGGTTCACGCGAGAGGTCTGACCCCATGGCATGATTGGGGCGAAGCGGTTTGGATGGTCAGGGAAAATGTTGCTGCAGTCGGGTCTGACTCCGCAAGGGGTCTGACCCGTTCGGATAGTTGGGGTGAAGCGGTAAGCATGGACAGGGGAGAGGTGTAGCGTGCAGGTGACGTCCGGACGCGTCAGACGATTGTGGACGTACATGCGGGGGCAACGGCGTGTGCTGGCGCTCGGGCTGGCGGCGCTCTTAGCGGTGGATGCTGTCCAGCTGCTGACGCCGCGCGTCATCCGCACCGTTGTGGACGGGCTCGCCGCCAGCGCACCGCCCGACCAGCTGCGTCTCGCCTTTCTGCAGATGGCGGGTATCGCCGCCGGGATCGTGCTCTTCCGTTTCGCGTGGCGCTACTTCATCTTCGGCGCCAGCCGGCGGATCGAGCAGGAGATGCGGGATCGGCTCTACGCCCACTTGCTGCGGCTGCCGATCGCCTTCTACGATCGGAGCAAGGTGGGTGATCTGATGGCGCACGTCACCAACGATCTGGCAGCGATCCGCGAGGCGGTCGGTCTGGCGTTGGTGATGGCGGTGGACGCGGTCGTCTGGTCGGCGGCAACGGTGGCGATGATGATCTGGATCGATCCGCAGCTGGCGCTGATGTCGCTGATTCCGATGCTGGCGATCGTGCCGCTGGCCCGACGGATGGGGGGCTCGGTGCATCGGCGGTTTAGAGAGGTGCAGGAGGCGTTCTCCCGGCTCTCCGACCGGACGCAGGAGACGCTCTCGGGCATCATGACGCTCAAAGTCTTCGGGCGTGAGGCGTCGGCCGAGCGGCATTATGCCGATGACGTCGAGCGCTATCGGCTCCGAAGCTTGGCGCTGGCGAAGGTGTCGGCGGCGCAAACGCCGTTTGTCACGATGGTGGCGTCGCTATCGGCGGTGTTCTTGCTCTGGTTTGGCGGGCGCTCGGTGATGACGGAGCGGTTGTCGCTGGGTGATTTTGTCGCGTTGAACGCGTATCTCGGGATGCTGACGTGGCCGATGATGGCGATGGGGTGGGTGGTCAACCTCTTCCAGCGAGGCACGGCGTCGCTCGATCGGGTGGAGCAGCTGCTGAACGAGCCGCCGGAGGTTCCTGAGTGGGCGTTCGAAGGTGTGGGGAGTAACCCTCACGGGGCCTGTCGCCTCCGGGACTCCACCGTCCTCGCGGTTCACCCCAGCCCCGATCCTGCGCAGGTACCTCAGCAACCGGGGCACGAGGCAGTGCCAAGACGTCGGGATGGCACTAATGAACAGCAGGGGCTGGGGCCCCGAGCCGCTGCGGGCGGTGGAGACCTCCCCTCCGGTGCCACCCGTGAGGGTCGGATCGTTGGTCCTGAGCGATGTGTTGAGGGGGGGAGTTCTGGGGAGGTATCTCCTCTCGCTGGTTCCGGTGTAACAGCGGATCATTCGGACCAAGTGTCAACATCGGTAGCGCTGGCGTACCGGCAGCTGACGTTTACGTATCGTGGGTCGGAGCGCCCGGCGCTGCACGATGTGACGCTGGAGATTCCGGCGGGCTCACGTGTTGCCATCGTCGGTCCCACCGGCTGCGGGAAGTCGACGCTGCTGGCGCTAGCGATGCGGCTCTACGAGTCGCCGCCGGGTGCCGTGTCGGTCAATGGTCGTGCGGTGCAGGAGTATCATCTCGATGAGCTTCGTTCGTTGATCGCTGTGGCTCCGCAGGAGAGCTTTCTCTTTTCCGAGAGTATCCGCGAGAATATCTTTTGCGGCGTGGAGGGGGTGACAGAGGATGATGTGCGCGCCGTCGCTCGTCTGGCGATGATTGAGGAGGAGGTGTTGGCGACACCGCACGGGTTCGACACGGTCGTCGGCGAGCGCGGCATCACGCTCTCTGGGGGACAGCGGCAGCGGGTGGCATTTGCGCGTGCGCTGCTGCGGCGGTCCCCGGCGCTGGTGTTGGACGACGCGTTGTCGATGGTGGATGCGGAAGGGGAGCGCCGGATCATGGCGAATCTGGCGCCGTGGTGTGTCGGACGAACGGTGATCGTGGTGACGCATCGGCTCTCGGCGATCGCCGAGTTTCCGCGGATCATCGTGCTGGATGAAGGCCGCATCGTCGAGGAGGGGACGCACGAGGCGTTGCTGCGGCAACAGGGCGTCTATGCGCGCATGTACGAGCTCTACCAGATGGAGCGTGTGTTGTTCGACGGGATGGTGGGATGATGAGCCGTAGTGGTTCAGTGGCATTGGCGGAGCGGGATGAGGGGGTGTGGGGACTTGGCCTCGTCGGACAGACCGTCCTTTACGGCAGACCATATCTCGGTCTCTTCATCGGCTCGGTCGCGCTCTCGCTCTGTCTGACAGCTGGCGATCTGCTGCTGCCGTATCTGGTGAAGCTGGCGATTGACCGCTGTCTACTGCCGTGGGGCGCGGCCGCTGCGTCAGGCACGATGGCGGGAGCGGCCGTTGCTGCGATCGACGACTCGTCGCTGGCGCGGTTCCTCATCGGCGGGGCACAGGCCGGTGCCGACGCCATGATGCTGGCGCGGTTCTGCCTCTTCTCCGTAGCGACCATCGCGCTCATGGCGCTGGGCGGCTACCTGCATGGGCTGGTGCTGGCGCGCGCCGGACAGGGCGTCGTCCGCGATATCCGCAATCGCCTCTCCACGCACGTCATGCAGCGGCATCTGGCATTCTTCCACCGGACGCCGGTTGGCAAGCTGGTGACGCGGCTGACCAACGATGTCGAGGCGATCAGCGAGTTCTTCACGCTGGTGCTCTCGACGACGGTCAAGGACGTGTTGTTGATCGGCGGGATCGTTGCGATCATCTGGCGTCTGAACGGTCGCCTGACGTTATCGGTGATGACGATGGTGCCGCTCTTGGTGACCGTGACGCTCATCTTCCGCCACCACGCGGTCCGCTCGTTCCGGCAGATCCGCAACCGGCTGGCGGAGCTCAACGCGTTTGTCTCCGAAACGCTCTCCGGCATCCGGATTGTGAAGTTGATGCGTCGGGAGCCGCAGAACGATCGGCGCTTCCGCGAGCTGAGCCACCGGGCGTATCTGGCCAACGTCGAATCGATCCGGCTCTACGCGATCTTCCAGCCGTTCATCAACGTGTTAAACTTGCTGGCGGTGGGGCTGGTGCTGTGGTTGGGCGGGCGCGATGTGCTGGCCGGACGCATGACGGTGGGGACGCTCGTCGCGTTTGTTTCGTACGTGCAGATGCTCTTCGCGCCGGTGACCGACTTGGCGGAAAAGTACAACCTCTTCCAGTCGGCGATGGCCGGCGCCGAGAAGGTGCAGGCGTTGTTCGACGTGACGGAGGCGCTGCCGGTACCGGTACAGCCGCACAATCCTGCGGTGGTGCGCGGGGCGCTGCAAGTGGACGGTGTGTCCTTTCGCTATGGGGTTGACGGGCCGGGTGTGTTGCACAACGTGTCGCTGCGTGCCGAGCCGGGCGAGGTAGTGGCGCTCATCGGGCATTCCGGCGCGGGGAAGTCGACGCTGATCTCGCTGCTGCTGCGGCTCTACGATGCGCGCGAGGGACGCGTGCTGCTCGACGGCGTCGATCTGCGGGCGTGGGAGGCATCGGCGCTGCGGCGGGCGATGGCGCTGGTGCCGCAGGATGTCTTTCTCTTCTCCGAGAGCGTGCGGGAGAATCTGCGGCTGTGGGATTCGGCGATCGGCGACGAGCGGCTCTGGGCGGCGCTGCGCGCGGTGCAGGCGGAGGCGTTCGTGCGGCGGCTGCCGGGCGGATTGGATGCGGTGCTGGCGGAGCGGGGGCAGACGTTGTCGGTGGGGCAGCGGCAGCTGCTGGCGTTCGCCCGAGCGCTGGTGCAGGAGCCGCGCGTGGTGATCATGGATGAGGCGACATCGAGCATTGATCCAGGGACGGAGCGGATGATTCAGGAGGCGACGGAGGCGTTGTGGCAGGAGCGGACGGTGATCGTGATCGCCCATCGGCTGACGACGATCCGCCGCGCCGACCGGATCGCGGTGTTGCATCAGGGGCGTGTGGTGGAGACTGGATCGCACGCGGAGCTGTTGGCTCGTCGCGACTACTACTACGCGCTGTACCGCACGCAGTTCTCGCCGGCCGCTGCGTGAAGCGTCG
>Ga0247727_10010765_pt1 | contig 16126 bp, 16 predicted proteins | sample WisWelCaveWW1625_FD_202498 | JGI IMG/M metagenome (GOLD analysis project Ga0247727, IMG submission 202498) | Biofilm microbial communities from Wishing Well Cave, Virginia, United States - WW16-25 | ecosystem: Environmental > Aquatic > Deep subsurface > Groundwater > Cave microbial mat | place... | reverse complement strand
CGACGAATACGGCGGCGAAGCGCTTGGGCGGCTCAACCAGGAGATGCTCGAATTCTTCCAGAAGCACTTGAGGCCGTCGTAGGACCTGGCCGATCACGTCGCGGGGAAATAGCGGGTAGATGTTCCGAGACCGTTCAGGGCGCCGTCCGCAAGGAGCTTGAGGGTTCCTTTCGCTCAATCCTTGGTGACACGGGTTGGCAGATTAGCCAAGATCCGGCGGACCGTGATCATCAGAGCCTCTTGTTCGCCTATCCAGCCGGCTTGGCCCCGGACCGTTACGGGTTGAGACCTACATTCGTCCCGTCGTTCGACTGGAGTTTGGGTGTCGTGGGGACGTGTGGCCCTCAGAGCCGCGGCTGGTCCCGCCCTACATTGCTGAAGTGTTCCCTGGCCTTTTGGGCAAGACGACTGCGGGGTCCATGTTCTTCGCCCCGAGCGCACCTTCTGGGAGAAGGTCACCCTGCTTCATGGCGTCTTCCACTCTGGCAAACTGCCGCCCGCCTCTCACGCCACTACTCCGATGTGGCCCGTCTGTATCGGCACGACTTCGGGCAGCTCGCCAGGAACGACTTGGCTCTGCTGGCGAGCGTAGTCGAGCACAAGAAGGTCTTCTTCCGTTCTACAGCCCGCTGCATGGGTTCGGGCGCCGGCAACCTGCTTCAGAAGTACATCACCCGGTCGTGGCCCCAGGTCCAGCGGGCACTGAGGCGAAACTCCTTGATCCCATGGGGCGTGGCGTCGGGGTTGTGGAGGGTGGCGGGCGTGAACACGACACCCAACTCCCCCAGGAGCCTTTCGAGCATGTCGCTGCCGTAGGTCAGTCCCGGAAACTCGATCCCGTCGCCGTTGACGTCGGAGACTACGGTGCGTGCGCGGGCGATCACCAGTTTCTTCAGGGCACCCGCAGGTTGGGAGCTTCGTCGATCGGGCCGGTGTAGACGATCATGGCGAGAGCCCCAGGCGGTCCGCGTAGGCGAACAACGCCGGCGTCCCACCAGTGTGCAGGAAGACCACGGTATCGCCGGCGGGGATGGCGCCGCGGCGGATATGATCAACGAGCGCTGCCATGGCCTTGCCGGTGTAGACGGGATCGAGCAGGATGCCCTCGTGATGAACCAGCAGGCGGATGGCTTCCAGGCACGCCGCGGTCGGAATGCCGTAGCCGTCGCCGATGTAGCCCTGGTCGGTGACAAGATCCTCCGATGAAATGCGCCCGCCGTCGCCCAGCAGCGCGGCTGCCTCGTTGGCGACGCGCTGAGCACGCGCCGCTTTTTCAGGCTCGCCGCCGCTGACGGCGACGCCGTAAGGCTGATACGGCGCGTCGTACAGCTTGGCGCCCAGGACGAGCCCGGCTTGTGTTCCGCGTGAGCCGCTGGCGTAGTAGAGGCGGCTGGGCGAGGCGTCCATTTCGCGGAGCTGTGCGAGGAGCTCCCGCGTGGCCGCCACGTAGCCGAGCGCGCCGACCGGGCTGGATCCGCCGATGGGGATGAGGTAGGGCCGCTCGCCGCGGCGCCGCAATTCATCGAGGACCTGCGCGATGACCGCCGCCTCCTGATCGCTGATGGCGATCTTGGGGTCGGCGTGCGGAGGAATGAAGTGCAGCTCCGCGCCAAGCAGGTAATCGATCAGGAGGTTGCCCTGCGCCGGCGGCGGCTCGGCGTGGCCGGTGAGGACCAGAACCGGGCGCAAGCCGGCCACGCGCGCGGCGGCGGCGGTCATCCGGGCGTGGTTGGACTGGACGGCGCCGGAGGTGACCAGCGCCGTCGCTCCGGCGCGAACCGCATCGGCGACCAGGAACTCGAGCTTGCGCGCCTTGTTGCCGCCCAAGGCGAGTCCCGTCAGGTCGTCGCGCTTGATGAGAATCCGCGGGGCGCGCGAGGATCCTCCCAGCGCCGCCCGCAGCCGCGTGGCGTCCTCCAGAGGAGTTGGCAGAGACGCCAGCCGCAGGCGCGGCGCCGAGTCAATGGGCATATCGCCGGAAGGGTATAATGCTTGCAGGAAGGGAGTCAAGCGCCCTGAGCGCCAAGCCACTCGAATCCGCGACCCTCGACGGGCTCTACGACCGGGACTTCGTCTTCTGGTGCGAGGAAACCGCGCGCCTGCTCCGCGCCAGACGCTTGTCTGAAATCGACATAGAGAATACGGCCGAGGAGATCGAGTCCATGGCCAGAGGCGACAAGCGCCAGATGCGCAGCCGGCTGCGGGTGCTGATTCTGCACTTACTGAAGTGGGAACGGCAGCCGGACAAGAGAAAACTCGGCTGGGAGAAGACCATGGCTACACAACGCCGGGAGATCGAGGACCTGTTGGAAGAGTCTCCCAGCCTGAGGCCCACGCTCGGCGAGTTGATTGCGAAGGTCTACCGGACCGCGGTAGAACAAGCCGCCGAGGAAACCCGCCTGCCGGCCAGCGCCTTTCCGCCCGAGTGCCCCTACACTCCCGAACAGATCATGGACCGCAGCTTCCTGCCTGCAACCCGGCGATCCGGCTGACCGGACTCCGCCAGCGGGTATAATGGTCCGAGGAAGGGAGTCAAGCGCCATGAGCGCCAAGCCACTCGAATCCGCGACCCTCGACGGGCTCTACGACCAGGACTTCACCGTCTGGTGCGACGAAACCGCGCGCCTGCTCCGCGCCGGACGCTTTGCCGGCGTCGACATCGAGAATCTGATCGAGGAGGTTGAAGCTATGGCCGGAAGCCAGAGGCGCGAGGTGGATAGCCGGCTGCGGGTGCTGCTCCTCCACCTGCTGAAGTGGGACAGGCAACCCAAGAAACGCAGCACAAGCTGGATCTCGACGATCGACACGCAGCGAGACGAGCTGGAAGGCGTCCTCGAGCAATCACCCAGCCTGCGACGCACTTTGCAAGTGGCTGTCACCAAGATGTACCCGGCGGCGGTGCGGAGGGCGAGCCGCGAGACCGGCTTGGCGAAGAGCGCCTTTCCGCCCGAGTGTCCCTACAGCCTGGACCAGATCTTGGACCACGACTTCCCGCCGGTGGCCCGTCGATCCCGCTGAGGGCTACCGCTTCAATGGTCCGAGGAAAGGAGTCAAGCGCCATGAGCGCCAAGCCACTGGAATCCGCGACCCTCAACGGCCTCTACGACCAGGACTTCGTCTTCTGGTGCGAGGAAACCGCGCGCCTGCTCCGCGCTGGCCAACTTGGCGAAATCGACGTCGAGAACCTGATTGAGGAGGTCGAGGCCATGGCGGGAAGCCAAAGGCACGAGGTCCGCAGCCGGTTGCGCGTGCTGATCGGCCATTTGCTGAAGTGGGACAAGGAGCCCGAGAAGCGCAGCCGGAGCTGGCTCTCGACCATCACTACGCAGCGCACCGAGATCGAGGACCTATTCGAGCAGTCCCCCAGCCTTCGACGAAGCCTGCCAGAGTCAGTCGCCAAGGCCTATCCGACTGCGGTGCGCGACGTGACCGTCGAAACCGGCTTGGCGAAGAGCGACTTTCCGTCCGAGTGCCCCTACAGTCTGGACCAGATCATGGACCACGACTTCCCACCGCTGTCCCGGCGATCCCGCTGACAGCTACCGCCTCAACCCCGCCTGCCAGTTCAGCACCACCGTGGCCGGAGCCGATTCCGTCTCGCCCATCGGCGCATTCATCAGGAACCGCTGGCCGTCGGCGGTGACGGAGTAGTAGGGGAAGGCGCTCCCGGTGCGAGGCGCCTGGAACAGCGGCTTGGGGACGCCCGCCTGGAAGCCGGATTCGCCCTTACCCGGCAGCTTGACCTCCACGGCCATCATCGAGCCGGCGGAGCTGATGTAGAACAGCTCCTTGCCGTCCCGCCGCCACCGCGCCTGGTACCCTCCGTCTTTCGAGATCAGCCACTTGGCGCCCGTCACCGGGTAGGGCTGCACGTACACTTCATAGCGGGTCGACTCATCCGAGGTATAGGCGACCCAGCGCCCGTCCGGGGAAAACTTCGCGAACTGCTCGTTGAACTCCGTTCGCAGGTACGACGCGGGTTTGCGGTCGCCTGCGAGCGGCAGAACCCACAGGTCGAATTTCGTCTTGGGATCCTCCTGCGCGAAGGCGATGAGCCGGCCGTCGGGGGACCAGTCCTCGGGGTATTTCGTCTGGTCCGTTTTCAACAGCAGCTCGTCGGCGCCGGCGCCGCTGGAGATCTTCAGGTAAAGGTTGTAAGCTCCCGCGCGGTTGGACGCGAAGAGAATGCGGCTGCCATCCGGGGACCAGACCGGATAGCGGTCGTATGCCGGATCGAAGGTGAACCGCGACCCGGCGCCGCGCGCGAGGTCCCAGAGCCAGAGGTCGAAGCTTCCGGCCTGGTAATCGTAGCGGTCGATGGCGAGCCGCTTTTCGTCTGGCGAGAGCGCCGGCGCCGTGTAAAAGGCCGGCTCGGCGACCGCCTCCAGTTGCCGGCCGGTGCGATCGAACCAGGTGGGCCGCATGTTCCCGGCGCTGCCGCTCGAGTCGTACACCAGCACGCCGTTTCGGGACACAGAAAAGTTTGCGCGGCCAGGCGCCCGCGCGGCCCCGACCTGTTCGGCGACAGGGATCTGATCTCCAACGGTCTCGAGCTTGGAGGCGTCGAACGGCTGGGCCATCAATGTCCCCTCGCGCAAAAAAAGCAGGTAGCCCGGTCCGGACGGCGCCTCGGCGTAGGCCACGCTCAAGTCGGCGCTCAGCACCCGCTTGCGTTCCGGGGAATCGAGAGCGGCAGCGTAGATCGCCTGATGCTCGGCCTGGCCGGAACGGGCGAGAAACAGGAAGTGCCGGCCGTCGGGCAAGAAGTACGGAAAGCGAATGGAAGTCTCCTGGCGGGACTTGTCCAGGCTGATCACGGGCTTGGACTCGCCGCCGGCCGCCGGGACGCGGCGGATTCCCTCAGCCCCCGTGCTGGAGAACAGAATCACCCCGTCGCGGTTCCAGGTTCCGCCGCCGGGAAGGCCCGGGGCCGCGCACACGGTTTGCGCCGGGCCGCCCATCACGTCGATCTTCTTCAGCTTGCTGTCGGCAAAGAAGCCGATCCAGCGGCTGTCCGGCGACCAGAACGGATGCGAGCCGGGCTCGGTCCCCGCTAGGGCCTGGGCGCTGAGGGAATGCAGGGGGCGAACCCAAAGCTGTCTTCTTCCGTCCGCACCCTGCGCGCTGATCGCCACGCGCCGGCCGTCCGGAGAGATGGCAATGACGTTGAAGCTGGTCTTCTCCGGCGGCAGCAGCGCCAGCTTCACGACCTCCGGCGCGGGCTCGCGGAAGTGGATGACGCTGACCGCCACCGCTGCGGCCGAGACCAGCAGCAGCGCCGCCAGCGCTGCCCAGAGGAGCCGTCTTCGCGGAGCCCGCTCGGGGGCGCGCTCGACCGGCGCGGGCTCCTGGCGGGCCTCCGCCATCCATTCGAGCTGCGTCGTCAGGTCGCGCGCCGTTTGCCAGCGGTCGTCGCGGTCTTTGGACAGGCACTTCCTCACCACGCGGTCGAGCGCCGGCGGCGACATCGGTTTCGGCTCGGCGGTCATGATGGCCGCGATGATGCTGGCGTGACTGTCGCCGGGAAACGCCTTCTCGGCCGTCGCCATCTCGTAGAGCACGGCGCCGAAGGAGAAGATGTCGCTGCGGGAGTCGACCTCTTTGCCTTCGAGCTGCTCGGGGGCCATGTACTGGATGGTGCCCAGAACCGTGCCCTCGATGGTCAGCGAGGCTGGCCCCGCCGCCTGCGTCGGCAACGCCGACAAGCCCATGGCCTGCGGCGGCGCCCCGGTCTTGGCCAGGCCGAAGTCGAGCAGCTTCGTGCCGGCCTTCGTCAGCATGATGTTGCCGGGCTTGAGGTCCCGGTGGGTGAGCCCCTTGCGGTGGGCCTTGTCGAGGGCGTCGGCGATCTGGACGCCGTAGCGCAGCACTTCGCTGGTGGCGAGCGAACCCTTGGCCAGCCGCGCGGCGAGCGTTTCGCCCTCCAGGTACTCGAGCACCAGAAAGTCGACGCCATCGCCGTTATCCAGGAAATGCCGGCCGATGTCGTACAGGGCGCAGATGTGCGGGTGATTCAGCGCCGCCACGGCGCGCCCTTCACGCTCCAGGCGCTGCCGGAACTCGGCGTTGGCGGCCAGGTGCGCCGGCAGGACCTTGATGGCCACGTCGCGCTCGAGGCGCGTGTCCTTGGCGCGATACACCTCGCCCATGCCCCCCGCGCCTATGGCAGCGACAATCTCGTAGGGCCCAAGCCGTGTCCCAGCCGTCAGTGGCATGGCTGGAGGGTATAATGGTCCGAGAAAGGAGTCAAGCGCTATGGCCGCCAAGGCACTGAAACCCGCGACCCTCGACGGACTCTACGACCAGGACTTCACCGTCTGGTGCGACGAAACCGCGCGCCTGCTCCGCGCCGGCCGGCTGAGCGACATCGACATGGAGAATCTGATCGAGGAGATGGAAGCCATGGCCGGAAACCAAAGGCGCGAGGTACGCAGCCGGCTGACCGTGCTGATTCTGCACTTGCTGAAGTGGGACAAGCAGTCCGGCAAGCGCAACCGAAGCTGGCTCTCGACGATCCTCACGCAGCGTCGGGAACTGCGGATCCTGTTTGAGCAGTCCCCGAGCCTGCGGCGAACAGCGGCCGAGTCGGTTGGCAAGGCCTACGCGGACGCGATGAAGGACGCCGCCCGCGAAACCGGCTTACCCGCGAGCACCTTTGCCTCCGAGCGCCGCTACCCGGTGGACCAGATCCTGGACGACGACTTCTGGCCGGGCCAGGACTGAGGTTGATTCCCATGAGCGCCAAAGCGCTGAAACCCGCGACCCTCGGCGGGCTCTACGACCAGGACTTCGCCCTGTGGTGCGACGAAACCGTGCGCCTGCTCCGCGCCGGCCAGCTTGGCGAAATCGATGTCGAGAACCTGATCGAGGAGGTCGAAGCTATGGCCGGAAGCCAGAGGCGCGAGGTGGACAGCCGGCTGCGAATGTTGCTCCTCCATCTCTTGAAGTGGGATAGGCAATCCAAGAAACGGAGCACGAGCTGGGTCTCGACGATCGACACGCAGCGGTCCGATCTGGAAGGCGTCCTCAAACAATCGCCCAGCCTCCGGCGCACCGTGCCGGAGGCTATCATCAACATGTACCCCGCCGCGGTGCGCGGGGCGAGCATCGAAACCGGCCTGCCGAAGAGCGCTTTCCCGGCCGAGTGCCCCTACACGCCCGAGCAGATCCTGGACCACGACTTCCTGCCGGGCCAGGACTGAGGTTGATGCCGTGAGCGCTCAGCCGCTGAAATCCGCGACCCTCGACCGGCTCTACGACCAGGACTTCGTCCTGTGGTGCGAGGAAACCGCGCGCCTGCTCCGCGCCGGCCAGCTAACGGGGGTCGACATCGAGCACGTCGCAGAGGAGATCCACGACCTGGCCGGACGCGATAGGCGAGAGGTGTACAGCCGGCTTCGCGTGTATCCCGGCGCGGCCGGCAACGCGAGCTTCGAAACCCGACTGCCCGCCAGCGCCTTCCCGTCCCAGTACCCCTACACGCCGGAGCAGATTATGGACTTCGAGTTTCCGCCGGGCCAGGACTGAGGTTGATCCGCATGCAGCGCACGATCCGCGGGACAGTCTTTCGCCAGTCACTAGCCTGCGCGCGACTTTGGCGCAAGCGGTCGTCGACGAGCGCGTGAGCGCCGCCTGCCTGGCGTACCAGTACGTTCATATCTCTGCGATTCTTCTTTTAACTGATACCGGCTATTGCTTTCCGTCAATTCTTCAGCCAGAATAGCAGGGTTGCCTAAAACCAGGAGGAGTCCATTCATGAAGGCCTACCGAACAACGCGGGTAGCAGCGGCAGTTCTGTTGTCGGCAGCATTGTCAATCTTCGCCCCGGGACTGCTGGCGCAGGTCGCGCCGGACCCCACGGAGATGGGTCCCAACAAAACCACCAACGCCGAGTACCAGTTTCCCGCTGAGCGGGACGACGAGATCCTCTCCGTTCGGGACGTGGAGCTCTGGGCTCGAGTGTACCGGCCCCAGGATCTGTCCGCCGGTCCGTATCCTCTGCTGGTCTTCCTTCACGGCAACCACGCCACCTGCGGTAGGGGAATGAACCCCCGCATAGACGATAACAGCCAGTATACCACGTTCGGAACCTGTCCCCCCGGTTACGTCCCCGTTCCCAGCCACGACGGATACGGCTATGCCGCGGAACGGCTGGCCTCCTGGGGATACATCGTCGTTTCTATCAACGTCAACCGCGGGATCAACGCCGGCGCCGGCGTAGCCGGTGACAGCGGCCTGAACCTGGCGCGCGGGCGCATGGTTCTCCGGCACCTCCAGCGATTGAATGAATGGAACACGGTTGGGGGGACGCCGAAATCTCTGGGCGTCGATCTTCTGGGCCAGCTCGACTTCAACAACGTCGGCCTGATGGGCCACTCCCGCGGCGGAGAGGGGATGCGAGCGGCCTACAACCAGCACCGCGATCCGGGCAGCCCCTGGCCTGACCGCATCGGTCCGGCAACCTTCCGGGGCATCTTCGAGATCGGCGCAGTGGACGGCCAGACCTCCCGGGTGCTGAACGCCGATGGAACACAGTGGATTCAGCTCCTGCCCATGTGCGACGGCGACGTCTCCAACCTGCAGGGCATCCGGCCCTTCGACCGCATGATGCGAATTCTCGACGAGGATCCGGCCACCCTGAAGAGCAACTGGACCGTCTGGGGGACGAATCACAATTTCTACAACACGGAATGGCAGGTCAGCGACTCCTCCAACTGCCTAGACCACCCCCGCCTGTTCCCCTCCATCATCGGATCGCCCGAGCAGCAGCAGGTTGGCCGCGCCGGCCTGATGGCGTTTTTCCGAGGCAACGTCGGCGTCTACGCGGACCCGGCCTTCTTGCAGAACTTTAACCCGCAGTTCGCTCTGCCCGACGTGGTCACCTCTCTGACGCGGGTGGACCGTGGTTATACCGATTCGCCGAATTCCCTGGTCACGACGGTGTTTGAGGACTTCGACCAGCCCACCGGAACCAGCAGCTACGGCATCCCGAATGAGAGCTCCAACATAAACATCGTGCACGGGCTGGTCCCGCGGCACGATCCGGTCCAGCGGGCCGGCGTTATCACCTGGGCCGTGGCCTCGAGCGAAACCTACTTTCAGACCAACTGGATGGCCGAGGGCGCGGGAAGGGACATCAGCCTGTACCGGACGCTGGACCTGCGCGTCTCCCGCCAGATCCCCGGCCTGAATCCGCTCGCGACCACGGAGTTTTCCATCCGGCTGGCGCACGACGACGGCACGCTCTCCGATCCGGTGCCGTTGACCCGCTACACCGACTTGGTCGGCCCGGTGGGAGGCCCCGGCGGACGGCATCCCATCCTGCAGACGGCGCGCATCCCCCTGCTGGACTTTGCCAGCGCCGACCTCACGCGGATCCGGGGCGCGCGGCTAACCTTCGAGGGAACGGAGGCCGGCGCAATCTATGTCGCCAACCTCCGGCTGTCGACCTTGACCGGACTTGCCGGTTCGGTCAAGCAGCCGGTCGCCGCGTCGAAGGCCGGTTCCAATCCAACCGAGGATCCCGAGCCCGCCGTCTACAACGGCGCGATCCGCAGCCTGCGGGCCGTGGACTCCTCCAGTTTGCTGGGCGGCAGGGCGGCGGTCGAGATCGAGCTGACGAGCGAGCAGAACTTCCCGGTTCGCGACGAGCTGGCGATCCTGAGCATCGGCGACCGCCGGTTTGAGTTGAGCCGTTATCCCGACAACGGCGACACCGGGACCCTGATCTTCCTGCTGGACGCCGAAGAGTTCGCGCAACTGGCCGGTGGCGAGCCCGTGACGCTGCAGTACGGGCGCGAAGCAGCCCCCGAGCGCTGGGAGTTCGGCCGGCTGGACAAGAGCCGGCTGGCGAGGTAGGGGACCCGGTTTCGCGTCAATCCTGATAGCGCGTCAGCCGCTTCTCTCCGGCGCTCCCGGCGGCGCAAGGCGTAGACGTCCACGTCTCCAGGATCCCGCGGACGGTTCGCCGCCGGGACGCCGTCACCGGAGCCTGATAGAGCCATAGATCCATCGCTTCTTCCAGCGCTCTCTGCAGGCTGGCGCCCCTGCTTGCCGCGGCCAGCTTCAATTGGCTGGTGCTTGCCCTGGGAGAGCCGGAGCGTGGTCACCACAGGCTGCAGATGGATTGCCTTCATGACTGAATGTGAGTGGGCGGCCACCTCTACAAGCGCCGGACCCGCTTCTCCACAAACAAGAAGTACAACCCAATTACCGCCAGCAGAGCCCCGTTTCCGAGCAGCGCGGCCTGGGGCGTCAGCACGCGGGCCAGGAACCCGGTGGCCAGGTTCCCCAGCGGCATCCCGCCCCGGAAAGCCACGTTGTAGACGCTCACAATGCGTCCCCGCAGCTCATCGGGGGCCAGCAACTGCACCAGCGAGCTGATCAGGGCGAACACGGAAATCAGCGCCACGCCCCCCAGGAACAGAAACAGGCAGGAAACCATGTAATTCGGCGCGCGTGAGAAGCCGGCCACGCACAGGCCCAGCGCCACCAGCATCAGCAGCGCGGCCCGGCCTTTGCGGGCGATGTGACCCAGCCAGGCCACCACCAGCGCCCCCAGCACCGCCCCGGCCCCGGAGGCCGACAGCATCATGCTGTAGCCCTGCGGCCCCAGGCCGAACACGTCCCGGGCGAAAGTGGGCAGGAAGGTGATCAACGGTATCCCCAGTCCGGTGCTCGCAAACGCCAGCACGATCAGGCCCATCATCGATCCGTGGCGGTGGACGAAATGCAGTCCCTCGCGCAGGCTGGTAAGAATCGGCTCCTCGCTCTTCCGCGGCACGAAGTCGATCCTGAGCGTCAGCAGCGAGAAGATGACGGCCAGAAAGGAAAGCCCGTTCAGTCCGAAGCAGGCCGACGCCCCCAGATGGGTCATGGCCAGCCCGGCCAGCGCCGGGCCCACCACCCGGGCCAGATTGAACTGGATCGACAGCAGCGCAATGGCGTTCGACAAGTGTTGCGGCTCGACCAGCGAGGGAATCAGCGCCTGATACGCCGGGCCTCCAAAAGCCTGCGCGAATCCGTTCACGAAAACCAGGACCAGGATGTGCCAGACCTGCACCTGGCCGGTCCAGATGAGCAGGGCCAGCACGAAGGCCGAAGTCATTTGGGTGTATTGAGAGAGCAGCAGCACCTTGCGGCGGTCCATCCGGTCCGCCACCACGCCCCCGATCAGGGAAAACAACAGAATCGGCGCGCCGGCCAGAAACGCCGTCAGTCCCAGCAGGACCGTCGAGCCGGTCAGGGTGTAGACCAGCCAGCTTTGCGCCACCTCCTGGAGCCAAGTGCCGGTCGAGGAGGTGAAGGCCCCCACCCACAACAGGCGGAAGTTGCGGTAGCCGAAGGCGCGGAACGTGGCGGCCAGCAGCCCGGGGCGGGCTGGCGCTGCCGCGACGGCGTCCCCCGTCTGGTCCGAACGGGCCGGCATGGGCAAAGAGGGCCGAAAGGAATCATCTTCTCACATCGGCGTCCGCCAAATCCGCGAACCGGCGGTGATATGATGGCCGGATGCCGGCGAGCAAGTTTGCGCTGGGGATCGATTTCGGGACCGAGTCCGGACGGGTGATGCTGGCGCGCGCCGATACGGGCGAGGAAGCGGCCTGGAGCCTGGTCCCTTATCCGAGCGGCGTGCTCGACCGGCAGTTGCCCGGCGGCGTTGGGCTGGGGGCCGATTGGGCGCTGCAGGATCCGCGGGATTACCTGACCGTTCTCGAGCGCGGCGTCCCGGAGGCCCTGCGGCGCGGCGGCGTCGCCCCCGCCGACGTCGTCGGCATCGGCGTCGACTTCACCTCCTGCACCATGATGCCGGCGCTGGCCGACGGTGCGCCGCTGTGCGCCGCGCCGCGGTTCCAGGCGCGCCCGCACGCCTGGGTGAAGCTGTGGAAGCACCATGCCGCGCAGCCCCAGGCCGACCGCATCAACCAGCTCGGCCGGGAGATGGGCGAAGAGTTTCTCACCGTCTACGGGGGCAAGTACTCCTCGGAGTGGTTCTTCTCGAAAGTGCTGCAGATTGTTCAGGAGGATCCCGAAGTCTACGCCGCCGCCGATCGTCTGCTGGAGGCCGGCGACTGGATCGTGTGGCGCATGACCGGGCGCGAAACGCGCAGCGAGTCGGCGGCCGGATACAAGGGAATGTGGATCAAGGGGAGAGGCTTCCCCTCCCCGGAATTCTTCCGCCGGCTCGATCCGCGGCTGGAAAACGTGGTTCGGGAGAAGCTGGCCGACCGCTTCGCGCCGCTGGGGTCGGCGGCCGGCGGGCTGAGCCAGGAAATGGCGGCCCGGACCGGGCTGCTGGCCGGCACTCCGGTGGCGGCGGCCAATATCGACGCCCACGCCGCGGCGCCGGCCTGTGGCGTGGTCGAGCCGGGACGGCTGGCCATGATCATGGGCACTTCGATCTGCCACATGCTGATGGGCGCGGAGCGGCGGATCGTCGAGGGCATCTGCGGGGTCGTCGAGGACGGCATCGTGCCCGGCTACTGGGGCTACGAGGCCGGCCAATCGGCCGTGGGCGACATCTACGCCTGGTTCTTCCGGACAGGTGTTACCGCGGAGATCGAGCGCGAGGCGGCATCGCGCGGGGCGCCGGCGGCCGAGTTGGTGACCGAGAAGGCCTCGACCCTGAAGCCCGGCCAAAGCGGCCTGCTGGCCCTGGACTGGTGGAACGGGAACCGCTCGGTCCTGGTCGACGCGAATCTGAGTGGGGTGCTGATCGGCGCTACCCTGGCCACCCGTCCGGAGGAGATTTACCGGGCCTTGATCGAGGCCACCGCCTTCGGAACCCGCACCATCCTGGAGGCCTTCGCCGCGCAGGGAATCGTCGTGCGCGACATCGTGGCCTGCGGCGGACTCGCCGAGAAGAGCCCCTTGGTGGTGCAGATCTTCGCCGACGTAACCGGACGGGAGATCCGCCTCCCGCGGTCCTTCCAGGCCTCGGGCCTGGGAGCGGCCATGCACGGCGCGGTCGCTGCAGGGTATTATGAGGATATTGGTCAGGCCGCCGGCCGCATGGCCGGCCTGCAGACGCGAAGCTATCGCCCCGATCCGGCGGCGCGAGCCGTCTATGACAGTCTTTACGCTGACTATCGCCTGCTGCACGATTACTTCGGCCGTGGCGCCAATCCGGTGATGAAGCGCCTGGGAGCGCTGAAGCGCCAGGTCGCTTCATGATTCCACCCGTGTCCAACGGACTGTTCCTGACTTTCGAAGGCCTGGACGGCAGCGGCAAGACGACGCAATTGAGGCGGCTCGCCCAGCGGCTGGAGCAGGCCGGACGCCAGGTCACCTGCGCCCAGGAGCCCGGCGGCACCCGGGTCGGGCAGCAGATCCGCCGGATCCTGCTGGAGGCCGCCTCGGCCGATCTGCGGCCTGTTCCCGAGTTGCTCCTTTACTTCGCCTCCCGGGCCCAGAACGTCGAGGAGGTCATCTGGCCTGCCCTGCAGGCCGGCCGGATCGTGCTCGCCGACCGCTTCACCGACGCGTCGGTGGCTTACCAGGGCTACGGCCGGGAGCTGGGAGAACAGACGGTCCTGGCGCTGGACCGCATCGCCTGCCGCGGCTTGCACCCGGATCTGACCTTCCTGATCGAGATCGACATGGAGACCAGCCTGCGCCGCGCCCTGGATCGGGAAGCCGGCTCGGGCGTCGATGAGAGCCGGTTGGAGCGGGAGAGCCGCGAGTTTCACGAGCGCGTGCGCCAAGGCTATCAGCGGATCACCGAGCGCGAGCCGCACCGCGTGCTGCGGATCGATGGGCGGCGGGGCGTCGACGACGTCGCCGAGGAGATCTGGTCCCGCGTCCAGAACCTGCTGGGGGCGCGTCCCTATGTTTGATAGCTTCTTCGGCAACGCCCCCGTGGTCGCCTCGCTCCGCTCGATGCTGGCCGAGCAGCGGCTACCGCAAACGCTGCTCTTCAGCGGCCCGCGCGGCGTTGGCAAGGCCACGCTGGCGCGGCTGCTGGCCGCCGCGCTCAACTGCGCCGCCCGCTCGGCCGACCCCTGCGGCCGCTGCTCCCACTGCCGGCGGATCCTCGAAGCGGACCTGGCGCTGCCGCACTTCCAGAAACTCTTCGAGGAGCGGGCCCGGCTGACCTTGGACAAGCGGCGCGACAATCCCCTGGTGGTCAGCACCCATCCCGAGTTTCTCTGCTTTCCCCCGGACGGCCCGCTGCCGCAAGTGTCGATCGAGCAGGCCCGGCGGCTCAAGGAACATGCCCAATTCGGGCCTTCCGACGGCCGCGCGCGCATATTCCTGGTCGACGGCGCCGACCAGATGGATCTGCCTGCCGCCAACTCCTTGCTCAAGATCCTCGAGGAGCCGCCCCCGTCTCTGACCGTGATCCTGACGGCGGAGAATGCCTACGAGCTGCTACCCACCATCCGCTCCCGGTGTGTTCCATTCTGGTTCGCCTCGCTGAGCGACCAGGAGATGCAGCAGTTTGTGGCCGGCCATTCCCGGCTCGCCGGCGCGGACCAGGCCCGCCTCCTCGCCTGGGCGCAAGGCAGTCCCGGGCAAGCCCTGGCCATCGACGTTCCGGCTCACCTGAAACGCCGCCAGGCCATGCTCGCCCTGCTCCGCGTGGCGGCCGGCTCGGGCAATTTCGCCGGGTTGATCGCCCATACTGAAGCGATCGGCCGAAACAAGCAGGAAAAGCTGGAGTTGCTACTGGAGGCCCTCTATGAGCTGCTCAGCGACCTGTTGCGGCTCCGGGTCAACCCCGCCGGCGGCCCGCTGGTCCATGAGGACCTGCGCTCGGAGCTTGCTCGGCTTGCTGCCGGGATCGACTTGGAGTGGCTGGATCAAGTCTGGGCGCAGGCCGAGGAGCTCCACAGCCTGGCGCGCCGGAACATCCAGAAGCAGATTGCCCTGGAGGCTTTAGCCGTGTCCCTGGCCTCAGGCCGGGCGGCCCCGGGTCGGCTTTCGGGCTGAATCTGGGCGCCTCCTTTCTCTCTTGCGCCCGGCCCGGGTTTGTGCTATCAATAGATTCAGTTGGAGAACCAACCAGCTTAACTTATCCGGCTCAAGGAAACTGGGCCTCCTCCGAGTGCAGGCGTGAAGGATTCAGCCGTACCAGGAGAGTTGCCCGTTTCTCTGGACCGAAACCAGGAGTGGCGCCCAAACCTACGAGGAGGCCCTGTGGATCGTAATCCCAACAGCTACATGCCTTATTCACGCAGTGATCTGGCCAACAACAGGCGGAACAGCCCCGGCCCGATGGATACGGGGAACCGCCGGCTCATCCGGCCGTCCTTAACCGAGTTCAAGGACCAGCAGATGCAGCGCCGGCCACAGAAGCGCCCGGTCCCGCCCGATCAAACCAACGCCGAGAACTTCTACTACGTCAAGCAGATGCAGGCCCGCACCCCCATGGTGATCGTGCTCAACGACGGGGAGGAGCTGCACGGCGTGATCGAATGGTACGACCGAAGCTGCATCAAGATCAACCGTCTCGCCGGGGCCAACCTGCTGGTCTACAAGAACAACATCAAGTACCTGTATAAGGAAAGCGACAACGACAGGCAGCCGTCGGCGGCGCTGGAATCGCAGCCCCAGTAGGAGGCTGCCTAGGGGGCCGCGCGGGCAAGCAGGCGGCCGGGATGCGCCTTTCCCCGGCGGCGCAAGTAACTTCCACTGTAAGCCTTCGCCTGCCGGTCGAGGATCGGCTCGGCGGGCGGGGTCAGGAATTCACGCCGTGCTTCGTCGTAAACCAGGGATCCGCAACGGTGCGGCCGATGGTCTTTCTCGAGCGCGTACCCGAGATGGATCGCGCCCTGCGCCTCGCCGCAGACGCTGAACCGGACCGCGTCCGGCCCGGCCTCCTCCGGGAACCGCGGGCAGCGCCGGCGCGCGTAGCCGAGGTTGCAATACTGCTGCAGCAGCTCGGCCGCCGGGTGATACTCGCGTTCCCGATCCGCGCGGCAGACACCGTCAAAACCGTCCCCTAGCGGCAGCCGCGCCGGATGCGGCCACAACTTCACACTCAGCCGCTCGGATGGATCGAAGTAAGGACTGTCGCAGCAAAGTGAGAATGTCACCTTAGGGCAAAGTAGAAATGTCCCCTTGACAACCTTCAGGCTTGGAGGATGCAAGAAGGACAACTACTGATGACGCAAGCCGAGCGAGATCG
>Ga0247727_10010764_pt1 | contig 16126 bp, 11 predicted proteins | sample WisWelCaveWW1625_FD_202498 | JGI IMG/M metagenome (GOLD analysis project Ga0247727, IMG submission 202498) | Biofilm microbial communities from Wishing Well Cave, Virginia, United States - WW16-25 | ecosystem: Environmental > Aquatic > Deep subsurface > Groundwater > Cave microbial mat | place... | reverse complement strand
ATGGCATATCGCCGACGAGCAGCGCAGTCTTTGCGCCGCGCGCGACGGCGCGGCAATGATGCAGCATTTCGTCCATCGTCACCGGCAGTGTCGTGTCGTAGCCGAGCACGACCATGCCGAGCGAATCCCCGACGAGGATCACGTCAAGCCCGGCGCGATCCACCGCGAGCGCGGTGGCGTAATCGTACGCGGTGAGCATCGTGATGATCTCGCCGCGCTGTTTTTTCTCGCGCAGCGTCAGCGTCGTGATTTTTTTGCGTTCGAGTTGGACGGACATTTCAATCTTCCTTTCGTGGGACGCGGACGAGGGCTTGGAAATTCAAAATTCTAAATTCTAAATTCGCCACCCATCGTGTGCGGTCTGTCAGGTGCGGTCAACACTCTGAAATCCGAAATCGAAAATCCGAAATCCGAAATCCGAAATAAAACCGCGCCTCCCGTACAAACGAGAGGCGCGACAAAAGTCCAGAATCATCTGTCGTTCCGTCTCGGTCGCACGCGCGATCCAAGCGGTGGTGTTGGAGATTAGAGATCAAGAGATTTAGAGATTTAGAGATTGCTCGCGGCTGGGTGAGCAGTCCGCGGTGAGAATCATTCTAGCACAAACGATGCGCGGGAGCAAGCATGATTTCGATTATCGCGTCGGTGTTCTTGCCGGCGTTACGAACGGCGTCAGCGTCGCGGTCGGTGACGGCGCGGGCGGCGCGGGAACGCTGACATCTTCGATGATCGTGATCGCGCCGTCCGCGCGTCCCGCGATGTAAATCAAATTGCCGACGCGCGTCAACGCGCCCGGCGCGTTCACGCTAAACCGCGCGACTTCGCCGAAGGTGGTCGTGTCGAGAATCTGCACTGTGTTTTCCGCCGGATTTGGAACTGGCGTTGCGGATGCCGTCGCGCTCGCCGCGTACGCGATAAACAAATGTTTCGTTTGCGGATTGTACGCAATGCCGGTCGCGCGCGCGGCGAGCGGCATCCCAAATATTTTGCTATCGTTTGCGTCCCACACCGCCAATTCATGCGCGCCGGAAAATGGATGCGTGCCCGCGCCAAAAACGCGATGCGTTTCGCTGTCTACCGCGAGCGCGAGCAGATTGCCGGAAATCGAAAGCGTCGCGCGTTGTTGCAGAGTTGCGGCATCCAAACTATACAGCACGCGGCGGTTGTTCGAGCCGGGCACGCCGTTGCCGCCGAGCGCGTACACGCGATTCGCCGCCGCGTTCACGCGCACCCAATCCGGCGATAGCGTAGAGCCGACATTCACGCCGCGCAGAATAATCTTGCCGGTCGGCGCGAAATTATTGAGGTCGAGGACGATATCGTTCGCGAACAACCGCGCGCGCGGCGCGTCCACCGCGATCGTCGTGAGCGAGCGCGGGATGGGCGCGATGCTCCGAACCGCGAAATTATTTTCATCAATGATCGAGAGCGTGCCGTCGGCTTGGTTTGCGACAAATAACCGATTCGATTGCGCATCGCGCGCGAGATCCGCCGGATGCGCGCCCACGCTGATTTCTTTTACGACCCGCGCGCCCTCGACGACAAAAACCGAATTGCTTGACGCGTTCGCGATATACACACGCCGCGCGGTTTCGTTCGCTTCGAGCGCGGTCGGAAACATCGCGAGCGGAATCGTCGCGGCGATGTGGTTCGTGTCGGTGTTGATTGCGCTGACGCTGTCGCTTTCATAATTTGCGACATAGAGCCGCCGCGCGCTTTCATCGAGCGCGAGCGCGTACGGCGCGAGCCCAACCGAAATGGTCGCGAGTGATTGCATTGTTCGCGGATCAATCACCGAAATGTCGTTGGTAAATGAATTCGCGACGTAAAACCGCGAGCCGTCGGCGTTCACGATCGCGCCGCGCGGATCGCCGCCGAGTTTGACGCGCCCGCGTTCCGCGCCGGTGCGCGGATTGTACGCGGCGAGAAATTGCGTCGCGCTCGCGGCATCGTAATGCGCGATCAGCGCGCTATCGCTCGGCGGATGCGCGGCGACGGTGTAATAACTGCCTTTGATCGTCAGCGTATTCAAAAGGCGCTGGCTGTTCGAATCAATCACCGCGGTTTTTTCAAACGCGTTCGCGTAAACGCGATGATTGATCGCATCGCCCGCGAGCGAGATGATCGAGAACGCGTTCGGAATCGTGATGCGATTTTGGATTTGCAAAGTCGCGGGATCGAGCGCAAGCACCGTGCCGCTGCTGTCGAGCCCCGCCCACAAGCGATTTTCGGAAAAGAGCAAGGCGCGCGCGTCGCCGCCGATGTTTTGCGTCAGCGTGATTTGATCGTTCATGATCAGACTGATCGTTTTGTCTTTTGCGTTTGCCACATAGAGCCGCTTTTGCGCCGGATCGCCGGCGAGCGCGGTCGGTTGTTTGCCGACCGGGATGAATTTCACCGCGCGGTCGTTTTGGATCACGGCGATATTTTCCGTCTCGACATTCAAGATGTAAATTTTATCGCCGAGCGCGGCGACGTCAGAGGGATGTCTGCCCACGCCGGCGAGTTCGCGCAAGAAAAATTTTTCGCGGACGAACGGCGCGGCGGGAATTGTCGCGGCGGGTGTCGGCGCGGCGGTGGATGCCGGCGCGGGCAACGCGGTCGGCGCGGCGCATGCGATCAACGTAGTCACGATCAGCGCGCAGAAAAATATTTTCACGGAAAGTACTTTTGCCATAGTCCGATTGTAAGACAAGTGATGAGGTCGGTCAAGCGTGTTGTAAAAATGGAAACGTTATGCTATCATCTCGCGCAATGGAAGATGTAACGACGGCGCGGCCGCTGGCGGGACGTTGGATTGCGTTGGAATTGCTCCCCGCGCGCCCGCTAACACTTTTGGGTCCGGCTTGGGCGGCGTTATGCGGCGCGCTCGCGTCCGGCGGCTTGGCGTGGCGCGGGCAATCCATTCTTTTTTTAATTCTCGCGATTCTGCTTTGCGACGCGCTTTTGGGCGCGTGGCGCGCGCGGATGCTCGAATCCGATTGGCGCGCGGTGGCGCGGCGATTATCCGCGAGCGCGAGCACGTGGCTCGATATTTCTGCCGATGCGCCGCGTTCGCGATTCGCGCGCGCGCGCGAACGGCTGGCGGGCTTGTTCGCGTACGCGCGGCAAATTGTTTTGCCGACGTTCAACGCGGAAATTCTCGGGCTGGTTTTTGCCGGCTCGCTCGCGATTTGCATTGCGGCGGTGCTGGGGCAAGCGGTGGTCGCGTTGACCAGCGGCGCGATGCTATTGGTGATCATCGAGAGAAAAGCCGGCGCGGCGCGCGGCGCGGGCTGGCGCGCGGCGCACGAGATCGGGTTCGCGTGGCTGATCGCGCAGAGCGCGTTCGGATTTTTTTCTTGGCTCGCTTTATTTTACGCGATTCTCTTTACGCTGATTTATCGCGCGCTCATCGGCGTCGCGACGACGCGGCAAAGCCGCTGGCTCGCGTGGAGCAATATCGCGCAACTCGTTCTCGTGCTCGCGTTGTACGCCGCGCGCGAGCCGCTGGCGGCGGGCGTCGCCGCGCTGGGCTTGCTCGCGCAAATTTTGTGGCAGGCGCGTTTTCAATTGGATCGCGACGGCGTCGCGTACGCGCGGCGCGTGCAATCGTACGTGATGATTGCGATGCTGATGACTGCACTCGCGCTGGGGTTTTGAATCAGTCCTTCGAGGTTTCTGAAAACCTCGAAAGTCTACATGTTGAAAATGTCCGAAAAATTCGTCACACTCTCTGACTTGCAACGCGATCCGGAGATCACGTCGTATTTGCGCGCCGCGAATGCGGTGATGAAAGCGATTGGCTATACGGAGCATGGCGAGCGGCACGCGGGACTCGTCGCGCAGATCGCGCGCGATATTCTGACGCGTTTGGATTTTCCGCCGCGCGAGGCGGAACTTGCCGCGATTGCCGGCTATTTGCACGACGCCGGCAATCTCATCCATCGTGAATTTCATCAACTCACTGGCGCGTTGCTCGCGCGCGATATTTTGGCGCGGGTGGGAATGCCGCCGGACCAAGTCGCGGTGATTATGGGCGCGATCGGCAATCACGAAGAAGCCGGCGGCGCGGCGGTCAATGCGGTTGCCGCGGCGGTGATTATCGCCGACAAGGCGGATGTTCATTTTAGCCGCGTGCAAAATGAAGACAAAAATACTTTGGATATTCACGACCGCGTGAATCTGGCGGCGCGCCGCGCGTCGGTGCGCGTGGACGCGGCGGAGAAAATGATCGCGCTCGAATTGGAAATTGACGCGGCGATTTCTTCTTCCGCCGATTATTTTGAAATCTTTACGAGCCGCATGTTGATGTGCCGCCGCGCCGCGCAATTGTTGGGCTGTCAGTTTGCGCTCATCATTAACGGGCAGAGAGTTTTGTAGGGAGGGCGATGACCCACTTTCTCGCGATCGGCGATCTGACCGCCGCGCAATTCCAGCGCTATCTCGCGACCGCGCGCAAACTGAAAGCCGCCGCGAAAAAACGCGGCGCGCGCGCGTTGCTCAAAAATCAAACGCTCGGCATGATTTTTCAAAAACCGTCGCTCCGTACGCGCGTGTCGTTCGATATCGCGATGCTCGAGCTGGGTGGGCACGCGCTCTACCTTTCGCCGAATGAAATCGGTTTGGGTCAGCGCGAAAGCGTTGCGGATGTAGCGCGCGTGTTGTCGCGCTATGTGAACGGGCTGATGGCGCGCGTCTTTGCGCACGCGCACGTTGAGGAACTCGCGCGCTATTCGCGCGTGCCGGTGATCAACGGCTTGAGCGATTGGGAGCATCCGTGCCAAGCGCTCGCGGATGCGCTGACGATTGTCGAGCATCTCGGCAAACTCAAAGGCAAGCGCGTCGCGTATTTTGGCGACGGCAACAACGTTGCGCGGTCGTTGCTGTTCGCGGGCGCGCTCGGCGGCGCGCATTTTGTTTGCGCCTCGCCGCGCGGTTATCAATTGGACGCGGCGTCGGTCGAAAAAGCCGGCGCGCGGGCGAAAGCATCCGGCGGCTCGATCTCGCTGACGGAGGATCCGCATGCCGCCGCGCGCGACGCGGATGTTTTGTACACGGATGCCTGGGCAAGTATGGGGCAGGAAGATCAAGCGGCAGAGCGTGCGAAAATTTTTTCTGCCTATCAAGTGAACGGCGCGCTCGTCGCGCGCGCTCAGCCCCGCGCGATTGTTATGCATTGCTTGCCCGCGCATCGCGGCTTGGAAATTGCGGATGCGGTGATGGACGGCAAACAATCGGTTGTTTTCGATCAAGCGGAAAATCGTTTGCACGCGCAGAAAGCGATTCTGGTGGAGTTGATGGTGGGGAAAAAATTCGTAATTCGTAATTCGTAATTCGTAATTCGTAATTCGTAGCGTGCGCCTTACTCTTAACTGAATTACCAATAACTATCTCACCTTACGCAGTGTCATTTCGAGCGAAGTGAGAAATCTCGTTGTTCCAATAACGAGACCCCTCGCTCCGCTCGGGGTGACAACCGAAACTGCGTAGCATCAGTTACTATTTACCAATTACCTTCGAGATAAGATGCCCGGCAACAAAAGTATTTTTTCCGACGCGCTGAAAAAAGCGCATGGATTGGCGTGGGACGGCGATTGGAAACAAGCGATCGCCGAATATCGCCGCGCGCTCGCCGAATTCCCGGACGAGGCGCAGACGCACGGCAACCTCGCGCACGCGCTCGAACAAGCCGGGCAAAACGAAGACGCCTTGCACGAAGCGCGCATCGCTTCGAAACTGTTGCCGCACGATCCGAATGCGCTCGCGCGCGTCGCGGCGTTGCAAGAAAAACTAGGCAAGCCCTCTGAAGCCGCCGGCACTTTATTTGCGATTGCCGAAATTCACATCGCGCATAAAGCATTGGGCAAGGCGGTCGAGGCGTGGGAAAAAGTTGCCGCGCTCGAGCCGGAGCGCGCGGACGTGCATCAACGCCTCGCGCAGGTGTACGAGCAAGGCGCGCATCATTCACTCGCCGCGAAAGAACAACTCACGCTCGCGCGGCTTTTCCAAAAACGCGGCGACGCATCCAAAGCGCTCGTCGCCGCGCAAAAAGCGCGAACGCTGGATCCGCAGTCGCCGCGCGCGCGTGAAATGCTATCCGCTTTGGAACGCGGCGAGGCCTTTTCGGAACGACGCGTCGATCTGCCGCCGCCGGTCGCGAGCGGTTCGACGCCAGTAGATCGAGCGGAGCAAACCGCATTGTCGCGTTTGGCAGAAACTCTGCTTGAAGAAAAGTCGGCGATGCCGCCCGCGACCGAATCGAAAAAAGGCGCGGGGACGTTGAGCGAGCCAGAGATTCACGCTTTAATCGCGCGCGCAGTCGACGCGCAAACGCACAACCGCGTCAGCGATGCCATCGAAGCGTACCGTAAACTTTTGGGCGCGGGCATCGCGCGCCCCGAAGTGAAATTCAATCTCGGCTTGCTCTATTCCGAGTCTATGCGTTACGATGACGCGATCTCACTCTTGACCGAAACGGTGGATGATCCAAATTACGCGCTTGCGAGCCATTTTGAACTCGGCAAATGTCTGCGCGCGCTCGGCAAAACGGATCAAGCGCTCGAACATTTTCTCAGCGTTACGCAAATCGTGGATTTGTCGAGCGTTCAACGCGATCAAGCCGACGAATTGATTGCGGTGTATCAAGGGTTGGCGGAAACGTATGCCGCGAAAGGCGATCGTGAAAAAGCGGAATCGTTCAGTCGGACCCTCGAAGAATTTTTATCCGGACGCGGGTGGGAAGACAAAGTGCGCGAAGTACGCCTGCAATTGCAATCTCTGCGCGAGCAGGGTGAGCAGGTGAGTCTCGCGGAAGTGCTGGAGATGGCGGAATCCGCCGCGGTGCTCGAAGCGTTAGCGTTGGCGCGCGAATATTTTCGGCGCGGCAAATTGCACGCCGCGCGCGAAGAGTGCATGCGCGCCATCGTCCTGGCGCCAAATTATTTGCCCGCGCACGTCCGCCTCGCCGAAATTCTGGCGAAAGAAGGCAAGCTGGACGCCGCGAAAGCCAAATACCAAACCCTCGCCGATCTCGCGACGATTCGCGGCGATCATCCACGCGCCGAAACTTTTTATCGCCAACTCTTGCGCATGAGCACGAGCAACGTGACCGACCGCTCGAAATTAATTGACCTGCTCGTCAAAGACGAGCGGTACGATTTGGCGTTGGAAGAGTTTCTCGAATTGGGAAACGAATACGCGCGCGCAGATCAATTGAGCAAAGCCGCCGAAAAATACGCGGAGGGGTTGCGCCTCGCCGCGCGCGTCGGCATCACCACACGCGCGGCAAGCAATTTGCGCGAGCATCTTGCCGAGACGCGCATCAAACAAGGCGATCTGAAAGGCGCGCTCGCGACGTATCAGGAAATGAGCCAAGCCGCGCCAGCGGATGAACGCGCGCGCGTCGTGATTATTGATTTGGAATTCCGTTTGCAACAAACCGCGGCGGGCTTGCGCGATCTGGAAGAACTCTTGACGCGCTTTCGGACGCAAGGCGCGCCGCAAAAAATCAGCGGGGTGCTCGAGGGCTTGGCGAAAAGTTATTCAAGCGAGCCGGCATTACGCGCGCTGTTGGCGCAACATTATCTTGGCGTCGGCAACTCCTCCAAAGCAATCCGCGAGTTGAATGCGTTGGGCGAATTGCAATTGGGCGCGGGCGCCAAAGCCGCCGCCGCGGCGACGATCCGCCAGATCATCGCGCTCAACCCGCCCCAAGTCCAAGATTATCGCCAACTCTTGGAGCAAATCGGAGAGTGAGAGATATAGCGTGAGCACGTTGAGCGAACTCTTTTTCCATCTCACGCTCAGTAGCTTGCTCGATATTTTTCTCGTCGCGCTCGTCCTCTTTGCGCTTTTTTTTCTGATGAAGGGAACGCGCGCGGTTCAACTCTTGCGCGGGATGATCTTGGTTGTTTCGTTGGCGGTGATTGCAAGCAATTTATTTCAGCTGACCGCGTTCTCGTGGCTCATTCGCAATATGATCCCCGCGCTCTTGATCTCTATTCCCGTCCTCTTTCAACCGGAATTGCGCCGCGCATTGGAACGGCTTGGGCGCGGCGCGTTGTTTACGCGCGGGCAGACCGCGCCCTCGCCGGTGATTAACGCGATCGTGCGCGCCGCGAGCGAGCTCGCCAAAAATCGGTGCGGCGCGCTGATGGTCTTGGAAGGCAAAACCGGCTTGCAAGAATTTGTGGACACCGGCGTCGCGCTCGACGCGAAATTGTCCGCCGATTTGCTTCTCTCTTTATTCGCGAAAAGCGCCGCGTTGCATGACGGCGCGGTGATTATTCGCGAAGATCGCATCGCCGCGGCAATGTGCGTGTTGCCGCTGTCCGAATCGCCGAGTCCCGAACACGAGTACGGCACGCGGCATCGCGCGGCAATTGGCATCACCGAAGGCACCGATGCAACGGCGATTGTCGTCTCGGAAGAAAGTGGACAGATCGCGGTCGCGCATAGCGGGCGGCTCGTGCGCCGCTTGGATGAAGGCGAATTAAATCGCGTGTTGTTGCGGTTGCGTCAACCGATCGCGGCGAAAATGAACGAACGAGCGAGGCAGTAGATGCGCGCGCTTTTCAGTCAACTCTCCTCTTTTCTTATCGCGCTGATCTTTGCGTTCATTCTATGGGCGATTGCGACGAGCGAAGAAAATCCCAGCCGCGAAGCTTTTTTTCCCGACGCGCTCCCGATTGAAATTGTGAACCAACCCGCGGGCTTGGCGCTGTACGGGAAAAGCGCGGAAACGGCGCGCGTCAAAGCGCGCGCGCCGCTCGCGCTGTGGGAACAATTGCGCGCGTCATCGGTTCGCGTGACAATGGATCTGAGTGGCGCCGGCATTGGACAATATAATGTCGAACTCAAAGCGCAAGTTTCGGATCGGCGGCTCACGATTGTCGCGATTGAGCCGCCCTTTGCCGCCGTTCGTCTCGATCAGATCAAAACGCGCTCTCTGAGCATCGAGACCGAACTGATGGATGCGCCGCCGGTTGGCTATGTCAGCCGCACGCCCACGCCGAACCCGGCGCGCATTCAATTAAATGGTCCCGCGATTTTCGTAGATCAGGTGACGCGCGTACAAGCCGAAGTTTCGGTGCGCGGCTCGCGTTCGACCCTCACGCGGCAAATCGCGCTCGTCGCGCAAGACGCGCTCGGCAATGCGGTTGCCGGCGTTACGCTCGATCCCGCGACGGCAATGATCACGGTGCCGATCGAACAGCGCGTCGGTTATAAAGATGTTTCCGTCAAAACGATTTTGAAAGGGAATGTCGCGGCGGGCTATTGGATTAGCAATATTGTGGTCGCGCCTTCGACGACGACGGTGGTCGGGAGCGCGGAAGCGTTGGCGCGGATGCCGGGATTTGTCGAAACATTTCCAATTGACGTCAACGCGGCGACGGGCGACATCGTCAAAACGGTGCCGCTCGCGTTGCCCGATGATATTGCGCTTTCGGAAAATGATGGCGTGCTCGTACAGATTTCGATCACGCCAATTTTGGGCGGGCAGACCATTCGCCGCGCGGTGATCGCGCAGGGTTTGGCGCGCGGCTTGGCGGCGACGATTTCGCCGGATACAGTTGAAGTGATTTTGTCGGGTCCGTTGCCCGCGCTCGCCGCGCTGTCGGCGCAAGACGTTCAAGTGATTTTAGATTTGACGAATCTTGTTCCCGGTTCGTACTCGATCAAGCCGCGCGTCTCGCTTGTGCCGGGCTTGCTCAAAGTGCAGAGTCTTTTGCCGGACACGGTGCCGGTCAATATCACTGAATCGAAAACGACGCCATGATGCAGAGACGATATTCAATTAAAAATATAATCGAACGGAATCGCGGCGATGCGATTTCGATTTTTTTACTCGGTAGTTGGCCCCTTGTATATTATTGGCAAGCGGCTCTGCGCCAACTCGTTTTTTATTTTGGCGACATTTATTTATTTTTTTATCCCGTCCGCTCCGCCTATGTCAACGCGTTGCGCGAGAGCCGTCTGCCACTGTGGATTCCGGAAATGATGGCGGGCTATCCACTCTACGGGGAAGGGCAAGTCGCCGCGCTCTATCCGCTCAATCCACTCCTTTACTTTTTTCTGCCGATTGATCTCGCGACCAATTACGCGATTCTTTTGCATCTTGCATGGGCGGCGCTCGGAATGTACGCGTTTCTGCGCGCGCTAAAATTTCAGCCGGCGTCCGCGTGCTTTGCCGCGTTCGCGTTGGCGGGCGGCGGATTTTTTTCCGCGCGGCTGGTGCATATGACGGTGATTGCCACGAGCGCGTGGATGCCGTGGATTTTTTGGGCATGGGAACGGCACGAGCAGACAACGGAGCGCGGCAAACGCTGGCGCTGGTTCGCGGCGCTGTGCCTCTTCAGCGCGCTGCAATTGCTCGCCGGGCATCCGCAATTTGCGCTGTTCACCGCGCTGATGCTGGGCGCGTACGCGGTCGTGCGATGGGAACGCGGCGCGCAAAACGCGCGAGAAAGCGTCGCGGATAATTTTCGCGCCTTGCGCGCCTTTTCTAAATATTTCGATTTTTCGCGCCTGATCCCGGTGATTTTCTTTTTCGGCATCGGCGCGCTGATCGCCGGCGTTCAACTCGCGCCGATGCTCGAACTGACGGCGTTGAGCGACCGCGCCAAAGGATTACTGCCAAAATTTTTCAACGCGTATTCTCTGCGCCTGCCGCATTACTTGATGCTCTTGCATCCGTTTTTGCTGGGCAATCCGTATCCCGGCATTTCCGTTGAAACGATTGGCTATATCGGCGTTCTGCCGATTTTTTGTGCGCTCGCCGCGCCGTTCGTCGTGCGCGACCGCCGCGTCTTTTTCTTTCTCGCGCTCGCGCTCGGTTCGCTCTGGCTGGCGCTCGGCGATCAAAATACGTTTTATCGCGGCTTGCGCTATCTGCCGATTTTGAATTTTTTCCGCGTCCCCGCGCGTTTTTTCTTCCCGTTCAGTTTTGCCGCCGCGATCCTTGCCGCAATCACATTCGACTATTTTCTGCAACGCGCGCGCGCGAGTGCATTCACCCGCGCGCAAAAATCGCTTGCGGCGGGCGGAGTGGTTTTGATCGCCGCGCTGATTGGGTTGATTCCCTGGACGCCGCTTGAAATATTTTTAGCTATTTGGACCTGGCTACCCCTTGCGTTATTTTTGCTCGCGGCGTGGATTATTTTGGGCGCGCGCCGCGGCTTGTTTGCGCGCGCGACGCTGGCGATGCTCGCGCTAACGCTGACGCTCTTGGATCTCGCGCTGTTCGGCGCGGTGTACGCCAAAACGTACAATGCCGCGACGCCGGTCGCGGACTTTTACGCGCCGCCGCAATCGAGCGCGGCGTTGACCGGACTCACGCGCGCGGGTGCGCGCATTTACACCGATTACTGGATCGAGCCGTGGATGTCGGTGATGCGTGAAAGTTATTTTTCCAACAGCTCGATCTTGCAAGGCATTCCGAGCGCGCGCGGGTATACGCCGCTCTTGCTCCAGCGCAATGTAGACTATCTCGACAATATGAACGCGGCAATGCTGAATCTGATCGGCGTAAAATATTTTCTCAAGCCGCAATTGTTGCCGGTGGACGCGGTGACCGAAGGCAATGATCTGAAAAATGAATTCGCGCTCGATCTCGTCGGCTTTGGCGCGACGTTCGCGCCGACCGCCGCGACGAAAATCCGAGTTCATTCTTCGATGGCGCAATCCGTCGGCTTTGCGAATGGGTTTGTTGTCGCGAACGTGATTTTGTTTTTGGAGGACGGCACGCGCCGCGTTCTGCCTTTGCGCGCCGGGATGCAAACAGCGGAATGGGCGTACGAACGAAGCGACGTGCGCGCGCAAGCCCAGCACGCGTTGCCACCGGTCGCAACAACTTTTCCCGCGAGTTCTGCGTTTCCGGTTGAAAAACATTTGGGGCACACTTTTCTCGGTGAATGGGATCTTGCGCGCGACGGCAAGCCGGTAACACTGACCGGCATTTCGATTGAACCGACGATCGCGCGCGGCTTGTTGTATGTCGAGCGGATCGAATTTCTCGCGCCGGATGGAAAAGCGATTTCGCTCGCGCATTTAATTGGCAAGAGCGATCAGCAATTGGTCTATCGCACGAACGAGGTGGCGATTTTTGAAAATGCGGACGCACTGCCGCGCGCGTTTATCGTGCATCGCGCGGAAATCGTCGGCGACGATGCGGTGTTGCAACGAATGCGCCAGCCCGATTTCGATCCGCGCGCGCAAATTTTTCTAGCGGACGGCGCGGCGGCAATGAACGGCGGCGCACCGCGCGCGGATGAGCGCGCGCAAATCGTCGCGTATCAAAACGAGCGCGTCGTGTTGGAGGTTCACGCGAGCGCGGAGGGCTATGTCGTCTTGACCGATACGTGGTTTCCGGGCTGGATTGCGCGCGTGGACGGAATCGAAACGCCGATCGCGCGCGCGGATTATATTTTTCGCGCGGTGCGCGTGAGCGCGGGCGCGCATCGCATCGAGTTTGAGTATCAGCCGGTATCGCTCGTCGTTGGCGCCGGCGTGAGTGTCGCCGGCTTGCTCGCGCTCGCCGGAATTTTCTGGTTGGGCAGGCGCGTGAGTTGATGTATAATCGGCTCGCGCTGGATCAGCGCAAAGAAAATATTTGCTCCTGAAAGTAAAAAACGAATAAATAAATGCCGACAGAAAACGAATTCAAATCACAGCTCGAGAGTTTGCTTTTTATCGCCGAAGCGCCGGTAACGATCCCCGCGCTCGCGAAAGCATTGGAGGCGAGCGCAGAGCAAGTCGAGCAATCGCTCGCCGAGTTGAAACAAGATTACAAGGCGCGCGGCATTCGCTTGCAACGCGTGCGCGATAAAGTGCAATTGGTCAGCGCGCCGGAAGCCGCGGCGATCATTCAGAAATTCTTGGGACTTGACGGCGCGGGGCATCTGTCGAATGCCGCGCTCGAAACGCTCGCGATCATCGCGTATCGTCAGCCGCTTACGCGCCCGTCGGTCGAAGCGATTCGCGGCGTGAATTGCGACGGCGTGATTCACACGCTGCTCACGCGCAATTTGATCCAAGAAGCCGGACGGCAAGAAGTTGCCGGGCGTCCGATTCTGTACACGACGACGTTTGAATTCTTGCAGAACTTTGGCTTGCGCGATTTAGAGGATTTGCCGGCGCTGGCTGAAGAGGCGGAAGAAGTGATGCAGGAAAAGTTGGAACTATTGGCGCAGAATTTGAAGGAAGCATAAATGGATCGTCTCCAAAAAATTCTCGCGCACGCGGGCATTGCCTCGCGGCGACAAGCCGAAACAATGATTCTGGATGGGCGCGTCCGCGTGAACGGAAAAGTTGTTCAAGAGCTCGGCACCAAAGTGGATTCAACGCGGGATCGCGTTCTCGTTGACGGCAACGCGATTCAGCTTGAAGCGAAGCGATACATTCTCTTGCACAAACCGAAAGGTTATCTGAGCGATTTGGATGAAGAGCGCGGCAAGCCGCTCGCAGTTGATCTCGTTGCATTGAAAGAGCGATTGTATCCGGTCGGACGATTGGACGCGCAAAGCGAGGGTTTGCTCCTGCTGACGAACGACGGTGATCTCGCGCAAAAGTTAATGCATCCGCGCTATCGCCGCGAAAAAGAATATTTGGTGCTGGTGCGCGGCGAGCCGGACGAGCGCGCGTTCGCGGCGTGGCGGCGCGGTGTGGTGTACGAAGACGCGCGTTATCGCGCGGATCGCGTCGAGCGCGCGGCGAGCCAGCAAGAATTTGGCGCGGCGGCGCACGGGGAGACCTGGCTCAAATTTATTTTGCATGAAGGCAAAAAACGCGAATTGCGAAATATGTGCGCGGCATTGGGGCATTCCGTCGTGCGGCTGATTCGCGTGCGGCTTGGATCGCTGTGGCTTGGCGATTTGCGCGCGGGGAAATGGCGCGCGCTGAGCACGGCAGAAGTGCGCGCGTTGCAAGCGCCCGACAAAAAGCAAGCGAAATGATCCTGCCTTTGAATTCTCAAGCAGGAAAAAATTTCCGTCCACGAAGCACACAAAGGTCACGAAGGATGAAGGTGAAATTCGTGTTTCTTCGCGCCTATCGTGGATCAAAAAATTATTTCGGATAAAATCCATTACGGAGCAGTGTTGATCCCTTCCATCATCGCGATAGACGGACCGGCGGCGTCGGGCAAAAGCACGATCGGCGAAATGCTGGCGCAACGGCTCGGCTATTTGTATTTCGACACCGGCGTGATGTATCGCGCGGTAACGGCGGTCGCGCTCGCGCGCGCCATCGCGATTCAAGATGAAGCCGCGATCACGCGGCTGGCGGAGCAAGTGCATCTGGATATTTTACCGCCGGATCAAAACGATGGTCGGCAGTACACCGTGCGCGCGGATGCGCGCGATGTAACGTGGGACCTGCGCACGCGCGCGGTGGACGCGAATGTTTCGACGGTCTCGGCGTATCGCGGCGTGCGCGCGGCGATGAAATTGCAACAGCGCCGCGTCGGCGAGCGCGGGCGCGTCGTGATGGTTGGTCGCGATATTGGCACTGTCGTTTTCCCGGACGCGGACTTGAAAATCTTTCTCGACGCGACGGCGGCAGAACGCGCGCGCCGGCGACAACGCGAACGTTTGGCGCGCGGCGAGCAAGTTGATTTCGAAAGCGTGTTGCGCGAGATGTTGAAACGCGATGAAATTGATTCGACGCGTTCGGTGGCGCCGTTGAAAAAAGCAAACGACGCGGTGAATGTGGATTCGACCGGCGTGACCGTTGAGCAGGTCTTGGCCCGCGTGATCGCGATTGTGGAAGGACAGAGCAAGCCGGCACGTGATAGTTTATGGTTCTACCGTTTTGGCAACCATCTCTTGCGTTTCGTCTTTTCGCTGATTCTGCGCATGGACGTGCGCGGCGTCGAGCGCGTGCCGCGCTCAGGCGCGCTGATTATCGCGATCAGCCACAGCAGTTGGCTTGATCCGGTTTTGCTCGGACCGTATCTGCCGCGCTTTATCGCATCAATGGGCAAGGTGGAAATTTTCGATTGGCTCATTCTCGGCGGCTTGTTGCGCGCGTACGGCGCGTTTCCGGTGCGGCGCGGCAAAGTGGACGTGAGCGCGTTCAAGGTCGGCTTGCTGATTTTGAAACAGGGCTATGCGATGGGCATCGCGCCGGAAGGACATCGGAGTGAGTCCGGCAAATTGCAGCGCGGGCGCGAGGGGGCTATAATGCTCGCGGTGCGGAGCGGCGCGCCGATTTTGCCGGTGGCGGTGTGGGGCGGCAAAGCGTTGTGGAAAAATCTCGCGCGTTTCCGGAAAACGCAAATGCAAATGTACGTCGGCGCGCCGGTCGAGCTCAAGAACATGAACGGCAAAGTGTCGCGCGAATTGCTGACGCAAATATCGGACGAGTTGATGCACTATATCGCAGAGTTGATGCCGCCGGAATTGCACGGCTATTACGAAAATAAATTGCGCGCACCGGAATATTTGTTGCCGGTAAAACAAAATGAAGGAGGTGATGGGGGAGAGTAATCAGTAATCAGTGAGCAGTAATCAGTGGGGAAGATGAGCGCTAGGGGTTTGGAAGTTAGAGGTTAGATGTTGGACGTTGGATGTATTCTCGCGGAGGACGCGTTTCCAATTTCCACTTTCCAACTTTCAGACTTGACGAGGTCGGAGGTTTTCCATCGCGAGATGGAATTAACTTGGTTTGTCATTCTGAGGCGCGGGCTTTGCGCCGAAGAATCTTGTTATTCGCTTGGAACAACAAGACTCTTTGCTTCGCTCAGAGTGACATCTCGAGGAAAATCGAACAGATCAGCGGATGCCTCCCGGGAACGCGCCACGTTCCTGAACGCGAATTGCCAAATGCTCCGGCGATTCGCGACTTTCCCTCCAAAGTGAAAAATCACGCGTCGCAAAACCGTTCAGTAATGAGTGGGACAAGAACGCGTGAAGGTGGCAAAAATTCAAAATTCATAATTCGTAATTCATCATTCGACGTGTGCCACGAATTTTGAATTATGAATTACGAATTTCTTCTGGAGGGTTCCCATGTGCGGCATTGTTGGCTACACGGGACCGCGCGACGCGGCTCCCATTTTGCTCGACGGCTTGCGCCGTCTCGAATATCGCGGTTACGATTCTGCCGGCATTGCAATCTTGCAAGCCGACGGCTCGATCGCGATTCG
>Ga0247727_10010763_pt1 | contig 16128 bp, 16 predicted proteins | sample WisWelCaveWW1625_FD_202498 | JGI IMG/M metagenome (GOLD analysis project Ga0247727, IMG submission 202498) | Biofilm microbial communities from Wishing Well Cave, Virginia, United States - WW16-25 | ecosystem: Environmental > Aquatic > Deep subsurface > Groundwater > Cave microbial mat | place... | reverse complement strand
TCGCATTCGTCGACTTGCACCTTCAGTCGTCAAACAGTATCTTGATCTCATTCCGCCTGACGACTGATGGCACGTTTTTCTCTGGTATCTAAAACCAGCCTACACCTGGTATCATATGATACTATTTCATCAATAACATCTTCTTTACATCGGTAACTGTGCCAGCAGTGAATTTGTAAATATACACTCCACTCGGCAATGCACTTGCGTCAAACTGCGCCGACTTGTAGCCTGCTGTTTCAAACCCATCAACTAATGTTGCAACTTCTCGCCCGAGCACATCATAGACCTTCAGCACGACATAGAGATCCTCAGCAAGAGAATAATTTATTACCGTTACCGGGTTGAATGGATTTGGATAATTGTTCTTGAGCTTGGTTTCTCTGGGAAGCTCTGCTTGTATATCGGGTTTGCCTTGCCTCCAATAAACGTTTGAATTGTTGACTGCAACTTTGTTCGAGGCACCACTTAACGTACTTGTACCACTAATTGTACCCTTTACATAGTAGTAGGATGTGCTCGCACAATCATCGAATTTGCCTTGCACTATCACACCATTGTCTGTGTACGTAAGTGAACTTCCCGAGTACTTCAAGCTGCCTGTCCCTCCACAATCACCTTCCCCGCAAACACAATCGTAACGATACACTTTGTACGGGCTCGTGATGCCGGAAGGCGCTGTCCAAGTTAATTTCGGATGTGTATTATAGACCGTCCAAGACAACTGTATTCCTGACGATGTAGTGAATGACCATGTCTCAGACCATTCGCTTTCACCTACCGCGTTTCTCTGAAGGACACGCCACCAGTACTGTGTACTTGGTGAAAGCCCGGACATAGTGTACGAGGTATTAGCAATGCTATCGACATCTGCAACTAATGGTGTAGAGAATGTAATTTGGTCATCCACTTGGAGGCGATACGTGCCACCTTGAACAAATCCCTCCCAACTGAATTGAACCGGCAAACTTACCCCGGTTGCCATCTCAGTAGGCGTTACGTTAGCAGGCGCTGAAGGTGCAGACGGTGGTGCAGGTGGCAAATCAGGGGACGTAGATGGTGGAGTATTTGCTGTAGATGAAGTGCTCAGGATTAATGACCCGTCTCTATCTGCCCTCACCCAGTATGCCTTACCGGGTTCAATCGAAGTTGCTGCAGTATAAGTCGAGCCATTGATCAAGTACCAGTACTTAGACGTAACAGCAACAGGTGGATTATCATTTGAGTAAACTGTAGATATTAAAATTGGCGAAGAAATCGAACCTATCAAGTTCCAGCCTGCTTTCACTGGTATTGTGACGGAATTAAAACGTGAACCAACATACTGGTTTGTTATAACTGAATTATACTTTATCCAATACCCTGTACCAATGGTAAGCATGGACTGCGCTGTGTAGCCTGCAGCAATTGAGTATGAAAACGCTGCTGAGTTTGCACTTGGATATACTGCAGTTGTTTGAAAATTAACTACGACGTCGGGGATACTCACCATATTCCAGCCATCATAGGTTGACAGAGATAAAGTAACGATATATGTAAAATATGAATCTATATATTCCGATTTGACCGATTCTTTTCCCTGATTATCTACAGCTGTGATACGGTAGCGGTGGTAGAGATCGATGTTCTGAGGCAGACCTGTAATTGATTCGTAATTATTGTCTGTATACGTGGTTCCGGTAATGACCGAGGAATTTATTTTAGTATACGTTGGTTCAGGACTTCCAGCATAATATAAACCACGATAAATGTTGTAGCCCACCATGTCCGGCTCCTGATTAGCTGACCATATTAGGCTTGTACTACCACTGATGACAGAGTTCGTCAAAAGATTTTGGGGTTTGGAGGGGGGTGCCGTTTGTGCACTCACATCGTTCATGTGCAGGTTAAAAACCACCACTCCATTCGACTCGCTCAATATCTCGACGGCGATCCCTGTACTTACCTTGGCATCGTTATAAGAATTTGGATTGCTCCAGGACGAGAAGATGTTGTTGTTTGCGTACGTGAACGCATCATTACCGTCTCCTCGAAACACTGTTTGTTCTACCAACTGGTTTGTGCGACGGTCACGATAAAAATGGATAAATCCGGGATTCGGGAGAGTGGGCTGAGGAAGTGGACCAGCCCACGTGAATTGAACAAGACGTGAATCGTCCTGTCCATTGACTCTGTCAATTCCAGTTTTCTTGTATACTGGTAAACCTTGGGGATAATAGGATGGATAGGCGACTTCGTCTGAGGCCCAGTTCCAACGACCATCAGCAGGGAGAAGACGGAGTTGATTCTTGGGGTCGCTCGTCCCGAATTGATGGAGTATATAAAGTCCTTTTGCGTTGAGATCCCACATTTCAGGTGTATCAAACTGTGATGTCTTTAAATGGTATTCGATTCGGAAGAACTCGTCAGGATTACCTCCCGAGACTTTGATCTTTATTGCCTGGCCTGTGGTGATGTAATCTGTAAGTGTCAAATTGTACGTCGTTTGGAAGATGCTATCGGGTGCTATCCACCCGACACGCTCTCGCTCAAATGAATTGGGGCAGCTGATGGATTGGGGACTGGAACGAGGAGCAAAGTCGTTAAGCATAGCCCAAAATCCTCCACCATTATGTCCATAATCCGATCCGTTGGTCATCCAGTGGTGTGCAAACTCGTGAATCTGTACACGATAGGGAGCAAGTCCATACCAGCCATCACCAGTACCGGCAATTACGGAGGTTGTACCTGAGCCTGGATATCCGAAGACAGGGTGACCGTGGCCAATGCTACGTTGACTGGAATCAACAAAGAACTCTGTCGGTTCATAGTACGGTGGGTAATATCGGGCATACCCAAGCGAAGCTTCTCCTCCATAGAATCCCAATGCTGACATGTTATCCACATGTCGATAAATCATGAAGATCATATCCACCTTCCCATCTGGCTCGCGACGAATGTCATACTCCGTGTACCTTTTCCATCTATCAAACTCCGCAAAGTCCATTGAGGCATCTAGAGTCTCCAGAACCTCTTTGTTGATCATCCAGCGGTTCCAGTTATTACTTATGTACCATTGATTCGTTCGCGGCGTAACAATAACCCGGGTTTTCCCAGTGAGTGTGAATATGCCAAGGGACATCTCGCGAAAATAATGGGTAAGGTTTCCGTTTGAGGACATTTGAGATGATAGAGAATCAATATAGGTGCTCATGAATGTCGGCGGTTGACCTATCGGCCAAAGGGGGTATTGTGGATCGTAATTGTCGTCTGGGAACTGGACAAAGACGATAAGCACATGAACCGTATCTCGTGCCTTCATCCATTGTCCACCACTTTGAGATAATGTCGTACTCCCAGTACCCGTGAAACCACATACTGCAGGGAGTTGTGTCTGGGTAAAGCCGACAGTGGGAAGGAACACCACCCCAAATGATACAACAATTGCCAAGATGACGGTAAGAATTGGTTTGCTATTAGTGTTCATATTAACCTCTATAAAGTTGTTTGAACATATTGCTAATTATGTAATTGTAGTTATCGCATCAAGATCATTTTCCTTATTTGTGCTCCGTGAGGTGTACTCAATCGCAAAAAGTATATTCCACTAGGAACCTGAGTAGCATTCCAACGAAAACGATATGTACCTGCTGATAAATTTCTTTCGTACAGCGTCTCTATTTCTCTCCCAAGGATGTCAAACACTTTCAATCCGACGTATTCGTCATTTGGCAATTCGAACTCGATGTTTGTCTCTGTATTGAAGGGGTTAGGATAGCTAGGATGAAGAGAGAAAGTTGCAGGAATGTCCTCGCCGATTTGATCTACCACTGAGGTAATTATACCAGATGTATCGCCGTTAATAATACAACCGCGTAAGTATATGATGTCATTCGGTTCACGCCAGGTATAGATTAGGCCGAATCCAGCGGCAAGCCGGTCTTCTTCCAAAGAACCAAGGCTGCAAGGGTTACCTGGAGCGTACTTATAGACTTTAACAACGGTAGGACGAGAAAATACAATTGCCGAATCAACCCTTGCTAACCACGCCCATCGGATTGACCCAAATCCCGGATTCTCCCATGCCACGCAAGAATCTGCAGACAATTTATACCTTAGGTAATTCAGAAACGGATTCTCGGGCATCCAAAACACATTATATGAAGTATCAATCCTATAGGAGGGAATCGATGAATTATTATAAAAAAGATTGTGGCTATCATCTGCACCGATTGAATCCCTCGTCAAATTCATTATCCACAAATCACCGGTTTTGAGGTCTTGATATTCCCATCGATCTCCAACATGATGCGGGAAGAAACTCTCAGAGGACTGAGCAATGGCCGCGAGTGGCAGAAAGATGCTAATGGCAATGCCCGCTATTATTTTAGTAAGCATTGATTGTTCCTTTCGACCATTTTCATTAGAGCAAAGTTCTTCTCTGGGAGAAAAACTATCAAGAAAAGCAAGAGTATGGTTAGCAGTTTAGACATGCAACACCCGTTGTCTGCTAATAATGTAGCAATGAAAATATCAAAAGTCAAACTCTTCACTATTTGAATCTCTCTCATATTTTCCGTAAGTTTCTTTTGGATTTCACAACAAGAATGACTTACCGATGCTTTCAGATTCAGAAAAACAGGTGTTGCTGAACATTGCGCGGCAATCGATTGAAGCATCTGTCAGTGAGCATGAAATGCCGAAAGCAGTGATAACACAGCCAGCATTACGCACCCATGCAGGCGCTTTTGTAACGTTGCATGAACATGGAGAATTACGCGGCTGTATCGGCTATATCGACCCTTTAAAACCGCTCATCGATACCGTGCAGGATGCCGCAGCAAAAGCAGCGTTAGATGATCCAAGATTTATGCCCGTGCATCCAAACGAGCTGCAACATATCGAGATTGAGATCTCTGTTCTCTCTCCGTTACATGAAATTGCATCCGTAGAAGAAATCGTAATAGGTAAACATGGCGTCGTTGTCGAACTCGACAATCATCGCGGTTTGCTGCTGCCTCAGGTTGCAGTAGAAGCCGGTTGGGACAAACAAACATTTTTGCACCAGACGTTCAGGAAAACAGGATTGCCGGAACACCTTTGGCACCACAAAGATATGAAGATCAGTATATTTACAGCAGAAGTCTTCAGCGAAGCTACAGTCGGAAAATGATATGACATTATCGACCGAAATACGTCAACCGAAAGTTGCCGGTATGTTCTATCCTGTCCGGCGCGACGAACTTGAGAAGAACATTCAACAGCTTCTTGCACAAACTCGTATGAAAACACCGGAAGGAACACTTGTTGCATTAGTCTCTCCTCACGCAGGTTATCAATATTCCGGATTGACAGCGGCTCACGGCTTTCACTTGCTTACACATCGGACATTCGATACGGTGGTTATTGTATCACCGAGCCATCGAGAATACTTCGACGGAATATCTGTATACTATGGTCAAGCTTATAGAACGCCTTTAGGCGAAATGCGTGTTGCAGAAGAACTGCGAAATGAACTGCTTACAAACGAAACTATCATCGAAGCATCTGACCGCGGGCACGGAGACGAACATGCTATCGAAGTGCAGTTGCCTTTCCTGCAGACTATGTTAGACAATGTGAACATCTTGCCCATCGTCATCGGTGATCAACGACGCAAATACTGTTTTCATCTCGGTGAAAAACTCGGATCGGTACTCAAGGGAAAAAACGTACTCCTTCTTGCAAGCACGGATCTTTCTCACTACCATTCGTATGAAGCTGCGCAAGTATTAGATAAGATCATCATAGACGATGTGTCTGCATTCGATTACGAGCGGTTGATGCACGATCTTGAAACGGAGAAAGCAGAAGCATGCGGCGGCGGGCCGACTGTTGCGGTTCTTCTTGCTGCAAAAATGCTCGGTGCAGATCACGTTCAGATTTTGTCACATTGTAATTCTGGAGATGTCTCTGGCGATCACCAACGAGTCGTTGGATATCTTTCTGCAGCAATATTTAGAACAAACTAAACAGTATGGCTGCTAAATCGCTTCCAAAAATATCACTCATCGGCTCGGGGAAAGTCGGCACATCGCTCGCTCGTGCATTACACGAAAAAGGATATCCCATTATCAGCATCATTAATCGCACAGGCACATCGGCAATTGCTCTTGCCAAAATCGTAAAATGCAAGAAAGTATCGACATACGTTAACGACGTCGATAAAACATCAGACATCATTCTCATTGCAGTAAGCGATGACGCGCTGCAACATGTTGCAGAGGAGTTATCAAAAGTAAAGCTGTTGCAGTTCAAGAAACTTTTTATTGTACATACTTCCGGCGTGCATTCATCTGACGTACTTCGGAGCGCTCAACGCAAACATGCCCTTACTGCTTCGATACATCCTATACAAACATTTCCCGAAGGACGAAAATCTGTCAGCTTACGCGGCATTTATTTCGGTATCGAAGGATCTCCCGATGCGCTCAAAAAAGCAGAACTGCTTGTGAATAGTCTCGACGCACATACGGTAACTATTTCTGCCGAACTCAAGCCCCTCTATCACATTGCTTGTGTGTTTTCATCGAGCTACCTGGTTGCAGTCATTAACGGAATCAGTGGAATAGCTTCGACTCTCAAGCTCAAAGCATCGTGGACGGAAGTCTTCGGTCCCCTGATGACCTCGGCAATGGAAAACACGATCAAGACCTCTGCGGCAAATGCGATTACTGGACCTGTAATACGAGGGGACATGTCAACTCTTTCGCTACATCTAACGACATTGGCAAGAACTGCACCGCAATTTCTTCCGATGTATTCTGTCGCCGGAATAGAGGTTGCCCGCATTGCAACAGAACATGGAAAGATGAGCAGGCAAGATTATCAAAATATTATTACATTATTCAAACAATTTATTAAATCATACCCTGAACCTAAGAAAAAATCATGAAAGCACTCATTGCCAGCGGCGGACGCGGAACACGACTTCGCCCTCTCACACATACGCAGAATAAACATCTTATCCCGATCGCTAACAAGCCGATCTTGCATTATGCTATCGAAGCTGCCGTCGATGCCGGCATCAGACAGATCGGTATTATCTGTAACGCTGATAGCAACGAAGTACCAAACTATATCGGTAATGGAAAGCGCTGGGGTGTGAAGATTACATATATCCCGCAAAAAGCTCCATTGGGACTTGCGCATGTTGTAAAGATAGCACAAAAGTTTATCGGCAAAGACAAGTTTATTTTTTACCTTGGCGACAATATGGTCGTTGGCGGCATAAAGCGATTTATCGATGAGTTTGAAAAGAGCGATTGCAATTGTTTTTTGACATTGTCAAGAGTTAAAGACCCAGAGCGGTTTGGCGTGCCTGTAATAAAGAATGGCAAGATCACACGTGTTGAAGAGAAACCAAAGAAACCGAAGAGCCAATTTGCAGTTGCAGGCATTTATATTTACGATCATCATATCTTTGAAGCAGTGAAAAATATCAAACCGAGTGTACGCGGTGAGTACGAGATTTCTGATGCGCACACGTATCTTATCCAGCACGGCTACAAGGTTGGTTATAGCGAAATCACGGGCTGGTGGAAAGATACCGGCAAACCGGCAGACCTTCTTGAGGCAAATCGTTTGGTGCTTGATAATATCAAACCGAATATCGAAGGCAACATCGATAAGTCTTCTACCGTTGCAGGAAAAGTTATTATTGAACAAGGGGCGAAAATTATCAATAGTGTCGTGAGAGGTCCGGCAATCATTGGAAAGAACTGTGTTATTGAAAATAGCTATATCGGGCCCTTTACCTCCGTAGGCAACGGCACACATATCAAGAACGCAGAAGTCGAGTACAGCATTGTGTTGCGCGACTGCAAAATCCATGATGTCCGTATGCGCATTGAAGGCAGCATACTCGGCAATGGTGTAGAAATTGTGGAAGCTAATGCCAAACCGCTGGTGCATAGGTTTATGATAGGAGATCAGAGCCGGGTAGAGGTAGCCTAGGTGGATATGAGATCATGAATTATCAAACGCTCTTACTGACCATCAAAGATAGAGTCGCATTTGTCACAATTAGCCGCCCAGACAAGCTCAACGCGCTGAACGCTCAGTGCAAGAATGAGCTCAAAGAACTATTCACTTCACTGAAGACGAATGCTGAGGTCGATATCATCATCGTGACGGGTGCGGGAGAGAAAGCATTCGTTGCCGGTACGGATATCAGTGAATTAACGTCGCTTAACGCTCAGTCGGGAAAAGAATTTGCTGAGGGTGGGCAATCACTTTTTGATCTCATTCAGCATCTTGGTAAACCGGTCATAGCGGCAATCAACGGCTATGCACTCGGTGGCGGATGTGAGCTTGCACTTGCATGTCATATCCGCATTGCATCGGAGAATGCAAAGTTCGGTCAGCCGGAAGTGAACCTCGGCATCATCCCCGGTTACGGCGGCACGCAACGCCTCGCCCGACTTGTCGGCGCTGGAAAAGCGATGGAGATGATACTGACTGGAAATCAAATCGATGCGCAGGAAGCTCTGCGTATCGGGCTTGTGAATAAGGTAGTGCCGCAAACTGACCTCCTCCCTACTGCTGAAGCGATGGCAAAGACCATCATTGGCAAAGGACAGCTTGCGATTCGCATGTCGCTCAAGGCAATCAATGCCGCGATGGAGTTGCCGCTCAGCGAAGGACTCAAAGTCGAAGCAGCGCTGTTCGGCGAGGCGTGCAGTACCGATGATGCTAAAGAAGGCATCAATGCATTCTTACAAAAGCGCAAAGCAAATTACTTAGGAAAGTAACCTTATAATTGTACTTTCAACAACATATCTGAAAAAGAATTTATGATTGAAAGAGAAATATTAAGTGAATCAAACTGGAGTGATATTTGCACTACGCTTGACGAACTCATTACATCAAAACGAACTTTCCTTGACCCTGAGGAAAGTTTAATGTTAAGTCAAAATGTGGACAGAGAAATAAGTGAATATTCTGATCTAGAACTCAAAGAATATCTATATCTTTTCAAGAAAGAATTGTTTTTGATGTTGGATATGAAAAGAATGTTGGACTATTTGAAACAACTTGGAATGCCTAAGAAATTCTATGAAATTCTTACTGAAAAATGGGAGATCAGTATGGGATGGGTTAATACTACCCTTCAAGAAGCTCGGGAACAATCAGATAGATTAAATGTACTCTTTAAATTTGAAATTGATGAGATAGAAAGTATAATTAACAATTCATGACTGCTTATTAACTTGTGAACGCATTAGTAAATAAATCCATAATGATTCGATTAGGAGTTTCAATACTCCTCGCGGGCACAGTGCTGATGATTTTTCTGATGAGCCGCTCAACACCGACGAGCACACCCGACCCGCCGAAGAAAGAGTTAACACAATCATTTGTCTCTATTATTGACCACGACGTTGACTCTATTCTTACAAGATTTAAGATTGAGAAGGCGTGGATCAAAAAAAATGCTATCCTTTTGCCTAATATAAATGTGAAGCGCATAGAGTGGCGGGTAACAATCCCGACAACCATTGTCCCCGTGCAGCTGAATGTCGCTTTCAATGCGATGGCAAAAAGGTATAACGGCAGAGCAGTTGCATCGGAGAATCTTAAAGAAAACTCAGTAACGATTCACATCGAGATGCTGGGATATATAGTACAGACGATTATTTTGAAGACAGACCCGGATTTGAAACGTGTAGGGAAAAAGGATGAACAGAAGAAAGTATAGCACAAAGCTTGTAGCTCTAACATTACTCCTTTCGGTGTTTAGCTGCAACAAGGATACTGAGTTGATTGTGAACGCATCACCGTATGGACCGCCAAATGATATGCGAAAGATTATTCCGTTTGACCTTGGATATTCATGGACATACAGAGTTATAGCATGTGTTGATTTTGGACCACCTTTCTGCGATACCGGCATAACATCTAGAACTATTGTAGGCCGAACTAATTTCGATTCGCATACTGCCTATTACGTTTACGGTCTAATCGATGAAACGATAGGTTATTATTTGGAGTACGCCGACAGTTCGTCTTACGTACGATTTTTGAGTGCGTTCCCACCAGAGTCCCCGAGGAGAATTTTACAAGCACCACTTCGTAAGGGTCACAAATGGAAATACTCAGTCATCGATACCATTGCATTGAGGCCAGATACACTAGAAATTGTAAATGCTGATTCAACAGTTAATATTGAATCGAAAACCTATCACCACGCAATCGTTGTACAGGGACATTCAGGTTTATTAACATTAGAGTTCATCATAGTTCCAAACATAGGAATTGTGCGCGAATATCGTGGTCATGGATTTGGCTCGTATTCTGTAGATCTGGTGAGGAAAAATTTTTAATATTATTCTAATGCCCTCCCCCGCACTCCTTTCGGTTTAATCCTTCGCCACAAACCTCGCAAAGAGGCATGTAGCTAAATCAATTTTTCCACTCTCCAAAAATTTAGTATATTAACACACCTTATTAATCGAGAAATTATATAATGTCGAAACAGAATACATCTACAGATACTCAACCCCGCCAAAAAGATGGCGGGCAGGTCATGGAAAAGCTCGTATCGCTCTGCAAGCGGCGCGGGTTTGTCTACCAATCATCGGAAATTTACGGCGGACTCAACGGCGCGTGGGATTACGGTCCGTTAGGCGTTGAACTGCTCAAGAACATTAAAGATGCATGGTGGAAGGAGATGACATACCGCAAGAACATCGAAGGCATCGACGCCGCCATCCTCATGCACCCGCGCGTGTGGGAAGCATCGGGACACGTCGAAAACTTCACCGACCCGATGGTGGATTGCAAGCAGTGCAAAGCGAGATATAGGGTCGATGTTTTGTTAGAGTCATTCTCCGATAAAGCTTTAAAAAAACTAGCTGACTCATTTTTTGAAAATCTAGAAAAAACTACTACACCATCACTTAGAGATCGTTTAGTACATGATATCTTCGATGAAATGGAAAAAATTTCTACTGTTTATCCTGATCTTCAATTCCAGCCCGTAAGCGATTCAGTTGAAGCCAAGCTATCCCATCTCAAATCGCCAACAATGAGAAGACTTAGGGAAGCTCCATATGCTATTAAGGAATTTTTATCCTCTCCACGAATCTTTGACCCAATCATAGAATTAGGTCTTGTGCAATGTCCGCAGTGTGGCAACAAAGGAACTTTCACACCTGCCCGTAAATTCAATCTTATGTTCAAAACGTTTGTCGGACCTGTAGAAGATTCAAGCGCCGTCGTATACCTGCGACCTGAGACAGCACAGGGAATCTTCGTTAACTTTCTTAACGTACAAGCTGCATCGCGACAGAAGCTCCCCTTCGGCATCGCGCAGATCGGCAAGGCATTCCGGAACGAGATCAACACGAAGAATTTCCTTTTCCGCACACGCGAGTTTGAGCAGATGGAGATGCAGTTTTTCGTTAAACCCGGATCGGACGACAAGTGGTTCGAGTACTGGCGCGAACAGCGATGGAACTGGTTTATCAAGTATGGCATGCCAAGTGACCGGCTCCAGTGGCATCAACATCCTCCGGATAAGTTAGCGCATTACGCGAAAAATGCCTACGACATCGAGTACAAATTTCCCTTCGGCTGGGGTGAAATCGAAGGTATCCACAATCGCACCGACTTCGATCTCTCGCGTCATCAGGAATACTCCGGCAAGAATATGCAGTACTTCGATGAAGAAGCGAAGGAAAAGTATACGCCGTTCATTATTGAAACCTCGGCAGGAGCGAGCCGTTCGTTCATGGCATTTCTCGTCAACGCGTATGCTGAAGAAGAGGCGCCATCGGCAGAGGGCAAGATGGAAACGCGAGTGGTGATGAAATTCCATCCGAAGCTGGCACCAATCAAAGCGGCAATCTTCCCACTGGTGAATCGTGATGGCATGCCGGAGATTGCCGAAAAGATCGAGACAGAACTTCGTCCTCACCTGCGCGTATTCTACGATGACAGCGGCGCAGTTGGCAGGCGTTACCGCCGACAGGATGAGATTGGCACACCTTATTGCATTACCATCGACTCTGAGACATTACAAAACCAAACAGTGACAGTACGAGAACGCGACTCGATGGTACAAGAACGGGTTGCGATTGATAAGTTGCTTTCTTATCTTACTACCAAGTTGATGTAACAAAACACGTTCGCATTAAAATCTTTTAACGAAAGGGGCATTATGAAAAATAAAACGTTTCTCGGAATACTTATAATCCTGCTCTCGACCTGCATTCTATTCATGGGTTGCGGCGCAAGCAGAACTGTGAAAGGCGGCGCAATAGGCGCAGGCGCTGGTGCTATCATTGGTGGACTTATCGGTAAACATGCAGGAAACACTGCCGCAGGCGCAATTATCGGTGCGGCAATCGGCGGAACGGCAGGCGCACTGATTGGTCATCAGATGGATAAACAAGCTGAAGAGATTCAGAACGACATCGCAGGCGCAAAAGTCGAGCGTATCGGTGAGGGCATCAAGATAACATTCGATTCGGGAATCTTGTTTAAAACAAACGCTTCCGATCTCCAACCTACCGCACAGGAGAATATTCGAAAGCTTGCGGTCATACTCAATAAGTACCCTGATACGAACATTCTCGTTGAAGGACATACCGATTCGACAGGCTCGACGGACTATAATCAAAAGCTCTCCGAGCGCCGTGCAGAATCAGTCTCGAATTATGCGAAAGGTCAGGGCGTTACAGGAGCACGATTTTCCTCCATCGGATACGGAGAGAACCAGCCGGTCGCAATAAATTCCTCTGCCGATGGTCGTCAACAAAATCGCCGTGTAGAAATTGCGATTTTTGCAAACGACAAGCTGAAGGATGCGGCAATGGAAGGTAAAGTCGAATAATCACATTCATTAATTTATGATGATGAAGGACTCGTCCCGATAAGTCGGGACGAGTCTTTTCGTATATTAAGGGAAATTTCATTGCGTAAGAGAATCGCAAATATCGTTTGTGCCTTCACGTTTGTAGTATATTCGACGGGCGATGCACAATGGATTGGCGAGGCAGACATCGAAGCCCGCCTCCACAAAGGCATCGACTATGTGTATAATCTTTCCTTCGACAGTGCGCGGGCTGAATTCAAGCAAGTCATCAAACTCAAATCCGATCATCCTGCCGGACATTTTTTCCTCGCAACTGTAGAGTGGTGGAATATTCTCATCGATATCGAGAACACTTCTCACGATGAAAGATTTCTTGCTTTGCTCGATAAAGTTATCGACCTGTGCGACAAACGACTCGATAACGATGAGCATGATGTTGCGGCGTTATTCTTCAAAGGCGGCGCTTTAGGATTTCAAGGAAGACTCCATGGTAACCGTGAGGATTGGGTACAGGCAGCGAACGCGGGCCGCCAAGCACTGCCCATTGTGCAGGATGCTTATAAGCTCGCTCCGGAAAATTATGATATCTTGTTCGGAATCGGGATTTACAATTATTACGCTGAAGTCGTGCCGGAAAAATATCCTTTCGTGAAACCGTTCATGATGTTCTTTCCAAAAGGCGACAAGAAGAAGGGCATCAAGCAGCTACGCACCGCGTCTGAAAAAGCAATGTACGCAAACATCGAAGCGTCATATTTTCTTATGCAGCTTCTGCAAAACTTCGAGGGACAGTATACCGAGGCACTATCGTTGGCGCTAAAACTCAACACACGCTATCCTCTCAACCCTATGTTTCATAAGTATGTTGGAAGGTGCTATGCTGCGACGAGTCAGTGGAATAATGCAGAAAAGACGTTTACGGATATTCTCCAGCGTGTCAACAACCGGCAATTGGGCTATACGGCTCTCGTTGAACGCGAAGCACACTACTATCTCGGCTTGAATGATTTCAATGGTAACCGTCATGCAACTGCCTTACAACATTTTTTCCGATGCGATGAGCTTTCGCGGTTACTTGATAAAGAGGAGCAAACAGGATTTATGGCGCTAACCAACTTGCGTATCGGCATGATTTACGATCTTCAGTCGAAACGCCAGTATGCGATCGAGCAATACAACAAAGTATTGAAGATGAACGATTATCAAAACGCTCACGAGCAGGCAAAGCGCTATTTGAAAGCCCCTTATGGAAAATCCTGATCGCCTATGATGCGCATTATTCTCTTCGGACTTATTGCTGCCTCCGCCGAAATACTTGGCGGTGCACTTGTTGCGCTACGGAAGGAATGGCCCCGTCGCGTTCAGGAATATCTCCTTGCCCTCAGCGCCGGATTCCTCTTGGCTCTGGTGTTTTTTGATTTAATACCTGAAAGTCTCAACCTCCTCGGCGGCACGGCTTCGCTCTATATCGTTCTTGGGTTCGGTATGCTGCACTTCTTCGAACATACGATTGTCGGGCACTTCCACTTCGGCGAAGAAACTCATGCCGACGTCATGGTCTCCAAACTGGCGAGCATCTCTGCATTTTCAGGATTATTCGTTCATGCGTTTTTTGATGGCATATCGATTTCTGCCGGCATGCAATACGATTTCTTCACAGGAATGCTCATCTTCATTGCTATCCTTCTGCACAAGCTACCTGAGGGATTTACCATTGCTTCGATCATGATAGCTGCTCGACAACCAAGAAAAAATGCTTTTATCGCCTCGCTTGCTATTGGGGTTGCAACAATGCTCGGCATTCTGGTTGTGTTCTTGCTTTCAAACATCGACAAGAATTTTGTAGGAATTGCATTCGCGTTCTCCGCAGGCGCTGCAACATACGTCGGTGCAAGCGATTTGATTCCGGAAATCAATCGCTCGGAAAATCGTATTACACCATTAATTGTGTTTGGAGGAATGATATTATTTTATTTGAGCCAGCTTGCGCTGAGGAGTATCTTATAAATCGAACGTTACCGCAACACGATGCACTGATCCGATCTCGCCGTACGATGTAAACGCATAATCCACGTTGTACATACCTGCGATAACTCCTCCTCCGACCGATAAGCCAGCCAGCCCTGATCTTTGACCGACCTTCAATTCCTTACGATGTTCATTGTTGTAGCCAACGCGTAGCTGCACATTGTTAGCAGGAGAAAGCTCTGCACCAACGGAGAAATTCTTGAAACGATCAGTAAAATTATCCTGTGCTTCGTTGAGCTTGTGAAGGTTAATTTGCAAGACTGCGGGAAGATGCTCGGGGAAAATTGATACACCGACGGTAAAATTGAGCGGCAAATTTTCTTTTGTGTTCAGATACGAGCTAAGCTGTGTACCAAGGTTCATCAAGCTGGCGCCGACAATCATACGATCGGTTACAGCAATGTATTGAACGCCAAGGTCAATGGCAGCGCCGCTTGAGCTGACTTCTGCGATTGAGGAATGTATGTACTTCATATTCACTCCGTAACGAAGTCCGGGCTGAAGCTCACCGGCGTAACCAACACTGATAGCAAGCTCATTTGCCCCGAATGTGCCGAGGTCTTGCCCTTCATCTCCGGTTCGTCGAAACTCGCCATACGAAACATATTGAACACCTGCACCGACAAATCCGAGTCCTATAACTTCTGTCCCATATGTTGCATAACCGGCATTGATATCAAGCAAGTGTTTGAAGAAGCCAACGCCAAATCGTGTTTTGCTCAAGCTTCCGATCCCTGCCGGATTATAAAAGATGCTTGTCGGATCGTCTGCCATTGTTACGAAGCTTCCTCCGAGACCGGCAGAACGTGCGCTAATGTCCATACGAAGAAAATCATATGTTCCGCTGCCAAAAGCGAAAAGTTGAGCCGGCAGTGCGCATGCCGCTAAGACAAATAAAAGCAATCGTTTGGTGAGATTCATAATTACCTCTGAGAAATTTACTTCCAATAATCTAACAAATAGTTGACTGATATTCAAGAAAAACTAGGTAATGGGTCAGTTTGGGGTTATTCGCGGATCTCCAGAGACTGCCAACCAATCGTCACCTTGACCCAATTCTTTAAGAGACTCCTAAGCCCAAAAGAGGAGGATTCATTAAAATTAGCGTTGTAGGTGTGCCTCACCTTACCACCTGTAAGACACACGTCAAGAAGGTCTCCATAACCTGAAAGGTGTGTTTTTCAATCATATTCCATGACCTCTGTCACGTCAATACTTGTTTCCGAATTAATTAATCGTTACCATTGTGACGAGAATTTAAA
>Ga0247727_10010762_pt1 | contig 16129 bp, 12 predicted proteins | sample WisWelCaveWW1625_FD_202498 | JGI IMG/M metagenome (GOLD analysis project Ga0247727, IMG submission 202498) | Biofilm microbial communities from Wishing Well Cave, Virginia, United States - WW16-25 | ecosystem: Environmental > Aquatic > Deep subsurface > Groundwater > Cave microbial mat | place... | reverse complement strand
CTGAGCAACTTCGCGAAGGGCGGCCACCGGGTGGTCGGCATCGAGCCCTCGCTCACCGCCCAGCTGGCCGAGGCGCACGGCATCCCCACGCTGATGACCTTTTTCGACGACGCCGCGGTGGCGCGGGTCCTGAAGGAGCACGGACGGCCGAAGGTGGTGACCGCGGCGAATGTCTTCGCGCACATCCACCGGGTGCATGACGTGGTGCGGCAGATCGGAGAGCTGATCGGCGACGAGGGTATTTTTATCTCCGAATCGCATTACCTCCTGGACCTGATCGACACCCTGCAGTACGACACGATCTACCACGAGCACCTCCGGTACTACTCGCTCACCAGTCTCACCTACCTGCTTGAGGCGCACGGAATGCGCGTGATCTTTGCCAAGCGCATCCCGACGCACGGCGGCTCGATCCGCGTCTATGCCACGAAATCCAAGGCCTACCCGGTGGATGCCTCGGTCGAGCGCCTCCTGCAGGAGGAACGCGCCGCGGGGTTGTGCAGCGACGCGTGGATCACCGGCTTTAAGGAGCGCGTGGTCCGGTCGAAGGTGGAGCTCTTCGAGCTGCTCGCGCGCCTGAAGCGGGAGGGGGCCTCGATCTACGGGATCGGCGCGCCCTCGCGCGCCAGCACGCTGGTGAACTATGTCGGGCTGGACGACGGACTGCTGGAGTGCGTCCTGGAAATCCAGGGCTCCAAGAAGCTCGGCCAGTACATGCCGGGGACGAAGATCCCGGTGCTGGACGAAGCGAAGCTCTATCAGGACCAGCCGCCCTACGTGCTGCTGCTGTCGTGGCATCTGGCGACGGAACTGTGCGCCAATCTGAAGCGCCGCGGCTACCGCGGCGCCTATATCGTGCCGCTGCCTCAGCCGCGGATCGTCACGCAGGACGAGGTTGAAGTGCGTGATGCGGCTCAACTGGTCGGAAGCTCGGGGAGGAATCGCTGACATGGCCCAGACGCGCGGCACGCTGTCGGAGTGGACTGGTGCGACGCTTGCGCGGGTGCTGCCGGCGGGCGTGCTGCACACGCTGGTCGCGCGGCTGGCCGAGCGCGCGCCGCAGACCCTGCTGGAGGCCTTCGGGCCTCAGCTCAACCGGAAGCCGACGTTGGACACCATGCCGTTCGATCTTCCGGCCAATCGCCCGCTGCACTTCGAGCATTTGGCCGGGCTCTTCGCGAGCACGTCCCTCGACCATGCGGTGATCTCCATGCCGGTGCGGCAGGCGGCGTATCTCTTCGGCCTGATCCGCCAGATGCCGGCACGGAAGGTCATTGAGATCGGGCGCTATAAGGGGGGATCGACCTTCCTCATCGCCGCCGCGCTGCAGGGACAAGGGCAGTGCTGGTCGATCGACCTCGGGGACAAAGAGGGCCGCCTCTTCGGAGCGTCTTCCCGCTCCTTTTCGCAGCAATTGACCGACGCCTGCCGGCGCTTCGGGCTGCCCGTCACGCTCATCGACGGCGATTCGCGGACCGTGGACGTGGACACCGGCGAGGTCGACCTTGTCTTCATCGACGGCGACCATTCTTACGAGGGCGCCAAGAACGATTTCGAGCGGTTCGGCCGCCGCGTGCGGGTGGGCGGGGCCGTGCTCTTCGACGACGCGTTCGACGAGGGCCTGTTCAAGACGCATTCGGACACCGTCGGACAGCTGGTGCGCGAGATCGCATCCGGCGGCGAGTTCGCGCTGGTCAAAGTGGTGAATCGTCTGGCTCATCTCGAGCGGGTCCGTCCCGCCGCATAAGTGGAGAGATGCTGGTGACCAACATCGCCATTACGGTGGCCGGACTGCGCAAGCGCTACCGCCTGCAGCGGCCCGAGCCTTACCAGACGCTGCGCGACACGCTCGCGGGCGCCGCGCGACGGTTCGGCCGGAGCGGGGCGCGGCCGGCCGGCGACGACGCCTTCTGGGCGCTGGACGGCGTCAGTTTTGACGTCGCGCGCGGCGAGGTGGTGGGGCTGATCGGCAGCAACGGGGCCGGCAAGAGCACGCTCCTGAAGATCCTCTCGAGGATCACCGAACCGACTGAAGGGCAAGCCGTCATTCACGGCCGCGTGGGGTCGCTGCTGGAGGTCGGCACCGGGTTTCATCCGGAGCTGACCGGGCGGGAGAACATCCTCTTGAACGGCGCGATCCTGGGGCTGACGCGGGGCGAGATCACCGAGCGGTTCCAGGCCATCGTCGATTTCGCCGAGCTGGAGGCGTTTCTCGACACGCCGGTGAAGCGGTACTCGAGCGGCATGTACGTGCGGCTCGCCTTCGCGGTCGCGGCCCACCTGGATCCCGAGGTGCTGTTCATCGACGAAGTGCTCGCGGTGGGCGACGCGGCGTTTCAGGACAAATGCCTGCGCCGCATGTCGGAGGTCTCCGGGCAGGGGCGGACGATCCTGTTCGTCAGCCACAACATGGAAGCGGTCCGGCGGCTGTGCCACCGCGTGCTGTGGATCGACCATGGCCGGGTGGTCATGGATGGCGCTCCCGACGCGGTGACCGAGGCCTACCTCGAGCGCGTCCGCGGCCATCAGACGGCCGCGGCCGAGGGCGGGTCCTTGATCGGCCACCCCGGACGGCGCAAGCCGCTGGACGGGGTGCTGCGCCTGACCGCCTGCCGAGTGGTGGGGCCGGACGGAACAAGCGGTGTCGGCACCGGCCAGGAGTGCCGCATCCGGCTCGCCTATCAGGCCGTCGGCGCGCTGCAGGGCGCGCGCGTGAACTTCGCGGTCATGTTCCGTGGCGAGCAGTCCCAGCGGCTGGCCTCCTGCTGGAGCCAAGTGGCGTCGGACGACCTCGGCACGCTCGACAGCTCCGGCGAGGTGGAATGCCGTATCGCCCGGTTGCCGCTCCTCCCCGGCCGCTACCTGATCGACGTGGGATGCCAGGTGGCGTCCGCATGGTCTGACATAGTCTACGAAGCCGCCATGATCACCGTCGTGAACGGCGCATTTTACGCCTCGAACCGCCTGCCGTCGGCCGATGGGGGACAGGTCCTGCTCGACTACCAGTGGTCCGCCGTCGCCGACCGGCCGGCGGCCCTCGCGAGCCGCCCATGAGCGAGATGCCGGTCGCCGCGCGTGACGTCGGCACGATGGATGCGCTCAGCGAGTCCATCCTGCGGTGGGCCCGGCAGATCACGTGCTGGGATGTCGCGTGGGAAACCGGCGTGTACCCGGCGGAAATGGCGGCGTTCCTGGGACTGTGCGAGCACCGGGGCGTGCGCGGCATCGTCGAATCCGGGCGCGGGGTGCATGCCTACTCGACGCGCATCCTGGGCGAGTACGCCCAGCGCACCGGCACGCCCGTGGTGTCCATCGATCTGGGGATCCACCGCACGCCGTATGAAGATCGCCTGCGCGCGTATCGCCACTTGCGCTGCCTGGTGGGCGACACCTTCAAGGTGTTTCCGCAGGCCGTGGCCGGCCTGACGCCGCCGGTGGCGGTGCTGCTGGACGGCCCGAAGCTGCGCGCCGCGAACCAGCTCTCGCTCGTCGCCAGCTGCCTCTATGACGTAGCCGTCGTCGCGCACCATAACTGTCCCTTATCTTCGGACTGGGGCCAGGAATTCGGCCGGGTATTTCCCGGTGCGTTCCATTATGAGATGCTGCCGTTGTCGGCTGATCCGGCCTGGCAGGACTTCAAGGAATGGGAGCGGTCGGTCGTGAACGCCAGCGGCGCGGTCCTGCACCCCGACCGGCTGCTGAACGCGTCCACGCTGGCGCTGGCCTCCGTGCCTCAACGGCGCTTGTTCCCCGAGCTGTTTGGTTTGGGCGGCGGTCTGCCACGCGGCATCCGGCTGTGGCTGGGCTGGTCGGCGCAGAACGCGGCCTTGCGCCTCCGGCGCGCTCACCCGGCGGCGTCTTCATGAGCCGGCGCGCGCGGGCGGGCTCCGCCGTGTCGATCATCGCCGAAGCCGGCATGAACCACGACGGCAACGTGGGCCTGGCGTGCCGGCTCGCGGACGCGGCGGCCGAGGCCGGCGCGGATGCGGTGAAGTACCAGATGCACGTCGCCGGCGCGGAAACGCTGCGCAACGCCCCCAACCCGCCGTATTTCAACGGCGAGCCGCGGTACGAGTACTTCAGCCGCACCGCCTTCACGCCGGCGAAGTGGCAGCACCTGAAGCGCCACTGCGAATCGCGGGGCCTCGAGTTTCTCTGTTCGCCGTTCTCGATCGACGCGGTAGAGTCGCTCGAGCGGCTCGGCGTTCGCCGGCACAAGGTGCCCTCAGGCGAAGTCACGAACCTCCCGCTGCTAGAGCGCATCGCGCGGACCGGCAAGCCGGTCCTGCTGTCATCGGGCATGAGCAGCTGGGACGAGCTGGACCGGGCGGTCGAAGTCATCCGGCGGCGCAATCGCCGGCTGACCGTGCTGCAGTGCACGTCAGAGTACCCGTGTCCCGAGGAGCGCGTGGGGCTCAATGTCTTGGGCGAGCTGGCGCGGCGGTATGGGCTGCCGATCGGCCTCTCGGACCATACGCTGACGAACTACGCCGCGTTCGCCGCGGTCACACTGGGAGCGGTCGTCGTGGAGAAGCACCTGACGCTCAGCCGGCGCATGTATGGCAGCGACGCGAAGCATTCGCTTGAGCCCGAGGAGTTCGCGGAGCTGTCGCGCGGGATCCGCGCCGTCGAGCGCATGCTGACACACCCGGTGAACAAGGCCGACGTGCGCCGGTACCGGGTGATGAAGCGGACGTTCCAGAAGAGCATCGTGGCGGTGCGGGACCTGCCGCGCGGCGCGCGGATCACCGCCTCGTCCGTCGCCCTCAAGAAGCCGGGCACCGGCCTGCCGGCCGCGCGCTGGGCGCAGGTCCTGGGCAAGCGCATGGTCCGCGCGGTCGCGGCGGACACGGTCCTCACCGAGGCGGACGTCGATTGGAAGGCTCATGCGTAAGGTCTGCGTCGTCATCGGGTCGCGGGCGAACTACAACAGCATCAAGTCGGCGATGCGCGCCGTCAAGGCGCATCCGGACCTGAGCCTGCAGGTCGTCGTGGGCGCCTCGGCTCTGCTGGACCGGTACGGATCGGTCGTCGAGCTGGTGGCGCGCGACGGGTTCGAGCCCGACGCGAAAGTCTACATGCTAATCGAGGGGGAAACGCCCGCCACCATGGCGAAATCCACGGGGCTGGGGCTGCTCGAGCTCCCCACCATCTTCGAGCAGCTCAAGCCGGACGTCGTCCTGACGGTCGGCGACCGGTTTGAAACGATGGCCACCACGCTCGCCGCCGCGTACATGAACATCCCGCTGGCCCATACCATGGGGGGCGAGGTGTCGGGCACGATCGATGAATCGATCCGGCACGCCGTGACCAAATTCGCCCACATCCATTTCCCGGCGTGCCAGCAGGCGGCGGAGCGGATCATCAAGATGGGCGAGCGGCCCGAGGACGTGCACCTGGTCGGGTGCCCGCGCATCGACCTGGTGGCGGAGATCGCGGGGCAGGATGCCAGCGGCCTCGATGACCAGCTCTTCGCCGAAGGGGTAGGCGGGCGGTTCGGCCTGGAGCAGCCGTTTGTCATCGTCTCGCAGCACCCGGTGACCAGCGAGTATGGGGACGGGGAGCGGCAGGTCTTGGAGACGCTCTCCGCCGTTGAGGCGCTGCGGCTGCCCGCCATCGTCCTGTGGCCCAACGCCGACGCGGGCTCCGAACAGGTCGCGCAGGGCATCCGGAAATTCCGCGAGCACCACGAGACCTCGCGCTGGCATTTCTTCAAGAACATCCCGTTTGAGACGTACATCCGGCTGCTCGTGCGCACCCGCTGCGTGGTCGGCAATTCGAGCGCGGCGATCCGCGAGGGGGCGTTCCTGGGCACGCCGGCCGTGAACATCGGCACGCGGCAGCAGGGCCGACAGCGCGGCTCCAACGTCGTTGACGTGGACTACAACCGTACGCAGATCGCCGACGCCGTGAACCAGCACCTGCGCAACGGGCGCCACCCTGCGGAGCCGATCTACGGCGACGGGCGCGCGGGAGACCGCATCGCGGAGATCCTCGCGACGACTTCGGTGCGCACGCAGAAGCAGATCGCGTATTGACATGGCGCGAGAGGTCCTCGCCATCATCCCCGCGCGCGGCGGGTCAAAAGGCATCCCCCGGAAGAATCTGGCCCGGCTCAACGGGCGGCCGCTGCTCGCCTACACGTGCAGGCAGGCTCTGGCGGCCCGCACGGTGACCCGCGTCATCCTGAGCTCCGACGACCCCGCGATCGCCGCGTGCGCCAGGCGCTGCGGCGTGGACGTGCCGTTTCTCCGCCCCGCGCCGCTCGCGACGGATGCCACGCCGATGCGCGACGTCATCCGGCACGCGCTCTCCGCCCTCAGGCGGCGGGAAGGCTACCGGCCCGACATCATTGTCGTGCTGCAGCCGACGTCGCCGCTGCGCCGTCCCGGCGATATCGACGGGGCGGTGCGCTTGCTCCTGCGCCGCCGCGCCGACGTGGTGGTCAGCGTCGTGGAGGCACCCCACCAGTTCCGGCCGGAGTCGCTGATGCGGCTGAAGGCCGGCCGGCTGGTCCCCGCGAGCCCGGGACGGATGGTCCTGCGGCGCCAGGACAAGTCCATGGCGTACGCCCGCAACGGCCCGGCGGTGCTCGTGATGCGCCGCGCCGTCGCGGAACGGGGCACGAGCTTATACGACGGCGTCTGCGTGCCGTTTGTCATGCCGCCGGAGCGGTCGGTGGACATCGACCGCTCCGTGGACATGGCGGTGGCGCAGGTGCTACTGTCGAGGGCACGATGATGCTGAAGACGATGTCGATGCTGCGGCAGGTTCCGGCGAAGGCGTGGCGCGCCGCGCGGGATCCGCGCAAGATCCGCGCCTGGTGGGACGTACGGCGGGATTACCGCGCCTACCGGCAGGCGTACGGGTTCCTGGCCGGTACCATGGGGCGCGAGGAGCCGGGGAAGTGCTTGCTGATCGTGAGCCTGTCGAACTGGATCGCGCAGATCAAGGTGGAATCGATGCTGGCCGGCGCCCTGCGGCTTCGCGGCTGGTCGCCGGCAGTGCTGACCTGGTCAGGGTGCCGGGACGCGCAACGGTACTTCCCCGTCGCCGGGATCACGGATCTCATCGCGCTTGACGAGGAACTGCGCGCGGCCGCGCCCGAGCAAGCTGAGGCGGAACAGCGGGCTGAAGCGCTGCTGGCCGGCGCTTTCACGCTCAACGCGCTGCTGGATGTGCGCTACCGCGAGGTCTGGGTCGGCCGGCACGTGCTCTCCACGCTCGTGCGCAGCTCGCTGCAGGGCCGCATCGACCTGTCGGATGCGTCCACGAAGGCGCGTCTGCGGCAGGGGTTGGCGGAGGCGGTCCGCGTCGTGGATGCGACGCACCGGCTGTTTGACCGCCTGGCACCCCGGAGCGTCCTGTTCCTCGAGAAGGGCTACAGCCCGTTCGGCGAGCTCTACGATGTGGCGGTCAACCGCGGGTTGAACGTCATCCACTGGCACCACGCCCATTGCGCGGACGCCCTGGTGCTCAAGCGATACACGGAGCGCAACCGGCACCTGCACGCGTTTTCCCTCTCGGACGCCTCGTGGGAGGCCGCCCGGCACACGCCGTGGACGGCCCGGCATGAGCAGGCGCTGGACGACGAGATCACCGGGCGCTACCGCTCCGGGAGCTGGTTCAACCGCAAGTTCCATCACCACAACAAGCGCGTCAAGCCTCCGGAGGAGGTGCGCGCGCAGCTCGGGCTCAGGCCCGGCAGGAAGACGGCCGTGATCTTCTCGCATGTGCTCTGGGACGCGACGTTTTTCTTCGGCGCCAACCTCTTCGACGACTACGAGCACTGGCTTATCGAAACCGTGAAGGCCGCCTGCCGGAACGACGCGGTCAATTGGGTCGTGAAAATCCACCCGGATTACGTGTGGAAGCTCAAGATGCTCGGCGGCGGGACGGTGCGGGATCATCTGGCGCTGCAGGCGAACATCGGCGCCCTGCCGCCGCACGTGACGCTGCTGCATCCGGACACGGATCTGAGCACCGGCTCGCTCTTCGGCGTGATGGACTATTGCCTCACCGTGCGGGGCACGATCGGCATCGAGGCCTCGTGCTTCGGCATTCCCGTGCTGACGGCGGGGACGGGCCGCTATTCGGGGCTCGGGTTTACCGTCGATTCCCGCAGCCGGGAGGAATACCTGGAGCGGTTGCGCCGCATCCACGAGATGCCGCGCATGAGCCCGGCGCAGACCGAGCTGGCGCGGCGCCATGCCTACGCGCTGCTGCGCCTGCGGCCGTGCCCGTTCACGTCGTTCGAGGTGGTCCAGACGTCGCTGGAGCGCATGGGCCATCCGCTGGACCACGACGTCGTGATCCGGATCGGGTCCTTGTCCGAGCTGCTCGACGCCGCCGACCTGCGCCGCTTCGCCGAGTGGGTCGATGGGAGCCGGGACGAAGATTTCCTCATGCCGGAGTCGCCCGTGGCCGAGTCGGGCGACCTCGTGGCCGTGGGGTCCGGCCCATGAGCCTGGCCGCACCGGACCTCGCCAGTGCCGCACCGCGGACGAAACCGCTGCGCGTGCTCCACATCAGCGCGTCGGACAACGCCGGCGGGTCGGCCCGCGCCACCTACCGGCTCCATACAGGACTGAAGCGGCTGGGCGCCGACTCCCGGATGCTCGTGGGGTGGCGGGTGACCGACGACGGCACGGACATCCGCCTGGTGGGCGACCACCGGCTGTGGATGCTCGACCGGCTGGCCGGCCGCCTGACCGAGCGCCTGAGCCTGCAGTACCTGTGGTACCCGTCGTCGTTCGCGCTGCCGTTCCGCGCGTGGCTCCGCGATGCCGACGTGGTGCAGCTTTCGAACCTGCACGGGGGGTATTTCAGCCACACCGTGCTGCCGCGGCTCAGCCGCGGCCGGCCCGTCGTCTGGCGGCTGGACGACATGTGGGCGTTCACCGGCCACTGTGCGTATGACCTCGGCTGCGGCCGGTGGAAAACCGGGTGCGGCTCGTGCCCGATCCTCTCCGATTATCCCGCGCTGCGGCACGACCGCACCGCGCTGTTATGGCGCGTCAAACAGCGGATCTATGACCGGTCCTCGCTGACGCTCGTCGTGCCGTCGCGCTGGATGGCCGGGCTGGTGCGCGAAAGCCCGCTGCTGCAGCGCCACCCGGTCCACGTGATCCCCTACGGGCTCGACACCGAGGTGTTCCGGCCGATTCCGCAGGCGGCGGCGCGGAACGTGCTCGGGATTGACCCGGCGCGGCGCGTAGTCCTGTTCGGCGCCCACTTCGCCTCCGAGCGCCGCAAGGGCGGCGAGGTGCTGCTCGACGCGCTCGCGCGCCTGCCGGCGCAGGTCCAGCAGCGTCTGGAGCTGCTGGTGATCGGGCGCGAGTCCGAGCACATTCGGGGTCAGATCCCGTGTCCCGTGCGGTGGCTCGGCGCGCTGAAAGACGACCGGCTGCTGGCCACCGTGTACGCCGCGGCGGACGTCTTCGTGCTGCCGACGCTGGCTGACAATTTGCCGAATACCATTTTGGAAAGCATGGCCTGCGGCACGCCGGTGGTGTCCTTCGACGTGGGCGGCGTGGCCGAGGCCGTGCGGCACCGCGACACCGGCTACGTAGCGCGCGCAGGCGATGCGGCGGATCTGGCCGAGGGGATCCGCCTGCTGCTGGACGATGACGCGATGCGCCAGCGCCTGGGCCGGCGGAGCCACGAGGTCGCGGAGCAGGAATACGGACTGGAGCTGCAGGCCCGGCGGTTTCTCGCGCTCTATGAGGGACTGGTCCATGCGTGACGCCCTGGTTCGGCAGGATCCGGCCGCGCCGCAGGCGGACGGGCCCGCCGCCGCGTGGCCGCGGCTGAGCATCGTCACGCCGAGTTTGAACCGGGCGCAGTTCCTTGACGCGACGATCCGTTCCGTAGTCGACCAGCAGTATCCGAACCTCGACTACGCGGTGGTCGACGGCGGTTCGACCGACGGCAGCGTCGACGTGATCCGGCGCTACGCGGACCGGCTCAGTTATTGGGTCAGCGAGCCGGATGCTGGGCAGGCGGATGCCATCAACAAGGGCTGGCGGCGCGCGTCCGGCGAGATCATCGCCTATCTGAACGCGGATGACGTGTACCTGCCGGGCGCGGTGCGCCGGGCCGTGGCCGCGTTTCAGCGAGATCCGCAGCTCGACATGCTCTACAGCGACTGCCAGATGATCGACGCGGAGGGCGCGCCGCTGCACGTCGCCAAAGCGCCGGACGCGTCGTGGGCATCGCTGCTGCGCGCGCCGATTCCTCAGCCGACGGTATTCATGCGCCGGCGCGTGCTCGAGCGGGTCGGCTGGTTCGATCCCAGCCTGCATTACATCATGGACTGGGAGTTCTGCCTGCGGGCCGCGTTGGCCGGTGCGGTGATCCGGCGGCTACCCGGAGCTCCGTTGGCCGCCTTCCGGCTGTGGGACGGGCAGAAGACGGCGAGCCTGTTTGAGCGCCAGATCGCGGAACAGTTGCGCGTGCGGGACCGGCTGTTGGCCAGCCCCGGGCTTGAGCGGGGGCAGGTTCGCGCCATCGAGTTTTCCAAGGCCTGGGCGTTCCTGTGGCCGGCCTACCAAGCCTATGTGCGCGGCGACATGGCCTGCGCGAGGGAGCTGCTGGCGCGTGCGATGCGCCAGAATGCACGCATCGCTTGGCACCCGGCGTTTATCGGGCTGTATGCGCGGACGCTGCTGGGCGCGCGGCTGAGCCGTCTTGCCAGGGATCTGAACGCGCGGTGGCGCGGGCGGACGGCATGAGCCAGGCGCGGCTGACCGAGCCGGGGGCCCCGCCGCGCGGGGTGGCGAGGAAATGCCGCGCGCTGCCGAGCGCGCGGCCGATCCTCATCGTGTGCGGCGGGGCGCTGGCACTCCGCCTGCTCTTCGTGCTGCTGTACCCCCAACAGCCGATCGACAACGACGCCCTGGGCTACGATCAGGAAGCCGTCCAGCTGGCCTTCGGCGTGCCGCAGGGGCAGGAGCCGGTGGGTATTTCGAAAGGCCCGGTCTACCCGTTGTGGCTGGCCGGCCTGTACCGGCTGACCGGGCATGATCCGCGCGCGGCCAGAGTGATGCAGGCGTTCCTCGGCGCGGGGACGGTCGTGCTGCTGTGGGCGCTTGCGGCACGGGTTTTTGATCGCCGGGTGGCGCTGATGGCCGCCGCATTCGCCGCGGTCCATCCGGCGCTGGTCTCGTATACCGGACAACTGATGACGGAGACGTTGAGCACGCTGCTCCTGGTCGCGCTGACGTATGGCCTCGTTCGGGCTGTCGAGCGGCCGGGCGCGCGTCGGTGGTGGATCTTCTCCGGTGCCTTGGCCGGCGGCAGCATCCTCGCGCGCCAGGACTTGCTGCCGGTCGTCGCGTGCTGTGCCGGAGCCCTGGCATGGGCCCGGATGCCGGCGCGCCGCATCGGCCTGTTCCTCGGCGCCGTCGCGCTCACGATGCTGCCATGGACGCTGAGGAATTACCGGACCTATGGGCAGATCGTCTTGGTGTCGCCCGTCCTGGGCGAGGGGCTGTGGATCTCCACGACCGACTGGCTGGAGTGGCACTCCGACGAGCCCCGGTACCGCGCCATCGCTGAGGGGCTCGGCCCGGTCCAGCGGGACCGCGCATTTCAGCGGGCGGCCGTCAAGAACATCCTGGATGATCCGCTGGGATATCTGCGCCGGTGCGTCCAGCGCCTGCCGCGCTTCTGGATCGGCGGGCACAGCCACACGTTCGTGCATCTGGGGCAGCCGCTGGGATCGTACATCGGACAGGGGGCCTATCTCCGGGCCGGGATCAAGCTCGCCATGCTGCTCTACAATCTCAGCCTCATGGCATTGGGCGTGCTCGGCCTCTGGCTGGCGTGGTCGTTGGGCGCCGCTGACCGCGGTGTGCTGGTGCTGCTGGCTGCGCCGATCGCGGCCAAGGCGGCCACGCATTTTTTCCTGTTCGCGGACCTGCGCTACCAAGTCTCGATGCTGCCGTATCTGATGGTGTTCGCCGCTTTCGCCCTCCGGAGATCTGCATGGCGCCCGCTGACGCCCTGACACGCGAGGAGCTGATCTGCCCGGCCTGCGGGCACCAGCTGCCAAGCGCGTCCGCATGGCCGCGCGAGGGCTGGGCCTGCGCCGGATGTGAAGTGGTCTACCGCGTCGAGCAGGGGATCCCGCGCCTGGTGCCGCATGACGCCTACGCCGGCAACTTCAGCTTTGAATGGCTGCGGCACAGCCGCACGCAGCTGGATGGCGGCGCGCAGACCGAGTCCGAGCGGACGTTCCGCGAGAAGACCGGCCTGGCGCCGGATCAGATTCGCGGCAAGCGCGTGCTCGATGCCGGCTGCGGCATGGGACGCTTCGCCGAGGTGGCCAGCCGCTGGGGCGGCGACGTGACGGCCGTGGATCTGAGCCGCGCGGTGGAACCGGCCTGGCGCAACCTGTCGGGCCGCGGGAACGTCCGGGTCTATCAAGCGAACCTGTTCGAGCTGCCGTTCCGCGAGGAGCGCTTCGACGTGATCTACAGCATCGGCGTGCTGCACCATACGCCTCACTGCGAGCAAGCCTTCCGGAACCTGGTCCGGTACCTGGCACCCGGCGGCACGATCGTGATCTGGCTCTACGCGCAGGATCACGGGCTCTGGGCGAAGTTCGCCGACGCCTACCGCTGCTTGACGGTGCGGATGCCGCCGCGCCTGCTCCACGCGTTGTGCCATGCGGCCGTGCCCTACTACTATGTCTGCAAGCTGCCGTTCGTCGGGCGCGCGTGCTGGACGGTGGCGCCCATTTCCATGCATCCGAAGGCGGAGTGGCGCGTCCTGGACACGTTCGACTGGTACTCGCCCGCGTACCAGTCGAAGCACACGTACCCGGAAGTCCATCAATGGTTTGTCTCGGAAGGCCTAACCGATATCACGCTGCTGGACACGCCGGTGGCCGTGCGAGGCGTCAAGCCCTCGGGAGCCGGCCATGCGCGCTGAGGTGCGCACGTCCATGAAACAAACCGCCCTGTCCGTTGCGCTGTCGCTGCTGGCCGGCGCGGCATGCGCGGGCCCGCTCGGATGGCTGTGGGCGCCGGATCCTCGGGCGGTGTTCGAGAGCCGGCACGATGTCCGCACCTTCAGCGATCTGGCGCGATGGCCGGCGGCGGCCGGACGGTTCGAGAATGACGGGTTCGTTCCGTGCACGTCCGGCGCATGGGCCGAATCCGGCTGGTGCCTGCCGCCCGGACGCAGCGGCACGATCCGGTACGTGTTGCCTGAGACTGCGCTGGGCCGCGCCGCGCTGGCGCGCCTGTTCTTTTTCACGCGCGACCCGGCTGCCACGCAGCGCCTGCGGGTCTTCCGGGCGCATGAGGCGGCCCCGCGCCTGACCGTGGACGGACGGTATTTTGCGGATGCGCGGCTGGATCTGTCCGCAGCCCTCGCCGGCGAAGGGGGGCCGCTCGTCTTGAGCTTCGAGGGTGCCAATCCGACGGATCATCCGGACGTGATGCTCCAGCACCTTGAAATGCGCGTGTTTGCGGAGGCGCTGCCGCCGCTGCCGAGCACCTGGCCGGTAGTGCTGGCCCTGGCGATCCTGATGGCCTGCTGGCTGCCGGTCGTGTCGTGGCGGCGATTGGTGCCGCTGGCTGCGGTCCTGCTCGTGGGAGCCGCGCTGCGCTACCAGGCGCTGCAGCGCGTGGTGTTCCTGCCGCTGGACTGGGATGCGGTGGGCTACCTCCAGTACGCCAGGCAGATGACGCTGGCCGGAGCCGCCGGGTTTTATTCCGCGGCGTTCGGTAACCGGGAGCCGTTCTTCATCGCGGTTGTGAAAGCGTTCCTCTCGCTGTTCGGCGATGGTGAAACGCGCGTGCGCCTGGCGAGCCTGACGGCGTCATTGCTCGTCATCACGCTGGTCCACCGGGTGGCGGGGAAGCTGTTCGGCCGCGCGCTGGCCGTGATCGGCGCGCTCCTCGTCGCCGTCAGCTTGCCGATGGTGCGTGAAAGCGTCCGGGGACTCCGGCTGGAAACCGAGCTCAGCCTGCTGCTATTGTTCGTCGATGCGGGGTTTCTCAGCGCGTGGTCCACGGTGTACCGCCGAGCACTCCTCGTCGGCGTGATCGGGGGCGCGCTGGTCCTCACCCGAACCACGTACCTCGTGACGGCCGCACCCCTGGCCGCGTGGGCGATGATCCGGGCGGCCCGTCCCATCCAGTGGGGCGCGGCCGGTCTCGCGCTGGCGGTGATGCTCGTGCTGCAAGTGCCGCATCGATGGAGCATGTGGCAGCGCCACGGCAACGCGTTCTGGGATACGAGCGTCTACGGGCAATGGAACGCCAACCTCGAGTTCGCCGGCCAGCCTGGGTTTCTCAGCAAAGAGGAAACATGGCAAGACGCCGGCCGGGGCCGGCCCATGAGTTACGGGCAATACCTCTTCGGCCTCCATAGCGTGCGGGAGGTGGCGGTGGGGACGCTGCGCGGCCTGTGGAAGGCCATCAGGCACATGGATCTGGTGGCGTTTCATCGCGGGGTCGCCCGGGCCATCGGCGTGAACCTGGCATTTGCGGACTGGCTGTTCCAGGCTCTCGGGCTGCTCGGGCTGCTCCTGCTGTTGGTGAATGCCTCGCTGCGATGGGTGCCGCTGACCTTCCTGGCGCTGCTGCTGCCGATCACGTTCCTGTATGACCGCGGGCTGATCGAGCCCTGGCGGCATACCTATCAAGCCTTTCCTTGGATGGTGCTGGGCGCGTTGTCCGTCATGGCCATGGGCCGCCGCGCGTGGAGCCGCCGATGAACTCGCGCGCGGTCGTGGCATGGTTCGACGCCCTGGCGCCCCGGTGGGACGCGTGGAAGCGCAAGAACCGCTATTACCACGGGCAGCTGGAGCAGCTCTGCCGATCGATCATCCCGCCGGGCAGTCGGGTGCTGGAGCTGGGCTGTGCCACCGGCGACCTGCTCGAGGCGCTCCAGCCCTCCGATGGCGTCGGCGTGGACATCAGCCCCCGGATGATCGAGCTGGCCCGCGCCGCCCATCCGCGCCTGCGCTTCGAGGTGGCGGATGCGACGCAGCCTCCGGCGCTGGGGACCTTCGACTACGTCGTGCTGTCGAACCTCGTCGGGTATCTCGATGACATCTGGCTGACGCTGCGCAACCTGCGCGCGCTCGTGCGGCCGGATACCCGGATCCTGCTGACCTACTACAACTACCTCTGGGAGCCGCTGCTCAAGTGCGCGGCCGCGCTCGGTGTGAAGACACCGCTACCGCCGCAGAACTGGCTGCCGCTCTCGGACCTGGCGAATCTGCTAGTACTGAATGAGTTCGACGTCATCCGCCAGGGGCGCCGGTTGCTGCTGCCGGTGGGCATCCCGGTGCTCTCGACGCTGTGCAACCGGTTCCTCGCGGCGCTGCCCGGGTTCCAGCGCCTCGGGGTGATCGAGTACCTGGTCGCGAGGCCGCGGCTACGCGACGCGGAGCGGCAGGAGGTAACGTGTTCCGTGATCGTGCCCACGCGCAACGAGGCCGGCAACATCGAAGAGCTGATCCGCCGCACGCCGCAGATGGGGCGGCACACGGAGCTGGTCTTCGTCGACGGCCATTCCACGGACGGCACGCCCGAGCGCATCCGCGAGGCCATCGAGCGCCACCGCGGACAGCGCGACATCCGGCTGGTGCTGCAGGGCGACGGCAAGGGCAAGGGGCACGCGGTGCGCCTCGGGTTTCGCGCCGCCCGGGGCGAGGTGCTGATGATCCTCGACGCGGACTTGACCGTGGATCCGGAGGACCTGGAAAAGTTCTACCGGGTCATCGTCGAGGGGCATGGCGAGCTGGTGATGGGCTCCCGCCTGGTGTATCCGATGGAGCGGCAAGCGATGCGCTTCCTGAACCTCCTGGGCAACAAGTTTTTCAGCCGCATGTTCAGCTGGCTGTTGGAGCAGCGCCTGACCGATACGCTCTGCGGCACCAAGGTGCTGCGCCGGACCGACTACCACAAGATCGAGGCCAACCGCGCCTTCTTCGGCGACTTCGATCCGTTCGGTGATTTCGATCTGATTTTCGGCGCGGCGAAGCTGAACCTGAAGATCGCCGAGCTGCCGGTGCCGTACCGCGAGCGCTCGTACGGCACGACGAAGATCAACCGTTTCCGGCATGGCTGGCTGCTGCTGCGCATGTGCGGCATCGCGATGCGCAAGC
>Ga0247727_10010761_pt1 | contig 16130 bp, 7 predicted proteins | sample WisWelCaveWW1625_FD_202498 | JGI IMG/M metagenome (GOLD analysis project Ga0247727, IMG submission 202498) | Biofilm microbial communities from Wishing Well Cave, Virginia, United States - WW16-25 | ecosystem: Environmental > Aquatic > Deep subsurface > Groundwater > Cave microbial mat | place... | reverse complement strand
TTCGGCTCGATCATCGCCTTCGGCCTCGGCGGCATTTATGTCGAAGCGCTGAAAGACATTGCCCTGCGCGTGACGCCGCTGACGCGCGAGGATGCGCACGATATGGTGCAATCCATTCGCGGCCTCGCGATTTTGCAGGGTAAACGTGGCGAGCCGCCGGTGGCCTTTGAGAAGCTTTACGAAAGCATTCTGCGCCTCTCGCAACTGGCGCAGGATTTTCCGGAGATTGTTGAAATGGATATCAATCCATTTTTGCTTTTTGCTGAAGCCGAAAAATGCGCGGCGGTGGATGTGCGAATGCGGATAGGCGATGCAGTTAACCTAAATTAGCCGGATTCAATGCTGTCCCGTTCGCGGGACTCCAGTTTCAGCTTATCTGAAAACCGGCGTAGTCTGTTACAAGTGAAATCTTTGTCGCAGACAACGCGCCACGCGGTGCAGAAAAAGCAAAAACTTTCTGGCTCACGGAAATGAACTCTCACGGAAATAAAACCGATGAAAAAATTCCGTGATCCCGCTGTGGCGGGACATTCCGTGAGCAATAAAACTTTTGGGTTGTGACTTGTCCGCGTTATGCCATTGCGGAGCAAAAGTTGGAAACTAATTCTAAGTTTTTATGTCCAATGGATAAATGTTGCCAAGGATAGAAACAACACAGCGGATGAGAAATTTTTTTATCCGTTGTGTTGTTTCTATCCGTTGGGGAAATTTGTTTTTTAAACCTGTTTGGTTGCGGCTGGTGTTGTGTAACCCCAATTAGGAAAAAATTATGGAAAAGAAACCCCAGATTACTCAGATCCCGGTTCCGGGTGGGTCGGAGCGTGTCCCTACCGGCGTCGTGCAATTTGGACCAGCCGAAAATATTATTCTGCTGCGCGAGAAATTCATAGAGCTGAATCGGATGCCCGCCGCTCGCTGTTAATCCGCCGTTGGAAAACATGGCATCGACACTGGCCGGAAAATTGAGGTGCGGCCGAATCGGCGCGGTCCATTTCTGCGTGTTATTGGGATTCTTCGCATAGAAAATTCCCTGCGTGAGATAATTGTTGATTTGCGCGCGATAATCCTGCCCGTCGCTAAAGTGATGGTTGTGCGCCTCCGCGAACGGCGGAATGACGAATTGGTTTTGCAGATCAATCGTTGAATCCGCCGGCCCCGCATATTCCGAGCGCAAAACGCCGGCGACGGAATAAAAACTTTTTTGCGCAAAGGTGTTGCCGTTAAACCAGTTCCCGTTGACGAACCGATAAACCCGCGACGACGGTGCGGCATCGGGAGGTTGATAAAACAAATTGTGGAACGGAATGCCGTCAGCAGGAATAAATCGAAAGCCGAGAAAGACCGCGATGAGCGCCGCTATTCCGACCCAACTTATTTTTTTATTAATGGCATGAACAGTGGCATTAATATTTTTGACGCGTCCCGCATTGAGCCATGTCAATATTAACGGCACGCCGCCAAATAAAGGCAGGAAGGCGCGCTCCAGCGGCGGCAGGCGAAATGGAATAATCAAAAGCGCGCCTAAAAGCCACGGTAAAATTCCGCTTTGCCAAATCAACTTTCGCCGGCGGCCCGCAGTGGCAAGCTCATCATCAGACGCGGCGGTCGCCAGCAATGGCTTGGTTGCGAACAATCCCGGAAGAATTAGTCCGGCGATGCCGCAAACAGTAATGATCAGTCGAATCGGCTGGCTGAGATTTAAAACCGCCAGACCACGGGCAAAATCGTTGTGGCTGGCAAAAGCCATTTCCGGTGTTTGCCCGAGAAAAAGCCACAGGCCATGATAGCCGAACCCGAAGGCAAAAAACCTGAACACGCCGGCGGATTGCCGAACCATAAAAGACTGCGATTGACCGGTCGCTTACAATTTTTATCGCCCGAAATCGATTTAGTTGCAGCGACCGGTCAATGAGTTTCGCAAAAATTCTAAAGCCGGCTCAGTGGAAATGTTTTCTGGTCAACAGCACAAGCAAAAAGAGGACAATAATGCCGGCCACGATCAGGAAACGCAATCCGACGCGGGTTTCGAGAAATTCGAGGACGGCAAGAAATTTAGATTGATGGGTGGGAATGGAAAAAGGAGTTAAGGTCGTTGGAGAAGCGGGAGGCGTCAACATGCGATAACCAAAGCGCGGCAACGTTTTAATATACTTCGGCGTACGGGAATCATCGCCCAGCGCTTTGCGCAGGCTGCTTACTGCGACGGTGAGCACTTCTTCAGAGAAAACGCCTTCGCCCCAGACGGCGCGCAAAATTTCTTCTTTAGGCAAATCCCTGCCGGCATTCTGCGCCAGATAAACCAGCAGTTGCATCACTTTGTGATCGAGCTTGAGCGTTTGATCGGCGCCGACGAGCTCATTGGTTTGGGGTTTTACGAGCCAGTCAAAAATTTTAAAACTTTCCTGCAAAATTTATCTCCGGCGGTTAAAACGTTTTTCAGTGACTCGCCGACGCATAATTTTTCTCGCCCGCCGTAATACGAACGGGCAAGGTGTTTTGTTCCGGCGGCAGCGGGCAGGTCGCATAAGGTGTGAAGGCGCACGGCGGATTGTAGGCTTGGTTGAAATCGATTACTGCTTTTCCACTCGCGCCCGGAGTCGGAACATAAAGAAAACGGCCCGCGCCATAAGTTTCTTTGCCGTTGGTTTGATCGGCGAAGATGACGAAGAGTTCTTTATCCGTCATTTTTCCCGTGGCGTCGAGCCGATACGTTTTGCCGTCAATATCAAAAACAAAAGCGCCGGGCGACGGCTCTTCGTTGATCGTATTTAAAACCGTCGGCACCGCAATCATTTTCGGCGGATTATTCGCTTCGAATATTGCTGCAAGCCGCCACGTCGAATCAACCGGAAACGCTTCGATGCCGGCGAATTGCTTAAGCAACGGATGCTCATCATCGCGCAGACGAACGCCATATTTATCGCCGCGCTTGATAATGGTCCAATTCAGCGCTCCAAACTTCAGTTTGGCGGGATTCTCCTGCAGGTCATTGCGCATCACGATGGAAGTAATGACGCTGTCATTATGCATAACAGCGATGCCGGATCGCGCCTCAAAGGTGACAACGCTATCTCGCAAAATGAACGAGCCGATAAAATCCGGCGCCTGGTTTTTAGGAAATATGATCGTATTGGTCGAATCCGCGCCAGCGGTGTTTTCGCCGGTTTGCAACCAGAAGAGCCCGGCGAGATTGAGCCAGCCCGCAGGGCTTTTCAGACTCTCAATCCGTTTCTGTTGCCAAGTTTGAATTTCGCCAAGGTATTTTGTCTCGGCGCGCTGGCGCGGCTGTGAGGAATTGCAGCCCAGGCACAACCAAAGGCCATTAGCGATAAACAGCACGGAATTTTTTGTGAATTTCATCATGTTCTCAAACGCGCATGATCGCTGAAGCCGACTTGATAGGCAATTTCAGCCACGTTTCCGGCGTTTTGTTTGATGATGGGAATGTGGCCGCATGTCACCATCGCCCTTACAATGCGATACCGGAGTGTCAAGCTTCAGTTTGACAACAGCAAAGCGCAGAGCGCATGGCGCATAGCGTGGCTTTTACGCTCTATGCCCTCTGCTACTTTACAAACGCCATCCGTTGCGTCTTCGAAAACACCACGGCGCCGTTTTCGTCCTGCGCCACGAGCCGGTACAAATACACGCCGGCAGCCACCGTTTCGCCGGCGCGATCTCGCCCATCCCAATTAATGCCATGGCGCCCCGCCGCCATCTCGCCATTCACCAGCTCGCGCACCAGTTGGCCGGTGAGCGAATAAATCGCGACTTTCACTTCACTGTTTACCGGCAACTGAAAACTGATCACGGTTTCAGGGTTAAAAGGATTGGGATAGTTCTGCAAGAGATTGTATGTTTCCGGCAAGCGCGCCTCAGTCTGTTTCGCTAATAGGCTTTCGCCGCCGCGCATTGCTGCCGATGAACCGTTGCCAAGACTGGGTCGGAATTGACGCGCCGCCCAGGCCATGCGTCGCGCCTGCTGTTCGGTAAATTCAAACATACAGAAGTCGACTACATAATCCATAAAATTGTGAATCGGGTCGGGGCCTCTAGACTTGGAGCAGGTATCCCGATTGCGCGGGCAGCCAAAAGCCGGGCGTTCTTCCGCCGGCGTGTCGGTGATGAAATCGCTGCCGAAATTATCACAGCCAAACTGAAAGGTGTGGAGCAACCCCAGATAATGGCCGGCTTCATGCGTGCCGGTGTCGCCTTCATCATACGGAAATGCCGCGCCGCCGGGCAACGAGGAGTAAAGCACGACGATGCCGTGCAAAAAATGATCTTCAGGGAGACCAAATGGGAAGTAGGCCCAGCCGAGCAGACCAAAGCCGGGGTTCGCCGTGTAAAAATTCAGCGTGTGCGCCGGATCGATGGCGAGGCTCGATTTCATGTCCGCTTCCACGGACGTGCCGGGAAACACCGTAGACCAGGTCGGGTTGATCGTGCGATCGACGCTGGCGAGGTGAAATGAAAAACCGGTGCGGGCGAAGCCGGTATTCAGCGCGCGAATCTGCGCCTCAAGTTGCGAGGTCGGCACATTTCCCACCACGCCGTCCCAGACCACGTGGAACGCGACCGGAATGCTGATGTTGACGCCGGCCGCGCCATAGTTTTGTTTGACCCACTTTTTGAGATTGCTCGGGCCGCTGATCTCTTCGGGAGCAAAGGTGTTAACGGTGCCGCAACGAGTATATTGCGGCGCCGGATCGCTGTCGTCTTGTCCAATCGCATTGCCGATCAGACTCAACGCTACGAGCATGGTTACAGTCACACGTTTCATCATAAAGCCTCCTTGCAAAGTTAGTTTGAATAGTGTGGAGTAGATTTCGGAGTGTCAAACTTCAGTTTGACGCCCACCAAAACTTCCCAGGCCGCGCGTTGTCAAGCTTAAGCTTGACACTCCGTTGAATTATCTGGAGCGCGTTGCGGAGTGTCAAACTTCAGTTTGACTCCCGCCGAAACTTCATGCGCCGCGCGCTGTCAAGCTAAAGCTTGACACTCCGTTGTTGCGATTTGAAAAAATGGATCGCCGTTCGTCGTTATACTTTCCGAGCGCAGCCTTCAGGCATCAAGCGTGGGTTTAAATCAAAATTTTTCGTATCCTCCCGACCTCGACGCCTGAAGGCGCAACTACAAAATAACTACAAAATTACTTCACAAACGCCATTCTTCGCGTCTGCGTGAATTTCACCTCGCCGTTTTCGCCGGACGCGATAATCTGATAGAGATAAACGCCCGCCGCTACGACGTTGCCGGTTTGATCACGACCGTCCCAGCGCAGGGTTTGCCGGCCCGCCAGGAAAGACGCGTTCGCCAGCGTGCGAACCTCCTGGCCGGCGATATTAAAAATTTTGACCGCCACTTCGCCCGCCTCCGGCAGCGCGAAGCGAATCTCGGTTTCCGGATTAAAAGGGTTCGGATAGTTTTGCTCTAAAGCGTAATCCGTCACGACCTCGGACTTCGCGACTTCGGACTCTTTAGACAACGAACCGGAAGCCGCGTAGACCTGAACTTCCGTGAGGCGCTCGACCTGCTCGTTGTGTTGCGTCATCATGATCCGAACATAGCGCGCATCGGCGGCGGTAAACATGACGTCATCGATGCCGCCATTGCCGGCGTTGTCCGTATAAACCGTCTCCCAACTGCCGGCCGCGGCCGTGTTCGAGACTTGAATCTTATACTGCTTCGCGTAAAAACTGCCTGACCAATCGATCACGACGTGGTCAATGCTGTAGACCGCGCCTAAATCCACGCGCCACCACATCTTGTCGCCGCTGGTCAATGGGCCGCCGCTGCGCCAATGCGTATCGGTGTTGCAATCATTGGCAAAGCTCGGCGGATGGGCGGGTTTTGAGCTCAAAGCCGCCGCGGGTTTGCCCAACGCGAGGTCGGAAACCGGGCCGGAGAAGACGCGCAAATTGTCGATTAGAAAGCCAAACCCGGCCGTGGCGGGCGCGGCCGTGCCGCCGGTGCGGAAGAGCACGCAATCGACCGTGCGCGTGCCCGGCGGTTGAACCTGACGGAAGAAATCTTCCCAGCTCGTGCCGGTGTGCAGCAACGCGCCGTCAACGTAAACCTGGACGCAATCATTTTCCGGGCCGTCGACGAATTGCATGGTGATTTTGATATGATGCGGGACGGTGCGATCCAGCCCGCTGATCACGTTGGTAAAAACAAAAGCGCCGGTTGGCGGCGCCGCGCTAATCTGATAATCAAAAAAGTTGACTTCGAGGCCCGCCGGCGTATCCGTCATCTGCACCCAACTCATGCGCGCGCCGTCGCCGCGGTCGGGGCTGGCAACTGTTGAAAGCCCCGGCTGTTCCGCCCCGGGCACGGTTGAGGCAAAATCCCATTCGGCCTCGAAATACGATTGGCGGGTGCCGCCGGACAAACCGCCGGTTTCAGCGTCGGACGCCAGAGATTCGCCGGCGTCATCGGTCAGCGGTTTGGAAAAAGTCTGATCGCCAAAGCAGCCGCTGGTGACGGCGTTCGAGATGCGCAGACTTCGGCTGCCAAACGAACCAACCCCGTAGGTAGTGGGGTCAGCGACGACATGGTCGTAAACCGCGCAGCCGGAACCCGCGGCGCCATCACTGCTCCAGCCATCCTGGCCGTCAATCGTGCCGAGGGTGTAGCCTTCAAAATCCACCGTAATCGTATCCGCCCAGATGTGCAGGGCGATGAACGTGCTTAAAACAACCAACAACAACGTCACTGAACGACGCTTGAGAAAACCTGAAAGGCGTTTCATGATGAACTCTCCTACACTGGTGAATGTGAGATTTCCGTACCGTTTGGGTGTAGGAAGTTGGTAAAGCGATATCCCCGAGTGCGATCTCCCGTCGCAGATGAGGTATAGCTCGGCCAGCTCCACTGCACTGACTTTTGCATACAGCTTTTGGCGGCGCTACATCTTGAATGAATATTTTTGTTGTGCCGAAATCACCTCCTTCAAAGATATCGGAGTGTCAAACTTCAGTTTGACGACAGCCAAAACCAGCGATGTCAAGCTGAAGCTCGACACTCCGTTTTGTTATTTTCACAAATGCCATCCGCTGCGGCGGCAAGCTGAAGCTTGCGACTCCGGTGCTACTTCACGAATGCCATCCGCTGCGTCTTCGCAAACACCACCGCGCCGTTTTCGCCCTGCACGACGAGCCGGGACAAATACACGCCCGATTACGGAGTGTCAAACTTTAGTTTGACATCAGACGGCAAGCTGAAGCTTGCGACTCCGGGTGCTACTTCACAAACGCCATCCGTTGCGTCTTCGAAAACACCACCGCGCCGTTTTCGCTCTGCACCACGAGACGGTACAAATACACGCCTGCAGCAACGACATGGCCGCACTGATCACGGCCATCCCAACTGATCGCCTGCCGCCCTGCGGCCATCTCGCCATTTACCAACTCGCGCACAAGTTGGCCCGTAATCGAGTAAATCGCCAACTTTACTTCATTGTTCACTGGCAACTGAAAACTAATCACGGTCGTCGGGTTAAACGGATTCGGATAATTCTGTTCCAAAGCGTAATCCGTAATGACCTCAGACCTCGCGACCTCGGACTCCTCGACCTCGGACTCTTTAGACAACGAACCGGAGGCGGCATAAACCTCAAATTCGTTAATGCGCTCGACCTGCTCGTTGTGTTGCGTCATGTGGACACGCACATAGCGGGCAGAAACGGCGGCAAACGTGATATTATCAACGCCGCCATTACCGGCGTTATCGGTATGAACCGTCGTCCAACTGCCGCCGGCGCCGGTAAGCGAGACTTGCACCGTGTATTTCTTTGCGTAAAAGCTGCCCGACCAATTGATCACCACGCTGCCAATTGAGTAGGTCGCGCCTAAATCCACCCGCAACCACGCATGGATTGAGCTGCTCACCATGTCGCTGCGCCAATGCGTGCTGGTGTTGCCGTCCACGCTGTTGCCTGACGGATGTGCCGGCCTTGAACTCGACGCCGTCACCGTTTTGTTGAGCGCGAGGTTGCTCGAGCCGACAGTCAACACCACTTGATCCGTTGCCGTGCAGCCCTTCGAATCAGTAACAGTCACCGTGTAAGGCGTCGTGCTCGTCACCGTCGCGTTCGGATTCGCTGCGGTCGGATCATCCAAACCGACGGTCGGACTCCAACTATAGGTATAACCCGGCGTGCCGCCGCTTGCCGTCGGGCTGCCGCCGATTTGCACGGTTTGCCCGGAGTTGACGGTTTGATCCGAGCCGGCATTCGCCACAGGCGTCGGATTCACCGTAATCGTTGCGCTGCCCGTGCCGGTGTTCGAGCAACCGTTCGACGTCACCGAAGTGACCGTGTAAGTCGTCGTCGTTGCCGGACTCACCGAACGTGTCGCCGGACTCGTTGCCACGCCGGTTTGCGTCACACCGTCTGACCATGTCACATTCCATGGCCCGGTGCCCGTAAGCGCCGCAGTGAGCATAGTCGAACTGCCCGCGCAAATTTCCGCATCACCGCTTACCGTCGCCGTCGGCAAGGCCTTCACCGTGATCACGGCGCTGCCCGATGTGGTGCCGGTGCAGTTCGCATCTGAAACGGAAGTCACCGTGTACGTCGTCGTTGTCGGCGGACTCACCGAACGCGTCGCCGGACTCGCGGCCACCGCAGATTGCGTCACGCCATCCGACCACGTCACATTCCACGGCCCGGTGCCTGTTAGCGCCGCAGTGAGCGTCGTCGAACTGCCCGCGCAAATCGTGGCGCTTCCGCTCACCGTCGCGGTCGGTAATGCATTCACGGTGATATTTTGATTCGCGCTCGCCGTGCAACCGCCGCTGGTCACGGAATAATTAATCGAATGCGTTCCCACGCCCGCGGTCGCCGGATCAAACATATTTCCCGAAATGCCCGGCCCGGAGAAAGTTCCGCCCGCCGGTGCAACTGCGCTGGACAAATCAACCGCCGCCGCATTCACGCAGAACGGCCCGACCGGGCTGAACGTCACCGTTAATCCCGGCGTGACCGTAATCACCGCGCTGCCCGTGCCGGTGTTGCTGCAGCTATTCGCGTCCGTGACATTCGTCACCGTGTAAATCGTCGTGCTTGACGGACTCACCGAACGCGTCGCCGGACTCGTCGCCACCGCGCTTTGCGTCACACCGTCCGACCATGTCACATTCCACGGCCCGGTTCCCGTGAGCGTTGCAGTGAGCGTAGCCGAACTTTGTTGCCGTGCCACTCACGGTTGCGGTCGGCAATGGATTCACCGTAATCACCGCGCTGCCTGAAAAAGTGCCGATGCAATTCGCATCGGAAACGGAAGTCACCGTGTAAGTCGTCGTGCTCGTCGGACTCACTGAACGTGTCGCCGGACTCGTCGCCACTGCGCTTTGCGTCACGCCATCTGACCACGTCACATTCCACGGCCCGGTGCCTGTGAGCGTTGCAGTGAGCGTAGTCGAACTGCCCGCGCAGATTGATGCCGTGCCACTCACGATTGCGGTTGGCAACGGATTCACCGTAATCACCGCGCTGCCCGTGCCGGTGTTGCTGCAGCTATTCGCATCGGTCACATTCGTCACTGTGTACGTTGTCGAAGTCGTCGGACTCACCGAACGTGTTGCCGGACTCGTCGCCACTGCGCTTTGCGTCACGCCATCCGACCATGTCACATCCCACGGCCCGGTTCCCGTCAGCGCCGCAGTGAGCGTAGTCGAACTGCCCGCGCAAATCGCCGTCGTGCCACTGACCGCCGCGGTTGGCAACGGATTCACGGTAATTTGCACTTCATCAAAAACCGTCGGATTCACCCCGTCATCAACGGTGAAGCGCAAAACGTAAGTGCCTGCCAATGTCGGCGTGAAAGTCGGATCTTCCAACGTAGCGTTGTTAAATTGCGCCGTGCTCGTGTTCGGACCAGATTGCACCGTCCAGGCAAAGGAATAAGAACCGTCTCCGCCGGCGGCGGCGCCGTCCAGATTGAACGATGAGCCGGAGCAACCGGAAGCATCATTGCCGGCGTTGGCCGTGACCGCAATATCGTTGTCCGTAATATTGGCCGTCACGTTGGCGATGCTGATGCCGCTGTAATTCCCATCGCTGCTCGTCGCGGCGTGCGTGATCGTGCCGGTGTGCGCGCCTTCCACCAAGCCGTCATCCACCGCCGAAACCGTAATCGTTTGCGGCGTCAACGCATCCGCCGGCATAAAAGTCACCGCGCCAATCGCCGCGATTTGGCTGCCGGTGGTAAATGTAATCGTGACATTCGCGGCCGGCGTCGAATTGAGCACAATCGTGTACGTGTCCGTCGCGCCGCCTTCGGCAACATTCGTGCTGCCGCCGGATTCCGTGATCGTAACGCCTGCCGGGACCGGCGCTTCCGCCAACTGAAAATCGCTGAAGCTCGTCATCCCCGTCGCCTGCGTGCTCGTCGCCGTGCGCGTGCCGACCGTCGGATAAGTCCACGTGCCCGCGTCTAATTTTCCAACATTCAAATTGTTCGTGTTCGCGCCGCCGTCGAGATCGCCGCCGACAAAATTGAAAATTGAACTGTAATTCGTAAAAGCGAGCGAGGCGTCTTTCGTCAACGTCCAGTAGCGATTCACGCTTTTCGCCGCGTCCAAATTCGCCGTGCCGATACTTGGATGATCGCCGCTGGTCGATTTCGCCGTGACATTGCCCGCCGCGGTCACCGAGGCGATGGTGGCATCCACCGGCGTATAATCGCTGCCCGTGCCGACTTCGTACGCGCGCGCGACGTTCGAGCCGGTGGCAAAATTTTTCTGCAAATTGCCGACAACATGCCCGCTCGTGCGCAACACCGTGCCGCCGGCAGCGATGATCATTTTATTGCTGCCGGTGGAAATATTGCCGCTGGTGAGCGTGAGCGTGCTGCTCACCGTCTCGTCCGTTAGCAGCGTCACGCCGGCGGCGTTGTTGATCGTCAAATTATTGAACGTCGAGCCGCTCATGGTTTGCGCGCTCGCGCCGTTCATCGTCACCGTTCCCGTGCCCGGCGTGAACGTGCCGCTGTTGCTCCAATTGCCCGCAAGATTAATATTGAGACTGTTCGCATTCAGCGTCGTGCCGGATTGTATCGTCGCATCGCCTTTGATCGTGAGCGCGTTGGTCAGCAGTTGCGCCGTGGGTTTCGTCGCCACCGCAGCCGAGCCATCCACCGTCAAATGATAAACCGGCGCGGTGCTGTTAATCCGAATCGTTGTCGCCGTTGGCGAGCCGCTGTTGCCGATTTGCAGCGTACCGCCGGTCACATTGTTCGTCGTCGCCAGATTGAGATAATCGCCCGTTGTGTTGCTCGTCACGCGTTGCACCACGATCGTGCCGCCGCTCATCGTAAATGAAGAGCCGGAGGTCATCTCAAAACCTGCGCGCGTGGTGCTGGTGGAACTGTTGGTCACCACCGTCACCGTGCCGCCGCTTTGGGAATACGTCGTGGTCTGCGAATTGGAGAGTCGCCCGGAAATGTTCAGCGCGCCGCCTTCAATCGTAATCGTCGATCCGGTATTATAAATGAGAGAATTGCCGGCGCTGGTGCCGATGCCGAGCGTGCCGCTCGAGACGCGCAGCAAGCCGCTCAGCGTCCACGAAAAATTTCCGGCGTTTATCGTGCCGCCATTCAACCAAAAACCGCCACTGGCCGGAATCGTCGCGCCGGCGCCGCTCGTAAATGGCGAGAGCGTCGAATTGCTCGACAGCTTGAAGGTGCCGTTGAGAATCGAGAGCGGATTGCTGGCGCCGGCGAGCGCAATAACGGATTGCACGTCGAGCACGTTGCTGTTGCTCGTGCCCATGTTCAGCGCCAGATTATTGAACGTCGTCGTTCCCGTGCCGCTAATGGTTTGATTGCCGTTTTTGTTGAAAATGACGGTGCCGCTGAAGTGCGTGAACGTGCCGTTTTTGGTAAAATCCCCGCCGATCGTGAGGACAACGCTGGTGGACGTCAACGTGCTGCCTGAATCAATGATGATATTGCCTTTTGCCGTACGCGCGCCAGAATCGAGCGCCAACGTCGTGCCATTTGAGATCTGCACATTCTGCGGCACGCCGGGCCCACTGCTTAAGCCGGAGGCCCATTCCGTTGAAACGCCGTACGTGCCCCCGGAATTATATTTCAACGTTGCGGCGCTGCCATAGGTCGGCGCATTCGTATTCACAAACCCGCCGGTGTTGATTTGCAGCGTGCCGTTCACGGTCGAAGCCGCGCCGAAATTCACCCCGCCCGCGAGCACGACGTTATTGAAAGTCGTTGTGCCGGAAATTGTGCCACTCCCGGCAAAACTCACCGTGCCCCCGCCGCCGTTGAAGGTTCCATTATTCGTGAACAGTCCGCCGCTTGCGATATTCAACGCATTCGTGCTGCCGCTGAACGTGCCGCTGGAAATGATCGTCAAATGTTTCGCCTCGCCCGCCGCATCCAAAGTCACCGTGTGACCGTTCTGAATGAATACGTTGGAATTGTTGTGCGGCGCGACGCCGCCGGTCCACGTCGAACCGCTGCTGTAATTGCCCGAAGCGACGCTGGCCACCGGATAAGTATTTTGATGGCCGGAAAAATCCGGCGCGATATTATTGACCAGCGGAAAGCCGAAGTAGTTCGCAAAATCTTTGTCGTAACCATCCGGCCCGTTGGAGGATGGCACGAGAAAGAACGTGCTTTCGGCGCCGCCCTGCTCGTTGATCATCGCGCCGCAGACATAAACCTGCGAGGGACTGCCCAGACTCGCGCGCGGAATTTTAAATTCCACAAACGTGCCGCTCTGAAACGCCGCAATGCCAAAATTGCCGGAGCCGGTGTTGTCGTCCGTCCAACTGCTGGTGCCGTTGTTCCAGTCCAGCATGTTGACGTAAGTATTGTCGGTGCGCCAGCGGAAATGAAAGTCGGCGCGGAAAGGCAGGCCCGGCGTTTGTGTGTTGTAATTCACGCCGGTGGAAGAGCCGAGGCCGGAAAGCGGCGTTTGCTGGGGGTCGGTGTCGAGATAAAGCCACGCCCATTTCGTCGCACTGTTCGCCGCGACGTCCGAAGCCGTGACCCCGAAATAAAAATTGTTCGCATCCCACGTAAAATACCACGTGCTGCCGCTGGTGCCGGGCACGTCTTCGTTGGCGGCAAAATCATTCGTGCCGTCGATGGTAATCGTGTGTGGTGTTTGCGCCCAAACGGTTTCGCCCGGCCACGTCCAGCCGATCAAACCAACGATCAACAACACCAACCAGTTTTGCGCCGTTGCCGGATAACGCACTCGTCGCGAGGGTTTAGTCCACGTCGTCATAGTCTTGCTCCCGAGAGTAGGATGAAGTTTTAAAAGTAGAAGTTGATTTTACCGCTTCGAAAAAACGATAATCCGGCTTCCAGCCGAAGTACGTAGCTCAACATAAATGTTGAGCTACTGTCCAAAAAATGAAGGTGGGAAAAACCGATGACACAGCACACACGGCAATGAAAAGCCTCCTTCGATTGCCGGCACCGCTAACAACCAAAAACCGCTACGGAATTTTAAGGAAGGTAAATCCGCATGAAGGGCAACGAACCTGCGCCGCAATCACCCGCTTGCAACGCAGACAGGAAAGTCGATGAACTTAAATTATCCTCCAAATACTGAGCGATTCGAAGGAAAATTTTTTCCGCACCTCACGACACCACAACAATTCTCATCCTGGACTTTTCCCCTTGTGTCGCACCCTAACAGCGCAAAATATAAGAAAACTCTTCGTTATTGTCAAGGATTTTATCCGCCGGGCGGCAAATAAAAATTTTTTACTTTCATCTTGCATCCTCCCGCAAAAAGCCGTATTTTTGAAATTGCAATCAACATCACGTTTTCCAACCGGAGGGAAATTTGTGAGCAAGCAACATCAACTCGTCATCGACGATCCCCAGATCGAGCCGCTGATCATCTCGCGGTCTGCAGCGACGGAACGGCAGACGCCGCAATTCCCCGAGCATATCAAGCCGGCCATTTCCCGCCGCAATGGCGCCAACTATTATCGTTGCGCGCTGCAGGTGAATACACCGCTGCAGGATAACTTCAAAGGCTTTGAGTCGCGCCATCGCCGCAGTTCCGCCGCGTATCAACGCGATTATGCGCTGGCGCTGGCGAAAGCCTGCAAAAAAATCGGCGTCAACGCCGTCGGGCTATGCGATCACAACAGCGTCGCTTATCTTGAAACGATTCGCCACGAGCTTGAACAGGAAAATATTGCGGTATTTCCCGGCTTCGAGGTGGCGAGCACCGAGGGCATTCACCTGCTATGTCTGTTCAATCCCGACGCCAAAGTTGAAGATCTCGATCATTTGCTCACCGAATTGGGCTTGCCGCCGAAAGAGCGCTGGATGAAAGGCGAAGGCGTCGTGCCGCGGCAATCACCGCTGGCGTTTCCGCAAATCATCGAGCGCGTGCAGCGCCACCGCGAGGGCATTTGCATCGCCGCGCACGTGGATCGTGAAAACGGCCTGCTCAACGAATGCGCGAAAACCACGCGCGCGCAATATTTCACCGATCCCCATCTGCTCGCCGCGCAAATTTCCGGACGGCGCGAAGAGCTGGCGGATTTTTATCGCAAAATTCTTGACAACGAGCTGACGCATTATCGCCGCCAGCAACCGTTGGCCGTGCTCAACTGCCTCGACGTTTATAATTTGAAAGACCTCGGCAAACCCGAATGCAGCACGTGGATTAAAATGTCCTCGCCGTCGATCGAAGGCTTGTGGCAGGCGTTTCTCGATCCGACGTCGCGGTTGCGTTTGCTCTCCGAGGAAGCGCCGCGGCCGCACGCGGAATTGGTGGCTGTCACCTGGCAGGGAAATTTTCTCGACGGCAGCGCGATTCGCTTCAATGAAAATCTCAACTGTTTGATCGGCGGGCGCGGCACGGGCAAATCGACGATCATCGAAAGCCTGCGTTACGTGCTGGATTTGCCGCCGATCGGCGAGGAAGCGCGCCGCCTGCAGCAGGAAATTCTGCGGCAGGTGTTGAGCGAAAACACGCGGATTTCCCTGCTCGTTCGTTCCCATCGACCCGCGCCCCGCTATTATTTGATCGAGCGCCGCTATTCGCAGCCGCCGCTGGTTTATGATGAAAGCGGCGAGGTGTTGCAAATTCATCCGGCGGAACTTCTGCCTGAGGCGGAAATTTTCGGCCAGCATGAAATCGCGGAGATTGCCCGTGATCGCGCCAAGCAACATCAGCTTCTGCAGCGCTTCCGCGATCCGGAAACCGCGGCGGAACATGAGGCGCAGAGAAATGAATTGCAAAACGCGCTCAAGCTCAACCGCCAGGAGCTTTTGCAAACGCAACGCGAGAGCGAAACGCTGGCGGAAAAACTCAGCCGTCTCCCGGCGATTGAAGAAAAATTGCGGCGCTATAAAGAACTGGGCGTCGAAGCCAGATTAAAAGAGCAGGCGGACCTCACCCGCGAAGAAGCGTTGTTGAAAAACAGCCGCGAAGGCATTCCCCCGATTAAAAAAGCGCTGGAACAACTGCGCCGGGTGCTGGCGCAAAATTCCGGCAAAATGGATTCCGCGGCGCTGGCGGAGCTGCCGAATGCCGATCTCTGGAAAAGACTGGAGAAGGCTTTGTCGAGTTTGCATGAAAAAATACAAAACAGTTTGGATGGCGCCGGAGAAAGTCTCGGTGCGGCGGAAATCGAGCTTTTGGAAATTGCGGAGGCCTGGCAAATTCGTCGGCAGGCGAATGATCGAAGCGCGCGCGAGCTTAAAACCGTCGACGGCGATACTTTCCTCAAACTGCGGCGCGAATATGAAGCGCTGGCGCCGTTAAAAAAAGAAGCCCACCGGCTCAAACAGCACGAAGATGATTTAAAGGAACAACGCGCGCAACTTTTGCAAAATTGGGAGGAACTCAAGTGGCGGCTTTTTGAGCTCGAGCAGGCCGCGGCGGAAAAAATTTCCCAGGCGCTGGAAGGGAGCGTGCGGGCGCGGGTGGCGAAGGAAGGAAATTTGACGCCGCTTTTCGAGCGGCTGGGGGAGCATTATGACAGGAAAAAATTCCGCGACGCGGTGGCCAGCAAGCTTAATGACGAGCATCCCATTGCGATTGCGGAATTCGTCCAACACCTTCGCGACGGCGGGAAAACATTGCGCGAGCTTTATGAATTCACCGAAAAGCGCGCCGAGCAATTGGCCAGG
>Ga0247727_10010760_pt1 | contig 16132 bp, 14 predicted proteins | sample WisWelCaveWW1625_FD_202498 | JGI IMG/M metagenome (GOLD analysis project Ga0247727, IMG submission 202498) | Biofilm microbial communities from Wishing Well Cave, Virginia, United States - WW16-25 | ecosystem: Environmental > Aquatic > Deep subsurface > Groundwater > Cave microbial mat | place... | reverse complement strand
GGAGTCGCCGCTCACGTCGTCGCCATCACCGCTGACGTCGTCGTCGCCATTGTCGAAGCCGCCTCCACCCGTGGTGAGGCAGCCAGCACTGGTCGCCATCGCGGCTGCCAGCATCCAAACCGTCTGTCGCGTCATCGGACGTTCCTCCCGCTCTAGGGCTACCGAATCGTATCTTAGATGCCACCCCCCCGCCCGCATAATCTTCGCTTACAACCTTTCTCCTCCGTTGTGGGCGGAACGCGTTTTCCGGAGCAAAATCCGGTATGTTCGACGGATGGAGCCTGCCCCCCCGCTCGACGTTCTAGCCGGGCAGGCGGTGATCGCGGGGTTCGAGGGCAGGGAGGCGCCGGCGGAGCTGACGGAGCGGGTGGCGCGAGGGCACGTCGGAGGGATCGTACTCTTCGCGCGAAACGTCGGGACCGTGCACGAGGTCGCGGACCTCAACGCCACGCTCGCATCCAGCGCGCCTCGCGATCTCCCGCTGCTCCTCGCCGTCGACCAGGAAGGAGGCCGCGTCGCGCGCTTGAAGGCCCCGGTGCTCGCGCTGCCGCCGATGCGCGTGCTCGGAGACATCGACGACACGAGCCTGACCGACCGCGCCGCGCGTGCTCTCGGAGCTGAGCTGCGCGCGCTCGGCTTCAACATGGACTTCGCCCCGGTCGTCGACGTCGACACGAACCCGGCGAACCCGGTGATCGGAGACCGCGCCTTCGGACGGGATCCGAGGGCCGTCATGCGCCACGCCGTCGCCTTCCTCGAGGGCTTGCAGGGCGTGGGGGTCCTCGCCTGCGCGAAGCACTTCCCCGGCCACGGCGACACCGAGCTCGACAGCCACCTGGCGTTGCCCCGCGTTCGTCACGACATGCGGCGCCTGCGCGCCGTCGAGCTGCCCCCGTTCTTCGCCGCCGCGGGCGCCGGCGTGGCCTCCGTGATGACGGCCCACGTCGTCTACGACGCGCTCGACCCGGATGTCCCGGCTACACTGTCCTCGGCCATCGTCACGGGCCTGCTGCGGGACGAGATGGGATTCGACGGCATCGTCTTCTCGGACGATCTGGAGATGAAGGCGATCGCAGACTCGACGGGAGTGGGCGAGGCCGCCGTCCGCGCGGTCGGCGCCGGCTGCGACGCGGTCCTGGTCTGCCGCAAGGCCGAACTGCAAGAAGAGGCCCGGGAGGCGCTCGTCCGCGCGGCCCGGGACGACGCCGGCTTCCAGGATCGACTGCGCCGGGCCTTCGAGCGCAGTGTAAGGGTGCGGCGGATGGCTCCGGCCCCGCTGCGTGCGGACTTCGTGCGTATCGCCACGACGATCGGATCCGAAGCGCACGCGGCCCTGGCCGCCGAGATCGCGGCGCGCGCCACGCCCCACTGATCGTGGAAGTCTTCGGCAAGACCACGGGCCTCAAGCCCTCCGAGCTGCGCAAGCTCGAGCGCATCTACCGGCGCCGTGTCGCGCCCGAGGAGGTCACGAGCCGCGAGCTCGCCGCCTTCCTCGGCGAAGTCTCGGCCGAGACCGGGCGGCAGGTCGGCGTCCTGCTGCACCGATCCGGCGGAGTCGACTTCGTCGTCGTCGGCGACGCCGCGCGCATCGATCTGCCGGACATCGGACGCCTGCGGGCGGGGTCCGGAAGGTTCCGTGGCCTGCGACTCGTACACACGCGGCTTCGCGCCGTGCTGGGCGTCGACCTGCTGACGCGGGACGATCTCGTGGACCTCGTCCGCCTGCGCCTCGACCTGGTCGCTACGCTCGGCGTGGACGCCGACGGCCGTCCCCGCACGATCGAGATCGCGCATCCCCTTCCCGAGAACGACGCGAACGAAGCCTACCGGCGCATGGGCCCGATGCCGTTCGACCGGTTCGAGCTGGACTTCGCCGATACGATGCGCGCCCTCGAGGAGGAGTTCGCCAGGCGCGCGCGCGCCCGTCCCGTCCGCGCCAAGGACGGCCGCGCGGTCCTGGTCCAGGTGCTGATCGGGCGCGAGGCGGCGCGCGCGCCCGAGGCGATGCGCGAGCTGCGAGAGCTCGCGCGCACCGCCGGCGTGGACGTCGTGGACGAGGTCGTCCAGCGCAGGGACGCCGTCCACCCGAAGTGGGCGCTGGGGCGCGGGAAGCTCGACGAGGTCGTCGAGCGCGCCATGCAGAAGGACGCCCGCGTCCTCGTCTTCGACCGGAACCTCTCGCCCGCGCAGGCGGACGCGATCGCGTCCGTGTCGGACCTCAAGGTGATCGACCGCACGCAGCTCATCCTCGACATCTTTGCCCAGAGAGCGGAAAGCCGCGACGGCAAGCTCCAGGTGGATCTGGCGCAGATGAAGTACGTCCTCCCGCGGCTCGGCCGCAGTGACGACGCGCTCTCGCGCCTGACGGGCGGCATCGGCGGGCGCGGACCGGGAGAGACGAAGCTCGAGATCGGCCGGCGGCGGGTCCGCGAACGGATCGCAGACCTGGAGAAGCGCGTCGAGCGGCTCTCGCGGGAGCGCAAGCAGCGGCGCAGGCTGCGCGAGCGGACGGGGATCCCCGTCGTCGCGATCGTCGGCTACACGAACGCGGGGAAATCGACCCTGCTCAACACCCTGACCGGCGCAGACGTCCTCGCGACCGACCAGCTCTTCGCGACCCTGGACCCACGCACGCGCCGGCTGCGGTTCCCGGAGGCGCGCGAGGTGCTCCTGACCGATACGGTCGGCTTCATCCGCGACCTTCCGAAGGATCTGATGGCCGCGTTCCGCGCGACGTTCGAGGAAGCCGGCGCCGCGGACCTCCTCCTGCACGTGATCGACGTGTCCGATCCCGCGGCCGAGGAGCAGGTGAAGACGACCGAGAGGCTCCTCGGCGACCTAGAGCTGGATCGGATCCCCCGGATCGTCGTCGTCAACAAGGCGGACCTCGTGTCCCCGGCCGAGGCGGCCCGCTGGGAGCACGAGCTCTCGGGCGTCGCGCTGTCGGCGCTGGCGGCCGAGAGTGCACGACCGTTGCTGGAGAGGATCCAGGAGGAGTTGTGGAAACGCCCCGTCACTTGGCGAAGGGCTTGAGGAAGGCCTTCCCGCCCTTCACGGTCACCTCGAAGTCCACGTTCTTGCCCGGCGCCACCTTCTTCAGCAGCTCGGGGACCATCCCCTTGAGCGCCTTCGCCATCTTCTCGAACGGCACGTTGTCGACGGACTCCTTGCACTCCCGTCGGACCTCCAGATAGCGGTCGTAGATCTGGCGAAGCCGCGCCTCCGAGAGGGCGGCTGCGGAACCGGATTCGGGCTTGACCGCCTGCATCGCCACCTCGGATTTCGGCCGGCGGAAGACCAGGCCCTTGCCCGCCGTGCCCGCGGACGCGCCCGCCGGGCGTTCCACGGGAAGCAGGGCCGCGGGCGGCTGCGAGGCGCGCTCCACGACGGGCTCGGGGCCGGAAGCGGGTGCATCTTCCTCGACGAGCTCGAGGTCCTGATCGGAGACCTCGTACACGTCGGCCTCGGCGTCGGCGTCGGCGTTGCCCTGGCTTCGCTTCTTGCGCGCAGCTGCGATCGCCTCGCGCTTCTTGAGCACGTCGCGACGCCAGCGCCCCTCCTCGATGGCGCGTGCGACGCGCATCCAGTAGGTCAGCATCGTGTTGTAGCGCTGGACCAGCATGTTGAACCGGAAGCGCAGCCCCGTGTTGCGGATCTGCTCCTTCCTGAGCTGATAGACGCGGCGGTCGACGTCCTTGCGCTGGATCGACGGCTCGATGCGCTCGATGCCCGTGAAGTACATGTCGTAGAGCGCGCGGAGGCGATCGAGGCGCTTCTCCAGATCGGCGATGGCCTCCTCGATCTGCTCGGGGGTGAGCTGCTGCGTCTCGGGCGGGCCCTTCTTCTTCTGGGCCCTCTCCGAAGGGGCCCCGAGGGCGTCTGCGCCGGGCTTGTGGGGCGCCGTCACAGCGGCGTCACCACGAGGTCGTCGAAACACAGCGGGGCGTCCCAGTCGTTGAACGCGAAGTGGTCGTGGCCGCGTCCGCGCAGGGGATCGGGGTCGTCCATCTCGAGGAAAGCGTCGCCGTCGATGCGCCAGGAAATCTTGCCGCCTCGGCGCTCGATCCGCATCCGGTACGCCCGATCCGGCACGACGGGCGGACCGCGGCGCGTCCTGCGGTCCGCGCCGTGCTCGTCGAGGCGGGCGATCGCGGAGACGCTGTTGCGCCAGCCGCCGAAGACGAGGACGTAGCTCGTCGCGGTGTACGAGTCCGCGGTCGCGTACGAACGTCCGTCCCCGAAGGCCTCGACTTTGATGTCGCCGTCGGGGCCTGCGCTCTTCGCGGTCAGCTCGATGCGCACGTCGTCCGGCAGCCGGCGGCGCAGCCACAGCGGATGGTTGCGCGCGCCCTCCACGCAGAGCGCACCGTCCTCGATCCGGTAACGTCCGTCGGACGTGTCGCGGAAGTCGGCGCCGATCGTGTCGCGATCGAATCGGTCGGTGAACGTCCGCTGCAGCAGCGGGTCCCCGCCCTCGGCGCAGGAGGCGGACAGCAGGCCCGCCCATACGGGGACGCTTCGCATCGGGGGAGGAGGATAGCAGGGGAGCGGGAATCCTTCCTTGACCCCGCGCGCGCCGCACGGCAAAACCACCCCGCCGGCATGCACCCCATCGCGATCGATCTGTCCGGGAAGATGGTGAAGATCCTGGCCGGCGCCCTGCTCGCAGGGGGGCTGCTCTCGGCCATCGGCGGGGCGTGGCTGCACCTGCGCAAGGACGCCGCCAGGCGCGACCAGTTCGGCAACTACGCGCTCTTCGGGATCATCGGCGGCGGGGTGCTCATGTACTTCAGCGGCGGCCGGGTCGCGTTCTCGGCCTTCAAGGACCGATGGGAGCCGCTGCCGATCTACTCGTACGGCGTGATGCTGGGCGTCTCGCTCGTCGTCGGCTGGTACGTGACCCTGCACTACGGGCGCAAGAGCGGACTGCCGCGCGTCAAGATGGCGGCCTGCTACTTCTGGACGGCGGTCGCGGCGATCGCCGGGTCGCGCGTGCTGTACGTCCTGACGAACCCCGAGGAGTTCACGGATGCGAGCAAGATCTTTGCTCTGCGGGAAGGGGGCCTCGTCGCGTACGGCGGGTTCCTCGGCGGGCTCGTCGGCTCCTGGGTGTTCGCGCGGATCAAGAAGATGAGCCTGCTGTCCTGGGCCGATGCAGCGGTCCCGTCGCTGGCGACTGGCCTCCTCTTCACGCGGATCGGGTGCCTGCTGTACGGCTGCGACTACGGGCGGCGCATCGGCGAGCACCCCGGCGCGATCGCGCGTGCCATCGCCATCCAATTCCCGCGATGGGAGGAGCAGAACGGCGCGCCGGCGTGGAGTCATCACGTCCGATCGACGTCCGAGGGCGGTTACGGCCTCGACCCCGGCGCGGCGTGGTCACTGCCGGTCTACCCGACGCAGATCCTCGAGTCCCTGCTCGGGGCGGTCCTCTTCGTCGCGCTGATTTTCGCGTGGAGGCGGCGCAAATTTTCGGGGCAGATCTTCCTGATCTTCGCGATGCTCTACGCGATCGGAAGGTACGTCCTCGAGACCTTTCGCGACGACCCCGAGCGCGGGAGCGTCGGATTCTTCTCGACCTCCCAGGCCATCGGCCTCGCGACGGGGGCGCTCGCCCTCTTCTTCTATCTGCGCCTGGCCAAGAAGGCGAAGGAGAACCCGGAGGGCGCGATCATCCTGCACGCCGAGGATGGGGAGCCCGCCACAGAGCCCGCCGCCCAGCCCGGCCGTCGCCGGCGCCGTCGGAAGTAGGGGACACGCTCCCCCCATGCAACCGATTGATATCTTTCACTTTTCAGGACCATAAAACCACGCGCCACAGCAGCAAGGGACCGGAATCATCCGGCGCTGGAGTGCGTGGTTTTATGGTCCTGAAAAGTGAAAGATATCAATCGGTTGCATGGGGGGAGCGTGTCCCCTACGGGCAGAGGTCGGGGCAGAGGTCGGGGCCGTCCGGGCAGCAGATGCCGTCCGGCTCGCAGCGTGCCAGCACGGCCGTGATCGCGTTCTCGGTGCCCGACTGCAAGTTCGGCGCGCAGAGGGCGTAGACGTGCGACTCGGCGCCGCCCATGTCGACGCCGTAGACGTAAAGGGCATTGTCGTCGGGCCAGGGGTCCGTGCGGATCCACGAGCCCTCCAGCTCGGCCGGCACCTCGTCGCAGTCGAGCATCGCGTCCGATGCGCCGTTGTCGAACTGCACGCCTTCCCCGTCGTCGTACACGACGCGGATGTCGTGCACCACGTCGGTCGCGCAGTCCGTCGGCAGGCTCCAGTCCAGCAGGACCGTCCCGGGCAGGACGTGCTCGTCCGAGTAGGTGAACTCGTGGTACTGTTTTTTCCCCTCGTCGACCTGCAGCCCCGTGAAGGTCGCCGAGTAGATGCGGACGTCCTCCGCCGCAAGCGCGTCGACGATCAGCGAGTACGAGCCGGGGTCGACGTCGGCAATGAGGACCGCCTGTCCCACGGCGCATCCGATCTGCTGCGAGTAGCGCAGGGAGCCCTCGTACGCCGTCGCGCGGATCGTCTCGACCGCGGGCAGATCCTCGCAGGCCGCGTGCTCCGCGGGGAAACTCCAGGCCACCTCGATGGCGCCGGGGTCGGGGTTGCACGCACCCAGAAAGGCCGAAGAAACCGCCGCAAGAGCGAGAAGGAAAGGCGTCCGCATGTCGTGCCTCCTGAAGAACCTGAAGAAGAAGATGCGCCCGGATGCTAGCGCGGATCCGTCGCGGGCGCGACTGCGCGAGGCCGCCGCGCCGAACGCAGCACGCGCAGGATCTTCGGCGACGTGGTGATGGGGTTGAGGTCGAGGTCCGGCTGGTGCTCGAGCGCCGCGCGCAGCGCCTCCTCGGCCAGATCCTCGCGCTCGAGCGCGACGTACGCGAACGCGAGCCAACGGCCGATCGTGACGAGCTGGTTGCCGGTCGCCTCCGGGCGCCCCGCGAGGCGGCTCGCCGCCGCGACGAGCTCGACGTAGCGGCCGCCCTTCCAGAGGCCCTCGAGCGCCGGAAGGGCCGCGGTGATCTCCGCCTGGGCCTGGGTGCGCGCGCCGTCGCCCCGGCCGGGCGCGGCGAGCGCCAGCGCCTCGGCCCCGGCCGCGGAGAGGCGCAGGTCCGGGAAGGGGACGAGAATCGTCCCGTCCGCCGGCGGGCGGCTTCCCACGCGCAGCGCGTTGAACTCGCGAAGGAGCCGCAGGCCGCGCCCGCTGCCGTAGTAGCGCCTGGAGATCTCCGGCAGGGTGTCTCCGCGATCCGTCCGGTGCGCGACGACGACGGGGACGACGACCTCGACGCCCGTGTCGGGCGCCACGTCGGGATCCATCTCGTTTGCACGTGCGAGGACGGCCGCGCGGCCCGCGTGCCCGAGCGTGCGCTCCGCGAGACGCTCCCAGCCCTCGCCGGCCTGCACGGTCGCTCGGCCCGGCACGGGCAGAAGGAGTCTGTGCCCGGGCGCGAGGGCGACCTCGTCGGGATCGGAGATCCCGTTCGCCGCGGCCAGCACGATCAGGCCCGCGGGCGCGTCGCCGAAGTACAGCTGCGCGATCCGCGGGAGGGTCTCGCCTTCGCGGACCAGGTGCTCGTCGCCGAACGCCGGGCCCGCGCACAGGAGAATCGCGGCCAGAACGTGCGAAGGGCGGGTCACCGCTCTGCCCCGCTGCGCTCCCGGAGCGTCACGCGTACCTCCTCGATCTGCCCCGGACGCAGTCGCAGCGTGCGCGCCTCCGTGCCGTAGGCGGGGTTGCGCAGCTGCAGGACGTGCAGCCCCGGCGTGAGCCGGATCGGCCGATCGAGCGGCGTCGTCTCGACCTCGCGGCCGTCGATCCAGATCTCCGCCCACGGATCGGCGACGACGCGGACGCCCGCGGTCTCCTCGGCCGTGACGATCACCGTCTCGCCGGCAGACCCGAGCGACGGGGAAAGGACCTGGGCGACGATGCCCGCCGCCACCGCGACGCCCAGGAGCGCGGCGTGCACGCGAGCCACGGAGGTCACGATGGAGCGGCCGCTCGCGGCCGTCCGCGGCCCCTGCCCGCCCGCCGAGAGAATCTGCGCCGCGGAGTCCTTCGTCACGAGACCGCTCTCCTCGAGGAACATGACGATCCGGGCCGCGTAGTTCATCGTCACGCGTCCCTGGAGGAAGTCCTCGAGCGCGTGGATGAGCGCCTGCGCGGAGGAGAACCGGTCCGTCGGCAGCTTCTCCATCATGCGCGCCAGGATCCGTTCGAACGCGCGGGGAACGGCGGGGTTGAGCCTCCGGGGGGGCGTGTAGCGGTCCAGGCGGATCTTCTGCATGACGCTGCGCGCGTCGTCCTCGAGGAAAGGCTTGCGGCCGCCGACCGTCTGGTACGAGACGATCCCCAGCGAGAAGAGGTCGCTGCGGGCGTCGAGCTTGTCCCCCAGGATCTGCTCGGGGGACATGTACGACGGCGTCCCGACGCCCGTTCCCGTCTCGGTCAGGTCTTGAAGGCTCTCGTCGCGGGCGATCCCGAAGTCCATCAGCTTCACCTCGCCCCGGTGCGAGATCATGATGTTCGCGGGCTTGATGTCGCGGTGGACGATTCCGCGGAAGTGGACGTAGTCGAGGGCGCGCGCGACCTGCAACGCGATGATGGCGGCCACGTCGACGGGGAGCTTCGGGACCTTCTCGAGCAGGTCGTACAGGTCGATCCCCTCGACGTACTCCATCACGATGAACATCGTGCCGCCGTACTTGATGAAGTCGTGGACGTGCAGGAGGTTCTCGTGCTGCAGGGACGCCAGGAACATCGCCTCGCGCTCGAAGCGCTTGGCGAACTGCGACTCGACCGCGACGGAGGACTTGAGCGCCTTGACGGCCACCGTCCGGCCGAGCGGCTCCTGCACGGCCTTGAACACGACGGCCATGCCGCCCGAGCCGATCTCGCAGAGGATCCGGCAGTTGCCGATGCGCTCGAGCACCGGGGGAGGAGGATACCAGCTAAGACCTGCAGTGCCCCGCTGGGGGGCGCGCGATTTCTCTCAGCCTGCGTCTCGCCCGCTCCACCAGCGGGCTCTGGGGGAACCGCGCCACGAGCGACTGGTAGAGCGTCGTCGCGTCCGTGCACGCGTGCAGCTGGTAGAAGCCCTCGGCCATGTCGGCGAGCGCGTCGTCCACGGCGTCGCCGTCCGGATAGTTGTCGACAACCTTCTGAAGCTCCCCGAGCGCGGCGGCCGGGCGCGCTTCGTTGAGGTAGCACATGCCGATCCAGTACTGCGCGTTGTCCGCCTCCTCGTCGCGCGGATACCGTTCCACGTAGGTGCGGAAGAAGGATCGCGCGGTCGCGAAGGCCTTGTCCGTGTACGCCTTGTAGGCCCCGGCGAAGTGCTCGCCCTTCTGGGCCGGGATCTTCGCGGGGTCGACCGGCGGGTCGAGCCCGGCGCGGCGGGCGATCTCCTCGAGCCGGCGGTTGAGCTCGTCCGTCGAGGCGGACACGTCGCGTCCGACCCCCTCGAGCTCGCGGCGGATCTCGTCGAGCCGGCCCTGGATGCGTCCCATCTCTCCCTGGAGCGTCTCCACGGCCGCGCCGACGTCCGCGCTGTTTCGCAGGACGAGCGCGTTCGCCTCCTGCATCACCTTCTGGAGCTCTCCCACCTGCTTCTCCGCGCTCGCGACGGCCTTCTCCAGCCGCTCCCGGCTCTCGCGCGTGCCGTCCATCTCGTTGCGGAGCCGGCGCACGTCAGACTTGAGCGTGTCGGTCTCGTCGCGGGACCCGAAGAAGAAGCAGCCGCTGGCGAAGAGGCCGCAGGCCAGGACGAGCGAGAGACGCATCGCTGGTCCGGAGAGATAGCACGGGGTGGGGCATCCAATCACCTGCCGCAAACCCTTGTACTCCCCTGCCGCGCCGGCTTATCAACTCCCACTCGTGACCTTCGTCGACCTGCGCCTGTGGCCACGCATCGTCGTCCTCGCCGTGCCGGCGGTCCTCGCGATGCTGTCGCAGACGGCGATCAACATCGTCGACACGATCCTGGTCGGCCGCCTGCCCAGGGAAGTCAGCATCCCCGGCCAGAGCGCGCTCGGCATCAGCCTGCCGATCCTCTGGTTCCTGGGCGGCTTCCTGTCCGCGATCTCCGTCGGCACCCAGGCGGTCACCGCGCGCCGGGTCGGCGAGAACGACGCCGAGGGCGCCGGCCGGGCCCTGACCAACTCGCTGGTCGTTTCGATGACGTCCGGGGTGGCCGGGATCCTGGTCGGGTACGCGGCCATCCCGTGGATCTTTCCGCTCTTCCACTCCGACCCGGACGTCGTCCGGCTCGGGGTCGACTACACGCAGCTGCGTTTCCTCGGCATCGCCAACATGGCCATGACGGCGTCCTACAAGGCCTTCTTCGACGGCCTCGGCAAGACCCACGTCCACATGATCGCCGCGTTCGCGATGAACATCGTCAACCTCGTGGTGTGCCTCCTGCTGATATTCGGCCTCGCCGGCTTCCCGCGACTCGAGGTCCGCGGCGCCGGCATCGCCGCCGTCGTCGCCAACACGGTCGGCCTCGTCGTGATGGTGGCGATGAGTCTGCGGGCGCAGACGCGCAGGGCCTACGGCCTGTACCGGTGGAGCGGGCTGTCGAAGAGGCTCGCCGGCGAGATCGTCCGCCTCTCGGTCCCCTCCGGGATCGCCACGATCGTGGTCATGACCGGCTTCCTCTTCTTCTTCCGGATCGTCTCCGAGCTGGACGCCCGCGCCGCGCTCGACCAGCCGATCAACTCGGCGGCGACGAAGATCATCGTCGACATCCTGTCGATCACGTTCATGGGCTGCCTCGCATTCGGGACCGCCACCGCGACGCTCGTCTCGCAGTCGCTCGGCGCGAAGGACCCGGCGCTGGCCGAAGGGTACGGCTGGGAGTCCGCGAAGATCGGGATTCTCTTCTTCGGCGCGATCGGGCTCGGAACGTTCCTCTTCCCGGACTTCGTCGTCGGGCTTTTCAACGAAGACGCCGCAGTCGTGCAGGCTGCCCGCGCGCCGCTGCGCCTCGTCGCGTGCATCGAATGGCTCATCGCGCTCGCCATGATCCTCACCCAGGCGCTCTTCGGAGCCGGCAACACTCGCTTCGTGATGTGGGTGGAGATCTCGCTGCACTTCGGCGTTCTCCTCCCGCTCGCATGGCTCTTCGGTATCGTGATGGACCTCGGGCTCGTCGGAATCTGGGTCGCGGGGGGCGTCTACGTCGCGGCGCTCGGGGTCATCATGACCCTCAAGTTCAGGGGGGGGTCCTGGAAGACCATCCAGCTCTGAGTGCCAACGAAGGAGGCGCTTGTCTGTGACGGAATGGCGCGCTGCATCCGATTCGCGTCACCGATGGCCAGGATTGACCAATGGATCCAGCATCTTCCGATCGCCCAAACGTGGCACGGGCGTTGCTGGAACATCATCCCCGTCAGCGGGGCATCCATGCCGACGCTCTTGTTTTCGATGGCCGCGCAAGGCATGATACCGAACTGGGTTTCGAGGGCCGGAAGGCCCGGAGGTGGATCGATGCGGGCACTCTTGCTGAACCTGCTCCCCCTGGCGGCTCTTGCTCTCTCGTGCACGGCTCCGGCCGATGCGCCGGGCGGCGACGCTGACATCGACGCGGACGCCGACACCGACCAGGGCACCGACACAGGCGAGCCGTGCGTCGATCCGATCGACAGCGACGGCGACACCGTCTCCGACGCGCAGGAGGGCGAAGGAGACTTCGACGCCGACGGCGTGCCGAACGTCAACGACACGGACGACGACGGCGACAACGTCCCGACGTACGTCGAGGCCGGCGACAGCGATCCGTGCACGCCGCCGCCCGATCACGACGGCGACGACTACCCGGACTTCCTCGACCTCGACTCGGACAACGACAGCCTCGGCGACGCCGACGAGGTCCGCCGCGGGACCGACCCGTACGACGACGACTCGGACGACGACGGCTTCCCCGACGGCGTCGAGGTCAACTACGGCTCCGATCCGCTGGACCCCGACTCGGGCGTCGACATCGACGACTTCTACGTGGTCCTGCCCTACGAGGCTCCCGAGCACGAGATTCGCAACCTCATCTTCGGCACGGACATCGAGGTCGCGGACGTCTTCTTCGTGGTCGACACGACGGGCTCGATGGGCGGGACGATCAACGGCGTCCAGACGGGCCTCATCGACACGATCATCCCGGGCGTCCAGGCCCAGATCGACAACGCCCAGATGGGCGTCGCCGAGTTCGAGGACTTCGCGTACGGCAGCTACGGCAGCGACTGCGGCGGCGGCTTCGGCGGCGGCGTGGACCGCGGCAAGGACCACGCGTTCAACCTGCTGCAGCAGGTCACCGACGACTTCGACGCGGTCCAGGAGGCGGTCGACCTCCTCGACCAGCCGATGGGCTGCGGCGCGGACGGGGCGGAGAGCTACGTCGAGGCGCTTTACCAGTCGGCGGTGGGCGACGGCATCCTGAAGGGCGACGGAGACGCGGAGCCCTACGCGCCGGCGGTCGAGTGCGAGATGGCCCTCGACGAGCCGGGCGCGCGCATCGGAGGCGCCTGCTTCCGTCCGGGCGCTCTGCCGATCGTGCTCCTCTTCGGCGACAACGAGTTCCACAACGGCCCGCCGGACGGCGACTTCCAGCCCTACAACATCCCCGACGCGGATCCGGCGCCGCACACGTACCCCGAGGCGGTCGACGCCCTCATCGACATCGGCGCGCGAGTCATCGGCCTGACGACGAGCGGCGGCTGGGGACAGTCGCTCGCGCACAACCAGGCGATCGCGACGGACACGGGGACGGTCGGACGCGACGGCGAGCCGCTCGCGTTCACGTACAACGCGGCCGGCGACGGCCTCGACGAAGCGATCGTCGACGCGATCGAGGAGCTGGCGCAGGAGGTTCCGCAGGACGTGACGACGGCGACGGAGGACACGGGCGGCGATCTGGTCGACGCGACCCGCTTCATCAAGGACATCACGACGTTCGCAGCGGACCCGCTGGCCGGCATCGAGAGCATGGACGAGCACACGTTCTACGGCACGATTCCGGGCACTCGCCTCGAGTTTGAGGTCGACTTCTACAACGACTTCCAGCCCGAGCAGGAGAACCCGCAGCTGTACCGCGCGATCATCGTCGTGCTCGGAAACGGCGTCGCGCGGCTCGATGAGCGCGCAGTGCTCATCCAGATCCCGTCCCTCACGGGAGAATTGATCTTCTAAGGACGCCCCGCCGTTGCGGTTCCTCCCCCTCGCCGTCACCTGCACACTCCTAATGGGTTGTCCCGCCGGCAGCCCGGGCGGCGACGGCGAGCCCGCGTGCGACTTCGTGGACGAGTACGGAGACTGGATCGACGACCGGGACGAGGGAACCGCGGATCTCGACAACGACTTCGTGCTGGACGACGACGACAGCGATGCGGACGGCGATGGCTTGTACGACGCGGAGGAGGCGGGGGACGATGATCCGTGCACGCCGCCCATCGATTCGGACGACGACGGCCAGCCGGACTACAAGGACCTCGACAGCGACTCCGATGGGCTGTCGGATCGCGACGAGCACGAGCGGACCGGAACGAGTCCCACGGACCCGGACACCGACGGCGACGGGTACGACGACGGGGTCGAGGCGGTCGCGGGAACGGATCCGAGGGATCCGGACTCGCGTATCCCGCCCGAGGATTTCTACGTCGTCCTGCCATACGACGACCCCGACGATCCGGACGACGACATCCCCCCGCAGACGCCCCAGCTCGCCTTCGGCACGGTGCTCGAGCTGGCGGACGTCTTCTTCCTCGTCGACACGAGCCAGTCCATGGGCGAGGCGATCCGCAACGTGCAGGACAGCCTCGAGGACGTGATCCTGCCGGGCCTGCAGGACGCGATCCCCGACGTGCAGATCGGCGTCGGCGAGTTCGAGGACTTCCCGGTGGACCCGTACGGCTGGGATCCCGACAACCCGCTCGCCCTGGACTGCGACGACCGCCCCTTCACGCTGCAGCAGCGCATCACGGCGGACGAGGGCACGGTCGCGGACGCGCTCTCGCGCCTCGACACACCCCTGGGGTGCGGAAACGACCGCGCCGAGAGCGCGGTGGAGGCGCTGCGCCAGGTCGCGACGGGCGCTGGCATCGAGCCCTGGGTCGCCGAGTCGGAGCCCTGTCCGGAGGACCCGGACGGCGGCGGCCCGCCGCTGGGCGCCGCGTGCTTCCGGCCCGGGGCGCAGCCGATCATCGTGCTCGTCTCCGACGCGCCGATGCACAACGGGCCGGGCGGGCTGGACCCGTACGTCGGATTGCCGGGCGTCGCGAACTACGGCGACGCACTCGCGGCCCTGCGGGAAATCGGCGCCCGCGTCGTGGGCCTGCTCGTCGAGGACGACGACCTCGTCCGATCGCAGATGGAAGCGTTCGCCCTGGACACGGGCACGGTCGATCCCGACAACAGCCCCCTCGTGTTCGACGCGCCCGCGGGCGAGGCGGGCGAGCAGCTCGTCGACGCCGTCACGCGCCTGGTGGGCGCGACGCCGCAGGACATCTCGATCGCCATCGAGGACCACCCCGACGACGCGTTCGACGCCACGCGGTTCGTGACGGACGTCGCCCCGGCGCTCGCCGATCCCTACGCGCGCACCGACGGCACCGGCTTCCTCGGCGTACCGCCGGGCGGAACCGTGTGGTTCCAGCTGACCTTCGCGAACCCGATCGTGCAGACACAGGACGAGACCCGCGTCTACCGCGCGACGATCCGGATCCTCGGCAACGGCGTGGCGCTGCTGGACACGCGCAACGTGTACGTGGTGGTGCCCACGGAAGACGGCACGTTCCTCATCTGATGATGGCGGCCGAGAACGGAATCGGAAAAGCAACAGGAGACAGGCAACAGGCAACAGGCAACAGGCAACGGGCAATGAGAAACCAGGCGCCCGCCAGTCCTTGCAGAGGCCCGGTTGCTCATTGCCCGTTGCCTGTTGCCTGTTGCCTGTCTCCTGTTGCTTTTCGAGTCACGTAGGTCGTGCTCCTCCTCCGTTACCTGCTGCGGCGGCTGCTGCCGTCCGTTGCGCTTGCGATCGTGCTGTGCACGGCCGGCGTCCTGCTGCTCTTCCTCCTGCGGTTCGGGCCGTCGCTCGCCAGTGCGGGCGCATCGCCGGGGGTGGCACTCGGTCTCTTCGCGTGGGCCGCGATCCCGGCCGTGGGCGCGGCGCTCGGACCCGCGGCGCTGATCGGCGGAGTCGTCGCGCTCCGCCGGATGAGCGACGAATCGGAGATCGCCGCGCTCCGTTCGCTCGGGGTCCGGCCCGGCGCCCTGGCCACCCCGGCGCTGCTCGTCGCGCTGGCCGTCGGGCTCGCGGCGGGCGCGATCTCCCTGTCCGCGGCGCCGAGCGCGCTGGGCGCCCTGCGCGCACGGCTCTCCCGGATCGCCGTCCACGGGATCGCGCACGCCATCGACGCCGCGCCGATCGGGCGTTTCTCCTCGCCGGCGAACGACGTCCACGTCTTCGTCCGGGCGTCCGACGCGCGAGGCGTTCGCGGCTTGCTCGTCGAAGCGGACGGCGTCGTCGTGGCTGCCCGGCACGGCCATGCCTGGGCACGGGGCGGCGCGATCCGTCTAGACCTTCGGGACGCCGTCGTCCGTGCGGGGCCCGGGCGCCAGCTGTCGGCCCGACGCGCCGTCGTGACCCTTCCGTCATCGCCCGTCGCGCGCGCCGCGGCGGATGCCGTCCCGTCGGCCTTCGCGACGCCGACGGGTGCGCTCGCGAGGACCCGCGCACCCCAGGCGCGTCGCGTGCTCGCGTCGCGCATCGCCGCGCCCGCGATCGCGGCGGCGCTCGCGCTGTGGATGCTGCCCCTCGGATTCGGCGGACGCCGGCGGATGCTCGCGATCCCGATCGCGGGCGGCGTGATCGCCGCGGCGCACGTGGTCCCGCGTCTCGTAGAGGCCGCCTCCTTCCCCCCACTGTGTGCGGCGGCGACGCCTACGGGCCTGGCCCTCGCCGCCGTCGCCGCGTGGCGCAGAGTGCGCTGAGAGCGAACGCAGCACCGGCGAGGCCCGGGTCGCCCGCGCCGGACGCACGGCAGTCCCATCCGCCACGCGCGGTGAAGCGCCGCAGTCCGCCCCGCGGATCGCCGCCGTCGCCTCCCGTCTCGTCCTCGCGATCGAGCGGCATCCGCA
>Ga0247727_10010759_pt1 | contig 16134 bp, 15 predicted proteins | sample WisWelCaveWW1625_FD_202498 | JGI IMG/M metagenome (GOLD analysis project Ga0247727, IMG submission 202498) | Biofilm microbial communities from Wishing Well Cave, Virginia, United States - WW16-25 | ecosystem: Environmental > Aquatic > Deep subsurface > Groundwater > Cave microbial mat | place... | reverse complement strand
GCCAGACTGGGATGATCTCTTAGACGAAAAATTCGATTTCGAAGCAGATGCGTTTTCGGGAGTCTCACGACAAGAGCGTGGTGACAAACATTGCTCAATTCTGATGAAACCCAAACGAATGTGTGATGGCATACTCGTAAGCCTTGCCCAGCATATGACCTCCAAAGGACCTCTACGACGTATTTTGGGCACCGAATCCGGTTCCCTGGCGCCTGTAAACATGCGAACCCAGTTTGGTTTAGGAGCCAATCAATCGCTCTTCGGAGATTGCGGGGCTTTCAGCTATGTGAGTGAAGACAAGCCTGCGATTTCTGTCGAACAGGCAATCGCCCTTTATGAACTTCATGGTTTCGACTTTGGAGCCTCGGTTGATCACATTCCGGTTACAACCATCATACGGGATGGTTCGAAGCTCGAACTGAGCAGGACCGAGCGATTGACCAGAGTCAAAACAACAAAAAAGAACGCTGAGCAATTTATCGAATTGGCCAAGAAGCGTCAGGTTGGCTTCACACCTGTTGGGACAATCCAAGCTCTCGACCCGGCTGGTTACGCAAAAGCGGCACGCCACTACCATAATCTTGGCTACCGGCATCTTGCTATCGGCGGGTTGGTACCACTCCCCGACTCGCTGGTTGAAGAAGCCGTAGTCAAAGTAATGGCAGTCGTGGCCAAACTCAAACCTCGCCCTTGGGTACACTTGTTTGGCGTGTTTCGGCCCAAGCTCCAGGCCAAGTTCAGGGAACTCAAGGTAGATAGCTTCGACAGCGCCTCCTATTTCCGTAAGGCGTGGCTCCGATCTGATCAGAACTATCTGGCTTCGAATGGGAAATGGTATGCCGCGTTGCGTGTACCTATGACCAGTGATGGACGCACACGCAAGAACCTAGAACAGTCCGGATTCGATCTAGCTAGTTTGGAGACTCAGGAATCCCAAGTAATCAAACTTCTCTGCCAATACGACCGTGATGAGGTCAGCATTAAGGAGGTGCTTGACGCAGTGATTGAATACGACGAACGTCTGACTCGATCAAGCGATGTCCGTTCCTTACGAGCCACATATGAACGGACACTGAAAGACCGCCCCTGGCGAAGTTGCGACTGTCCATTCTGCAAGCAGGCAGGAATTCATGTACTCATCTTTCGCGGTACTAACCGGAATAAACGCCGTGGCGCACACAACACGCTGATGCTGTATGGAAGCTTGGAGGGGCGGTCGTGATCTCACGGAATGAACTCTTTTCGCCTGACCTCATTCTTCAGCCGAAACATTCGGCGGCTGCTTATAGTGAGGATTGAGCTGTTCATCTCAACAACGACGTAGACGGACGCAGACCAACGTAAAGCTATTGGTTTAGGAGCGCACTCAAAAGCCATGAACGTTCAGGAATTGCTAGACATTCTGTTCCCGAAGGGTGGGCAGAAGCATTTGACACCCGATCAGGAAAGCATCATCAAACACCCGAATGGTCCGGCTTGGATATTGGCAGGGCCAGGGTCTGGCAAGACAGAGGTGTTAGCCGTGCTGGTACTGCGCCTTCTCTACGTTGAAAACGATTCTGTCCAGCAAGGGCGTATGCCGCCAGAGTCAATTATGGTAACGACCTTCACCAAGCTCGCCGCGCGAAATCTTGAAGACCGTATTAGCCAGTATCGGGCGAAGGTGGTCACTGCGCATCCCGATTTAGTGGGTATTGATGTTTCGAAGCTGCGGGTCGGAACGTTGCACGGGCTATGCAACGATCTTCTGCAAGAATTCCGTGCGCCCAACTATCAGAACGTTCGCTTGATGGACGAGTTTGAGCAGGCTTTGTTCGTGCGCGAGTACATGAGCTTGATTAAACAGCCTAACCCGCCAACTGAGATTGCCTTCTGGCAAGCATTCCCTTGGATGTTTCAACCCCAACAATGGAAACCTACATATTCTTACCCGCCTACCCGCTGGAATAGCACTGACAAACTGGTCACGTTGTTGAATCGTCTAGTCGAGGACCGAGTGTCTATCGCTGGCCTCCGGGCTAAAGGTGGGCAGTTGCAGGTATTGGCCGATCTTTATGATGAGTACGTGCAACACCTGGACAGCAACTTTCGCTGCGATTTTTCTCAGTTGCAGTCACGCTTCCTCGACTTTTTACAGACAACCATAGGGCAGTCTTTCCGAGACGGTGATGGTACAGCGATTAAGCCTGGCATCCAGTGGGTGCTGGTTGATGAGTATCAGGATACTAACCCCGTGCAAGAGGAGATTTACTTCGAATTGGCGAAACGCGAGGACCACAATCTGGTCGTCGTCGGCGACGATGACCAAGCTATGTACCGGTTCCGGGGAGGTTCGGTGGAATGCATGGTCACATTTGACGATGCGTGCCAGGTGTTCCTCGGCCTACCGAAGGCTACGGTTGCTCGCTACCCCCTGGTCGACAATTTTCGTTCGCACGCGAATATCGTCTCCTTCTTTGACGAATACATCCGATCATTTCCAGTTATGACTTCCCCAAGTGCGCGAGCGCCTAAGCCCTCTATTCGTGCCCAAAAAAGCATTTCGCAGTCCTATCCTGCTGTGGGTCGTATCGGCGCTGGGAAATTGGACGATCTTGCAATTGCGTTTGCTCAAACAGTTCGTGGCCTTGTTGATGGCGGCGTGGTTAATGACCCAAGTGAGTGTTGCCTGCTGCTAAAGAGTGCCAAAGAGTCGCCACATAATGCCGGGAAGTACGTGGATGCGCTGATCAATGTGGGGCTCACTGTATACAATCCGCGCAACAAGGCTTTCGCTGAACAAGAAGAAGTTCAGGGACTGTTAGGGGCGTTGTTGGCGGTGGTTGACCCAAATCGCCGTTACGCAACAGACCCTGGTAACACCAATTCAATCCCTGCTGGCGAGCCAGGAATTCGCGCGACTTTCAATAGGCTGGCGGCGGCCAGTGTGGATTTAGCCGATTATGTCAACAAGGCCACCGCTGCGTTAAAAGCTAAACCTGGGCAGCCGCTAGATGCTAATCTTCAAGAGCTAGCCTTTTACTTGATTAGCCTCGAACCATTTAGCACTTGGCAGCAGGACCCGGTTCGCCGCGTGCGTCTCGGCAAGCTCACCAAGTTGCTGGAAGCTTATAGCTCTATGCCTGTTTTAGACCCTGCCACTGGCTTATCTCGGCCAGGCGTCTCACGCGGCTTTATGCGGGCGTCGAATAGTTATCCAGGCGAGGTTGACGCCAGATGGCTGGGCGGTTTCTATCACCTGTTCATTGGTTACGTTCTCACTGCCGGGTTCGACGACGAGGAGGACGAGGACGTAATCGTCCCAGCAGGCATGGTGCCTGTGATGACCATGCACCAGTCCAAGGGACTGGAGTTTCCGTTCGTCTTCGTCGGTCATATGGGTGAGAACCCGAATATCTCGGCCACTCATGAATTGGAAACCCTTTTCTCTGGTTACCCGGCCAACCCGGCAAGGACCTTCACGCGCGCGCCGGCAAGTGAGCGTGCAGAAATGGACATGATCCGCCAGTACTATGTGGCTTATTCGCGGGCAAAGTACGCTTTAGTCCTGCTTGGCACCAACACCCATTTCTCAAAACAGGCCATGCCGTTAGGGCCATCACGCAATTGGGTACGGCACCGGACAAACGAACTCTAGTTGGGAAAGGAAAAGAGATGACTGCTTGGAAGAATTTTCCGAATAGCCTTGTGCAACCCGAGACTCACACAGCGCCGCGCCCACGGTTTAGCTTAACCTCGGACATCATCAGTTTTCGTAAGTGTCGCCGTCAGTATGGCTACTTCGGCCAGGATGGGTTCGTGCCAGCACAAGCTGTTCAAATATTCTTTGGTCAAATTATCCATCAAGTTCTTGACCGATGTCATCGCCACTACTCTGGATTCTTCGGGCATCCAAAGGGCACCATGCCAACAGATGCAGACATCGAACATTACTTCGATGAAGTTGACCAAGCCTTGCGCGCGCACGGTGTCCGGCCAGCCTCGCCCATAGTCGCAGTTCAGGCCAAACAAGTCTTGAAAACGTTCAACACCCTTGAAGGCCCATTGCTTTACCCGAGAGTGATCGACACTGAATATCGGCTGGAATCTGAACGCCAGAACTTTGTGCTGCGCGGTGTGGTGGACGTACTTGCAGCAGACGATTCAGGCGAACCGGAAATTTGGGATTACAAAGGAACCGACATGCCGCCATTGTCGTCAAGCGAACTCCGCGATTATGAGTGGCAGATGAGTGTTTACGCAGAACTCTACAAGGTTAAGGCAGGGCGTTATCCAGTCCGTGCAGTGCTGTACTTCCTAAACGAACTGAAGACCAAACCTAGCGATCCGCCCATTACCAGACGCCCAATACCTGCTGTACACGTAGTGGACTTCATGCGGAACGGAGTGGAAGCAGATAGCACGCCGACCCTCGTAAAGCAAGGCCTTGACGCCTTTGATTTGACTGCCGCCGAAATTATTGCCTGCAAGCAGGCTCATCAATGGCACGCCCCCACAGGGGCTTCAGTGCCAGACGAGAAGACTTGTGATATCTGCGATATTCGTTGGAACTGTAGCGCCCACCAAGTTGGGAAATACAAAGTTCGTATGCCTATCTAAAATCGGTATGCGATTGCCTGCATGAGAACATTGGCGAAACCGAAGGGCTGCCGTACGCCAGCGGCACATGTCATCACTCATCTTTTTCCCCCACCTCATAGGTCAATGGAGATTGACTACTCAGGCTCAGAAAAACAGCGGCGAACATTCCTCACAACTTCAATCCTTCAACTGTGAACCAGAGGTGAAACCGTTATGCAATTCATCGTTGACCAGCGGACTCTGCTCAAAGAGCTGAACTTTCTACAGGGAGTAGTTGAGAAGCGAGCCACGATTCCCGTTCTCGGCCATCTGCTGATTGAAACCGAAAGCAATCGCCTGCGCCTGCAAGCGACCGATCTTGATCTGTCACTGACAACCGCCTGTGAGGTGGCCGTGGCTGGCAAAGGTTCGTTGTGCGTTCCGGCAAAGAAGCTGCACGAGATCGTCAAATCCTTGCCGTCGGCAAAAGTCATTTTCAAGGTAGAGGAAGATTGTGTTCTTCATCTGACCTGTGAACGCGCCCGCTTCAAGCTGAATGGGATTGCGCGTGAGCAATTTCCTGACATCCCGACGGTGCCAGCAATGATCGCTCAACTACCCGCCGCGCAATTGCGGCAGATCATCGCGCGAACATTGTTTGCCGCCGCCGATCAGGATTCGCGCTATAGCATCAACGGCGTCAAGCTCGAACTCGCCGACAGCCATCTGCGAATGGTTGCTACGGATGGTCATCGTCTGTCGCTGGTGGAAGTGGACGGAGCATTTGGTAAGGAGCTTGCGGTTGATACGATCATTCCCAGAAAGGCCGTCGGCGAACTGGCGCGGATTGCGATTGAGGCTGACGGGGAGATCGGCTTTGCCGTGACTGACAATCACGTTTTCTTCGAGGCCGGCCAGCGCCGGATGGCTGCGCGCCGCCTCGCCCAGAATTTCCCGGACTACGAACTCGTTATCCCGAAAGAGAATACACGCCATTTGGAACTCGACACGAATGAGGCCGCGGCGGCGCTCCGGCGCGTGGCGTTGATGGCTGACCAATGCACGCACGGTATCAGCCTCGGAATCAAAGCCGGTCAATTGACGCTCAGTTCGCAGGCGAGGCTGGTGAAATGCTCGAATCGGGCTACGACGGCGAAGAGATCAACACCGCCTGTAGCGCAACCTACTTGCAGGATTTCCTGAGCGTGGCGGGAAGCGACCGTGTGCGACTCGAACTCAAGGATACCAACACACAGTTCTGTCTGCGGCCCGTCGAAACAGGCGGCATCAATTTCACTTACGTTCTGATGCCGATCCGAATGTGATTCGTTGGGAACATCGCGGCTGGCAGTCACAGGAAATGAGAGGTGAGCGCATGAATGTTTTGGAAACCTGGAACGCAGCGAATGTTGGCGCGCTGATCGTCAACAGAAAGACGCTCGCCGAAGCCCGCGACAAAGCGCGCTCGGTTTCGCGCGGTCTTCATCAGATCGAAAACCTCTCCGATCTGGACTGGGAAGAGTTGAACGCGCTTTGTCGAACCAGTCAGCAGACCGAGATGTTGTTGCAGGAGATGCTGAACGCGGGCGAAGAGGCGCTCAGCCTGGCGTTCTGAACCAATGAGCAAAGTCATGAAAACCCAATCATCTGACACTCAGATCGTCGTCTCCGTCGCGCTCTGTCACCTCTATCCGCATCCGCACAACCCGCGCGGCGTGGTCAATCCGGCCAGCGTTCAAGAACTGGCTGACTCGATCAAGGAGAAAGGCATCCTGGAGCCGCTCATCGTCGTGCCTCACCCGGAAAAGCGGGATGGTTTTCTCGTTGTTGCTGGGCATCGCCGCAGGGCGGCTGCGGAACTGGCTGGTCTCGCCGAAGCATCGGTGATTGTGCGGGACTACTCGCCCGTCGAGCAGGAAGAGGTGATGCTGGCTGAAAACATTCAGCGCGAGGAGCTTTCGCCGTTGCAAGAAGCGAAGGCGTATCAGCGCCTCGTTGCCGGTGGGCAAACCCAGATGAATGTGGCGCGCAAACTCGGCATCAACGCGGCGCGCATTCAATCGCGGCTGGTCATTCTAAAACTGCCGATCCCGGTGCAGCGGTTATTTGACAGCAACGAACTGCCGATCACACTGGCGCCCTTGCTTACCCGAATCACGGACATTGACCGGCAGGAACGGCTTGCCAATCTCGTCGCCTCACGTCGGCTGACTGTTCCCAGGCTCAGGAAATGGTTGATCGGATTGTTTTATTTCTTCAGCCGGGGTGACGCCTGATTATTCTTCCTTTCGTCCATCAGCCGTCTGATCGCTCGCGCGAGATACACGTCAATTAGAAGGGAGTTCACAACACGAGTATCGTCTCTGGTAATGAGGTCCAAAATGATTTTAGCCTTATTCTTACCGATAGCAACAAGCACACTACCGGCGGGGCCATCAGGATCACTAGATCGGGCGGCATCGCGAGCAATCCGTTGATACTTTTCCAATCTGATGCCAGTCCACAATTTCCTGATTTGCTCAAACCTGGCCATGTCTTCTGCGTTGAGTCCAAGCCTCGGAATCAGAACGCCGCCGATATCGCCGACAGCAAGCTTAGTCAAATCATCTTTGACAATACCGCTGTTGTGAAGCAAGGCGTCAGCGAAGATCTGCCATTGGTGAAAGGCTCCTCCTGAGCTGATAATCGTATCCACTCTATTAACCCACGAGTTACTGTTGGGATCGTCTTGATCTCCCAAGATTTCCCAGTAATCGCGTAAGTACCTGAACCCTTCCAAGAAGTTCTTTCTCTTGCCGTCGTCCTTGAAAATTTCAGCTAGAACGGACGGAATGTTTTCTAGAGACAGCACTCGTCCGCTTCTTGGTCCATTAAGGTAGTCGTTCAGCGTTCTAGCTACGCTCGTTGACGCGGTATCCCGCCCTTTCGGCGGCTGCAAGGGATAGCCTGCTGTCGGCACAATCGAGATTTTCTTCTGTTCATTTTGCCTGAGTCTGGCCGATTCACCCATGCACTCACCTAACGCCTCAATCGCACAAGCAACCGTAGTCCCCCAACCGACGGCGATACCGGATTTCGATTTGCACAGTTGTTCGAGGACATATGGGGCCGCATTTTGCGCGAATAGTTCGACCGCATCATCCCATTCATCTTTGTTTTTCGGCTCTTCGTTACCACCGCTGTAAAACACTCGCAAATTTTTCAGGACGTTGCCTGATTGCTTTCGCAACTCCTCTTCCAAGCCAAGCCAGTCGTGGTGATGGGCTTCTTCCCTGAGAGCCAGATTATCCTCCTGATGAAAAGACTTTCCCGAAAAAGCTGGTCTCCTCAACCATCCCTTTCTCAAAGCCAATTTCTTTGCATTAGACACCTTGGGGCGTGCAGTCTCAGGCGGTTCTTCGGGGGGAAACAACAGACCAGTAATTTCTGTTTCAGACATCCCCTGTGCCAAATAAAAGGCGACTTTCACCGCTCGAAGTTCAACTTCGCTCAAATCTCTGAGCCGTAGGGTACTGTTCATTGGTGAATCTCCTTGATGCCGTTTTCCCGGCGTAAGAGCAAATGGTTATTGTTCGAAGTCTTCTCACCGCCGAAGGAAAGGATTTACATCAAAGCAACGCCGAAAAAGCCTTCGCGTACTTTCAATAAACGCCTCAACTTCGGCGGCGCAAGCCTCACATAGTCACGTTGAGCCGCGCGTTCTTTGAATTGCGAGGGAACCCTGAGCGGCCTCTCCGCGAAGGGACGCCGGCTGGGCTGCTTTGTTGGGCAGGTTCAAGCTCTGATGCAATCAGGGAAACTGCATGGCGTTCCTGAATCATTTCTTCCCTAAACGCAGCCTGAGGAGCCAGTAGCTTTCGCTGCCGCACAATTTGTATCGCCTCGTGCGCGTCGATGTCGAGGCTTTCACTCGTGATCTCTTCGACGGTGGTCCGCTCAAGTTGATCAAGGGCGGCAAAAACGGCGGGGAATGCCTTCCGAAGCTCCACATCGCGTTCAACAAACGGTATTGTTGGATGCCGGTATCTTTGGACTCGCTTCTCCGCCCATTCCTTTCCCCGAAGTAGAAAGTCGCTTCGAGTTCTCATGCTCTCGAGTTGACGCAGTTCCCCTGCCTTGGCCGCTTCACCCGCGTTCGCCTGGTCCGCGCCCGCGTGGCCGTGGAAATAGAAACGTCTATCAATTCCGAGATCAGCGGCGAGACTCGTCATCCTTGGTTTCTTGAAACGCCATTGCGAGTAGAACCCGATCCGGCCCAATGAAGCCCCAGGTTCTTTCAGGCGCCAGGCCATAAGACCGAAGATCACGTTCTCGGCTGAGTCCAGGGCCACCTTATCGAGAACCACTGGACAGACTGGCTTTGTCATGGTTTCAGCCCAGATATTCGGGAAGCTTTCCGCCTCGGAGAGCGTTGGGGTTTCCTTTTGCGTGTACCCCCCTGAGCAGATTACAACGTCGTAGCGGAAGTCCTCCACCATCTTGGGAATCTTCATAACATACCCAAGACTAAGCTCCTGATCTCGGAACTCGCTAAAGAACTCTCCTTTCTGAAATGTTCCTTGTCCACCAGCGATAAATACATTGACCGGATCCATAAACGTCGTCCTCCTTTGTTGTGAGTTGTCCATGTGTTTTATCGAAGCAGCCTGATCCCGTTGCTTGTCGCAGGATCGAATTGAGCAGCTTCAAAATTGAACCGACGAGTCTATGGAAGCACAACTTTCTTCTGCCTGTCAGCAACAAGGAATTGTGCGGCGCTAACAGACTGATCGCAAACAAGTAATAGTAGGTTCAATTATCTTCTACGCCCAATAAAACAGCGGGCTTAAAAGTTCTTGCGCTTGGTGTTGATACCCCAAAAATTTTTCGGGATATCGTAGGACTGTCTTTCGCCTGAACAACGCAAGCCATGCCAACCGCCATAATCGACGCCCGAGGCATAGGAAAAGCAATCGGCATAGAGATGTGTTTGGGAAGTCAGTCCAAGATAAGAGAATGACTATTCAGCGAGGCGAGACGGATGGACTCTATTCCCGCATCAGATAGCTCACCATTCATGATCGCTCTCGCAATCCTGTCGAGCCGTGCAGTGCGCGCGGTAGGTTGGGAGACAGCGGCGCTCCAATGCATTGAGTTCATCCGCTCAAGTACTTCGCGGCGGCGTTTGCTCTTGTACACTTCGGCAACAGATTGGGTTTTCAAATTTCCGAACTCCCAGCCAGGGCTGCAATTGTATTCAGTACTCAGATAGACAGAACTATCTGGCCCCACTGTCAGGAACAATCCGTTTGCCCAGGAGATGTCTCGCTGAGCGTATTCTTGTTCCAACAACGCTGAGTACGACGACACGGCACCGGATTCAACAGCGGAAAGACCGAAGCCGAGATAGAGCGTCACCCCCGCTTCCGCAAGTTGGCGGCGACCATGACCATGATTTCCGCAGACGTTGATGATTTCTCGAATCACCGCTTCATCGTGGTCGTGTAGCGAATAGCCTTTCTTCCGTCCATGAATGGTTAGCGGGCGAACAACCATCACATCCTCCTCGCCCGCGCATGTGCGATAAGCCGCGACGATCTCAGCCACAGTCGAGCAAATCAATGGCAGATCACCAACGCTATGCCGATCAACAATCGTGCTGATGGCAATCGAGGGCAGGCGCTGACCACGTGTTTGATATTCAGCGAACCAGCGCTGCCGAGCCTGAAAAAGTTTCATCAGGCCGACGAGTTGCTGGCGCACCTGGAGCACATCAACGCCCCAATGCCGCTTGGCGCGGTCAGGGCTGAGGGCGTTGATGCTCATTCTTACGAAGACGAGGCCGTTTTCGGGTGCCATAAGTTGATCGGCAAATGTGCCGTCCCAACCTAGGCGAAAGCCATTTGTGTATATCCCATTCGCCATTCCCAGGTCGGCGCTGTATGCCAACATTTCCACTAATGGCTCCCAAATCGTCGGCTCTCCGCCGCCAGTCCACAATACACCTTGAACGCCTGCCTCGCGCACAGCTTCCATGACTTGCCTTGCGCTGGCGCGGGTTGCAGATTGGCGGTCATCTTCTGGCGCAGTTTGGTACGCGGGAATGATGCCATCGCAAGTTTGCAACCGCGAACGTCTAAATGGGCATAACCCACAATCTGCGTCACAACTTAGATTGGGCGAGTACTCAAGACTCATCGGCGGCACGTCAATCTGCGATTGCCTTCTCCACGCTTCGATGACATCTGGTTTCTGCGCCCAAATGTTCGACCCGCCGCGCGGCGACAGAAACGGTGAAAGTGATTTGTTCGGTTGCGCTGTCATATAGACAGTCTCGACAAAGCTGTGCTTGCGCGCAACAGCAAAGATTTTCGATCCTTCGGCAGCTAGTGCAAATATTTCGGCTCATACACTGGCAGATAGCGAAGCTGGTACGTCTGGGCAGTGCGCGACAAACGGTTTTCGCCCGACCTGGAACTGTTCCACGCTCCGTTGCCGAATGTCGGGCAAACATGCCTGATTTGTTTCGGCGAAAATCGTCACCCTGAAGTCGGCAAACACGGGGCGCAGATGGCCTGGCAGCTTTTCATCACCAGCGCCTTCAACTCGCATCACGCCGACGGGAAGAGTCACGCATACCCGCAGAACATTCTTTTCCGTCTCTATTCACTTTCCGCCAACAAGGCCGTTCGCTATCCGCTCAAAGACCTTGTCAGCCTGCGCTCCACCGCCAGTGAAGCCGTTCGCAGACTGATCGAGCGATGAGGACACAGCGATGTTCGTTCACTACCTGCTTGCCACTGCTGCCGAACTGCCGCCGATTTCAGCGCCGCTGTATGAATACGTCTTTGCTGGCAACGGCGTTTTCAAGCGCGCTGTTCGTAAGGAAATGAGCGCGATGATTCCAGTCAGCGAATGCACGATTCGCGGACTTGCGCCAGTCAGGCTGGAACTCAGCACTCTGTTTGGTAAGGTTCCTGAACTTATCGTCCAGCAGATTCTCGAAGCTGCCTGTGAAGCGGCGCGGCAGGAATTGGAGGTTCTTTTTCACCTCAGCTTTGTAGATGGAAAGTGGCAGCTTGAAGTTCCGCTCCAGATTCAACGGTATGCTTCAGTCGAGCCGATTGAGAAAGGCGCAGGCTCGTCTTACGAACGGGCTATCATCGAAATTCATTCACACCACCGAATGGCTGCCAGGTTTTCGCCGGATGATGATCGTGACGAATGCGGCTTCCGCATTTACGGCGTGATCGGCAATCTGAATCCACGCTCCGCCCACTGGCCGAAGATCAATTTCCGCGTGGGCGTTTACGGTAACTGGTGGCCGTTGTCCGCCAACCGCATCATCGAGATGCCGGTCGAACTGATTGATTGCAACGCGAAAGATTGGTGACCTGATGCCACAACGCAGACACAAAACCGTCCGAAGAAAGCCAACGGCTGCGCCCGGCCTTGATCTTTCGTTTATGAATGCGGCCAGAATCATCACTGTTGCGCATCAGGAAGTGCGGCTGGTAATGGTGGGTTGCGGCGGCACGGGAAGCTGGCTGGCGCCATCCGTTGCGCGAATCGCGCGCGTGCTGAACGAAGGCGGAACCGAGACAAGCGCGCTCTTCGTTGATCCGGACTGTATTGAGGGGAAGAACATCCCACGCCAGAACTTCTGCGACGCGGAACAGGGGTTTCCGAAGGCGCAGACGCTGGCCGCGCGCTACAGCCTTGCCTGGGGCGTTGAGATTGGCGCGATCACAGATCATTTCAAAGCCGAAATGGTTAGCTCCCGCTGGAATCGGCTGACGGTGGTGATCGGTTGCATAGACAACGCGGCGGCGCGTCAGGAAATCGCAAAAACGCTCAAGGCCAATTCGGGAGATTCACCGCCGCACGTCTGGTGGCTTGACTGCGGCAACCGGCGCGAATCCGGCCAGGTGCTGCTCGGCTCAACGAATGATCCACGCGCGTTGCGTTCCGCCTTTCTGCTGGACGGGTTCTGCCAGCACCTGCCCAGCCCTGTCATGCAATGTCCCGATTTGCTCGAGCCTCAGCCGGAAGAATTGAGCCATCACAATCTGTCCTGCGCAGAACTGGCGCTCGCCAACACACAAGGGTTGATCGTCAATCAACGCGTAGCCGCCGAAGCCGCTGATTACCTGGCGCGACTGCTGGTTCATCAGAACATGCGCCGCTTCGCCACCTGGTTTGATTTGGCGAGCGGTGCGGTGTGCAATTCCTACATCACGCCTGAAAAGATCAAATCATTTCTTCCCGTCAAAGCTGCATATTGCGATGCGACGTGAACCGTGAAAATTTTGAATCGGCACTCCCAATCTTTTGGTAAAGCCCCACATCACATTTGAGGTGTTTGCGATGAGTGATGAAGAACTTTTATTGGCGCTGCAATACATCAACGTTGTCCGCGCAGGGTGCGGTCTGAATCTGCTGACGGAGATTCCCAAAGGCGCTGCGCCAGACACGGCAGACGAACTGAGCCTGACGTGTCCGCTTGCCAGAGCAATTCCACGATCCGTGATCGGCGATCAGTACGTTCGCACCGCTGACCGACACGTTGCGGAAGTTCTGGAGCGGTCATTTGGGAAGCCGATCAACACGCTGATCGAATTTCCCCGCGAGTTCGTCATTGATCTGCCGGATGTGCTGATTTCATTCATCAATCATTACGACCACGGCTGGCTGCCGCAATTCATCGAAGCATCGTAATCGTCTTTTTTCTGAAAGGGTTGCCCAGAATCGTGCCGAACGGTGAAGAAGTCACACCCTGGCTCTATTAAAAACCAGCGGTGTGCAGTCTGCAAAGGCAGCCGTAACGGGCTGAATAAATTCTTTCAGGAAAGAACTATCAAGATGTACGTCGGATACACCACGCTTTCGGGGCTTCTTCAGGAACTCACGACGAAAGACCTGATCTACGTCGGATTGATCGAGGAATCGCAAACGGCACAAGCCGGCAGTTGGACGATTGAGGCGATCGTTTCCTCGCCATTCTTTCACGACACGGGAGCAGTTGTGCGCTATTGCGCGATGCCGATGGGCCGCACGGTTTGCTATGCGGGTGAGCCGTTGCCGGAGGAGCGAGAGAAGCTGACGCGACGTGCTGAATTGGGGCTTGAGGCGATCAAATCCATTCTCGAAAACAAAGGACTTCAATATCATCCCGCCATCGTTTCCATGCCACGCGACTTGCGAATCATGCATGGCGAAGCGGATCTGCTGACTTACGACAAAGAGAACGATGTCTTTCGCACCAATTTGTGATTGCTCTCGCAGTCATCCCTTATCGCCTGAATCAATGACACCGCGCAGCGACTCATTGCTCTCCGCCACCTCTTCCAGAATCGTGCTTACCGTGCGCGCGTCCATCCCCAGATAACGAGCCACCACCGATTCCTGCCCGAAGTAAAGATAAGCTTGCGTCACATACCAGTTTCGCAGATCACGGATTGAAGGCCATTCATCGCATCTGAGGCTGTTCATCGCGCTCCAGAATGGCAGGTTGACTTTCTGTTGTTGCGGACTGGCGACGTTGATGTGGCGCAGCACGTCTTCGCGGAAGACGAAGCGGCCAGAAAAACTGAGGAACTGCTGAATCACACTTTCAAGCTCCCGCACATTGCCCGGCCATTCGTAAGCGCAGAGCACCTCCATCGCTTCGTCGGTGACGATGATCTCTCTCGCAGCGCGTTGGCAGAAATGCGCGACGAGCAGCGGAATGTCTTCGAGCCGCTCCCTCAGCGGCGGCAACCGCAGCACCTGTCCGAGGCGGTAGTACAAATCCCAGCGAAAGGTTCCCTCTCTGACCGCTTGCTCAATATCCCGGTTGGAAGCTGCAACCACGCGCGCGGAGACCTTGATCTCACGATTCGACCCGACCCGCCGAATCACACCCTCCTGCAGAACGCGCAGAAGTTTCGCCTGCACCGTCGGCGATGTCTCAGTAATCTCATCAAGAAAGAGCGTTCCGCTCGTGGCCTCTTCCCACAGCCCTTTCTTCGTCGCGTGTGCGCCGGTAAATGCGCCTTTTTCGTGACCGAACAGATCGGATTCCAGCAGGCTCTCTACTGTCGCCGCACAGTTCACCGGTAGAAAAGGGCCGCTACGACCGCTGAGATCGTGAAGCAGCCGTGCAACGACTTCCTTTCCTGTCCCGGTTTCGCCGGTGATAAAGACTCGCAACTCCGGCGAGCGCGCGATTCTGACGATCTGTTTTGAAAGCTCAATCATTGCGACAGAGCTTCCAATCATTGCCCGGCCATTTTGAGTAGCCCCGGTTACATCGCCGCTTTTTGCCTGATCCGTGGATTGTCCCTGGCTCTTCAGAGCGGCGTAATCCGCCAGCCTGTAGGCGCGCTCCGCAATCTCAAGCAACTGGCTCGGAATGACCGGCCAGCTCAGATAATCCAGCGCGCCATTGCGCGTGCAGAGAATCGCATCGCTTCGGTGATGTTTATGACGTGTATTTTCAGCCGCAGGCGAAATACCTGGTCTACAACCGCGATGCGAATGGCGACGAATCGTTTCAGATGTTTCTTTACAACCCGGCGACCCGCGCAAGCACGCTGCTGTCTGAGGAAAAATCGAGGAATACCGAGCCGGTGTGGTCTCACTCCGGGGAGCGAGTCGTCTGGAGCTATTCACCATCAAAAGGAAGCGGCGTCAGTCTGGCCGTCATCAATCCGTTCGATCCGAAGAGCCGTCGTTTGTTGGTCGAGTCCACTGGAAATTATCTGAAGGCGTTTGGCTGGTCGCCGGACGACACGCAAGTGGCTTTCTGCGAGTTCATCGGAAACACCACAAGCAGGCTCTGGCTGGTTGATGTGGAAAAGGGCGAAAAGCGCCTCTTGTCCGGGAATGCCGAGAAGGCCGATGAATACTACGACTCTCCGCTGTTCAGCAAAGACGGCAAAGGCATTTTCGTCATCACGGACCGAGGTTCCGATGTTCGTCGGCTGGCTTATCTGAATCTTTCCAGCGGCCAATTCAAGAGCTTAACGCCTGTAATCAACTGGGATGTGGATGAGTTTCAACTTTCGCCCGACGGAAAGACGTTGGCTTTCGTCGTCAATGAAAACGGCGTCTCCCGTCTCTTCCTGCTTGATACCGAGGGCGGCAGTTACAAACCGGCGGGCGATTTGCCGGTCGGCGTCATCTCCGATCTCAAATGGCACAACAACTCGACTGATCTTGCTTTCAATCTCAAATCCCCGCGCACTCCGAATGATGTTTATTCGCTGGATGCAAAGACCGGCAAGGTCGAGCATTGGGCGAAGAGTATCAATGGCGGTCTCGACCTGGAAAAGCTGTCATTGCCAGAACTGATTCAGTGGAAGAGCTTTGACGGCAGAATGATCTCTGGCTTTCTCTATCGCCCATCAGCCGGATTCACCGGAAAGCGCCCCGTCATCATTGATGTTCACGGCGGCCCGGAAGAGCAATACCGACCCGTCTTCGGTTACGAAGACAACTAGTACCCGTTCACGGGGGATTCAAGCAGCTTTAGCTAAATGATGCTCTTGTTCCGGCACAGAAAGGTCAGGCAGAAGCGAGGGAGCAGGCGTGCCTTGTCTTGCCGCTTCACAA
>Ga0247727_10010758_pt1 | contig 16135 bp, 20 predicted proteins | sample WisWelCaveWW1625_FD_202498 | JGI IMG/M metagenome (GOLD analysis project Ga0247727, IMG submission 202498) | Biofilm microbial communities from Wishing Well Cave, Virginia, United States - WW16-25 | ecosystem: Environmental > Aquatic > Deep subsurface > Groundwater > Cave microbial mat | place... | reverse complement strand
CTTTATATCAGCGCGCTGGTGCCCGGCGGTATCGGGTTTGTCGGCGGAATACTGGCGTCTATCCTGGGTGTGGGCGGCGCGTTCCTGATTGTCCCGGCGATGATTTATATTCTCGGCATGCCATCGCTGCTGGTGGCGGGGACGGCGCTGTTCCAGATGATTTTCACGACGGCGTTCGCGACGATGATGCACGCGGCGCTGAACAACACGGTCGATATCGTGCTGGCGATCATCCTGATTGTCGGCGGTGTGGCGGGTGCGCAGATCGGCATTACGTTTGCGCGGCATGTTAAAGGAATTTACGCGCGGGTGACGCTGGCGTTGATTGTCCTCGCGGTGTGCACCCAGATGATCGGCAGCCTGTTTATCCAGCCGTATGACGTATTTTCAACAGTGGCGGTGTTGTGATGCGCCGGATTCTTTTTACTTTTTATATTTTCGCTGGGCTGATGATTTTCGCCCTGCCGGTTATGGCGCAGGACAAGGAGATCACCGTCGACCTGGCCAGCGACCATGTCGATATCACGACGGGATTTAACGGTACGCGGCTGCAGCTTTTCGGCGTGCGTCATGACAAGGGCGATCTCGCGGTGATCGTGCGCGGGCCGATACGCACGATGTCCGTCCGCAAGAAGGAAAGCGTCCTGGGCGCGTGGATCAACCGCAGTTTTGAAACCTTCAAAGGTGTGCCGTCCTATTACAATTACGCCCTCAGCGCGCCGCTTGATAAAATCGCGTCGCCGGAAATTCTAAAAAAATACGGGATAGGTACTGAAAATCTGCAATTCAACAAGCCCGACAGTGTCGATGAAAAACGCGAGACATTCCGCAGTGCCATGATCCGCAACAAGCAGAACCAGCGGCTTTTTGCCAGGGAGCCGGAAGAAATTTCCTTTATCAACCCTGATTTTTTCCGCGCGGATTTTTATATTCCATCCAACGTGCCCGTTGGCGAATATGAAGTGCAGGCGATTTACCTGACGAAGGGCGTGGTGCAGGATATCCAGACAAAGACCGTGCGCGTGGCGCAGGTCGGTGTTGCCGCCAATCTGCACGAGTTTGCTTATAAAAATTCTCTAATGTATGGCGCGGTGTGCGTCATCCTTGCATTATTTGCGGGATGGTTTTCTAATAGGGTTCGTCGTGGATAAGGGCCGGGGATTAAGGAGTGAGCATGGACAACCGCATCTACCTGATCGTTGCCGATGAAACGGAAGAGTTTAATAACGCGCTCCGCTATGTCTGCAAGGCGGCGACGGCCAACGGCACGCATATCGGTATTTTATACGTGATGCCGGACGCGGGATTCCAGAACTGGGGCAATCTTGAAGCGCGCATCAAGCAGGATCGCCGCAATGACGCAGAAAAATTCCTCCAGAGTGTTGCCGAGAGAATTGTAGCCATCAACGGCATGACGCCGACGCTGTATGTGGGTGAGGGCAAACCTGCCGAGGCCGTGATCAAGGCCATCCAGGACAATCCGAATATCAGCAATCTGTTTTTGGGCGGCAGCAGCAAGACCGGCGGGCCGGGGCCATTGATCACTTATTTCTGCTGTGGCAAGGGGATTTCGAAATTGCCGGTGCCGCTGACGGTTATTCCCGATCACCTGAAATTGAGCGATAAATCGGGCGATATTTGATTTTCTCCCGTAGTTAGACTATGTGAATGGCAGACTTAACAGTAAGGGGCCATCGATGTTCATCCAGACGCAAACCACGCCCAACCCGGCGACGCTGAAATTCCTGCCCGGGCAGGATGTCGCGCCCGCCGGCGTGTTTGAATTCAAAAGTCGCGAAGAATCCGGTAATTCGCCGCTGGCGCAGCGTCTGTTCGGCATTCAGGGCGTAGAAAACGTGTTTCTGGGCCGGGATTTCGTGTCGGTCAGCAAGGCGGGCAACACCGACTGGTCGATGCTGAAGCCGATGATTTTGGCGGCGCTGATGGAGCATTTCTCCACGGGCCAGCCTATTCTCCTTAATACCGCCGCGCAGGAGAAATCCTCGGAGAATGACAGCGAGGTTGTCGTGCAGATCAAGGAATTGATCGAGACGCGTGTGCGCCCGGCGGTGATGATGGATGGCGGCGATATCGTGTTCGAAAGTTTCGATGAGGGCGTTGTTTACCTGCGGATGCGCGGCGCCTGTGCGGGGTGCCCCAGTTCGACGATGACGCTGAAATCAGGCATCAAGAATATGCTGCGCCATTACGTGCCCGAAGTTACTGAGGTACGTCAGGTTGCTGATTAGGGTCTTCCTCTTCTGCGGGCGTCAGAGTCTTTCCGATCAATAACATTCCCAGCCAGCGCCATTGTTCGACATCGAGATCGGTGTCCATCGGGCCGGGCAGCGTGCAGTTCAGGCGCAGGCGTTCATCGCCGGGAATATCTTTTAGTCTCAGTTCTATGCGGTTGCCGAGGATTTCAAGCTCCGGCTGGTCGCGGCCCGAGATGAAGCAGGAAATATCCTTGATTTCCTTTTCCAGCGACGGCGGGAGCGAGAAGCCAATTTTCGGCAGGCCCGCACCAAGATGCGGCTCCTGCGGCTCGATATCGATAGCGGGCAAAGGCAGCGCATTCACCACGAGGCGGAAACGCTCGAGATCGCCGAAACGCTCGGTCATCGTGAAGCGCGGCAGAACGAAGAAGTCGCTGCCTTCGTAAACCGTGCCGGAATGAAGGGCGAAGGCGGCCTGGAAGCCGGACTCCCGGATGATTTTTTTGTATGTCAGCGAATATTCACCGAAGGGATAGGAAAAGAATTGCGGTTCTGCTGCAAAGATTTCGCGGTGACGGACGAGGGCCGAGTTTACCTGGCGGCGGATTTCCTCTTCCGACTGGCCGGATAACCTGGTGTAGGCGGCTGGCAGAACGCCGAGGCTGACGCCCTGTTTGCCGGAAATGTTTTTCAGTTCGTTCCAGCCCATGATTTCTTCGCTGCCGCTGCCGATCTGGCCGCTGGAATAGAAAATCGTGAAAGGGAGGTTTTTTTCAAGCAGCAGCGGGACGGCTTTTTCGAGCGTGGATTTGTAGGCGCCCTCGAACGTTATGGCCAGCGCGCGCTTGGGCAGTTCGCGGCGTTCTTTCACGGCGCTGAGGATTTCAGCGAGCGGCAACACGGTGTAATCGGAATTGGCGATTTCATCGATGTGGGCGACGAACTGATCGGTGCGCAGGTTGCTGTCGGGGTAGGCGTCCTCGCCAATGCGGTGGTAGGCCAGCACGACTGCGGAATATTTATCCTCCGGCAGGGAAGATGCCGCAAAGGCCGATCCACAGGCGACAAGGGCCGTTAAAACAGCAAGAATAAAGGTTAAATAACGCATCTGCCCGAAGTCTTTCTGTAAAGCGGGGGCATTAAACCAGATAATCTGCTGAAAAAACAGCCAAAAATAGGGGGTTGATGTCTGGCATAACGGGGCTAAATTGACTTGCACCGCAACGTCAAAAGGGGAAGACCATGGCCGCTGAAAAACTTGAAACGCAGTCCGTTGATAATGAAGCGCTGGATATTATATTTCGCAAGGCGCGTACGCATAGCGCATGGCAGAAAAAAGAGGTTCCGGATGCGCTCATTAAAAATCTCCACGATATTTTGAAATTCGGACCGACGAGCGCCAATGTTTGCCCGGCGCGTTTTGTTTTCGTGAAATCGAAAGAGGCGAAAGAGCGCCTGAAGCCTTTGATGGCGGAAGGCAACCGGGAAAAAACAATGCTGGCGCCAGTGACGGCAATTATTGCTTATGACCTGAAATTCTATGAGAAGACGGACAAGCTGGCGCCGCATGACCCCAAAGGTGTGCGGAGCTGGTTCGAGGGGCAGCCGAAAGCCATTCAGGAAACGGCTTTCCGCAATAGCAGCCTGCAGGGCGCTTATCTGATTATCGCGGCGCGGGCGCTGGGTCTTGATTGCGGGCCGATGTCGGGATTTGACGCGGAGGGCGTAAAGAAGGAATTTTTCCCGGATCAGGATGTGGTTCCGAATTTCCTGTGCAATCTTGGTTATGGTGATCCATCGAAACTTTATCCGCGCGCGCCGCGCCTGGGCTTTGATGAAAGCTCTAAAATCATCTGATGCCGGATTTCAAAACTATTCTCGCCCTGGACACGGCGTTGAACAATTGCAGCGCGGCTGTTTACGATTCCGGCGAAACAACGTCCGAGACGAAGGAAATGATTCAGGGCCATGCGGAACATCTGATGCCGATGGTCGCGCGCGTTCTGGATAGAGCGGGTGTTGCCTATGACCGGCTGGAGGCGATTGCGACGACGGTCGGCCCCGGCGCGTTTACGGGTTTGCGGATTGGTTTGTCGGCGGCGCGGGCATTGGCGCTGGCGCTTGGCATTCCCGTTTACGGGATTACGACGACGCAGCTGCTGGCGCTGCAGGCGGTGAAAGAGAATGCGGCACCGGTTGCCGTGATTTTAGAAACCAAGCGGCAGGATTTTTACGTCCAGACATTCGATAAAGAAGGTAAGGCGTTGAGCGCGGCGGCGTGTGTGGCCGCTGACGCGATTAAAACGGACGGTTTTGTGCTGGTCGGCGATGGCGTGGAGCGGCTTACGGGCAAGAAAGCGGTGCTGGCGGTGCCGGGTGCGGGTTTTATGGCCGGGTTGCTGGCGCAGCGCCCGGAATTTTTTATGGAAGGAGCCGAGCCGGTGTACCTGCGTGGTGCCGATGTCACGGCCTCCAAGCAACAAAACCGGGTTCTGGCCGTCTCTACTGACATAAGATAAGAAATATACTTTCTTTATTATGTTTTCTTCTCCCGTTATTCAATTTTTTGTTGTTTTCTTTGTAATCATTAGGTAATACTGTCTTTCGACAAATAAAAGAGGGATATCATGACCGACCAGACCAACCGCGAAGACATCCTGGCTCTGACCACGGAAATCGTTTCGGCGTATCTCTCGAACAACACTGTCTCTCCCGCTGATATTCCGGTCGTGATTGAGCAGGTTTTCAAAACACTTTCGAATGTGAATGCGGATTCCGGCGTGATGGCCGACCGTCCGCAACCGGCTGTACCGATCAAAAAATCGGTGAACCCGGATTTCATTGTTTGTTTAGAGGATGGCAAGAAGCTGAAAATGCTGAAGCGCCATTTGAAGACCGCGTACAATATGACGCCGGAACAGTACCGCGAGCGCTGGGGTTTGCCGTCTGACTATCCGATGGTCGCGCCGAACTATGCGAAGCAGCGCAGCAAGCTGGCCAAGGATATTGGACTCGGCACGCGTTCGCGCTAAGAGCTTAATTCCCTGCCGCGTTTTTGGGCCGCTGCGATTGCGCGATTGAAGATTTTCTGCATTTCACTGTTCATCAGGATTTTCAAAGCGGCTTCGGTTGTGCCGCCGGGCGAGGTGACGTTTTTGCGCAGCGTCGCGGCGTCGGCTTTGTTTGTTTCAGCCAACGCGGCGCTGCCGATGACAGTCTGGCGCGCGAGTGTGATGGAGAGGTCTTTGCTGAGGCCCGCGGATTCCGCGGATTTCGCGAGGGTTTCGATCAGCAGGAACACGTAAGAGGGGCCGGAGCCGGAAACGGCTGTGACGGCATCGAGAAGTTTTTCATCCTTCACCCACTCGACAAGGCCGACGCAGGCGAGAAGTTTTTGAGCGAGTTTTTTCTGCGCGGCGCTGGCGTTTTTGTTGGCCACAGCGACGGTCATGCCTTTGCCAATCGCAGCAGGAAGATTGGGCATGGAACGGACAACCGGTTGTTTGCTGCCGAAAGATTTTTCGAAGGTTTTAATCGAGCGCCCCGCAGCGATGGAGAGAACAAGCGCGTCTTTTTTCACGAAAGGCTTCAGCGATTTACAGACATCGTTCATCACTTGCGGTTTTACGGCCATGACGATGACATCACAATTCTTTAATTCTTTTCCGGGTTTTTTGAGAACAATGACGTTTTTCGGCTTTTTCGCGAGGCCGGAAGGCTCGACAACGATGTAGGCGGTTTTTATTTTTGCGTTTATCCAGCCATCGAGCAGGGCGCGGCCCATTTTACCGCATCCAACAAGTGCGATTTTTGGGAGGGCGATTTTTGTGCTCATGAGCTTACGACTGGCCGACTGTTTCCATCACGGCGAGGCTCATATTCTGCTCATCGAGAGCATCGGACTGCGCGAGGAAATGGAACAGGGGGTAATAACGCTCGCACTGGGCGAGGGAGATATCGACCAAATCCTCGATATGTTCCGCGGAGTCGCCCTTGGAGGCGCCGCGGAACAGGCAGGTCTGGCGGAAAGACGGGATATTGGTCTGCTGGGGGATGTCGAAATGGCCCATCCAGAGACTTTCATTGAGATTGACCAGTGCGCGGCAGGCGGCCTCGCGGTTGGCGGCGGGGACGATTAAATCGTACTGGCAGCAGAATTGCAGCGCGTTCATGTCTTCCTGCCACAGGAAAAACAAACGATACGTACCGGTTTTGCCGGTAACCTGGACCATCAGTTCGTCCGGGTTCATGCGGTTGAAGACCCAATTGTTCGATAGGAGAAATTCTTCGACGGAGTCGAGCGGGTTGATGAGGTCGGTGTGCAGATCGAGTTCTGTGCTCATTCCTGTAGCGGTAACCTTAGGCCTTTTTCTTTCTGGCCGTGGTTTTCCGTTTCCCTTTTTCCTGTTTCCCCAAGCTGCCTTTTTTTGGTCCGGCGATTTTCGCTTCCAGAGCAGCCACTCTTTCACTCAGTTTGTTCTGTTCCTCGCGGGCCTTGAACATCATCAGCTCGACGCGCTCGAAATCCTCCCGCGGGACGAGGTCGAGCCTTTGGGCCAGTTCATCAAGACGGGAGCGAACTTCTTCCCGGACCTGACGGCGCAGACCACTGAAGGCGCTGACGGCACCCCCAGCAACGCGGGCCACGTCATCAAGAATTTTATCTCTTTGCATCTTCGGCGTCGGCATTTTTATTGCTCAACTATTGTCTGGAGTGGTCGAATTTTTACACCGGATTCGGGGTTCATTTCAACAGTTCTTTACAAAAGATAGTTGTGGATATTTAATGCATCTCCAACAATGTTTCTTTTAAGGACAAACACCCTTTATGGCCCTGCAGTTCCCCGATATCGACCCCGTTGCGCTGGCCATCGGCCCGCTTGAGATTCGCTGGTATGCGCTGGCGTATCTCTGCGCGTTCCTGTTCGGATGGTGGTATGGCATTTATATCACACGGCTTAATCCGAATACCCGGCCCAACCGCGAGGATATTGACGATTTCATCCCGTGGGCGATTGCAGGGGTGATTTTGGGCGGGCGGCTGGGGTATGTGCTGTTTTACCAGGGCGCGTATTACCTGAGTAACCCCGGCGAGGTGCTGCAGGTGTGGCATGGCGGCATGTCGTTCCATGGCGGGATTGTCGGCGTGATTACGGTTCTTGTGCTGTATTCGCGGCTGAAGAAAATTCCGTTGTTGCGGCTGTGCGATATTTTCGGCTGTGCGGCGCCGCTGGGGATTTTCCTCGGGCGGCTGGCGAATTTCGTGAATGGTGAATTGTATGGGCGCGTGACGGATGTGCCATGGGGCGTGGTTTTCCCGCGCGGCGGCGAATTGCCGCGCCATCCGAGCCAGATTTACCAGGCGGGGATGGAAGGGTTGCTGCTGTTTCTTATTTTGCTGGCGTTGCTGCATGTCAAAAGCGTGCGCGACAGGCCGGGGATTTTGTCGTTTGTGTTTCTTGCGGGGTATGGCGCGTTCCGTTTCATCGGCGAGTTCTTCCGCGAACCGGACGACCAGCTGGGCTATATCATCGGCCAGGTTTCGATGGGGCAGGTGCTGAGCGTGCCTGTCATCCTGTTCGGCTTCGGCGTTTTGTATTTCGCGTTAAGACCCAAAAACAATGCATGATTTTCTCAAAAGCCTGATTGAAAAGAATGGCCCGCTGGATGTGGGCCAGTTTATGGCGCTGGCGCTGGGGCATCCGCAGTTCGGTTATTACATGAAGCAGGACCCTTTCGGCGCGCACGGCGATTTCACCACGGCGCCGGAAATTTCGCAGATGTTCGGCGAAATGGTGGCGGCGTGGATCCTGGATGTGTGGCAGCAGATGGGCGCGCCGGAACTCACATTGCTGGAATGCGGTCCGGGGCGCGGGACGTTGATGGCGGATATCATGCGCTCGCTCAAGAATGTCCCGGATTTCCATGGGAAGACCAATATTCACCTGATGGAGATGAGCCCGGTGCTGAAAGCCATGCAGGGCGGAATCCTCGCGGCGTATGAACCGCAATGGCATGCGAATTTTGAAACGGTGCCGTCGGACAGGCCGGTGATTGTGATTGCCAATGAATTTCTCGACGCGTTGCCGGTGCGTCAGCTGGTGAAGGCGAAAAGTGGTTGGGATGAGCGCGTGGTGGCGCTGTCGGGCGATGAATTTGTTTTTAAAACGCGCAACCTGCCGTTCGATATTTCAGTCGCGGCAAAGGCTGGCGATATTTTTGAAATCAGCCCGGCGCGAAGTTTGTTTTCCACGGATATTGTTGAAAAAATGAAAGATTGCGGCGGGGGCGCGGCGCTCCTTATCGATTACGGGCATGTTGAAAGTGGTGTCGGCGATACGCTGCAGGCGTTGAAGAAACATGAATATGTTTCGCCGCTCAAGGATGTGGGCGATGCGGATATTACAACGCATGTCGATTTTTTCGCCGCAAAGCAGGCCGCCGAGAATGCGGGCGGGAAAGTTTCCGGCCCGGTGGAGCAGGGGGAATTTCTCAAGAAGCTGGGCATCGGGCACCGCGCCGAAACGCTGAAGATCAAGGCGACGGACGCGCAGAAATTCGACATTGAAAAGGCGTTGCAACGGCTGACGGATTCCAGTCAAATGGGGTCCCTGTTCAAAGTGATGGGCATTACCTATGGCCAAAATCTCAGCCTCGCCGGATTCTAAACCGCCCTTCATCGAAGTGGATGTTTTCGCCGCGAAAGATATCGCGCACGGATTTTTTGGGCGCGCCGGCGGTGTCAGCAGCGGATTGTACGCAAGTCTGAATTGCGGTCCCGGGTCATTCGATAAACCGGAAGATGTGAAAGCCAACCGCGCGGCGGTGCTGGATGCGCTGGGCGCGTCGAAGGCGGATTTGCTTTCGATGTACCAGGTGCATGGCGATACATGTCTGCGGGTGAAGGAAGCCTATCCGGATCGCCCGCATGCCGACGCGCAGGTGACGGATGTTCCGGGGTTGGCGTTGTCTGTTTTGAGCGCCGATTGCGCGCCGGTTTTATTTTACGGCAGGAACGATAAGGGCCCGGTCATCGGCGCGGCCCATGCGGGGTGGAAGGGCGCCATCGGCGGGGTTCTCGATTCCACGGTTTACGCGATGGAGGAATATGGGGTCAGGGCCAGCGATATCCGCGCCGCCATCGGTCCGTGCATCGGCAAGCGGTCATACGAGGTCAGCGACCTGTTCCTGGCGCCGTTCATGGCCGAGGACCCGGAGAACGAGCGGTTCTTTATGAATGGCAAGCCCGGTCATATGCTGTTTGACCTGCCGGGATACTGCGCCGCCCGTCTTTATCATTGCGGGCTGGGGCAGGTTTCCATCACGGGCATCGATACTTTTGCCAAGGAACAGGACTATTTCAGCTATCGCCGGACCACGCACCGCAAGGAAGCCGATTACGGTCGCCAGATTTCGGTGATTGTTATTCTTTAAGTTGTTGATTTTAACCTCCGTTTGCCCTAAAAAAGCGCCATGAAGCTGATATCCGGAAATTCAAATAAACCTCTCGCTGAAGCTATTTCCGCTTATTTAAACGTTCCCCTGACACAGGCCAGCCTTAAGCGTTTCTCGGACATGGAAGTGTTCGTGGAAATCATGGACAATGTGCGCGGCGAGGACGTGTTCTTCATCCAGTCCACTTCGTACCCCGCCAACGACAATCTCATGGAATTGCTGATTGCGATGGACGCGCTGAAGCGCGGGTCGGCGGGCCGCGTGACGGCGGTTATCCCTTATTTCGGTTATGCGCGTCAGGACAGGAAAACAGGCGGACGGACGCCGATCACGGCGAAGCTGGTGGCCGACCTGATTACCGCTGCCGGGGCTGACCGCGTTCTGGCGATGGAATTGCATGCTGGGCAGATCCAGGGCTTCTTTGATATGCCCGTCGACAATTTGATCATCGCGCCGGTGTTCGTGCCGCAGATCCAGAAGAAATTCGGCAGCGAGAGGCTTTGCATCGTTTCGCCGGATGTCGGCGGCGTTGTGCGGGCGCGCGCTTTCGCCAAGAGACTGGGCGCCGAGCTCGCCATCATCGACAAGCGCCGCGAGAAGGCGGGGACTTCCGACGTCATGAACGTGATCGGTGAAGTCGAGGGCCGTGTCTGCATCCTGGTCGATGATATCGTGGATTCAGGCGGGACGCTGGTGAATGCCGCCGTCGCGCTGAAGGAACAGGGCGCCAAAGCGGTTCATGCCTATGTCGTGCACGGCGTTCTCTCCGGGGGCGCTGTGGCGCGGATTTCGTCGTCGCCGCTGGAAAGCATGGTTATCACCGACACGATCCAGGCGACCGAGGCCGTGCGCGTGGCGCATAATATCGAGCAGTTATCTGTCGCGCATTTGATGGGCGAGGCGATCCGCCGCACACATGACGAAGAGTCGATTTCGGAGCTCTTCAGGTAAATTATTTACATAATTCAATATAATCAGGTTCGAACCCTGGGTTCGGGCATAAATTTCTTGCCAAAGAAGGGCCATTTTGGTCTATATGCGCCCATTGAACTATTATCTTGAAACGCCGTGCGGCACCCCTGGAGGCTGTCGGCATAAATTGAAGGAAAATACCATGTCCAAGAACTACGCTCTGAAAGCGGAAAAACGGGACCGTGCCGGTAAAGGGGTTGCACGCAGTCTTCGCCGCGAAAACAAGGCGCCTGCTGTCATTTACGGTGACAACAAGGAACCTGTTAAAATTGCCCTTTACGCCCAAGCGCTCAATCTCGAATACAACAAAGGCCACATGTTCACGAACCTTTGCGACCTCGAGATCGACGGTCAGAAACATCTGGTCCTTGCCCGCGATGTGCAGGTTCACCCTGTCTCGGACACGGTTGAGCATGTTGACTTCCTGCGCGTGACGCCGAAAACGAAAATCGCCGTTAAAGTTCCGGTTCACTTTATCAATGAAGATAAGAGCCAGGGCCTGACGGCTGATAAAGGCGTTCTGAACGTCGTACGTCACGAAGTCGAACTGCTTTGCATTGCGACCGACATTCCTGAATTCATCGAATTCGACCTGTCCGGTACGGGCCTGGGCGACGCCGTTCGTATTAACGACGGCAAGCTCGGCGCCGCTGTTCCGGCAGACCGCAGCCGCAATTACGTGATTGCGACGCTGCAGGCTCCGAAACAGTTCGTTGAGGAAGTTATCGTTGCGCCTGTCTCTGACGCTGAAGCTGCCGCTGCGGCGGCTGCTGCCGAAGGCGGAGCCGTTGCTCCGGCTGTCGGCGCCGATGCAAAAGCTCCTGCGGGCGATGCAAAAGCCGCTGCTCCTGCGAAAAAGGAAGAAGCGAAGAAATAAAGGTCTGTAATGAATTAATTTTAAGCGGTAAGTATGCTTTAATGCTGCTTGCCGCTTAATTATTTCCAGCGCACGGATTTGGCGATGCTCGGTTTTTCGAAGAAGCAGAACAAGGATATCTGGCTGTTTGCCGGTCTGGGCAACCCGGGTGGCGAATATGCGCTCAACCGCCACAATATCGGTTTCATGGCGGCAGATAAAATCGTGGACGATTACGGTTTTTCTCCTTGGCGCGCTAAATTCCAGGGTTGGTTTACGGAAGGAACCATCGACGGGCGGAAAGTTATTTTGCTGAAGCCCAAGACCTATATGAATCTTTCGGGACAGAGCGTTTCAGCCGCTGCTAAATTTTATAAAGCCGTGCCGGAAAATATTTACGCGTTTCACGACGAGATCGATATCGAGGCCGGGAAGGTCCGCGTGAAAAAAGGTGGCGGGAATGCCGGGCACAACGGATTGCGTTCGATGCAGGATCATTTAGGAACGCCGGATTTCTGGCGCGTGCGTCTGGGGGTTGGCCGCCCGGTGCATGGCGAAGTGCATGATTATGTGCTCAGCGATTTTTCCAAGGCGGAAAAAGAATGGCTGGGGCCTTGTCTTACCGCCGTGTCGAAACATTGCGGTTTTCTGCTCGACGGCCGCGACAGTGAATTTATGAATAAAGTGAGTTTGGATTTGAAAAAGGATTAATTTTTTTTAACCACGGATGAACACGGATAAACACAGATGGATTCTGTTCATTCGTTATCCGTGGTTTTATTTTTTAAAAGGAAAATTATTTATGGGATTTAATTGCGGGATTGTGGGTCTGCCGAATGTCGGAAAATCGACGCTGTTCAACGCTTTGACGGCAACGGCTGCGGCGCAGGCGGCAAATTTTCCATTCTGCACGATCGAGCCGAATGTGGGCCGTGTTGCGGTGCCGGATGAGCGCGTCGATAATCTGGCGAAAATCGCCGGGTCGCAGAAAATCGTGCCGACGCAGCTTGAGTTCGTGGACATCGCGGGCTTGGTGAAGGGCGCGAGCAAGGGCGAGGGGCTGGGCAACCAGTTTCTGGGGAATATCCGCCAGACGGACGCGGTGATTCACGTGCTGCGCTGCTTCGAGGACGCCGACATCGTCCATGTTGAAAATTCCGTTGATCCACTGCGTGATGCCGACATCATTGAAACGGAATTGATGCTGGCGGATTTAGAGAGCCTGGAGAAGCAGGTTCAGAATCTGGAGCGCAAGGCCAAGAGCGATAAATCGATGCAGCCGCAATTTGATTTCATGATCAAGGTGCGTGATGCCTTGGCGGCGGGGAAATCCGCACGCACGGTGAAGCCTGCGAATGAAGATGAAACCGCGTGGATGGCAGGATTTATGCTGCTGACGTCGAAGCCTTTGCTGTATGTGTGCAACGTCAAGGAACATGAGGCCGCGACGGGCAATGAATGGACAAAAAAGGTTGAGGCGCTGGCGAAATCGCAGGGCACCGAGTCGGTGATCATCTGCGCGGCGATTGAATCAGAAATTGCGCAGTTGACGGAGGCCGCGGAGCGTAAGGAATTTTTGGACTCGCTGGGGCTTACCGAGCCGGGCCTGAACAAGATTATCCGTGCCGGTTACAAAATTCTTGGCCTGCAGACTTATTTCACGGTTGGCCCAAAAGAAGCACGTGCATGGACCGTGCGTGTCGGGGCGAAAGCGCCGGAAGCCGCAGGAGTCATTCACACCGACTTCCAGAAGGGATTTATCCGCGCCGAAGTCATTGCGTTTGCTGATTTCATCGCGCTGAAGGGTGAAGTCGCGGCCAAGGAAGCCGGGAAAATGCGCCAGGAAGGCAAGGAATACACGGTTGCCGATGGTGACGTGATTTTGTTCCGGTTTAACGTCTAAACCAATCTCCTCATTTCAAGAGATTTCAAACAGTCTCATAACATCATAAAACCTTTGAAAATATTGATGTTTATAGTATCTTGAGTTTGCATCTCCTCTCTTCTTATCTCATAGAAAACCGGGTACGCTACCGGGTATAACGTCAAATTCCTGATCCAAAAAACCGGGTACAACTTCATAGAAAGGAATATTTTATGCTGACCGATATGCAGTGCAGAAACGCTAAGCCCAAAGCAAAGCTTTACAGGCTCGTAGATGGAAAGGGGTTGTATCTGGAAGTTAAGCCTAATGGTGTTAAAGCGTGGCGATATAGGTATGAACTTATTCGTGAAGGCGAACGTAAAGAAAATATGTTTGCTATTGGCGAATATGTTTATGTTTCGCCAGGAGAAATCCAGGAACAAGGAAAAATTCGTCGTGCTGGCGGCCGCTTCACGTTGGCAGAGGCGCGAGAAGAGAGAAATAAGGCACGTGCTTTGGTTAAGCAAGGCATCAGTCCTTCACAAAACCGCCAGTTGGATCGCATAAAGCAAGAGCAAGAACTGGCAACAACTTTTGAAGCAGTTGCAAGAGAATGGATCGCCCTGCGAGATTGGGAAGAAATTACAAAAAAAAGACGATTAGATATGTTACAGCGAGTGGTGTTTCCTAGCATTGGTAAATTACCTATTAGACACGTGACGTCTGCCCATATTTTAGACATTTTGAAAAAATCGGCTGAAAAAAATGGCCCGTCTGTTGCTGCTGAAGCTAAGCGCACAATGTCTGCAATTTTTGAACTTGCTGTTTCAACTCTGCGTGCAGAGAAGGATCCTGTTTATCCGGTACGTCGAGCGCTTCCTGCGAACAAAACACAGCATAAACGGCCCTTAGATAATAATGAAATTTCTGATTTTTTGAACGATCTTGCTGGATATGAACGTAATTTTCAGGTTGTCTCAGCCTTTAAAATAATGTGGCTAACTCTATGCCGGCCGAATGAAGTTATGGGTGCTCAATGGAGTGAAGTCGATCTAAAAAATGCAATATGGCGTATTCCAGCAGCGCGCATGAAGAAACGTAAAGAGCATCTTGTCCCACTATCTCGCCAAGCTGTAGAATTGCTAGAAAGTATGAAGAATTTTACTGGCCATAGGAAGCATGTTTTTCCTCACCGTGACAAACGTGACGAAGCCATGACAGATAACGCTTTGCGTCAAGCTTTAAAAAATATGGGCTGGTCAAAAAAATATAGTCCTCATGCTACCCGTACGACAGGTAGCACACGCCTTAATGAAATGGGCTTTCCTTCGGATTGGATTGAACGTCAACTTGCACACACCGAACCTAATTCGGTTCGACGTACTTATAACCACGCAGACTATTTATTCGACCGTAAACGTATGATGCAGCAATGGGCGGATATGTTGGATAGCTTGGCGAAGGATAAAAAGGTGGTGATAGGGAGTTTTGGTAAGGCAGCATGAAACAGAAAACTAGATTTTCTGCCTGGGTTCCTGAAAAAGCACGTCAAGCATGGGTTTCACTTTTAGATCAGAATATGATTTTAAAAGCAGAAGAAGGCTTTATTTCAGTTTTATTTAAAGATGAAAATTTAAAGCCATTTTGGAATGATTTTGATAGCGCAAGCAGACAATTTTTTACTGAATTTATATATCATATTGTTCGTAGCCATCGTTTTTATGAAAGTGCGCGCAATAAGCCACAAAGAGTTAAAATTGTAAAAGAAGATTTAAAAACTTTACGCAGAACATTTCAGAAAATTGGAAAGACTGTTAAGGAAATTTATGCACAAGATATTTTAGAGAAAAACGCATTAGATGATCTGTTGTCAAATATAGAATATTGCCAAGCTAAAGCGCTTCCAATATTAGAGCATCAACTGGGTTTAGCTTTAAAAAAGCCCTATAAAAATCTTTACAGGCCAGTAACTAGGGAAAGCTTTTCTACAGGAGAAGCGGCATATTATGGCCGTATAATAGATTTATTCTTTAAAAAAATTAAAAAGCAAGCAGTTTTAAAGTCACATATTTGTGATGTTGTAAATTCTTTATTGGATTTAAAAGACGACCCTCTTACAGAGGAAAAGATTTCTGAATATTTACGCAATTCGCGTAAAAAAGGTAACTGACTGATTGAAAATCTTCTGAGTTACCAGGTCGCTTCTATTCATACATGCTCTTTTAAGGTCAGAAAATTGCATAAAGGAGCATATATGTCTGACCATATGAATTTGCCTAACACAGGTTTTCTTCGTCAATCTCAACTTATTCCTCAAATCATTCCCTTTTCTCCAGCGACACTTTGGCGCAGGGTGAAGGATGGTACGTTTCCGGCGCCGGTAAAATTGTCAGCACGCATTACGGCTTGGCGTGTGGAAGATATTCGTGCCTGGATGCAAGACCGCTTATCTCAGAAAAGCTAAGTTATGGCTAAGCCTTTCTCTGTGCCATTTCATTTAGGGGATTTAACGACTGGTACCATGCGAATGGATGCAACAGAGTTTGGGGCATACATGCTTCTATTGATTGCTCATTACCAGGCTGGTGTAGATGGCTTGGAATATGACCATACAAGGCTTGCCAGAGTTGCAAAATGTGATCCAAAAACGTGGAAAAAGGTTGCGCCCATAGTGCTAGGGCGTGTGGACAATTAATTTGATTACCGGGATTCCCATGAGAATCGAGATGTGATTCACTGTTCATAAGCCGTTGGAGGGGCTTATGAATGGTA
>Ga0247727_10010757_pt1 | contig 16139 bp, 11 predicted proteins | sample WisWelCaveWW1625_FD_202498 | JGI IMG/M metagenome (GOLD analysis project Ga0247727, IMG submission 202498) | Biofilm microbial communities from Wishing Well Cave, Virginia, United States - WW16-25 | ecosystem: Environmental > Aquatic > Deep subsurface > Groundwater > Cave microbial mat | place... | reverse complement strand
AGTCAGCGCGGCTGACGAAGACCAGCACCCCCAGCCCCACCACTGCCGCAATCGCGGCCAGGTAATGGCTCAGGCCATTCACAGGTTCGCGTAATTTATTGAGCATTGATTCCATCCATAATTAACATGGCATCGCCGAAAGAATAAAAGCGATAGCCTTCGGCTTTAGCCGCCTCGTAAGCGGCCAGAATATTTTCGCGCCCGGCAAAAGCCGAGACCAGCATCAACAGAGTCGAACGCGGCAAATGAAAGTTGGTGATCAAGCCATGCACCACTTGAAACTTGAAGCCGGGGGTGATGAAAAGATCGGTGTCGCCAATGACGGGTTGAATGAAACCTCTGGCCCGCGCTTCTTTGGCAATTGGCAGTGACAAAGGCCGTGTGCCGCCAACTTTGTGGGCACCCTCGGTAACGACCCGGGCCGCCGTCTCCAAGACTCGCACGCTGGTCGTACCAACAGCAATCACCCGCCCCCCGCCCTCGCGCGCAACATTGATGGCCTCGGCGGTCTCGCGCGGCAGTTGGCACCACTCGCGGTGAATTTTGTGATCCTCAACACGGTCTTCGTTGACAGGCGCGAAGGTGTCCAGCCCGACGTGCAGGGTGAGGAAGGCCGCCCGGACTCCCATCGCCTTCAACGACTCCAAAAGTGATTGGGTAAAGTGCAAGCCGGCCGTCGGGGCCGCCGCCGACCCGGGGGTTTTGGCATAGATCGTCTGATAGCGTTCGCCATCGGCCAGCGGTTCGTGAATGTAAGGCGGCAGAGGGGTCTGGCCGACGGCGTCCAACAGCGGCGTGATCGGTTCAGAAAATTGAACGATGCGGCGCGGGCCTTCCCGTTCTTCCATCACCACCGCGGATAGATTCGGGTGGCGGCCCTCGATGTCCAGATGCGTGCCAATGTGAACACCCTTGCCGCCGACGAGGACTTCCCACGTCAATGGCGCGCGGCGGCGGAGCATTAAAAGTTCTACCGCGCCACCGGTGACTTTACGCGCTTTGAGCCGCGCCCGAATCACCCGCGTCTCATTCATCACCAGCAGATCGCCGGGGCGCAGGAACGAGGCAAGGTCTCGAAATTGCCGATGGAGGACTCCCCCGGTCCTTCGATCCAGCGCCAATAGTCGCGAGGCGTCGCGTGGTTCGAGGGGAGTCTGGGCGATCAATTCCGGCGGCAGATCGTAGTCGAAGTCGGAGACGTTCATCGCCGGAAGAGACGCAGGAGAATGTTGGCTAAAACTGTCAGACCAATACTCAACAAGATCATAGTGGCAAGCGGAAAGTAAAAAGTGAAGTCTTCACGTTCGATGCGGATGTCGCCGGGCAGGCGGCCCAGCGGCAGGCCGAGTCGGCCCGCGCCCCAGACGGCCGCCCCAATGACGATCAGAGTTGCCCCGCCGATCATGATCCATTTGCCAATCGTTGCCGTGTCAGGCATATGCATCTTCAGGCAAGTCAACCAGCGTCCTGAGCGGAACGGAGCGAAGCGCAGTGAAGTCGAAGGACGCGGCCCCGTGCGAGAACCGCTCCGCAAGCATCCTTCGACTGCGCTTCGCTCCGCTCAGGATGCTTGCTCCGCCGGCAGTTACTTTCACAATAGTTTTTCCTGCCCGTCTTCTGTGAACGTTATCCCCAAATGCTCGTAAGCCAGGCGAGTGGCCGTGCGCCCGCGCGGGGTGCGATCCAAAAAGCCGAGTTGCAAAAGGTACGGCTCGTATACGTCCATAATCGTGTCGGCCTCTTCGCTGATGGAGGCGGCGATGGTTTCCAGGCCCACCGGCCCCCCGTCAAACTTTTCGATGATGGCCCGCAGGACGCGGCGATCAATATCGTCCAGGCCCAATTGATCCACATCCATGAGCGACAGGGCATCTTTAGCAACGGCTCCGGTGATCGTGCCGTCGGCCCGGACCTGCGCGAAGTCGCGGATGCGGCGCAGGAGGCGCAGGGCCACACGGGGGGTGCCACGCGCGCGGCGGGCGACCTCGGCGACGCCGTCGGGTTCGATGGGGACTTTCAATTTTTCGGCGGCCCGAATCACGATCAACTCCATCGCCGCCTGCTCGTAAAAGTCCAGCCGGTACTGCGCGCCAAACCGGGCCCGCATTGGGGCGCTGATTAAGGCCAGCCGGGTGGTCGCGCCAACGAGGGTGAATTTGGGGAGTTTGAGGCGGATGCTCCGGGCGCTGGGGCCTTTGCCGATCACGATGTCGAGGGCGAAGTCTTCCATGGCCGGGTATAGCACTTCTTCCACCACTTTGCCCAGCCGGTGAATCTCGTCCACGAAGAGGATGTCGCCCGCGCGCAGGTTGGTGAGGATGGAGGCCAGGTCGCCGGGGCGCTCGATGGCCGGGCCAGCCGTCACTTTAATATTGACCGCCATCTCGTTCGCCAGCACGTGCGAGAGAGTCGTCTTGCCCAGGCCAGGCGGGCCGTAAAAGAGGCAGTGGTCGAGCGGCTCATTACGCTTCTTCGCCGCCGCGATCAAAATGGCAAGATTTTCTTTCACTCGATCCTGCCCGATCAGTTCGTTCAGTTTTTGCGGGCGGAGGGCGTAATCAACTTGATCATCGGGGCGGCGCTTGGGAGAGAGGACGCGGCCATCGTCGGAGTCGGACATGGAGGGGATTATACAGGAGGAAACTTAGCGAGGCCGGACTTCATCCGCCCAAGATGAAGGGCCTCAACTGTGAGCATATTGTGAGATAGCATTATTCTCCCACAGCTGCGTTCTCCGCTAGAATAGGGTTACATTGAAGTCAAGATAACTGCCTATTGATAGCTATGAACTCTTCATACGATGTTGGACAACACGTTGATGCGACCGTCGAACAGGTTCTTCCTTTTGGCGTTTTTGTCCGCCTAGCAGATGACACGCAGGCCTATATTCGACGTAGAGAGTTGTCATTAGACCCAGACACTCCCCCGGCGACAGTGGTGACAGAAGGGGAGACTTTATCTGCTGCTGTCCTCAGTTTGCCAGAGGCCGGCAAACACATGGAACTTAGCCGACGAGCTACCTTGCCGGATCCCTGGCCCGACTTTGCACACCGGTTTCACGTCGGCGATACCGTTCAGGGCAAGGTCACCCGTCTTTCCAGTATCGGCGTCTTTGTGCGCCTCGCACCGGGCGTGAGTGGTTTTGTTCCATTAACAGAGCTGGCTCCCTGGCCAGTCGAAAAACCGGAAGACTTATTATGGGTGGGCGACGAGATTCAGGCCACCATAACCCGTTTAGAACCCGATATCAAGAGGCTAAGATTGAGCATTCGAGCTTACCTAAAGAGCCGCGAGACGGCCACCGCGATAGTAGAAAAACTTGTTGCCAAGAACGAAGCCTCCCTTGCTGAACAGCCGGTTGGTGCGCCGGAACCGGACCCCTCCAGCCCTGCCACTCCTGAAGACCGTCAACGCGTAGGGTATATCCTGGTCGTGGACGACCACGCAGAATTTCGTGCACCTCTTGTAAACTGGCTAGTCCAGCGCGGTTACTGCGTCGTCGAGGCGCAGGATATGACTGAAGCTCTCCGGCGAGTGGAGCAGCAACCCTGCCAAATCCTCCTGACTGACCTCAACTTGCCGGACGGCGATGGCCTGGAATTGGCTCAACAACTCCGCAGAAACGCCCGACCTCCGTGGATCTGCTTGATGAGCAGTCCAGATTGGCTGGCCGAGCGGAGCGCAGAAGTCGAAGCGGCTCAAGTTACACACGTATTCGTCAAGCCAGTTGACATAGAGGAGATTGACGCTTTTCTACTCCAAGTGGCTTACTCAAGTGATGCCCTACCTCGCTGGCAGGTTACACGGCATTTCACATCACTCCCAGATTTCGGATCTGCGGTGGAGACAACAAAGCTCCCTCGCGCGGGACGCTTGCAGGCGGCGTTGCAGAAGATGACCGAATTGCTGAACGCGGAAAAGGGGATACTGTTTGCGATGGAACCCGACTCACAAGCTATATCGATCTTAGCTCAGACCGGGTCACTCCCTCTGCAAACCGAGGTGCTCTACGAATTGGCGGATAGCCCGGTGAAAGATGTTATCCGTGAAATGACCCCTGCCTTCGAAAGGAATTTCTCTGCTCAGGCGGGTGGCCGGTTTCGCAAATTAGCCAACCTGCTGCCCTTCGAAACCTGCCTGGGCGTGCCGGTCGAAGTTCAGGGCGAAGTGCGCCATGCGGCTTTCTTTTTTCACCGCCGGCCGCGCGCCTTCTCGGATCATCATCTACGCGATGCCCTCGCTGGGGCTGTCTTGTTAAGCGGTGTTTTGGAGTTCCAGCAATTCGACGAATATATGCGGTCTTCAAGTGCGCTTCTTTTGAGCGGTGAGATTGCGCTCGGCTTCTCACACGAGGTTTACAACAAAGTCTCCGGCCTGGAGTTGATGTTGCGGAATTTGCAGTCTAATGCGAACAGCCTGGAAGAACAACGCCTGAGCCTGGCGAGTATGGGAAACTTGATTCAGGACATGAAGACCATCGCCGAAACCTTTCAGCGGATCACACACTCAGGCGCGAAACGCGAGGTGTTAGATGTGAATGAAATCGTCCAGCGGGCCGACTTATTGCTACGTCCCTTGGCGCGCAAAGAGCGGGTGACAGTAGCCCTTCACCTGGCGCCCAGCCTCCCACCCATCTTTGGTCATAGCGCCTGGCTCCAGCAGATATTTCTAAATCTGATGCTGAACGCTGTGCAACAAATGGCGCTCAAAGCCGATAAACACCGACTATTAGAAATCAAGACGATCTCCGCAAGAGATCAGAGCAGGGTAGTGCAGGTCCGTTTTACGGATACCGGCCCTGGCATTCACAAGCAATACTGGGAACAGGTTTTCGCATTAGGCTTCACAACCCGGCCGGGAGGAACGGGTCTGGGTCTCTTCCTCGTGCGCAGCTTATTGGAAGGCATGGGTGGTATAGTGAAAGTGGAAGAGAGTTTCATCCCTTGTGGGACAACCTTTGTGATTGAACTTCCTGTTCTCGAAACAACGGAGGCCAAATGAATGACAGTACTCTAAGGGTTTTGCTGTTGGATGATGAAGCCAGCTTGCGCGAACCGCTCGCGGCCTACTTGCGGTATCAACACGGTTATACCGTAGATGTCGTCGGCACTGGAGATGAAGCACTCGAACGATTACGGAGTACCGGGGGAGGCTATGACGTGACATTGGTGGACGAAGTACTCACAGGTCAACTAAGCGGATTCGACACCTTGTGTGAAATCAAGACCTACTACCCGGATATCGAGGTGATCGTGTTTACAGGATGGGGGATGGAATCGGCGCTAGAAGCCTTACAAGCCGGAGCCTATCGGTATTTTGCCAAGCCGTTCAATAATGAGGAGCTTGCGCTTACTATTCGCTTTGCCGCGGAACAAGGGCAGGGACGGCGTGAACGGAAAATCCTCTCGGCCTTACAGCAAGTCTCTGCGGCGATCAACTCCACCCTTGATATCAATGAAATTCTTCGGAGAACATGCCAGGCAGTTGTTGAGCTATTTGGAGTTCAGCATAGCGGCTTTGTGCTGTTCGAACCTGACCTTTCAGTCGGGAAGGCCGTTGCTGAGTATCCTGATCGAGAGACACTTGGCATCAGAAGGGCTTTAGGAACTATTATCCCGGTGCGTGGTGTTCCAGTCGAAGAGCGATTGGTCTACCAGAAAGAAGTGTTAAATATACCAGATGTGGACAGTAATATAGAACTTGGGCCAGTGCGAGAGATCTTTCTAGACTTTGGCATCCATTCGATTCTGGTTGTGCCCATTGTGGTCCAAGACCAGGTCATCGCCTCGTTTAGCTTAGATGCTATCCGTGAAAGGCGCACGTTCTCGGTGAGTGAAATTGAACTGTGCAAGAGTCTGGCGAATCAGGTGGCAGTCGCACTTGAGAACTCGCGTCTCCTTAAGGAAAGCCAACAACGTGCTAACCAGTTGACTGCTCTTCGACAAACGACCTTGGCCGTTACCTCCCAGTTGGACCGCAAAACTCTCCTCGCCACAATTATCCAACAAGCCGTCGGGCTGTCGCGAGCTGGGAGCGGCGGCGTTTACGAGTATTATCCAGAGCGGGGCGAATTGACTATCGTCGCCGACCACGGCCGCCCGAAAAATGTGCGCGGTAACATCCTGAGAGTAGGCGAGGGTATGGCGGGTCGTTTGGTTCAAAGTGGCGCGCCCTTCATGATCGTAGACGACTATAACCAATGGGAGGGAAGGGCCCAAATCTACGCCGATCAACGTCCATTCGGAGCAGTAGTCGAAGTTCCATTGAAATGGCAGAAGCGGATTATCGGAGTTCTCTATTTGGACGACGAGGTGGGCCGGAAATTCACGGAAGAGGATGCTAGGTTGCTCAGCCTGTTCGCCGATCACGCAGCCATCGCCCTCGCCAACGCCGATCTCACGGCTAAAGACAGAGACAGACTCCACCGACTGCAGAGGCTTTCACAAATCAGCAACGAGATCATGAGCAATTTAGGCTCTATGCCGTTGGACGACCGGCTGAACCTGATCGCCTCGTACGCAGCGGAGATTTTGGAAGCCGAAAGCTGCGGGATTTTGCTGGTGAAACGCGAAGGCTACCTCAGCTTGGAAGCCAGCGTTGGACATCGGGAGGGTGGTTTCGAGAAGGGGAAAGAATTAGCCATCCGAAGTGGTCCGAAGACCGGCCTCACCGGGCATATCGCATTTGAGGGCAAGATTTTCAACGCCGACAGGAAAGAACTGGATAGTCATTTTGCGGTCAAGGGGGAACCCCCACTCGCAGCTTCGGGACAATGTTATTCCTTGCTGGCTATTCCTCTCAAGAAATCCATAGAGTCCGAGGAGAAACTTGTGGGTTTATTGCGTGCGGACAATAAGAAGGGCGAAAACGAAAAGGCCGGGCCAACGATCCGTTTTAACCAAGAAGATGAGTGGATTCTAAACTTCTTTGCCAAGGCTGTTGTAGTTGCCATTGAAAGCGCCGAGCTGGTAAAGCAACTGAGCGAGCAGAAGAATCATTTGGAACTGCTTCTGAAAGCCAGCAACACGGTGGCCCAGGCTGAAAACCTGACCGTAGGCTTGCAAAGCCTGGCCGAGATGATGGTGTCTCACCTGAGGCACACATTCTGCCGAATCCTTCTGCGGGACGAGAGAGAGCCGTTCTTATTGGTTAAGGCCGCTTATCCGATCCCACGTTCAGGGGAGGCGCTTAATTGGGAGCCTAGATTGGAACAGCGCATCGCTCTGTCCGATTGGCAAGGTTTAGACAACTTGGTGAGCCGGGACAGACATACGGTCCTTAATTTGTCAGATCAACGGGTTCACGACAGCCTCATCAAATTCTCGCGCTTTCTTGGCCTTGATCAGGACATCCAGTGCTTGCTCATGATTCCTGTAAAGATTGGAGACAAAGTCGTGGGGTTGCTGGATCTGGGTGAGTTGAGAATCGAAGGGCGGAGCCAGTTCTCGCCGGAAGAGATCGATCTCGCCAGCGCCGTGGCGGCGCAGACTGCTACCCTGATTGACCGTATGCTGCGATTCGAGGATACCCAACGCCGTGAGCATCTTCTTGATGCTTTGGATGGAGCCTCACGGCATATCCGAGCGGAGACAGAAACAGAGAAGCTTTTGCAGGAGGTTGTTCGCCTGGCGGCCGAGCTCGTCGGTTGCACGGCCGGAGGCTTGTACCTGTACCACCCTCATCTCGACGAACTGGAATTGAGGGTTACCTACGGCCTGCCCGATGAGCTTATTACAAACGGGCTGTCGCGCATCCAGAGCTTGGTTGGGCTTGTGGCGCGGATGGGTCAGACGAAGAGGAGCGACGAGTGCTCAGATTGGCCTGGTCAGAGAGTCACCCTGGCACCCTACAATTTGGACACGGCCATTGGGGTGCCCCTCAAGCACGACGGCGAAGTGGAGGCGGTCTTGTTTGTAGCTGACAACACAGGCCAGCGTCAGTGGACCAAAGCAGACCTCGAAATCCTGGAGCGCTTCGCTGTGCAGGCCTCTATCGCCCTGCACACTTCTCGGCTGATGAGCGCAGAACAACGAGTGTTTCAGCGATTAACCATTCTCCTTAAAATCAGCGATTACATCCAGGCGGCTGGCGACTTAAACAAGATTCTCCATGTTGTACTGACAGGCATTACCGCCGGGTACGGCCTGGGCTTCAACCGGGCCGCTCTGTTTATGCTCGACGAATCGCGCGAGAATTTGATCGGGCGAATAGGGATTGGCTACCTAGAAAAAGCTACAGCCAAAGCCGACTGGAAGGATCATGAGCAGCGAGGGATGGAGAATTTTAGCCGATATATCGAAGCCCTGGAACATAAAGGGCTGCCTTCAACTCCGATCGGCGAACGCATGCACAACCTGCAGTTTCCAATTGGATCGGCAACCCCGAGTATCTTTTCGCAAGTCATCGACGAGCAGGAATGGAAGATCGTTACTGAAGGTGACCTGTCTGACCTATTGCCGAGCAGTTTTATTCAAGCGTTTGGCCCTGCCTTACCTTTAGTTGTGGTTCCTCTTCTAGCTCAAGAACAAGTGACCGGAGTCCTCGTCGCCGATAACAAGTTCACCGAATCGCCCATCACCAAAGAAGACGTTGAGTCGTTGCTGACGTTTGCCAACACTGCTGCCCTGGCCATCCGAAACGCGCAACTGTACGGTGAAACGGAGAGACGTGCCGAGGCATTACAAATGCTCTACGAGGCCGGCAAAGCTATCACCGGTAATTTGACCTTACAAGAGACGCTCAATCGCATCCCTGAACAAGTAATGCGCATTTTGGGAGGAGATGGCTGGGAAGAAGGTTACTATAGTCATGTAGCGTTGCTAGAGGGCACGAAATTGTATTACGCCTCAGCTAGCCCGCCCGAGATACTCTCTGGCCTGCGGAACGAGATGGGTAGGGTGGATCTCACAACCAGCCCCAGGATCGGGGTCACGGGCCGGGCAGCAACAACGGGCGAAATGCAATATGTGCCGGATGTACGCACAGACACTGACTATATCGAGTATGAGTCTCGCACACGGTCCGAATTGGCAGTGCCGATCAAGATCGGAGATAGAGTTGTTGGAGTCATAAATGTAGAGCATCCGGCTCTTAATGCCTTTAGTGAAGAAGATCAACGGGGCCTAGTATTGCTTGCGGCACAGGCAGCTGTAGCCATTCATAATGCCCAACTCTTTAAGCAGCTAGAAGGTCTTCATGAGGCTGGCCGAGCTATTACCAGCTCGCTAGAGTTGAATGAAATCCTCAATCAAATAGTCGAGCAGGCCTGGAAACTTGCAGGTCAATTTGGCGCTGGCTCCTCCAGTATTGGGTTAGTCGAGAATAATAAAGCAAGGCTTGTCGCTTCGTATCCCAAAGAAGCGTTTGCCAGGATCCGCGCTGTGGTAGGAGAGGAGGCCGACCCGAGAATAGGGATTAAAGGACGAATTGGCGTAGCTGGCCGAGCGATCAGAGATGGCAAATCGCAACTTGTGGAGGATGTCAACGCTGATCCAGATTATCTGGCGACTGATCCGAATACACGTTCGGAACTGGCTGTACCAATCGTATTTGCGGGCCAAGTTATTGGTGTCATTAACGTTGAGCACCCTGAAGTAAACGCTTTTGATAACGAATCTCAATTCATATTAGAGTCACTCGCAGCACAGTCAGCCGTTGCTATTCACAATGCACAGTTGTACGAGGAACTGAAACGCACCAAGGGGTTGGTGGGGTCCCGTACCGCACTTGCCTGGACCGGGATGATGAGTTCGACGTGGCGTCACGCTATCGAAAAACACGCTATCACTATTAGAGATCAAATTGAATTACTACGTCGAGATTTGGCCCATGCCAATTTAGTTCCCGATTCGACCGAGGGCAGATTAGTGATGATTGAGAGACTCACGAACCGCATACTGGAAAAACCTATCACCCCTCCTCTAACCGCGGAGGAGGGAGTAGTGTTGGTGCCGCTTAACGACCTGATCCAGGAACGCACAAGGAAACTATGGGTCAACGAGCCCTACAAACGCGTGAAGCTAACCCTTGAACTGGCTCTAGAACCAACTGCAACGACACATTCAAGTCCGGAGTGGCTGCGCAGGGCGTTGGATATTCTGATTGACAATGCCGTCGAAGCAACGGCGGATCAGGTCGAACGCCAGGTGACTATTTCCACTAGACGAGTAGGCAACAGGGCCGAGATTTTGATTGCCGATAATGGTAAGGGAATACCGGAAGAGATTCTGCCCAAACTCCTGCAGGAGCCTATTGGGAAATCCAAAGAAGTCAAGGGCCTGGGAATGGGGTTGCTTTTCGCCCACACTATCGTACAAACCTATGGGGGTGAAATTCGAGTTGGTTCTACGGGTCCAACAGGAACTACAATGATCATTTTAATGCCCTTGGAAAGATAGGCGCGCTGGGAAGGATAAGTTACTCATGGAAACTGTCTTTCTACTGATCACTCACCGAGAAAAATCCGCCTGGTCTCAATTCCTGAACGAGGCTCTAGCCTTGCTTGGCTCGCTGAAAGTTGTCCTGGAAGAAGAAGTTAGCGTGGAATTACTGCAGGCGGACTATAATGTGGTGATTGTGGATGCAGGAGCTGTAGCGGAAGTAGGTAGCTTCGTATCACGTATGCGGGCACAACGCCCTGTGCTGAGGATCGTGGTCGTCAGCCTCTCTCCAACTTGGCAAGAGGCCCGCGCCGTATTGCGCGCCGGTGCTATGGACTACCTTAGCCGATCATTCACAAAAAGGGAACTTGCGTCCGCTATAGATGAAGTGTGCAAAATACCTCTTGGCTTTCCGGGTAACTGATTTGTGCTCTGTAAGGAGCTGATAATGGCAAAACTAACTATACTGCTCGCTGACAACGATCCGGATTTCCTTGCGACTCGTAAGGAGTTTCTTGAACTGGAAGGTTACACTGTCACCCCTGCGCAGACCACGGTAGAGGCCGGGCGAGTTCTCGATGAAGGCAAAGTGGGCCTGGCTGTCCTGGATGTCCGACTTGTGGATGACGATGACGAAAGGGATATGAGTGGTCTGACTCTGGCTAAAACCGAGACTTATCGGACGATCCCTAAGATTATCTTGACCAGCTATCCATCATATGGTGCCGTGAGGACGGCACTGGAGCCTGTTCTTGAAGGTTTACCGCCAGCTGTAGACTTTGTTTCCAAAAAGGAGGGGCCACAAGCGCTCTTAGTAGCGATCCGCAGAGTCCTAAAATTTGATTCGCGGAGATACAAGAATGCCCTCGATATGCTAACCGAAGGGCTACAAAAAGATTATGACGAGGCACGGCACCAAGCTGGATTGACCTTCGGAACCAGTTTGGGAATGACAATAGCTGGCACTGTGGTCGTCGTCGTCAGTGTAGTCTTGATAATGATGGGAAACGTTGCGAGTGGCATACTTAGTGTTGTTGTCGGTATCGCCCTAGAGATGCTGGCATATCCCTTCTTCAGGCGATCAGGTATTACCAATGCACGTGTAGACAAGTATCACAACGAGTTATTACGGCTCCGCCAACTTGAGGCGCTTTTGGCTGAAGATGAAGAGAACGTTGCGTTGGAAAGTAAGGAGAAGTACTTGAGTCAGTTGCATGAGATGGTAATACAGGCCTTTGAGCAGTAGTATGCGGATAATGTTAATCTATCCGTTCAGCCGTCCTCGGAACGATGAGGTGATCATCCGACATTCTGAGCGGGGAAACCTGTGAAAAAGACAAGAATCCTGCTCGTTGACGACGACAACGAGTTCATCAAAGTAAAGAAAGAGTTCTTGCGGGGCCACGGATACGAAACAGTGTGGGCCACGGCTATTCAAGATGCTCTTGACATATTGACAGTTACCCCAGTGCATTTGTTGGTTATCAATTATGCGCTCAAGGAAGTAGTTTACAAAACAGATCTAACTATCCCTCGGGTGATGATAATAGCTCCGCTAGGTGACGCGGAACTCGCCAGGACATATCAGGATGTCAGGAGGCCGCTTGGTAGAATAGACGGGCCCACGCTGGCTCATGATCTGTTTCTGAAAACAGATGACGAAAAACTGGTTAATGCCATCAACCAGGTCATTTTGCACCATTACAATATACAACTCCTCGTTGACGATTCCGAGGCCTTAGGCAGGCTTCTTCGTTCCTGCCGAGATTGGGGTGTTCGTGAGTTCCAGGAAGTTGATATTACATTTCAAAGGCTTCTTTGCACAGTACCAGATTGCACCAAGGTGGTTGTTACCCGTGTTTGGCCTGCAAAAGATTCTGCTCAGTACATCTATTCGCGCATATGCCTCGCATCCAGAAGGGGTAGTGAATATTTTACAGTAGCGTTTGGGACTACTGCTGGTCTTATGAAGATAGAGGCAACACATCGCGATCCTCTCTTTAGAGGCTATGGTTACCACCTTGCAGCTCTGGGATTTTCCGGCACTATATGGGATAAAATCCTCGACAAAGTTCCATGGTTGGAGAGGCTAGTCAAACCTCTGTGGGAGATTTTTAAGCTGGCATTGCGGTTTGTAAAGTAGAAGCGTGAAATGTGAAATGTTTTGAAAGTAGCCGGAGTAGAGAGAATGAAAAGAGTGCTCTTCGCTGATAACGATCCCGATTTCTTGAACACACGGGCTGAGTTTCTGGAGAAAACTGGCTACTCTGTTTTGAGAGCGCCAACTCTGGCCTATGCAGAACATTACCTCCACGAGACTTGGTCGCCTGTGATTATTCTCGATATCCGTCTGGTGGATGATGATGACGAAAAGGATTTAAGCGGTTTGGTCGTGGCAAAGATGGAAACCTGCCGCGCTATCGTAAAAATTGTACTTACGGCTTACCCTACACATGAAATTGTTCGCGAATTGCTCAGGCTGCAACGACATTACCAGTTGGCAGTTAACGTGCTATCTAAAGAACAAGGACCTGAGGAGATGATCAGGGAGGTAGAGCGAGCCTTTGACCAGCATGTCCGTATCAACTGGAACATCGCCATCCATTGGAACAAAGCACATCCCCTCTCCTTCTCCCACCTCGCTAACTTGATCGAGCCAAACTTGCAAGGTGAGCGGTTATCTAACCGAGCAGACGAACTCGAAGACCTATTCCGCCGACTGTTCTACGAGAAAACTCAAATCACAATAGAGCGACTGCTGTGGCAACAGCAAGGCCGAATCGCCGTCACCGTGTTCACCTTTGCGCCTGACAAACCGTCTGAATCTGTGCTGATTATTTGTGGGTCGCCTACTCGCATCCAAACAGAGTCGGAGAATTACAAGCAATTTGCGCCAGCCATGTTGCACGACACAGATGGTGCCACGCTCTCTGCTCTAAAGGGTGCGGCGGAGACGACACATTTTGCCGCTTATGCACTGGCAGGCGCGCCTTTGGAGAGTTTCCAAACTTTCGCAGAATTCTATCATTCCGGCCCCGACCAAAAATCATTTCGATGGGCGGTGGATTCTCTCAGAGCAACCCTTGCAACCTGGAATCGGGGTGAGCGAGTCCTGGCAGAAGGCGAGGCCTCTGAGTCCCAACTCCTTCGTGAAAAAACAGGCCTGGATGAACTGGGGCGATCAGGACTCGAAGAAAGAATTCTGACTCTGCGAACCGAGGCTGTAGCGCACGGCCTGACTCTCAATATTACAGACGACATGCTCACCTTACACCTTCCCGGTGACTATACTTTCTCGTATGCCAATCCCTTACCCTATGTGTATGCTACGGATGAGGTCTCAGCCGCATCCTGTGCGATCGCGCCGGGCACATTGACGCCCAATAACATTCTGATCGCCCCCGAGGGCCAGGTCTGGTTAACTGATTTCTCGGACATTGGCCCTGCGCCTCTGCTCTGGAACTTCACTGAATTGGAAGCAGCGATCCGGTTTGATCTGGTGGAGTCAGACAATCTCCTGGGATTACATGAAATGGAAAGGCGATTGACAGAGCCGGGCAGAATTGGACAGGTAGACAGTCGGGACGTAGACAAACCGATTCGTGTGGCACTTCAGTCTATCGAATCGATCCGCCGGGCTACTTTAGGGCTGATAGACCGGGACGCTCGCTCATATCACTTGGGGCTGTTATTCCAGGCGGCGGGCCGGGTTGCCGCCTTCCAACCCGGCGCTCGCCGAACTCGCAAGGAGGTAGTCCTGGCGCTGCATGCCCTCCTGGCAGCAGGGATGATCTGCGAGAGGGTTTTGAAGATTGAGCCGCCTGACTCTGCGGATGAACCAACAGGCCTTTGGATCGATTTTGTCAATCGAGTTGTCCGTGTAGATGGCAAAGAGAAAGACCTTACACCCACAGAGTTCAAAATATTGGAGTGCCTCCACAAGAACGCCGGGCGATTGTGCACTCGTCAGGACGTTTTCAAATGTGTGTGGGGCGAGGAATATCAGCCGGACAACGGCAGTCACAACAGCCGTCTGGACTCCAACATGGATCGTCTGCGACGGAAACTTGAGCCTGATCCTGACTCTCCCCGTTACCTGATCGTCAAGCGTGGCGTGGGGTATCAACTGAACACGAAACCCGGGAAATAGAGCTGTCATCACAATCAGTATTTCATGATAAGCCTGGCGAGGTAGCGTCAGGCTTTTGTGTTCTTATTGTGAGCCTGTGAACCGCCTCCTTCTGTGCATGTGCGCAAACCGTGAAGCAATCGCGCGCGACTCGCGTCCAGCGTCGCCCTATACTTGCTTTAAGATGGGCTGCAGGGAATTAATCTAAAAGGAGGCCACCATGAAAGCCATCACCATTCTCATGCTGTTCGTCTTGGGGGCATTCGCTGTGCTGGGCTATGTCGTGAAAGCCCTGGTCACTTACCAGGAACAGGTGAAAACCCTACAGACGCAGGTGCAACATCTTGAGGCCGATCTCAAATCGGCGCAAGAGAAAGCAACCGGACTGGAACAATCGCTGGCGACTATTCAATCCGAACGAGATCAGGCAGGGGCCGAGCGCGATGCCTGGCAGGCGCGGGCGCAACAAATGGAACAAGCGCTCGGCGAGGCGAAAGCTGAAAATGAGCGCCTACAGGCACGGGTGCAGGAATTGGAGCAGGCTCTACAGCTTTCGCAGCCTCAAGGCACGAATGGTGTGGCATTGGGCACACAATTCCAACTTCAGGGTTTCTTGGCGATCCTTTCCCCTGCCCTCCTGATCGTGCTGGCTATAGTGGGTTACGCTGAACTCCGCCTGGCGGGCAAATCTGAGCGTTTGCCTTACGTTTCGGCTCATGCCAGTCAGACTGACTCGCAAAGCCGCACTGTAGTGATACGGATACCGCGCCAATGGATGCCAAAATACATCCAGTGGTTGCGAAGGGTGCAGCTCGAAGAAGACGAGCGCTCATAATACTGTATCGGCATCCAGCAGGAAGTATCGTATCCCAGCTCCAATTGTGAAAGGCGGATTGAGTCAGGTGAATAATCTCCAATTCCCTTGCTTCTCTTCCGCCTTACCGCTACAATCCACCTCACGCCAACCTTTCATAATGGAGTTCCCCATGCCAAACGTCTTTCCTTCTCAACATCCCCTCGTCGCGCACAAACTGGCCCTGCTTCGCAGTTTAGAAACCAAGCCCAAAAAATTCCGCGAACTGGTGCGTGAATTGGCGATGCTGTTGTGCTATGAAGCCACGACCGATCTCGAAACCGAAGCTATCGAACTGACCACGCCCATGGGCAAGGCGCAAGGCCAGGAGTTGAAGAAAGGCATCGGCCTGGTGCCGGTGTTGCGCGCCGGGCTGGGGATGGTGGAAGGGATTTGGGAGATGATGCCGGGCGCCGAAGTCTGGCACATTGGCCTCAAACGCGACGAGCGCACGCTCCAACCCATGCAGTATTACGCCAACAAACCCATCCAGCCGCACGTCCAGTTGTGCCTCATCCTCGACCCGATGCTGGCCACCGGCGGCTCGGCCTCGGCCACTTGTGCGCTTCTCAAAAGCTGGGGCGTGACCCGGGTCAAATACATCGGCCTCATCGCCGCCCCGGAGGGCATCGCCAAACTGCAAGGCGATCACCCCGACGTACCGATTCATGTAGGCGCGATTGACAGCCACTTGAACGAGATTGGCTACATCGTGCCGGGCTTGGGCGATGCGGGGGATCGACAGTTTGGGACGGGATAGCGCAGAGTTGTTATTGAT
>Ga0247727_10010756_pt1 | contig 16139 bp, 14 predicted proteins | sample WisWelCaveWW1625_FD_202498 | JGI IMG/M metagenome (GOLD analysis project Ga0247727, IMG submission 202498) | Biofilm microbial communities from Wishing Well Cave, Virginia, United States - WW16-25 | ecosystem: Environmental > Aquatic > Deep subsurface > Groundwater > Cave microbial mat | place... | reverse complement strand
GAATCTCCACCACTGGCCGAACCTCGACAGTACCTTTGAGCGCCATGGGGATCCGTGCGGCGATGCCGATCGCCTCGTCGAGATTCTTCGCGTCGATCAGGAAATAGCCGCCGAGCTGCTCGCGCGTCTCTGCAAACGGGCCGTCGGTCACGAGCCGTTTGCCGTTGCGCATCCGCACGCTGGTTGCAGCCGAGGTCGGATGCAGCGGGTTGGCGCCTAAATACTTGCCGTTGGAGTCGAGTTCTTGCGCAAGCTGCGCAGACTCGCCGAAACACTGCTCCCGCTCGGCCTCGCCCAACGTTTGCTCGTCATAGTAAATCAGTAACATATATTTCATGCCTCTGTCTCCATTTGATATTGGTTTGAAACTGGGCTAGTCGGACAGCCTCGACCGGCTGCGCCCGAGCGCTGGGGTGGAACGGCTCTGACCATAGATAGTCGTTCAGTGAAGTCCCAAATCGGCCACGAGCCAAATTGAATAAATCAGCGCCAGGCAGGTAGTGACCGATGTTTGAATGGGATTTTTCATCTCGCTTTTTGCCAACGTGGATTGAGCCTACGACCGCAGGCTGCGCCGGCAGATAGAGGACGACGGTTTCCACCACACCAATGCCTTCGCAATACTCAGTCTGTCTCTCCGACTCCAACTGATGAAAATCACCCAACCAGTTGTAGGCCGCTTCGGTCATCAACACATATTCCGGTGAGGGCACCGAGTTTTTGAGCAGGCGATGCGCCAGGATCACATCCATGCCGAAGAGCTTATCGAAACCATGAATGTGCTCGATGGCGACTTCGCCGGCGTGGATGACGACTTTGAGCCGTAAATCTTGGGCAGTGCGGGCGCACGGGTTGAAAGCACGAAGCCGGTGCAGGGTCTGATAAAATGAGCGAAAGAAGCTCATCACCTGCTTTTTGATCGCCGCAAGCTCGCGCGTACTATCGCCTTCTTCCTTGCAGATCGCATAAAAGAAAGCGGCGTCGCCTTCCACTTCCGCCAATTTGAGCGGCGGCGCTGCTGCGGAAATGACGGCCCTTAGCAGCTCCACCACCACCCCGACGGGCATGGCATGGTTGGCAGTGTTCTCGTGCGACTTCATAAACTGGGTGAAGCCGCTAATATCGGCGATGACTAACAGGGCCTTGTAAGTGGAAGATCGCATATTTTGTCTCTCTAAGATATTGAAAAAACTACACTCCGTGCTATGTTCATTATCCCCTGGGTCTTCAATATAAGAACGTCCTGTGTCAACCCTATGTCACAACATTTAGCCCCGCGTAGCGGGGTTTCATTTTTGGTTGATTCTACTGAATAGTCGTTCGGGGGAGGGCAAAATCGACAACGGGTCTACGCGGCGAGACTTTCAATTTCGCGTTCCCCGGAATCCACGCTCAGGAGTCGCCCTTCAATGAACTGCTGACATTCTGCAAGCAGTTTCAATATAAAAAACAACCTGTATCTTGCAAGTCAGATTTCTGTTTTTTATGTTCTATTTTTTTATGTGATGAAATCTCACTGCCCGATCATTTTTGCGCAGGAAGTCTTTGACGATAAGTGGTAATTGCTCAGTATTGGTAGGCTGATGAGAGTGTCAGTCATTGATCTTTACCCTATGGGTAAAAAATATCTTGCATTTTAAGAAATTGGTGAGTATATTTTACCTTAAAGGTAAAGTCATTTTTGCAAGGAAGAAGCCCTCAAGTGGAAGTACGATTTCGCACCAGGAAGCTGGAAAAACAATATCAAAGCCACAAAGAGGCGGAAAGGGCTTATGGGCAGGAAGTCGCGCGCAAGTATATCCAGCGTATCAATATCGTCAAACAGGCGCGCAACATTGAAGAGCTAAAGGCGTTGCCCGGACTGCGCTGCCATCCGCTCAAGGGAGATCGACGGGGCCAATGGGCCATCAATCTAACGGGATTCTATCGTCTGATCTTTACACTTGAAGGCGAAACCATGGAAATCGTGCGTATCGAGGAGGTGAGCAAACATTATGGTGATTAGACAAGAAGTTCATTCCGATTTGCCGATTCCGCCTGGCGAATATTTGGCTGAAATCATTGCCGAGTTGGGAATGACCAAAGATGAATTGGCCAAGCGCATGAATCGGCCAGCGGCGAAGCTCAGCGCCATTTTCGCGGGGGACAAGGCGATTACGTCGGATACGGCGTTGCAGTTGGAAAAAGTCGTCGGTGTGCCGGCACATATTTGGACGGGGCTTGAGGCGGAATATCGGCTAACATTGGCGCGTTTGCAGGAGGCGCGAGAGCACCAACAGCTACAAGATGAGAGTGAGCTAATTACGAAATTCTGTTACAAGGAGCTGGCGGAGCTTGGCTTTGTTGCAAAAAAAACGAAACCGCTTGAGAAGGTTGCGGAACTCCAGCGTTTTTTCGGCGTGACCTCGCTGCGTAATATCACCGACCTGAGGCGCTATCAAGCTGCTTTTCGGTCTGCGCGACGAAAACGATCTCCTGAAGCATTGACAGCCTGGTTGCGTATCGGCGAGGTCAAGGGACAAAAAACAGTATGCGCACCCTTTGACATCAATAAGCTTGAGAGAACTCTTCAGGAATTGCGTTCGCTAACGCTTCGAGCACCGGAACAATTCGAGCCTGAATTGCACAAAATATTGGCCGACGCGGGTGTGGTGTTGGTTCTTGCTCCCCATTTGTCAAAAACTTATGCGCATGGTGCAACATTTTGGCTGGGACGGGACAAGGCGGTGCTGATGCTGACTCTCCGCGGTAGCTGGGCGGATATCTTCTGGTTCAGTCTTTTTCACGAGCTTGGCCATATTCTGCTGCACCTGAGCAAGCAAGAAGTCATTCTTGAAAGCGATGAAGTCGAAACCGAAAACTTGTCCTGTAAGGATCAAGCGCATGAATCTGAGGCCAACCAATTCGCCACCGATACATTAATTCCACCGGAAGCCTACAAAAACTTTGTAGAATCCGGCTCGTTTTATCGTGGCGACATCGAACGTTTTGCAAGTCAAGTTGACATCGACACTGGTATCGTCGTCGGTAGGCTGCAACATGATGACCATATTCAAAAATCATGGCATAACCAGCTCCGGTCGCGGTATGAGTGGAAAGGGTAGAAATTTGCTGGATTGGTGTAGACTTACATGCAGTAGCAGGAGGTACACAATGCGATTGGAGATCATTAATCTTCGGGTTCATAACAAGACGAATAGGGAACAGCTCGCGACGGATCTTTTTGATGGCCTCACACGTCTTATCATCACTCTTTTGTTGATGAACATACCTTCTGGGGAAAAATCAGGAAAAGTGAACACTGCCGCTATTGAATCTCTCAGTGATGTTGAACAGCATGTGTTCAAAGCTCTCCAACAATGGGTTGAACTTTTGACGCCAACAAACAAGAACAGGAAGCAAACGCGAAAGAGCAAGAAAGACAACGATCTATCCGAAGAGAACCTTAGTAAAGTGGCAGTTCAATGGATTGATAGCATCACGACAACCCTTGTCGAGTTACGGAGTGAGCTTCAGAAAACAAGTGAAATAACTTTGTAAGCCAGGGATTCGCCTTTGTCGCGAAAGCCGGATGGCAGTCGACCAAAACACCGCCTTGGGACTATTAGCCGACTGTTGGAGGAGGACCCACACCGAAGAAGTTAATCAGTCCAACCACTTGTGGGGCTGGATCGGAGGCTTAACGCAAGGGGTTTAAGCACATTCGTTTTTCTATGCTCTTTTCCAGATGGGCAATTTCACATAACTTTCGTTCTGCCATTTTATCTGCAATGAGATTTTTGCGACGATAATATCTTCACTTGCTCTTTCCTCTGCGTTCGCCCCATCCGGCTGTGCCGCCATAAATGGTATTGCCGAATACGATCAAATCGAGAAAAACCAGCTCTTCGGTTTTGTAAATGTTTCCCCAGGTTTTACCGGCGTCGTTGGAACGGTGAATGCCGTAATTGTTGCTCAACACAAAATATTGATCCACCTTGACGGTTTCATAGACATAAGAACCTTCATGGGGGAAGTAATTTCCGAGGCACCAGCTTTTTCCCCAATCATCGCTCATGAATAAATCGCCCGATATGTTCATGACGACGATTTTATCATTGATCAGCGCGGTGTTGTGTGCCGCGCCGGCTTGGTGGATCCAATTCCAATGTTCTCCTTCATCCACCGATAAAAGCACTCCCAACACGCCGCCGGCAACGATCTTATCCTGGCTTTGATTGAAGCTGATGATCTGACATCCTGAAAAAACTTGTTTCCAGTTGGGTTGCCCGATGGCACTTTTGAATATTCCAGCATCCGTTGCGACCAACAAGTTACCTTTGCTTTTCAAAATAGCCCGAACACTCAAGTTGGCTAAATCGCCATTGAGCGCGGCCCAGCTTTCGCTATTGTTATTGCTCGTATAAATTCCCTTGTGATAAACTCCGACGTAAATTTCACTATCCGCAATGTGCAATGCCGTTATTTTAACGTCGGGCAAAGAACCGCCGATTTGTTTCCACTCCTGCCGTTTTTCGTCACTTAAAAATAAGCCATCATGATCCGTCGCCGCCAACATCTGTGCGCCTCGTGGCTCCATCAATATAACTCTGGCATCGGCTGGAATGCCAGTATGCAGGGCTGACCAGGTTATCCCAAAATCGGCAGAGTAATAAATGGCGCTGCGAGAATTTACCGAGTCCGATGGAACCGGCTGGGTATTCTTCTGGCTTGCAATGGTATCATTCGTTTGCGCTGCTCTTTCCGGCTCGGCGTTACAACCCAAAAGAAATGCTGACACGACAATCAATAAAGCCATATTGGTTGTTCTCATTTATTTTTCTCTTCTCCTTAATATTGTTACAGCGAATAGGCCGCAGCCTGTTCGGCCGTCATTTTCTTTCCGGCGCTCCCTTTAGGATCACCGATTAAAACTTGCTCATTTCATGGGCTTGTCATTCCCGCGCGCTTTTGGCGGGAATCCAGCTTTTAAAAGCGTGGATGCCCGACTAAAGCGTTCGGGCATGACGATCAAATGGATAAATTATTTAATCGGTATTCCTCAGCTCCTCCAATCGCCGCTGCAGAAACCGCCGCTCCGGTTCCTGTTGCGTGAGGCTGAGGGCCCGTTCGTAAGAGGCTCGTGCCTCCGCCGTTCTGCCCAGCCGCCGGCAAAGCTCCGCCCGTGCGGAGTGTATCAAGTGATAATCAGCGAGATCACCGCGCGCTAAAATGGTATCGATGATCGTCAAACCCGCCAAAGGGCCGTCGCGCATCGCCACTGCAGCAGCGCGATTCAACTCGATCACGGGAGAAGGCTCCGCCTGCAAAAGCAGGTCGTACAGCGCGACAATCTGCGCCCAGTCTGTTGCAGCGGCGGTGCGCGCTTGGGCATGCACCGCTGCAATCGCCGCTTGGATGGTGTACGGGCCGACTCGTTGCGACGAGAGCGCGCGTTCCACCAGCGCCAATCCCTCCGCAATTTGATCCCGGTTCCAGAGCGAGCGGTCCTGGTCTTCCAACAGAATCAAGTCGCCCGCCGACGAGGAGCGCGCCAGCCGCCGCGACTCGTGCAGCAGCATCAGCGCGAGGAGTCCGAGCACCTCCGGCTCCGGCAACAACTCGACGAGCAACCGCCCCAAGCGAATCGCCTCGCCCGAGAGATCGGACCGCGTCAGCGACGCACCTGATGAGGCGGAGTAACCTTCGTTGAACACCAAGTAGATCACGTGAAGCGCGGTGTCGAGCCGGTCCGGTAGATCGGCCATCGACGGCACTTGATAAGGAATGCGCGCATCGCGGATCTTTGCCTTGGCGCGCACGATGCGTTGCGCCAGCGTGGAGGGCGTGGTGAGAAAAGCGCGTGCGATCTCCTCGGTCGTGAGGTCACACACCTCGCGCAGCGTCAGCGCCATTCGTGCATCCGGCGACAGCGCCGGATGGCAGCAGGTGAAGATCAGCCGCAACTGATCGTCCGCGACGCTCTCATCGTCCAATGCCGCGGCGTCACTTGCTCCGGTGTCGAGTTGCTCTGCAAGCTCCGCCTGCAAGGCGTCGAAGCGCGCGTGCCGGCGCATCGCGTCGATGGCTTTGAAGCGGCCGGCTGAAACGAGCCACGTTCGAGGATTGGCTGGTACGCCGTCCCGCGGCCATTGCTCGAGCGCTGCTCTAAAAGCATCGTGCAGCGCATCCTCGGCGCGGTCGAAATCGCCAAGCAGACGGATCAGCGTGGCGAGCACGCGGCGCGACTCCGAGCGATAAACGGCTTCCACCATCGCGCGCACTTGTTCAGCCGCATCCTCGCTCGTCGGCGGCGGGCCTGCGGCTGCTACTGGTTTGAATTCCATACCATCAAATCTCAGCATAAATTTCCTGGTTGAAAATAGCAAGCTGATGCGTTCGATATTTTATTTTTCCAGCATCTGCGGCGTCAATTTAAGCATCTTGAGAGCAATTCTCAAGCCTTTTTTCGATCCTTGCTTTTTTGCCAATTAATTTCTATATTCAGGACAAGACCAGTGGCTTCTTGCTTTTGAAAAGATATACCTACGGGCTTGCCCATGAACCTCTCCGAGCTTCTCACGCATGCGAAGTGGGAAATCGTTCATACCGAGCACCTTCCTGCGCAGCCGGCCCGTTTCGTTTCCTTTGATGATCTCCCTCTCGGCGCCGCGGCGCAAGCTTTCCTCAACAAAAAATTTCCGGCGGGCATCTACGCGCATCAAAAGCTCGCGATTCAACAGGCGCTGCAATCAAAAAATGTTTGCCTCACCACCGGAACGGCCTCCGGCAAGAGCCTGGCATTTTTTGTGGCCGGCATCGAAACGCTCGCCAAATCGCCCGGCGCAAAAATTATCGCCCTTTATCCGATGCGCGCGCTGGGAAAGGAGCAGGAGGAACGTTGGGCCGCAGCTTTGCAAGAGTCCGGACTCGACGCGACGGTCGGCCGCATCGACGGACGAGTTCTAATGCCGGAGCGGCTGGAGATTCTGCAGCGCAGCCGCGTTCTCATTTTGACTCCGGATGTGATGCACGCGTGGATGTTCACACAGCTCGGCGCCCAACCGGTGCGGGATTTTCTCCGGCAGCTCGAGATGATCGTGGTCGACGAAGTTCATTCTTACACCGGAATCTTTGGTTCAAACAGCGCTTTTCTGTTCCGGCGGCTGCGGCACATTCTGCAATGGCTCGCCGCCGCGCCGCAATTCGTTTGCGCCTCCGCCACGCTCGCGGATTCCAAGAGCCATCTGGCCAAATTGTTCGGGGTTGATTTCGCGATCATCGATTCGTCCCACGACTCGTCACCGCGGCAGCCGATTCGCATCGATCTGATTCGTCCGCCGGCAGGCCGCGACTTGCTCAATGAGTTTTCTGCCCTGCTGGCCGCATTGGCGGAGGAAAAAAGCCAGCGCTTCATTGCTTTCGTCGATAACCGCAAACAAACCGAGTTGATCGCGTCGATTGCCGGCCGGGAAAAAAAGAGCGAGCGCTCCGAAGCGGCCGCGGCGGAGCAGCAAGCGCCGCCATTGAAGTGGGATCATTTGAAACAATCGAATATTTTGCCCTATCGCGCCGGCTACGAAGAGCAGGATCGCGCGACGATTCAAGAGCGGCTGACCGACGGTTCGTTGACCGGCGTGGTTAGCACCAGCGCGTTAGAGCTTGGCCTCGATATTCCGTATCTGACTGCCGGCATTCTCTTCGGTGTGCCATATTCCACCACCAGCTTTTATCAACGCCTCGGCCGAATCGGACGGCATGCGCCGGGCCACATCGTGATCGTGAGCCGGGGAACGGTTTACGATCAACAACTGTTTGCCAATCCGGCAGCGCTGCTGTCGCGCCCGTTGGCCGAAGACGCCTTGTATCTGGAAAATGAAAGGTTGCAATATATTCACGCGCTTTGCCTTGCCCGGCGCGGCGGTGAGCACGATCAAATTGTGGCGGCGGAAAATTTGGCTGGCCGGGAAGATTTTGCCTCGACAATCGCTTGGCCGGATGGTTTTTTGGCGCTTTGCGAGAAGGAGCGGCGGGGTGAAATTCCCGCGGTGCTGCAAGTGATGAAGGGCGAGGCCGGCAACGATCCGAATCATGTTTTTCCGCTGCGCGACGTGGAGATGCAGTTCAAAGTGCAGGAACGCTTGATGGGGCGAGGCCGGAATCTCGGCGAGATATCGCACTCCCAACTGATGCGCGAAGCATATCCCGGCGCGATTTATTATTACACCGCCCGGTCGTATCGCGTCATCCGTGTCAACACGCGCCGGCGGGAAGTTCACCTCCGCCATCACCAGAAAAAGTACACGACCTCCCCGGTGCAGTTGCCGGTGTTGATCTTTCCCGATTTGACGCCGGGCCGGATTTATCAAGCCAAATCGCATGGCGAGCTGACTTGTGTCGAGTGCCATCTGCAAGTGCGCGAAATTTTGTCAGGCTATGCCGAGCAAAGAGGGCCGAACCGGATCAACGTGACATATCCGGCGGACGTTGAAGCCACCGGGGTTCATTTCGAGCAATCGTGCTTTTCGAGAAATTATTTGACGACCGGCGTAATTCTCGCGCATCCGGCGTTGAGTGAAAGCCGGTTTGAAGCCGAACTGATCGTGGCGGCGTTGTTTGAAGCGTTTTTAATGATCGTTCCATACGAGCGCCGCGATGCCGGCTTTGCCGCGGACAAATTTCGTCTGGCGTATGCGCCGCTTAACGCCCAAGACGGCGCCAGGTTCATCGCCATCTACGATCAAACTTACGGCAGCTTGCGGCTTACGAGCCGCCTGATGTCGGATTCAATTCTGCGCACCGTGATTCCCACGGCAATTGAAATCTGCGGCCTGGGTGAAGCGACGGAAGCGCAGGAAAAAACCATTGCCGCGCTCGAGCAACTTTTGGCAGAAGCCGCGCACGATCCGATCACTCACGTTATTCAACCCGAAGAGGAAAAGCGGCCCGACAAAAATCTCATTCCCATCCTCCTGCCCGGCTCGAAAGGGCTGGCCATGCACAACGGCAACACGGAATTTGAGGTTGAAGAAATTTTCTTTGACGCGATCAGCCGGCGTCTTTCGTATCGTGGCCGGTACGTCGATGAACAGTATGCCAACGCGACCACCAAAATTATTCTGCCGGTCGAGGGTCTCATGGAAGTGCCGGGCGATTCGACGGTTGGTTATTATGATTTGGCGACCGGCGGGATAATAAAAGGAGACAAAAATTAAAGCCTGCGAAACCTGACAACCAGAGTCTCGCAGGCTTTTGATTTTTCAGCGAGCTTCTACGATAAGAAACAGCAGTGGCATCAACAAGGTAGAATCACTTACCCGAAACGCGCGGGGATGAAATTTCGCCCTTTAACGTACTGACAAATTCATTATCGGGGCCGGTCATTTCGCAGACAAAGGTGCCAGTGCCATGGGCATCGCTAAACCTGCCAGCGCCGCCGGTGATGGAGAACTCTCCCTTGAGAACGACCTTCGTCGAATTGATGATGCTCCCTTCATAGTCGAGATGGATTCTGTCGCCATTCGCTCCGATCACAGCAATCTTTCCGTACAAAACCTCCAATGTCAGCGGGTTCGATGATATGGGTTCCGGGCGGGCACAATGCGCCAGCTCGACCGAGGCAGCACCAATTGGTGTAAACTGTCCGGTCCCGGCAAGATTGAGTGAAATCAAATCACCGGAACATCGCTCAAGACCCAAAACTAATGATCCCACTTGGTTTTTCCCTGAGAATTGTCCGGTAAAAGAAACCATCTTGGCTTCTGGCTCGGACACCGGGTTTTCATTCGAGCAGCCCATTGCAACGAAAAGGGCAAGCAGGATGGCAAATTTTGCGTATTTCATGGTCGCTCTCCTTTTTGAGAATAATTGGAACAATGCGGACTTTCGCTTTTTTCATGATTCTTCAGCCGAAAGTAGAAGGGTCGCGACCCAAGTATTTGCCTTTTCGGAGCACCGTCGTGGAAAACTCTTGAGAAGGCATTCGGCTTTCGCTTATGTGAATAGACCAAAAGCGTGCCAACAATGTGCGCAATTATGGCGAGTAGACATATCCGCAGGAAAACAAGAGGATTACCAGGCATACGTCGCGCCTCGCGCCAATCCGAAACACAGTTGAATAAAGCCGGCAAAGCTTGAAGAGTTTTTCAACACCGCGCTTTACTGTGTTTTTATGACTTAGGCTTGACAGTTTTTTAAAGTTCTGCTGGGGAGATTTGAAAAAGCTGAGAGGCGGGGAGAGCCTGCGATTGAAATCGCAGGCTAAAATATGCAAGTCGTCTGAAGACGACTGTTACCCAATGGATAGGAGTCGCATTCATGCGACTTTCACATCTTAGCCTGTGGATTCATCCACAGGCTTTTTCACAGACATGGCAATACCCAGTTTCTTCATCCGGTATCTAAGATTCTGCACCGACAATTTCAGGGCGCGTGCCGACTTTGATTGATTCCAATCGTTCTCGAGCAAGACCTGGCGAATGAGCTTCTGCTCGTACAGCGCCAGCATGTCAACCAAAGAATTTGAAATATGAACGTCTTCAGCCTCGGGCTTGATTCGTTTGAATTGCTTCTTCAAATCTGGAGGTAGAACGTCTTCATCGATAACCTCCGATTCGGGCGGTGCGAGTGCCACGAGCCGTTCGACAAAATTTGCGAGCTCGCGGATATTGCCGGCCCATTGGCGCTGCTGCATGAATTCCAAAATACTCTGGCTGAAGCGCTCGCCATGCTTTTGCTGCTGCTTTGAAAACTTTTTTAGAAAGCTGCCGGCGAGCAATGGAATATCCCCGCTGCGTTCGTTGAGAGAAGGGACGTGAATCGGATATACGTGCAAGCGATAAAACAGATCTTCACGGAACTGCCCGGCTTCGATCAGCTTTGGCAACGGCTGGCTGCCGGCCGAGATGATGCGGACGTCGATCTTTTGTATTTTGTTGCTTCCCAAAGGACGGATTTCACCCTCCTGCAAAAAACGCATAAATTTGGCTTGCACTTCCATGGGAAGATTGGCAATTTCATCCATGAACAAAGTGCCCTGGTTGGCCTCTTCGAGCAGGCCCTTGCGATCGTGGGTTGCGCCGGTGAAGGCGCCCTTGAGATGTCCGAACAACTCGCTCTCGATCAGGCTGGCTGGAATGGCGCCACAGTCAATCGCAATGAACGGTTGCGCATGGCGGGAACTGAAGCGATGAATCGCCCGGGCCACCAGTTCTTTGCCGGCGCCGGTTTGGCCTTCCAACAACACTCGCACGTCGCACCGCGCCGCCGCTTCAATCGCTAGCAGCAATTCGATGAATCTTGGACTTTTTCCAATAAGCCCCACTTGTTCATATTTCGCGATCAGGGCGGCTTCAGGCAACGGCGCATTGAAATACTCTGAAATTTTTTGCACGTTGCGCAGATAGGGGGCAACGATCACCGCCAGTTTCTCCAAATAAGCCAGATCTTCTTGCTCAAATCCGTCGCCCGCGGCCTTGTTCAACAGGATCAGCGTTCCAATGGAGGTGCTTTCAATCTGCAATGGCACGCCAATGACGGTCTTGACCGGAACGTCGTCCCAGTTGACGCTGCTGAGACGGGGGTCTTTTTTGATGTCCGGGCTCAATAGCGGCTGGCGATGAAGCATGAGCCAACCGCTGATTTGATTCTGCAACGATTTGAATCGACGTTCATCCACGACCTGGCCTTCACGCATCACGGTTTTCACGGTGTCTTGCGTGCGGGGGTTGACCATGAGAATCAAGGCGGTTTCGGCGTGCAGCAAGCTCACGGCCTGCTGCGCCACCACCCGCAGAATTTCCCGAAAATCATTCTGGTGCCAGAGAACGCCGGCCAAATCAACAAGCTGTTCCCATTTGTGCTCGATGATTTTCATAAAGGAAAAATTTTAGATATTTTGTATGAATTTAGCCAAATGAACTCGGAGTGCAAAACTTCAGTTTTGCAATGCTAAAGCATTGCACTCCGGTTCAGATTGCTAAACTCATACAGATATTTTAGATTCCTTGATGGATTACTTTTTCGGCTCAACCTCCATCACCCAAAGGTCCCCAATATCCTCTACCCATGTGAAAAAAAGCTGCCGGCCATCGGTCGCCAGCGCTTGATAGCTCAACTCTCCAAGCTGTCCCGCCAAATTCGTCACCGGATGTTCAGCTTTCCCATCCGATGACACTGCCCAAATGTTGTTTGATCGCCCTCGCCCGCCAAGGAAATAAACCCATTTTCCATCCGGCGACCAACGGGAATATTGCGCCGATCCTTGCGTCAGCGGCTCAGCGCGTTCACCATCATTGGGTGCATTCTTTGCAGGTATTCGCCACAGCGATTGTTCGCCGCTTCGATCTGAAACAAATACGATCCATGCTCCGTCTGGCGACCATTCCGGTTGATAATCGTTCGCCGGATGAACCGTCATTTGACGCTCATTGCCTCCTGCGGACGGAACAATCCAGAGGTCATAATTTCCGCTGCGCAGCGAGGCAAAGCAGATTTCCTTGCCATCCGGCGACCAATCCCCGTAGAGGTCCGAGGCCTCATGTTTAGTCACCTGCCGTGCTGGTCCGCCCTCTACAGGCAGCACCCAAATATCCCGATTTCCACTGCGATAAGCATAAAAGAGAATCTCCTTGCCGTTGGGCGACCAAAATGGATTCCAGTCCGGGGTCGGATCGCTTGTAAGCTGCTGCATCTCTCCGCCCGTAGCCGGCATTGTCCACAAGTCAGGATTGCCGCTGCGATCCGAATTAAAGAGCAAAAATTTGCCATTCGGTGAGACATCCACAAACTCGATATACGCATGATCGCGCGTCAACTGCGTGGCCTCCGTCCAATTTGCCGGGCGATCTTTCAATATCGGCACGCTCCACAAATTGGCCACGCGCCGGCCTTTGGAATACACGAGCTTGGAGCCATCCCGAGAGAAGGACGCGCGCCGCATCCCAATTCCCGTTGTTATCGGCTGAGGGTCGCCATTCGGAGTGCCGTTTTGGTGTAGACGTTGTTGCCAATAGTCCATACTGCCGCCGCGATTCGAGATAAAATATAATGTATGTCCATCTCCCGCCCAACTCGGGCTCCATACCTCGGTGCGGCCTTCCGTTATCGGGATGGCGACGCCATCCGCTGCTCGCAAAATCCAAAGCTGCGTAACCTGCGCTACGCTGGCAGCCGCCTCCACATAAGCGAAAAAGCGGCCGTCGGGCGACCAACTCAGGTCATCGACACTGGTTTTCTTTGCCGGAAGAGGTAGGCTTTGCACATTGCCCGACTGTAGAGCGACGATGCGGATAAGCAGTCCGGCAGCATCTTCAACCACACAAGCCAGCAGCGATCCATCTGTTGACCATTGGGGTGTGGTTGCTGACAGCAGACCTGCCTTCGTTATCTTGCGGGGCGAGCCTGCCAACGGTGACATTACGAAGTAGCCTCCATTCTCCCATTCAGACCAAAAGGCAATCAGGTTACCATCAGGAGACCAGCTTGGAAAAAAGTCCCTGCCGCTATGGTTTGCGGTTCGGTTCAACGGTTGTCCGCCGTTTAGTTGTGTTACCCAAATGTCCCAATTCCCGCTTTGGTTCGAGGCGTATGCGAGTCTCCCGCTTTCCGGCGACCAACTCGGCCAGTCTTCCATGCCGGCAGTGAAAGTGATCTGAAGCGGATTAATCAAATGCGGCGCCGGCGGATTCGTGTTTGTCAAGCGCAGGAGCAGATAGCTTATCATCATGAGAAGCGCAACGAGCATGGCTGCTCCGGCGGTTAGCCGGCGTCCGGAGATTCTCGCTTGATCACGACGGACTGGCTTTGTTGAAAGTTTGGATTTCAGTGTCTCCTGCAATATGTTCAGTTCAGAGAGCAAGGCGCCGGTTGTCTGAAAGCGTTCCTCCCGCTTCTTCGTCACCGCCTTCATCACCACCCGTTCGAGTTCCGCCGGCACGTCGGGGCGCAAAGCGGCGATCGGCTGTGCTTTCATATTCACAATCGCGTACATCAACACTTGCTCGTATTCGCCTTTGAACGGCAATTCTCCGGTGAGCAATTCATACAGCACCACCCCGAAAGACCAGAGGTCGGTGCGATGATCAACTTCCATTCCTTGCACTTGCTCCGGCGACATGTAAGCCACGGTGCCTATGGTCGAGCCGCTTTTGGTGAGCTTGGTGCGGCCCGCCAGTTTTGCCAGGCCAAAGTCCATGATCTTCACTTGACCTTTTCTAGCGAGCATGATATTGGCGGGCTTGATGTCGCGATGGGTGATCTTCTTCTCGTGCGCAGCTTGCAAGCCTTCGGCAACTTGCATGGCAATTCCCAACGCTTCGTCGAGCTTCAACGGTCCCGATTCAATCTTCTCTTTCAAGCTTTGCCCTTCGACGAATTCCATCGCGATGAAGAGATGTCCTTCCGCATCATCAATTTCGTGAATCGTGCAGATGTTCGGATGATTCAAAGCTGCCGCCGCTTGCGCCTCGTGAATGAATCGCGTTTTCTCCGCCTCGCTCGCTATGATTGACGATGGCAGAAACTTGAGCGCGACGAGGCGCTTGAGCTTGGTGTCCTCGGCCTTGTAGACGACGCCCATGCCGCCTTCGCCCAACTTTTCTAATATCCGATAATGTGAAACTGTTTTTCCAATCATATACGACGCCTCCCGTCCGGCGGAACCAATTTATTGTATTTTTCACTGAAGGAAGGCCCCGGTGACGGGGTCAATTTATTGTGGTTTTTCATTAAGGAAGGCATGCCGCCTTCGCCGGCCTGTCCCGACGCAGGCGCGAGCTTTTCGATGATTTTGTTCTGCCTTGCGGGATCCCGAACAGCGGGATAGTGAGAGATGGTTTGGCCGATTATAAGCTTCAGCCTCGGAATTTTTGTAAAAAACTTACCCTTGCTTTTGACCAGGTTTTTTCGTAATGTAATGTTATTCATCAACGTTTCCTCAGCTATAAGGAAATCTGAAAAAGTTTTTTTGAGAATGCGCCAAACATGCAAAACCTTAATGATCAACCAAAATCGAGGGGAATCATGGTCAACGACCAAGCTATTCGTTTATACAAGGAAATTGCCTCGTTGAGCATGCAACAGCAATTGTACATTTTGAACCGTCTGTTCATGGACACGTTGCGCGCCTTGTCTAGCGAGCGCCATCTCGATATTAACGGCCTTCGCGGTCTTGGCAAAGAGATTTGGCAAGGCATTGACGCGCAAGAATATATTAATCGGGAGCGGGATTCGTGGGCATAGAAGAAGTTTTGAATTTGCACACGCACTGGGTGATTGATACCGCTCCGATAATTTATTATATTGAGGAGCATCCGAAATATTTGCCCCTCGTTGATCAGATTTTCCCCAGACTCAGCAGTGCCAGCAACAGCATTTACGCCTTTTCTTCTATTCTCACTTTGACTGAAGTGCTCCCTCACCCTTGCGTCAAAACAATCATGATCTCGCCCAACGTTATCGGGATTTTCTGCTGCACTCGCGAAATTTCGTTTTGTTTCCGGTTGATGAAATCATCGCTGCGCGCGCCGCAGAAATTCGAGCGCAATACCAGTATCGGACGCCAGATGCCGTACAACTGGCGACGGGGGTGGAACACAATGCCACGCTGTTTATCACGAATGATAAACGCCTGAAGAATTTCCCAGACTTAACCATTCTGGTCTTAGATGATTTTCTAAGCCAAACGCCAATTCCATGATGAGCAAAAACCCGTCAGTATTGGGATGGTTCAAAACCGCCGCCGCTTGCGCCTCGTGAATGAATCGTGCTTTCTCCGCCTCGCTCGCCACGATTGACGGCGGCAGAAACTTGAGCGCGACGAGGCGCTTGAGCTTCGTGTCCTCGGCTTTGTAGACGACGCCCATGCCGCCTTCGCCGAGTTTTTCGAGGATTTTGTAGTGGGAAATGGTTTGGCCGATCATAAAACTTGTCTTTCCATATTTAATTCTCGCTCGGCACCCGGCGCTGCAATTCCTCGAACCAGTTGAGCACGACAGTCATGCGCGTCAGCCGCTGGCGCTCTCCGAGTTTAATGATGACAAAGCGCTCGCCATCAGGAGTGATGTCGTAGAAAGCGCTAAAATACGCGTCAAGGAATTTCTCCTCAAAAAGCAAATGCGGCCGCTTTGCCTTGAATGTCGGATCGGTCGAAACTTCAACCG
>Ga0247727_10010755_pt1 | contig 16139 bp, 17 predicted proteins | sample WisWelCaveWW1625_FD_202498 | JGI IMG/M metagenome (GOLD analysis project Ga0247727, IMG submission 202498) | Biofilm microbial communities from Wishing Well Cave, Virginia, United States - WW16-25 | ecosystem: Environmental > Aquatic > Deep subsurface > Groundwater > Cave microbial mat | place... | reverse complement strand
AAAATCGCAACAATTCAAGCCCATATTGCAGGGCGAAACCTTTGATCTGAAGCGAAGCTTTCAATGGTTTTGCCGGAAATCGTTTTGCCTGGCTGCTACGCTGTGGATTTTTTGTGTTGCAACTTTGGAAATTTTCGTGTATACAGTACGCACTTTTTCCGAACCACCTCGCTTCTGTTTTCATCAAAACCTGACTCAACACAAAACCTGATTCTGCTGGCGCCGCACTTTAACTGATGGATGGCCTTTATGCACATCTTCCGCACCAAGAATCTCGATCAGTTGCAACGTGATGCCGACGCTTCCACCGAAACGCACCTCAAACGCGCGCTCGGCCCGGTTGATTTGATCGCGCTCGGCATCGGCGCCATCATCGGTACCGGCATCTTCACCACCGTCGGAACCGCGGTCGCGGGAGACCTCACGCGTCCCGGCGCCGGCCCGGCGATCATTCTCTCTTTCTTTCTCACCGCGGTGGCTTGCGCTTTTTGCGGACTGTGTTACGCCGAGTTTGCCTCGCTCGTTCCGATTGCGGGCAGCGCATATACGTATTCATATGCCACGCTCGGCGAGCTGGTCGCGTGGATCATCGGTTGGGATTTGATCATCGAATACGCGGTCGGCAACGTCGCTGTCGCCATCAGTTGGGCCGCATACTTTCATCAACTCTGCGAAGGCTTGGGCTTTCACATTCCCGCGTGGCTCTCGGTGGATTATCGTTCAGCCGCGCAAGCTGCAGCCGCGGTCGCTGGAGCAGGAGGGACGATTGACCCGCTGCGCGCGTTGCCTTATGAAGCGTGGACGAGCCATCCCACCATTCTCGGTCTTCCCATCATCTTCAATTTCCTCGCGGTCTTCATCGTCGGCGTCGTCACCTGGCTGCTCGTCGTGGGTGTGAAAGAATCCGCGCGCGCGAACAACGTCATGGTCGCGATCAAGCTGGTCATTCTCGCCTTCTTCATTTATGCCGGCGTGCAATACGTCAAACCGGAAAATTGGACGCCCTTCATGCCGAACGGTTTTCAAGGCGTGTGGGTCGGCGCGAGTTTGATCTTCTTTGCGTATATCGGCTTCGATGCCATTTCCACTGCTGCGGAAGAATGTAAAAACCCCGGACGCGATATGCCCATCGGCATCATCGGCTCTTTGTTGATTTGCACGGTGATTTACGTCGTGGTCGCAGCGATTCTCACGGGCATGGTGCCGTGGACGCAACTCGGCGTGGCGGATCCTTTGGCTGCAGCTTTCGCGCAAGTGGGATCGAACGTTTCAGCGGGCATTGTTTCGCTGGGCGCGGTGATCGCCATGAGCGCCGTGCTGCTCGTGTTTCAATACGGCCAGCCGCGCATCTTTTTCTCGATGTCGCGCGACGGTTTGCTGCCGAAATATTTCGCGAAAGTGCATCCGAAATATCAAACCCCGCACATCACTACGATTTGGACCGGCGTGGTCGTGGCCGCGATTTCCGCGGTCGCGAACATCGACGAGATCGTCGCGCTCACCAACATCGGCACGCTCTTCGCGTTCGTGCTCGTGTGCGCGGGTATCATCATACTGCGTTATAAAGATCCTGATCGGCCGCGCAAATTCAAAACCCCGCTGGTGCCGCTCGTGCCTATCCTCGGCATTCTTTCGTGTGTGTATTTGATGGCGGGCTTGCCTTGGGTTACGTGGGTGCGCTTCGGCCTGTGGCTCGCGGCAGGATTGGTGTTTTATTTTGCGTATGGCTTTTGGAAGAGCCGGTTGAGGAGTCATTCACGCTGACGCACGAAGTCATAACGGTAGTAATAGTTTCTGATGATTTCGTAAATTGATGCGGGTTTGTGCTTTGAGGGCATGGTGATGTCGGCAACTCCAGCTTGAAATTTCTAAATTCGATGACATGATCAAGAGCGCTGTTTGGCAAGAAAGAGCTTCGCGATTTCCGGAGAAGGTGCAAGTCAGCATAGAAGGCCTGACCGAAAATGAAATTGCATCGGGCCATATGAATATCGGGATTCCCCCGAGCCTACTGGAAACTCTGAACCAAGCGATCCTGTTCGTAAAGGAGGTCACCTAATCATGCGCAAACAATATAGCAGAAACGAGATCTATCCGTACCTCATTCAATCGCTGCATTCTGAAAAATCTGCCACGGATTTTTTTCGAAATCATCTTGATGATGATAAATTGCTTGCAGCTTTAGTTGAGGTGGCCCTCGCTGACGTGAGCGACGACGCACGTATGGAAGCCGCTTTCTGGATTTCACAATTCCCGGCTGACACGTTGGAGCCATTCCAGAAAAAACTCGAGCAGTTATCTCTGAAGAGTTGGGACAGCATTACTACCCATGCGAAAACTGCATTGAATAAAGTTGCGAAGCTTGAAGCATATGCGACTGCGCCTTGAGGCTTTGAATAATCCGTTGGATGAAAAAGCTCCACAGCTCATATTTGGGTTTGAGCGACATTGAAAACATGCAGAGAGAACAAGATGGATGAGAGCAGGCTTCCCCAACGCTCGCTTGAGACGAGATGGCGAAGCGTTTTCAATCTTCGCTTTTTATGTATGACTCTCCGCGACGCCTATCTCAAGCAAAGCGAAGACAAATTCTTCGCCTTGTTCGAACGCCTGCAACGCGAGCCGTTGCCCAAGTTCGATCACAACGCGCGCGAGGCTTTGCGTTATGCCTTCCGTTTCACCTGGGCCAAGAATGATTTCACTGCCATCGTGCAAGCCGGAAAAAACCTTCCTCAGGAAATTTTGCAACAAGAGCCTTTGCTCGCGGCCTATCTTGCCGCTTCGCAAGAGCAACTAGCCGAGCTTGCGGCCAACACCAAGGCGTTGAGGTTTTCTGATTGATTCCGAAGCTATTTGAAACTATTTTGACGAAAAGTTTCTTGAAAGCCTTGCAATGCTTGATAAAGGAAGATGAAAATGAACGCCTATCCCGAAAACATGAATCTTGCAACGGCGGCGCGCTATCTGGGCACCTCCTCCGTCAGGGTAAAGCGCATGCTCAAAGAACGTGAAATTCCTGCGAGCAAAATTCGCGGACGCTGGATTCTTAAGAAATCGTTGCTCGATGCGTGGATGGCCAGGAACTCTTTGCCGAAGGTTACAAGCTCGCTGAAAGCTCAAATGAGCGAAGCAACCTCCCCCTCGAGCCCAGCGCATCCTGCCGTCGTTAGACTACTCGCCACACTCGACAAGCTTGATTTCAGTGATTTGGAACCGGCCGATTGGGATGACGCCAAAAAGTTGCTGGCTAATGAAGAAGTCGGGCGCACGAACAAACTCATTGCATTAGCGGAGAGAGGCGAGTGAGCGCGCTGCAAGCATTTGATGCGAATTATATTCTACCTATTGCGAGTGTTGTGGCTGGATCAAGATACATTACGCCGATTTCACGATCTATTTTGGACTTTATCGCGACAAGGCACACCCATACCATCGAACGATGTTTGGATTGCTTCGCTCTGCTTGCAGCACGATGCGGTCTTGATCACCCAAGATTCTGATTTTAAAAACGTGCCCGGTTTGACGGTCCGAACCTGGTGATCATTCCACCTGAAACCGGCATAATCCCTCCGTCTCACTCACCGATTGATTCTGAATGGACACAACCACGCATGCCACGAGTCGTCCTCGTGTATTAGGGTGGATTCGAAGCGCCGCGTTGCTCGACGGCGATTGGGGCACGAGTATCGCTTACGTGCTCGGTATCAGCTTCACGCTGGCGAGCTACACCAGCTTCTGGCACTTGAGCTGGATGTTGGCGCTCACCGCGCTCGTGGCTTTGAATTACATCACCATTTGCCGGCTTTATCCCAACGGCGGCGGCGTTTATAGCTCGGTCTCGCATCGCTCCAAAAATCTCGCCGTCGTGGGCGCGTTGCTGCTGGCCGCGGATTACGTCATCACCACTTCGCTCTCCGTGCTCGATGCCTTTCACTATTTCAATCTGCCTCATCCCGCGCTCGGCGCCATCTCTGTCATTGTTCTGCTCGGTGTGTTCAATTGGTTCGGGCCCAAACATTCCGGCGCCCTGGCCTTCGGCATCTCAGCGATCACGCTGGCCACGCTCATCGTGATCATTGTGATCTCCGCGCCGACGGCATTAACCGCCCCGCATATCGCTCCGCCTGCCGGAGGCTTTCTGAAAAACTGGGGCATCTTCGTGGGCCTCATTCTCAGCATCTCCGGCATCGAAGCCATTTCCAACATGACCGGCTTGATGAAAGACCCTGTGCGGGATTCGCGCCGCGCCATTCTCTCCGTGCTCACCAAAGTCGTGATCGCCACGGTCTTTCTCGGCCTCGCTATGAACGCGGTGCCGGGCTTGACCCATCACACCGAAGACATGGTGCGCTTTCTCGGCGAGCATTACGTGGGCCATTGGTTCGGCTGGGTCGTTGCCATCGCGCTGGGATTGCTGCTCATCTCCGCCGGCAATACCGCGATCAACGGATTGGTCTCCGTGCAATTCCTAATGGCCGTTGACGGCGAGTTGCCCGGCCCGCTGCGCCGCTTGAACCGTTTCGGCGTGCCGATCATTCCGCTGCTCATCGCGACTTTGGCGCCGGTTCTCGTGCTGTCGATCACGCACGACATTTTAATACTGGCCCAGCTCTATGCCATCGGCGTGGTTGGCGCCGTGCTCATCAACATCGGCTCGACCGCCACCGATTCTTCTCTCCAGCTCACGCGCGCTTCGCGTTTGTGGATGGCGCTCTCGGCAATCGTCTTGCTCTTTATCGAAATTTCGATTGCCATTGAAAAGCCCAAGGCCGCGTTGTTCGCAACCATCGTGCTCGTCACCGGCTGGGCCGCCCGCGCCATGGCGCACCGGAAGAAAGAAGAGCTTCTTGTAAAAGAAGGCATGCTCGCGAAGCCGCGCCGGAAAGTTGTCGGCGAGCCGAGCACGTCATTCCTGGTGGCGCTGCGCGGCAAGAGCGAGCAAGTGCTGCGTTTTGCTATTGAAGAAGCGAAGTCGCGCAACGCCCTGCTCTACGTGCTCCGCGTCAAAGAAATCGCGGTTGACATTTTGCCGGAAACGATGTTGACGGTCACCAGCGCCATCGACGATTGGATCGAAGACGTTTGCGAAGCGGCCGGCGTCGATTATCAAATCGTCACGCTGGCGAGCAACGAAGTCGGCTATACGATTGCGGAGCATGCGGCATTGTTCGGCGTGCAGCGCGTCATCTTGGGCACGAGCCGCCGCAGCCTGGTTGAATCCGCGGTCAAAGGCGACATCATTCGCGTCATCAGCAAGCATTTGCCGGAGGAAATCGAGGTCGTCATCTTCGGCGTCCGCGCGGAGGAAGCGAGCCGCGCCACTTCACCCTCTTTGAAAGAAACGAAAGCAAAGAGCGAGCAGGTCGAAACCACCGCGCCGATATAAAAGGCGAATTAGAGAACCAAAGCCAGAATAATCCCGCCGCGGCGGGACTGAAAGTTTATGGCAGAATAATTTGCCGGCAGAACGATTTGAAATAATTCTGCCGACAAATCATTCTGCCAAAGTTTTTCTTCGGCGACTCTCGGCGACTCTCGGCGACTTCGGTGAAATTCGGCGGAAACGCTTCGCCGCCGAGTGACACCGAAAGCGCCGAGTGTCGCCGAATAATTCTCTGCTGCTTCGCAGCTTTGATTTGCAGCTTGTACGCCTTGCGGAAGTTTACCACGAAAACGCCGTAGCGCAGGCTTCCAGCCTGCATCAGTGCCAAGGGCAGACAGGATGTCTGCGCTACATTTTCATCATGCTCGGGTGCCGCGCGCGGCATGGCAATTCCTACCATGACAAAGTTGAGGTGGTATTACAAATCAACCTTTCTTCGGTATCTCATCGCAGGAGAAAACCATGTCGCGTGCAGCGCGCAAGCTGTTTCTCATTGTCGGGGCGAGCATTTTTACCTCGGGATGCCAAATGAATAAAAGTGAAAAAGTCGATCAGCTCTTTGGCAGCTACGCGGGCGAGCAGCCCGGCGTGGCGGTGATGGTCATCAAAAACGGCGCGCCGGTTTTCAAGAAAGCCTACGGCCTCGCCCATCTTGAAGAAAAAATTCCCGTCGCCACACAAACCAATTTTCGTTTGGCTTCAGTGAGCAAACAATTCACCGCGATGAGCATCATGCTGCTCGTGGAGCGCGGCAAACTCACCTACGAAACTTCGTTGCTGGAAATCTTCCCCGGCTTTCCCGATTACGGCGACGCGATTACCGTGCGCCACTTGCTGCAAGACACCTCCGGTTTGATCGATTACGAAGGCTTGATTCCCGACACGGCGACCGTGCAAGTCTTGGACAAAGACGTGCTGCGGATGATGATGGCGCAAGACTCGACCTATTTCAAGCCCGGAGAGCAATTCCGCTACAGCAACAGCGGCTATGCCGTTTTAGCAATGATCGTCGAGAAAATTTCGGGCAAATCCTACGCGGCGTTTTTGCAGGAGAATATTTTTGCCCCGCTGGAAATGGCCAACACGATTGCGTATGAGAAAGGCCTCTACGTAGCGCATCATCGCGCCATGGGCTATCGCGTGGAAGAAGGCAAAGCGGTTTTTTCAGATCAAAGCCTCACCAGCGCGGTGCTCGGCGATGGCGGCATTTATTCATCAGTGGAAGATTTATTCAAGTGGGATCAAGCGCTCTACACGAACCGACTCGTCAACGCCGCAACGCTCGCGCAAGCCTTCACGCCCGGCGCGTTGAACGACGGCGCGAAAACCGAATACGGTTTCGGCTGGTTCGTGAGCGAACATCGCGGCCGCGCGCGCGTGCGCCACAGCGGCAGCACGTGCGGCTTTCGCAATGAATTGCAGCGTTATCCCGAAGACAAATTCACCGTCATCATTCTCACCAACCGCGCCGAACCGGACGTGGAAGAGCTTGGCAATCAACTCACGGATTTGTTTCTCATTAATTGAAACGGGTAAGCCTTATTGGAGAACACTCCTCTCTTAAATGTCATTCTGTAAGAACCTTCCCCGGAGCTTGGCATACCCTCAAAAACGAGAATTGCTCCCAGCGTTAGGGAAGGTTCTTTCAGAATGACAAAATTGAGGCGACGTTCAAGCCAACCGCAACGAATATATCATGGACAACCTCACGCACAGCCTCACGGGCGCGCTCGCCGCAAAACTCCTCGAAAACAAAACCAATACAAAAGTCGATGCCAAGCAGCAACGCGCGCTGTTTTGGCTCTTTGTCGTTTGCGCAAACCTGCCGGACCTCGACGTGTTGCTCGGCCTTTGGGGCGATCCGATTTTTTCCACCAAACATCATCGCGGCCTTACGCATTCGGTTTTGTTCGCGCCAATTATGGCTGTGCTCCCGGCTTTATTGTGGTGTCGCTTCACAGTCTCAATAAAAATTCCTCCCGCCTCCCAGCAAATTCCCCCCTTGAGGGGGGTTAGGGGAGTGTTCTTGAGGATTACAAAATCCCTCTTATCACGCCGCGAGTCCTCGCGATCAGCATCTCCTTTGAATAGCAATGATACAAGCGACATCTCCCTGGCCCCCCTCAAAGGGGGAATTCATGAGGCATCTTCATTGTCTAGTATGATACCTGAGCCTTCTGGCCCTCCTCAAAGGGGTAGTCGCGAGGGCGCGCAAAGTGCGATGAAAGCGTTCGCCCGGTTCTATTTCGTTGCCCTTGCCGGCGTTCTTATTCACATCCTATTCGACGTCATCACTTCCTATGGCACGCGCCTGCTTTTACCGTTTTCCGAAACGCGCTTCGCCCTCGATTGGATGTTTATCATCGATCCTTTCTTCACGATTTCCCTCACGGTGATGTTGGGCTTGGGCAAGCTCATGCCTAAACGGCGCAAGCTGCTCGTTTCTGTCGCCGCGATTTTCGTGGTGAGTTATCTTGCTGCGGAAATGCTTTGCTCTCGGCTTGCACATGAACGCGCGCAACAGGCTTTGATGCGCAGCAACATAAAGGCGGGCAAAGTTTCGGCGCTGCCGCAGCCCTTGAGTATTTTTAAATGGAAAGCTTTGGCGCAAACCGAGGACGCGGTCTATCAAGCATTTTTTTCGTTGTGGGATAAAGCACCGCCGCGCTTTACGAAATTTGAAAATGCCTCCGACGATTTCGTAACGCTTGCGCTCGCCACCGCAGAAGTGCAATGGTATCTCACCTTCGCCCGCCATCCCTGGATTCGTTCAACCTCGCAAGGTGAGCATCAAATCGTCGAGCTTATGGACTTGCAGTTTTCCATCGACGAAGCTTTGATCAATGCCCTGGGCGCTTCCGAGCGGCCGCTGCCGTTCATCATGCGCTTGGTTTTCTCGCGCAATGGCGAGCTGCTGCGCAGCGACTTCAGCGAAAGCGTGATCCTGCGCGCGAACCAATTCAACGGTCCGCCCTAAGCCGAAAGTAATTTTTCCAAGAGCGCCCGCGTTTCTCATTTGGAGCGTGCGGCGCTTTTATTTTTTTAATGACGCAACGCGGGGACACGCCGCAACCAAAAGAATTTTGTAGACGGATTTACCGGATGAAGATAAACCTGGTCGATATCCGCTTCATCCGGTAAACCCGCTTACAGAAAAGTTTTTGCTTTTAAAGCAAAGCGTTCGCTTTTATGACTCAGAGCGAAATATAGGTTACACTTCTCCCTCCTCGCATGTCATTCAGAAGGAAACTTTTTACGTGCTGGAGATGCTGCCCAGCGCTTAAAAAGATTCCTCCTGAATGACAGTAATAGCAGTGCGGAGTGTAACCTGTTTTGGGCTCGGAGTAGTAAGACGCTAGCGGCGCGGAATATTCCGAAAAAAGAGCTTGTTTATAGCATCGAGATTTTTAACTTCCGAATACTTAACACCTAAAGTATTTTGAGACAAACTATTCCAAGCTTGACCGATATGAACCACCGCCTGAACAAATATGCCCTGCTCGACCGCGAAAGCTACGGCGCCGAGCAGAAGCTCTCGTTGAAATTATGGGTCGTGCTCGCGCGCTGTTACAACTCTTTTGCCCAAAGCGAGGCCTTGCGCATCAAGGATTATGAAATCACCCCGCCGCAATTCGGCGTGTTGGAAGCCTTGGCGCACCTCGGCCCGCTGAAAATGTGCGACCTCGCGGAAAAGCTGCTCATGAGCGGCGCGAATATCACCGGCGTGGTGGATCGGCTGGAAGAAAAGGGTTTGGTGCAGCGCGTGATGGAAGCCGAAGACCGCCGCACCTATCGTATTCATTTGACCGGCGCCGGCGGAAAACTCATCGCCGAAATTTTTCCCAAGCATACCGAGAGTATTCGCCGGCTCGCGCGCGCGCTTTCTTCCAAGGAAAAACGCGCGCTGCTGACGCTGTTAAAAAAGCTGGGCAAGTCCATTCAAGAGGATCGCGCCGGCAGCCCGCTTAACGCGGCGCCTCGCAATGCCGCAACCAAAGCGGGCTCGTCTCTTTAACCGCAATGATCGCGAATGAAACAAATGAAGAATATGGACGGCCATTCGCGCTGTTTAGCGGTTAAAAAATGTTTGCTGAAAATGTTCGGATTTCGTTTTTTAGAGAATAGTATCGTATCACTGCTTCGCATCGCCACTATTATAAGCAAGCCGGCGGTGCGAACGATCATTCAAACCCTATCTAAGGAGGTTGTATGCGCTTTACCAAAGCAATCACGGCGTTGTTTGTGTTCGGTCTGTTCACGGTCAATAGCCGCGCCGGTGAAAAGTTCGAAATCGACGCTACCCATTCCAACATCAACTTCACGGTGCGCCACATGGTAGTTGCCAAAACCAGCGGCAAATTCAAACAGTTTTCCGACACCATCGTTTATGACGAGCAAGACATCACCAAATCTTCCGTCAGCGTTACGATTAAGACGGCGAGTGTCGACACCGAAAGCGAGCGGCGCGATGGGCATTTGCGCAGCCCGGACTTCTTCGACGTGGCCACGGATTCGACAATCACCTTCACGAGCAATACGATTGAAAAACGCGGCGAAGGTTACGTCGCGATCGGCGATCTGAAAATTCGCGGCGTCACCAAGCAGGTCGAAATTTCTTTCGCCATTCTCGGCAAGATCAAAGATCCCTGGGGCAACACCCGTCTCGGCGTCGAAGCCTCGACCTCCATCAATCGCTTCGATTACGGGGTCAAGTGGGACAACAAGATGGACAACGGCAGCTTGATCGTCAGTGATAAGGTCGACATCACTTTGGCCATCGAGGCAATTGCGGCCGCACCGAAAAAGTAATGACTGCAAAGCGGGAGAGAGGAAGGCGGCGCGGCTTGACGCGGCTTTTCTCTCTTCTGGTTTTAGAACGTGATTGATTGGGCGTCGTGTCCGCTGAAAGATTCACCTTCGTGATGTCATTCATGAGCAACGTTATGAAGAAGGTTCTTGAAATCCACAAAAGCTCGGGACAGCATTGGGTGGGCGACGGCTTTCCGGTGCGCTCGCTTTTTTCTTCACAACGTTTTGGCGATGCGATCAGCCCATTTCTGCTTTTGGATTACGGCGGGCCGCACGAATTTCAACCCACGCGCGAAACGCTCGGCGTGGATGAGCATCCACATCGCGGCTTTGAAACCGTGACCATCGTTTATCACGGCGAGCTCGAGCATCGCGACTCGACGGGCAATCATGGCCGTATCGGGCCCGGCGACGTGCAATGGATGACTGCCGCCTCGGGCATCATGCATGAAGAAAAGCATGCTCGCGAGTTTGCTGAACGCGGCGGCATGTTCGAGATGGCGCAGCTTTGGATAAATCTTCCGGCTAAATTCAAGGCCTCGCCGCCGGGGTATCAAACGCTGCTCAAGCGCGATATTCCGGTCGTCAACCTCGCCAACGAGAGTGGCGCGCTGCGCGTGATCGCTGGAAATTTTCAGAACGTCAAAGGCCCGGCCCGAACTTTTACGCCGATCAATCTGTGGGATCTGCGCGTGCGGGCGGGACGCCGCGCGGAGTTGAATCTGCCCGAGGGCTACACCACGCTGCTGGTGAGCTTGCGCGGCAAGAGCGTGTTGAATGGAACGGAGAAAATTGGCGAAGCGGAGTTGGCGCTATTTGAGCGAGAGGGTGAGAGCATCATCATCGAAGCGCAAGAAGAGGCGACGCTGCTCGTGCTGAACGGCGAGCCTATTGACGAGCCGGTTTTCAGCTACGGGCCGTTCGTTATGAACAACTCGGAAGAAGTCCGCCAGGCTGTGCTCGATTATCAAACCGGCCGCATGGGACACATCTCTCATTGATGCATGGTTCCAAACCGGCGCGAGGAGAACGAGATGGCCGAAAAAATTCACAAATACGCGAGCGACACAATCACGGTTCGTTACGATGCCAAGCGCTGTATCCACGCAGCGGAATGCGTGCGCGGCTTGCCTTCGGTTTTCGATACCACTGAGCGGCGCTGGGTGCAGCCCGAGAACGCGAACGCGGATGAAGTCGCAGCCGTCGTGATGCGTTGTCCCACCGGCGCGCTGCATTTCGAGCGCAAAGATGGCGGCGCTGTCGAAGCGGTTCCGAATGCGAATGTGATTCGCGCGAGAGCGCATGGGCCTCTTTATGTTTATGGCGATCTTTGCATCACTTCGCCGGAAGGCAATGTGACCTTGCAAGACACACGCGCTGCGCTCTGTCGCTGCGGCGCTTCGCAGAACAAGCCTTTTTGCGACAACAGCCACTTGCGCATCGCCTTTCAAGAAGCGGCAACGTGGACGCATGAAGTTGCGGCAAGAGATGATAACGTGGCTGCGCCTCAGCGTTTGAACCTCACGCCTTTAAAAAATGCGCCGCTCAAGTTTGCAGGCGCGGTGGAGATTCGCAACGCCAAAGGCGAAACGGTCTTTCGCGGCAACGAAGTTTCTCTCTGCCGCTGCGGCGCTTCGCAGAACAAACCGTTTTGCGACGGCAGCCACGCGCGCGTGGGTTTTCATGAGGATTGATCTTCACGCGCGCTCGACGCGGGCGATGTAGCATCCGGCTTCGGCGTTGCGCACGTGGAGATATTTTGCGGCCGAATTTGCAAGCAATCGCATGATGGTCGCATCGATGTCGTTGTTCGACGCGCGCTCTTGTTTGAGCAGCTCGCGTCTCGACCGAACGCTTCAAGCATAAGCGGCAGCTCGCGTAGTTTGATGGGGAAGCCGGAGCTTGCGTATTCCGCACATTCTTCTTGGTGAATGAAAACCGGCCCGGGCGAAGGATAATCTGCCAAGCCTTCGAAGGGGTTCTAGGTGAATAAAATGCGCTGTTCTTCGCCGGTATGAAATGTTTGCAAGCAGGAACGGCAAGGCCCGTACCCCTTCGCAACTTCGACGTGAGCCGGATGACCATATTGGGGTGATTTCAAAGTCGCGCGAACATGTTGGGCGATTTGCTCTGGAATGGCGATGACGCGATACGAAGTCATGAGGGCTCCTTTAAATTTGAAATGCAGTTGAAATCTGATTTGCTTGTTTACTGGCGAATAATATAGAGCCGGCGCGCTTTGCTCTCAACCCGATTCTTGCTAAGATTTCAAGCTATAATGGAGCGTCATGAAAACGTCAGAGAAAATCGTATCACTCGCTCCGCATGAGATGCCTCTGCGCGAGGCCAGCCGTCTGCTCTTGAGTTTGGTCGCGCCGCGGCCGATTGCCTGGTCTCAACGCTCAACGCTGAGGGCGCGCCGAATCTCGCGCCGTTTTCATCGATGATTTTGGGATGAGTTCTGCGTTATCACATCCGCGAGGATTTGCTGCGGCCGAACGGCTTGGTCGATGCTTTTTTGGCGCGGCCGATCATGCGTCTCGGCGGCGAAAAATATGCAACCCTGGGCCGCGTGTTTGAAATGTCGCGGCCACAAACGAACAAGTGAAGCCGGACTTGTGCGCGAGATTTCTTGAAGCAGTCAAAACTCCCTGCGCGCAAGTCCGACTTCGCCCTTTCCTTTCTTTTTGAGGAGAATTGCGATGGCTCATTACAACTATTTGATCATCGGCGGCGGCATGACCGCTGCTTCGGCGATCGACGGCATTCGCGAGATCGACGCCAACGGCGCGATCGGCGTGATCACTGCCGAAACGAATCATCCTTATGATCGCCCGCCTTTGTCAAAGGCGCTTTGGGCCGGAAAGAAAACCGTCGAAGAAATTATGCGGCCAACGACGCACGCGAGCGTCACTTATCATCTTGGCCGTGTCGCGCAAAAGCTCGATCTCTCCGGCAAACAAGCGCATGACGATCATGGCGACGCACACACGTGCGACAAGTTGTTGCTGGCAACGGGCGGGACGCCGCGAAAATTGCCTTTCGGCGGAGATGACGTCATCTATTTTCGCACGCTCGTCGATTATCACCGTTTGCACGAGCTGGCGAAACAGCACGATACTTTCGCCGTGATTGGCGCGGGCTTCATCGGCTCCGAAGTAGCGGCCGCGCTCGCCATGAACGGCAAGAAGGTTTCGCTCATCACACCTGACAATGGCATCTGTGCCCGCCTTTTTCCGGCAGAGGCGGTTGCTTTCTTCAACGATTATTATCGCCAAAAGGGCGTTGAAGTGATCACTGGAGAACACGTGATTGACTTGGAAGGCTCGGGCGTGAATCTGACGCTTGTGACGAAAAATAATCGTCGCATCAAAGCCAACGGAGTTGTTGCCGGTATCGGCATCGCGCCGAATGTCGATCTCGCCGTAGCGGCAGGTTTGAAGATTGATAACGGGATCGTTGTCGATCAATCTCTGCGCACGAGCCATCCCGAAGTTTTTGCGGCCGGTGACGTTGCCAATTACTTCGATCAAGCTTTGGGCGCGCGGCGGCGCGTCGAGCACGAAGATCTCGCGAACACGATGGGCAAAGCTGCGGGGCAAGCCATCGCCGGTGCGAAGGTCAACTTCACGCACACGCCGTTTTTCTATTCCGATCTTTTTGAGATTGGCTACGAAGCCGTGGGCGAGCTTGATAGCCGTTTGCAAGTGATTGCAGATTGGAAAGAGCAATTCAATACCGGCGTGCTCTATTATCTCGACAAGCAGCGCGTGCGCGGCGTGCTGTTGTGGAATGTGTGGGGCAAGGTAGATGAAGCGCGCGCGTTGATCGCCGCGGGCGAAACGGTCACGGCGGCGGCGTTAAAAGAAAGAATTGCGTTTGAATAAAGCCGCGCTGCGAGCCTCATCCTAAGACAAAACTATTTCCGGCAAAACTATTTTAAAAAGCGTTTTGCCAAAAAAATTGCCTACACTCGTTCATTGTATAGCAGTAAAGGAGGTCATGATTATGTCGATTCTCGGCCTGCACCACATCACCCTGGTGTGCTCCGACGCGCAACGCACGGTGGATTTCTACACAAAAGTTCTCGGCCTGCGCTTCGTGAAACGCACCGTGAACTTCGACGATTCCGGCAGTTATCATCTTTACTTCGGCGATGAAACCGGCCGGCCCGGAACTGCGGTCACTTTTTTCGAGTGGCCGCACGCGCCGAAAGGCGCCTCGGGCATCGGCGGCACACATCACTTTGCGTTGGCCGTTGCGGATTACGACGGCTTGTTGAAATGGAAACGCAGGCTCGCCGATCTCGGCGTGCGCGTTACCGGGCCGTTTCATCGCAATTACTTTCAATCGATTTATTTTCATGATCCCGATGGCACGCTGCTCGAAATCGCGACGAACGGGCCGGGCTGGACGATTGATGAAGCGGCGGATAAACTTGGGACGGAGTTTCGTGAGCCGCCGATCAATATGACCAAAGGCCATCGCGATGAGGCTGCGATGCAAGCCGCGACCTGGCCGGAGACGGTTCTGGAGATTACGACTGACATGGCTTTGCAACAAGGCATGCATCACATCTCGGCCATCTCCTCCGATATTGAAGCGACGAATGCTTTCTTCGTCGATTTGCTCGGCATGCGCCGCGTGAAGATGACCTCGGATTTCGATGATCCGAAAGCCGCGCATTGGTATTGGGGCGTGGGCGAAGGCAAGCCCGGAACGCTGATTACATACTTTCAGCACGACCCGAAAACCGCGCGCCGCACGCGCATGGGCGCAGGCCAAACACATCACTTTGCGCTTGCCGTTGCGAATGAAGAAACGCAGCTCGAATGGCGCGAGAAAATCCTGCGCGCATATATTCGCGTTTCGCCGGTGATGGATCGCGTGTACTTCAAGAGCATCTATACGAACGATCCCGACGGCCACATTGTGGAGTTGGCGACGATGGGCCCGGGCTTTCCTGTGGACGAGCCGGTTGCACAACTCGGCCAAAATTTAAGATTGCCGCCGTGGCTAGAAAAAAATCGCAGCGAGGTCGAGCGCACGCTCAAGCCGCTCGTCGTGCCGGAGTGGAGAAGTTTGTGAAGGATGGTCGAGGGTAGAAGATTGAAGATCGAAAAAACTTTACTACACTTTCAAAGTGTAGTAAAGTTTTGCTTCAAGGGAAAATTTGATGAATAACCAAAAAGCACACGAAGGCCAGCCGCTTCTTTTTGCGGGCGAAAAATTAGAACAAGCGCGCGCCGCCATGATCATGATTCACGGACGCGGCGCGAGCGCGGAGAGTATTCTTGCGTTGGCGGAGGAATTTAAGCAGCCGGACTTCGCTTATCTCGCGCCGCAAGCTGCGGGAGAAACGTGGTATCCGAATCGTTTTCTCGCGCCCATTGCGAGCAATGAGCCTTGGCTTTCTTCGGCGTTGGAGGTTGTCGACGACGTCGTTGAACGAGCGCGCACTGCGGGTATTCCGACTGAGCGCATCATGCTGTTGGGCTTTTCGCAAGGCGCGTGTTTGGCCTTGGAATATGCGGCGCGCAATGCGCAGCGTTACGGCGGAGTGGTGGGATTGAGCGGCGGACTCATCGGCGCGGAGGACGAACCGCGACGCGACAACGGCAACTTTGCCGGCGCTCCGATTTTCCTCGGCTGCAGCGAGGCGGATTTTCACATTCCCAAAGCGCGCGTCGAGCATGCCGCAAAAATTTTGCAAGCCCTGGGCGGCGAGGTGACGATGCGTTTGTATCGCAATATGGATCACACCGTCAATCATGATGAAGTGAAATTCGTGCGCGACATGATGGCGGCGCTGAATTAGTCTCTCTTACAGCACTTTGCACTTGACTGTTCATGTTAATTTGCTTTATATTAGTGGGTATGAAAACATGCCCACTCGAACTCCGGCGGCGAATCGTGAACGCGGTTGATCGGCAAGAATGGACGATTG
>Ga0247727_10010754_pt1 | contig 16140 bp, 12 predicted proteins | sample WisWelCaveWW1625_FD_202498 | JGI IMG/M metagenome (GOLD analysis project Ga0247727, IMG submission 202498) | Biofilm microbial communities from Wishing Well Cave, Virginia, United States - WW16-25 | ecosystem: Environmental > Aquatic > Deep subsurface > Groundwater > Cave microbial mat | place... | reverse complement strand
GGATTCGGACGGCGGACGTGGCCTGCGTGATCCTGCTGGCGGGGATGTTCCTGTGGGCGGCGGCGGGGTGGAGCGACGCGCCCGATCGCTTCCCGGTCCACTGGGGCCTTTCGGGCGAGCCGGACCGGTTCGGCGGCCGCCTCGAGGGAATGCTCGGGCCGCCCGTCCTCGGGCTCGCCCTGTATCTGGCGCTGCTCTTCCTGCCGCGCATCGACCCGGGGCGCGCCAACTACGCCAACTTCGCGGCGGCCTATGCGACGCTGCGGGTGGCCCTGGTCGCGATGGCGGCCGGCATCTACGGCGTCATGCAGCATGCCGCCCGCGGCGGCGCGCCCGGCGGCGGTGCCGCCGCGCTGCCGTTCGTCCTCGGCGGGGTTTTCCTCGTAATCGGCAACGTCCTTGGAAAGATCCGCCCCAACTGGTTCATCGGCATCCGCACCCCCTGGACCCTGTCGAGCGCCGAATCGTGGACGCGCACTCACCGCGCCGGCGGCTGGTTCTTCGTCGTCCTGGGCCTGGTCATGATGAGCGCCGGGGTGGTGACCGGCCGTGCCGCGTTCACGGCGGCGATGGCGTTCCTGATCCTCGGGGTCGTGGCGCTCACCGTCTACTCCTACATCGTCTGGCGTCACGACCCGGACAAGGTCCCGCCCGCCGGCCGCACCGCCGCCTAGGATCCTCGCCGCCCGCCCGCGGCCGCGCGGCGCGCCGCCGGCGCTGTGCTATCCTCGCCGGCCGTCGGCGCCGCGACCCCGCGGTACCCGGGAGGGCCCGTGAGCCACAAGCCGTTCATCCCCGAGCACGTCCGGCTCCCCGAGTTCACCCTGCGCGCGATCGTCCTCGGCGTCGTGCAGGCGGTGCTGCTGGGCGCCGCCAACGCCTACCTTGGCATGAAGGCGGGACAGACGATCGCCGCCACCTTCCCGGCGGCGATCATCTCGATGGTCGTGCTGCGCGCCTTCAGGAACCACTCGATCCTCGAGGAGAACGTCGCGCGCAGCGCCGCGTCGGTCGGCGAGGCGCTGGTCGCCGGGGCTATCTTCACCCTGCCGGCGTTTATCATCACCGGGATGTGGACGGAGTTCGACTACTGGCAGAGCACCTTCCTGATGCTGGTCGGGGGCGTGCTCGGCGTGCTGTTCGTCATCTTCCTGCGCCGCACGCTGTGCGAGGACCCGTCGCTGCCGTTCCCCGAGTCGACCGCGGCGGCCGAGATCCACAAGGCGGGGCAGAAGGGGGCGACCGGCGCGAAGTACCTGTTCACGACGATGGGGCTGGCGGCGTTCATCGAGCTGTTCAAGAACCAGGCCGGCTTCCATGCCATCCGTGACTCGGTGAGCGGCTTCGTCGAGTTCCCGATGTCGAAGCTGCGGTTCCTGCGCCAGGGACGGCCGTTCGGCGAGCCGGGCGACTTCCAGGGAGGGATGCACTACGAGACCCCGTACGCATCACCCGCGTTCATGAGCGTCGGTTACATCATCGGGCCGCGCCTGGCGGCGCTCAATTTCTCCGGCGGCGTGCTGGCGTGGCTCATCATGGTGCCGCTCATCATGTTCCTCTCCGGCGACGGCAGCGCCCTGATGAACTTGGCGCTGCACCCTTCGCTCGCCGACGCCACCGGTCTCGAGCGGCTCGAGGTGGTGGCCGACCAGGCCTGGCGCAGCGTCGTCCGCCCGATCGCCGTCGGCGCCATGCTGGTGTCGGCCTGCTGGACCCTGTTCAAGATGCGCGGCCCGCTCCTCGCCGGCGTGGCGCGCGCCTTCAAGGACATGAAGAAGGTCCGCGGGATGACCGAAGGCGAGGGCCGTTTCGAGCACGACATGCCGATGAAGTGGGTCATCGGCGGCATCGTTGCGCTGCTCGTGCCGATGACGCTCCTCTACGGCTGGTATACAGGGGGTCTCGGCGGCGCCTTCATGGCGGCGGTGGCGATGACGATCACCGGCTTCGTGCTGTCGGCGGTCGCCGGTTATCTCGTCGGCGTGATCGGCTCGTCGTCGAGCCCGACATCGGGTCTGGCGCTGTCGAGTCTCATCGTCGCCGCGACGCTGCTCGTCGGCATCGGCGTCACCGGGGCGGGCGGTGTGATGGCGGTGCTGGCGGTGACCGCCACCGTCTGCTGCGCCACCTCGCTCGCCGGCAGCGTCATCCAGGACCTCAAGGTGGGACACCTGCTCGGCGGCACCCCCTGGACGATGGAGGTCGCCTACCTGATCTCGACCGTGGCCACCGCCTTCGTCCTGGTGGTGCCGATCGCCATGCTGCACAAGGCCGACATCGCCCTGGGTGGCGCCGGCATCGGCGGCGAAAACCTGCCGGCCCCGCAGGCCGGCCTGATGGCGATGATCGCGCAGGGGATCGTCGGCGGCGAGATGGCCTGGCCGCTCGTCCTCATGGGCGTGGCGCTGGCCATCGGGCTCATCATGATGGGATGCGAGTCGCCGATGATCGTCGCCGTCGGGATGTATCTCGACCTGGCGACCGTGTCGGCGATCTTCGTCGGCGGCGTCATCCGCTGGATCGGCGACAGGGCGATGGCGAGGCGCGGCATCGCGGCGGCCGAGGTCGAGCAGCGGGTCAACGTCGGAATCCTGCTGGCGTCGGGGATGATCGCCGGGGAGGCGCTGATGGCGATCATGCTGGCGGTCGCGGTCAACGCCGGCGTGACGCTGCCCGGTCTCGCCGGTACGGGGCTGCTGGCGCTGCCGATCTTCGCGATCGTGGCGACCATCATGATCGTCGTGCCGCTGCGGCCGCTGCGCATGGCCGGGGCGACGGGCGGGGGCGGCGGGGCGGTCGAGGGCCGCTGAGCCGGCGTGATGTGACCGGCCGGGCTCAGGCGCCGGTGTCGCGGACGATCAGGCCGTCGCGGATCTCGACCACCCGCCCGGCGCGACGGGCGAGGGCGGGGTCGTGGGTGATCACGATCAGCGTGCGCCCCTGGTTCCACAGCTCCTCGAACAGCGACATGATGTCGCCGCCCGACGAGGTGTCGAGGTTTCCGGTCGGCTCGTCTGCGAGGATGATGTCGGGATCCATCGCCAGGGCGCGGGCGATCGCGACGCGTTGCATCTGCCCACCCGACAGCTCGGTCGGCTTGTGGTCCATGCGGTCGGCCAGCCCGACACGCTCCATCAGCTCGGCCACGCGCATCCGCCGCTTCGCCTTGGCGACGTGCCCGAACAGCAGCGGCATCTCGACGTTCTCGTAGGCGGAGATCTGCCCCAGCAGATTGAAATTCTGGAACACGAAGCCGACCCGCTGATTGCGGATCGCCGCCAGGTCGTTCTTCCCGAGACCCGAGACCTTCCGGCCGCGCAGCTCGTACACGCCGGACGACGGCGTGTCGAGGCAGCCGATCAGGTTCATCAGGGTCGACTTGCCCGACCCCGACGGTCCGACGATCGCCACGAACTCGCGAGTGCCGATGCGCAGGTCGACACCACGCAGCGCCTCGACGCGCACCTTGCCGGTGTCGTAGACCTTGCGGATCGACTCCATGTGGATGACCTGGCCGCGGGCGCCGCCGTTTCCCGCCCCGGTCTTCGCTTCTGGAACGTGTGCATCGCTCATCACCGGCTCACTCGTAGCGCAGGGTCTCGGCCGGGTCGACGGCCGCGGCCCGCCGGGCCGGGAAATAGGCGGCCAACAGGCCGATGATGCCGAGGACGGCCGCCGAGGCGACGCCGACGGCGGGGGACAGCGTCGGCTTGCCGAGGAACTCGAGCGCCCGGTTTCCCTCGACCGGCAGCAGCCCGAGGAGGACGATCAGCAGCACCGCGATCGTCAGGCCGAGGAGGCCGCCGGTGACGGTGTACATGAGCCCCTCGAGAACGAGCGGCCCGGTCACCCACGAAGGACGCGCCCCGAGGGCCATCTTGACGCCGATCTCGCGCGTCCTCTCCTTGACGGTCGCGTACATGATGTTGGCCACGCCGACGCCGCCGATGAGCAGCGTCAGCCCGCCGATGATCCCGAGGAACATCTGGATGCCGATCAGGATGTTGGTCATGATGGCGCTGCTCTCGACGGTGTCCCAGACACCGAGCGCCGGCTCGTCGGCCGGGTCGAACTGGTATTTCGCCCCCAGCACCTCGCGCACCGACTTGATGGCCGCCTTCATGCGCGCCGGGTCCTTCGGGCGGATCACCAGGTTGGTGAGCTGGTCGCGGCCGAACTGCGCCTTGAAGGTGGTGATCGGGATGATCGCCCCCTCGGCGTCGGGGCCGCCGTAGGTGCCCATCTGCAGCTTCTTCTGCATGACGCCGATGACCGTGTAAGGGGCGCCTGCGACCAAAAGCGTGCGGCCCTCCGCGGGCTCCCGGCCGAAGATGCTCGTCGCCAGCTCGTCGCCGAGGAAGATCACCCGGCGGCGCTCCTGCTCGTCGGTGTCGTTGAGGAAGCGCCCGCCCGACCGGGCGATGTGATTGCGCATGTCGCCGTAGATCGGCTCGGTGCCGGTGACCCGGGCATTCACCGTCTTGCGGCCGTAGGTCACGCTCGCCCCCCAGCGGCGCAGCTCCCCGAGGACGCCGTCGAGATCGAGGACGCGCTCGCGCACCAGCGCGATGTCATCGACGATCGGCCGGATCGGCCGCCCCGGCGCCATCCCCTGCCACGTCTTCGTCGTCTCGCCGGGGAAGATGACCGCGATGCCGCTGCCCATGCCGGCCGAGCTCTTCGACAGCTGGCGCTTGAGCCCCTCGCCGAACGACAACAGCAGGAGCAGGGCGACCGTGCCCCAGGCGATCGCCGCGATGGTCAGCGCCGCGCGCTTGCGCTGCAACCGCGCCGAGCTCAGGAAGAGCCGCCAGACGACCTCCAGGTTGCGCAACTCCACGCCCGTCCTCCCGCGTCCTGCTACAGCTTCATGGCGACGACCGGGTCGAGACCGGCCGCCTCGCGCGCCGGGAACCAGCCTGCGAGCAGCCCGATCGCGCCCAGGAGGAGCGCCGTCAGCCCGCCTACGAAGGGCGAGATCAGCGGCACGCCGATGTATTCCGTGAGGCCGAACAGCGGCACCAGCCGGCAGATGCCGGCGGCGATCGCCAGGCCGACGGCCCCGCCCAGGGCGGTCACGATGAGCGTCTCCAGCATGAACTGCCCGAGGATGCCGCGGCTGCGCGCCCCGAGCGCCATCTTGATGCCGATCTCGCGGGTGCGCTCGTCGACCACGACGTTCATGATGTTCGACACGCCGATGCCGCCGACGATCAGCGTGAAGGCGCCGACGATGCCGAGGAACAGGCGGAAGCCGAGCATGAAGGTGTCGAGGAACTGGAACATCTCGGTGGTGTCCCAGATGCCGAGCGCCTCCTTGTCCTTCGGGTCGAAGCGATGGCGGCGCGCGAGGATCTCCAGCACCTGCGCCTTGAGCGCCTCGGTGCCGCTCGACGTCGTCGCCTTGAAGATGAAGTTGTCGACGTACTTGTCGCCGGTCAGGGCCCGCAGCGTGCTGCCGGGGACGAACGCCTTGTCCTTGTCGCGGCCGGAGTAGGCCGAGTCCTGCGACTTGGTCGTCATCACCCCGATGACCAGGAACGGCGACCCCTGGAGGAGCAGGGTCCTGCCGACGGGCTCGGTCGCCGCGCCGAAAAGGCTCTTCGCCAGCTCGTCGCCTATAAAGACAACCCGGCGCTGGTGCTCCTCGTCGATCGGGTTGATGAACCGCCCGCCCGCCTTCGGGATCAGGTTGCGAAGGTCGGCGAAGATCGGATTGACCCCCGAGACGTCGACGGCGAGGGTCTTCGTGCCGTAGGTCGCCTTGAGGTTGGCGGTGTACTCGCCCGAGATGCCGGCGAGATGGTCGGCCTTGGCGGCCACGAGATGCATGTCCTCCTCGCCGAGCCTGATGCGGCGCCCCTTGCCGAGCCCCTCGTACGGCATCGAGGTCAAGGACGGCCAGGCGATGCAGATGTTCTCGCCGAGCCCGGCCGACGATTTGCGGACCTGCGAGTGGAACCCCTGGCCGAACGCCAGCAGCAGGCTGACCGCGACGGTCCCCCAGACGATCCCGAAGATCGTCAGGAAGGTGCGGAGTTTCTGGCTCTGGAGGTCGCGCAGCAGCTGCCGGAGGACGATCACAGCCCGCGGATCTCCCGCGGCGGCCGCTCGATCACCTTGGCGCCGACTTCGAGCCCTGACACCACCTCGATGTTCAGCCCGTCCGACAGGCCGGTCGCGATCTCGACCTTGCGTGGCTCAGCCCCGGGCTTGTCGCCCGGCAGCTCGACGAACGCCTTCCTGCCGCCGTCCTCGAACGTCACCAGCCGTTCGGGCACCAGGATCACGTCGCCCTTCTCGCGGATGACCAGGTCGACGTTCGCCGAGTAGCCCGAGCGCAGCACCACCTCCTGCCCCGGGTCGAGCTCGATCTCGACCTCGAACAGCTTGGCGTTGTCCTTCTCGACCGCCTGCGGGGCGATGCGCGTCAGGCGCCCGAGGACCTCCTTGTCGGGGAGGGCGCCGATCTTCAGCCGCGCCGGCAGTCCTTCCTTGAGCTTGCCGACGTCGATCTCGTCGACGGTGCCGCGGAAGATCAACTCGCGCATCTCGGCGATGCTGGCAAGGTCGGTGCCCGCCTGGTACGACGTCAGCGGCACCACCGGGTCGCCCGGGTTCACGAAGCGCTCGAGCAGCGTCCCGCCGGCGGGCGCCCGCACCACCGATTCCATGCGCGACCCGCCGCCGGTGACCTTCCCCTTCTTCACCAGCTCGAGATTGTCGTTCGCCTGCGCCAGGGCGATGCGGGTGTGCTCGAACGCCTCCTTGCGCATGTCCATGTCGCCCCTGGACAGCACGCCGGCGACCGACAGCTCGGTGGCGCGCGCGTAGTCGGCCTCGGCCCGGTCGTAGGCCGCCTGCGCCATCTCGACGGCGCGCTGCGCCTCCGACAGCTCGGCGGGGGTCGGGTCGGGGACGATGTCGAACAGGACGTCGCCCGCCTTGATGGGATCGCCGACCTCGAAGTAGGAGCCGCGGACGATGCCGGAGATCTTGGACTTGACCTTGAACTTGAGCCGCGGCTCGATCTTGCCGATCGCCACCGCCTTCTCGGTGATCTTGCCGCGGGCGATCTCGACCTGCTTCAGGCCGCCGTCGCTCTTGTTCCGCGCCGACATCCAGGCATAGGCCCCCACCGCCGCCCCGGCGACCACCACCAGGACGGAGAGTCCCTTGACCACCTTGTGCATGAACGCCCCCCTGCGTGTCCCGACGCGTGGAGGAATACGACGGGCCCCGCCTAAAGGTTCGCCGCCCCCGGTGCCGGCCTCCCCGGCGCCGCCCTCCTCAGGGGGCTACTGGGCCCGGATCACCCCGCAGGCCAGGCGTGCGCCGGCGTTGCCGGTCGGCTGGGTCCGCATGTCGTCCGGTGATGCGTGGATGATCAGGCCCAGGCCGACGATGGTCTCGGGCCCGTTGAGGGTCAGGTGCGGGAAGGAGATCTCGAGGTGGGCGACGCCGGTCTTGTCAGCCTTGATGTTGCCGAGATCGCCCAGGTGGTGCTCCACGGTCCCCGGGGCGCCGTGCGGCTTGCCGGTCGGGTTGAAATGCGCCCCCGCCGACGTCCCGTCCGGGGCGGAGCAGTCGCCCTTCTCGTGGATGTGGAACCCGTGCTCGCCGTGGGTCAGCCCGGTGACATCGGCGACCACGCGCACCCCGTGCTTCTCCGCCGTGAAGGTCACCCGCCCCTTGACGTCGCTCCCCTGGGTCGGGGTCATGTCGGCCACGGCATGTGCCGTCGGTGGTGCCGCCGGTGCCGCCGGCGGATCCCCGGCGTGGGCGCAGGCCATGACTGCCAGCATCGCAAGGCATCCAATACCGGCATGGGCAAGCGAACGTGACATCCTCATCGCATCCTCCTCGTCGAATCAGTGGCTTTCCCGGGTCCCGGAAGCGTAGCACGGCGGCGGCCGGAGCGCCGCGCGGCCACCCGTCGCGGCCACCCGTCGCGCCGCGGCGGCCGCACGCGGCTGCCGCTGGCGACGGGAACCGGGGCCGCTATAATCGCGTTTCCACAACGGAGCCCCGGGAGGATTCACATGTCAATCCGCGCCGTCGCCCTGACCGCCTTCGTCATCGCCCTCTTCGCCGCCGGCCGTTCGTCCGGCGCCCCCGCGAAGGGCGCCCCGGCGAAAGGCGGCACCTTCCTCGACGGGTTCCTCGGCGATGTCCGCCGCACGGTGCTGCCGAACGGGCTCACCATCCTCACCCGCGAGCAGAAGGGGACCGGGGTGGTCGCGATCAACACCTGGGTGAAGGCGGGCTACTTCAACGAGAGCGACGAGGTCGCCGGGATGGCGCATCTGTTCGAGCACATGTTCTTCAAGGGCTCGAAGAGATTCCCCGGCGCCGAGGACATCGCCCGGGAGATCTCGAAGGCCGGCGGGCAGTCGAACGCCGGCACCATCTACGACTCGACGAACTACTTCGTCGTCATCCCCAAGGAGGGGTTCCGGCGCGGTCTCGAGATCCAGGCCGACGCCATCGCCAACCCGCTCTTCGATGCGGCCGAGCTCGAGAAGGAATCCGAGGTCGTCATCGAGGAGTCGAATCGCAAGCTCGACAACCCGCCGGCGGTGTCGCTCGAGCGGATGTTCGCCACCGCCTTCACGCGGCATCGGGTGAGACGCTGGCGCATCGGGTCGAACGAGGTGCTGCGCTCGATCCAGCGCGACAACCTGGTGGCCTTCTTCGAGACGCTGTACCGTCCCGGGAACATCATCCTGACGATCACCGGCGACGTCACGCACGACGAGGCGCTGGCCGCCGCGAAGGCGACGTTCGGCGGCATCCCGAAGGGCACACTCAGGAAGGAGCGCGGCCCGGTCGAGCCGCAGCAGACGGAGTTCCGCTTCGGCCAGTCGACCGCCGATCTCAAGCAGGGATACTCGGTGGCGGGCTGGCATACCGTCGGCGTCGGGCACCCCGATGAGCAGGCCCTCGATGTCGCCGCGGCGATCCTCGGCGACGGCCGCGCCTCGCGGTTGTATGGCGCCGTCATCAGCCCCGACGGCGCGAGCACGGTGGCGGCGACCCAGGTGGTGTTCGACGACATCGGCATCCTCTTTATACAGACGTCCTTCGACGAAAAGAACCGCGCCGAGGTCGACCGGCGCACGCTCGCCGAGGTCGAGCGCCTGCGGGCGCACGGCCCGACCGCCTACGAGCTGCAATTGGCCAGGAACCGGATCGAGTCGGGGATCGCCTTCGGCCTGCAGGGTGTCCTCGGGCAGGCGCAGGCGCTGTCGCGGGCCGAGGCGCGCGAAGGATATCGCTCCCTCGCCGCCCGCCTCCGGGAGTTGCGCGCCCTGACCCCGGAACAGGTCCAGGCCGCCGCCGCGAAGTACCTGACGGTCGAGAATCTCACCCTGTACCACTACCGCCCGAAGGCGACCCCCGATATCACGACGCCGCAGGCGCTGGCGGCGGCGCGCGCCGCGGTGGCGCACCCGCCCGCCGCCGTGGCCGGGCAGCCGATGCCGGCGCCGCCCGAGGCGGTGCGCCCGGCCGCCGCCGACCGGGAGCCCGTGGTGACCAGGCTCGCGAACGGCGCCACGCTGATCGTGCGCGAGCGCCCCGGCGCCCCGGTCGTCTCGACCGGTGTCTACTTCCGCGGCGGCGGCGTGGGCGAGAACAGCGCGACCGCCGGCATCACCCAGTTGATGACGCGCGTCATGCAGCGCGGCACGCAGCGACGCACGGCCGGGCAGATCGATCGGGAGATCGAGTTCCTCGGCACCGGGATCGGCACCGATCTCGAAAGCGACTATTTCGGCTTCCGCCTCGACATCCTGCGCACCAACGTCCGCCCGGGTCTCGACCTGCTATCCGACGTCATCCTCAACCCCACCTTCCCCGAGGACGGCCTCGAGGAGGAGCGCCACATCCAGATGGGCGCCATCCGGCGCGCCTACGACTCGTCGACCATGCGCCCCATGCAGCTCGCGTTCCGCGACCTCTGGGGTTCGCACCCCTACGCCCTGCCGCAGGCCGGCAGCATCGAGTCGGTGGAGTCGCTCGACGCGGCGGCGCTGCGCAGCTGGTGGCAGCGCACCGTGCGGGCCGACGACGCGGTGATCCTGATGGCGGGGGACATCGCACTCGACGATGCGCAGGCGCTGGCCGAGGGGACGTTCGGCCGCCTGCCGGCGCGCGCCGCCGGCCGCGCCGCCGCGATGCCGCTGCCGATCCCGTCGGCGCGCATCGAGACCGTCGAGTACCGTGACCGCCGGCAGTCGGCGATCGTGGTGCTCTTTCCGACCGTGCCGGCGTCGCACCCCGACTGGCCGAAGCTGCGCCTCATCGGCAGCGTCACCTCCGGCCTCGCCGGCACCTTCTTCGCCGAGTTGCGCGGCCGGCGCTCGCTCGCCTACACCGTCTTCGCCACGGACGCGTCGCGCAAGGACGCCGGCGCCTTCCTGGCGTATCTCGCGACCGAGGCGGCGAAGGAGAGCGAGGCCACCGCGGCCCTGCTCGGCGAGATCCGCCGCCTGCCGACAGACGGGATGACGGCCGGGGACGTCGAGCGCGCCAGGACCTACTTCGCCGGCTCGACGCGCATCAGACTCCAGTCCAGCGGCGATCTGCTCGAGGACTACGCCGCGAACTACCTCCATGGTCTCGGTCTCGACTGGACGACGAAGCTGCTCGGGACGATCGGCGGGCTGACGCTCGACGATCTCAAGGCGGTCTCGGCCAGGTACTTCTCGACCGACAACTACGTGGTGGCGGTGCTGCGCGGGAAGGCCGGCCAGGCCGGAGGCGCGGCGGCCGGCACGCCGGCACCCGCGGCCCCTTAGGCTCGCCTCCCGCGAAGGTGTGGGAAGGCCCGGGGGTGAGCCGGCGCGCCGCGCCTGGTTGAGGGGGTGGCACGACGCGCCGGCCTGGACGTCCAGGGGGACGTCGCAGCTCCGCGTCCTAGTTCATCGAATCGCCGGCGCTCCGCTCCCGGAGCAGCCGCTCGACGGTCGGCCGTATCGCCTGCGCGATTTCCGACTTGACGATGCAGTCGTCGGCGCCGAGCTCGCAGATCGCCGCGCGCGCCGCCTTGCTGCAGTCGAAGGTCATCATGATCACGAGCGGCACGCGCGGCAGCGACTTCATCCGCCGCAGCGCCGTCAGGCCGCTCATGTCCGGCAGCGTCAGGTTGAGCAGCACCACGTCCGGCGCCACCGATTCGACCAGCGCCACCGCGGTCTGGCCGCTGCGCGCCGTGCCGGCGACCTCGAGCCCCTCGATCCTCCCGAGGCAGACCGAGAGCATCTCAAGCAACAGGTCGTTCTGGTCGACGAGAACGAGCCGCGCGCGGTTCATCCGCGTGTCCCGAACGGCATGGGCGTGACTATCGCCTGCCGGGCGTCCGCGGACAATCAGGGATTCCCCGACATGACGCAGGGATTTCCCCTCCATCGGCGGGCCGCAGGCTGACCCGACAGCCTGCCTAACCCTCTCAGGACGGGCGGGTTGGCCCGGTGCGCGGTGCTTCAGGACGCGGCCGGGTTATTCTCCGAGCAGCCCGAGCTGCTTGAGCATCGAGTACTGGTCGAAGGCGGTCCACTCCTCGAAGATCCGGCCGTCACGCAGTCGGAAAAAGGTCATCCCCCAGACGCGGATCGACTTGCCCGTCGCCGGCAGGCCGTTGCCGGCTCCCGTGTTGGTGCCCGTGCCCTCCCAGTGGACCGCCACGAGATCACACTCCGCGGCGACGCGCAGGACCATCATGTTCAGGTCGGGGGCGGCCTGACGCCACCCCTCGCTCGCCGCCCGGTCCTCGGCGCGGCCGGCGTCACGGGTCGGCCCGTGCACCACGAATTCGGGGTCGTAGATGTGCTCGTTCTCGGCGATCCGTCCCTGGCTCAGGATCTCCTCGAACACGATGCGCGCCACGCCCTTGTTGCGCTCGAGGTCGGCGGTCGAACAGCCAGCGGGCGCACCGGTGCCGGTCGCGGCGTCAGTGCCGGACCCGGGGGCGGGGGAGCGCCTGCACGCCTGCAGCGCGGCCAGCGACACGACGATGACGAAGATGGCGGACAGGACGACGGCCGGTGCCAGGCCACGGCGGGTTCTGGCCATGTTCATGACGACCTCCAGGTCGATAGACTTACGTTGTAAGGGTGCTTGTCATGGTACGCCTTACGGTGTAAGGTGTCAACATGACACGCGCACCCGGGAGGGAAGCGGGCCGCGGCGGCCGCAGGCCGACGGCGGGCGGGCCGGGCCGTCGGCCAACGGGCGGCCGGCCGCCGCGTGGCCGGGGTCTGAGCCGCGAGCGGATTGCCGCGGCGGCGCTGGCGATCGTCGATGCCGACGGGACGAACGCGCTCAGCGCCCGGCGCCTCGCGGCCGCCCTCGGCTGCGAGGCCATGTCGCTCTACCACCATATGGAGGGGAAGGAGGACATCTTCGACGCGGTGGTCGAGGGACTCCTGGCGACCCTCCCGGGTCCGAACCCTCCGCGACCGGGGTCGGCCGACTGGCGCGCGGCAGCACGCTCCGCCGCCCGCGCCTACCTGGCGCTCGCCGAGTCACACCCCCGGGCCTTCGTCCTGATCGCCACCCGGCGGTGGCGCACACCGGCCGCGCTGCGGCTGGCGGAGTCGAGCGTTGCCATGTTCCAGGCCGCCGGATTCGGCCCAGGCGCGTCACTGCGTGCGGTGCGGACCCTGGGCGCCTACCTGAACGGCGCCGGCCTCGCGGCCGCCGCGTGGCGCCTCGATGCGGCGGCGGGACGCCGCGCCCCCGCGGCCGGACCGGCACTTCCAGCCGGCCTCGCCCACCTCGCGGCCGCGTCCAACGAGAAGGCGGTCCGCGCCGATCTGGACGCCGGTCTCGAGGCGCTGCTGGATGCGATCGCGGCGATGGCCTGACGCACCCCCGCCTCCCAGGCCCGTCAACGCATCTGCCGTGACTGTGGCGGTGCCAGACGGCGCTACAATCCGCGCAGCGCCGGGGTGGCGAAACTGGTAGACGCAGGGGACTTAAAATCCCCTGGACCTCTGGTCCATGTGGGTTCGACTCCCACCCCCGGCACTATTCTCTTCGACGACTTACGAGGGAGGGGAACGAAGGGGATGGAAAGTCCCTCATGACCCCGCTGTCCATCTGGGTGTCCAAAACGTCGCCGGCGATCGCCTGTCAGGGGAGGTCGTCGAAGTCCTTGAGTGCCCGCCGGTCGTATTCGATCGTGCGCTCACTCACCGGCACCTTGTTGTCGACCGCGACTTCTCCGCGAGCGTAACCCAGTGCGCGGTAGGCTCGAAGCCGTTTCTCGAACATGCGCAGGAGCATCGGCACCTCGCGATCGACGTAGTCGAAGATGCGCACCTCCGACTTCCCTGAGTGAAGACGATGGAGTCGCCCGGTGTACTGGGCCAGCGTCCCCTTCCACGAGACGGGCATCGCGAGAAACAGCGTGTCGAGGCGGGCGTCATCGAATCCTTCGCCGATGTACCGTCCGGTCGCCAGTATCAGGCGCTCCACCTTGTCTTGGATTCTGGACATCTCTGCGGCGGTCGCGGATCGTTCCCTCGCGGTCATCCCTCCCCGCAGAACAACCAGGTGGCGGACGAAACTCCTCAGCCGCTCGGCGAAGTATTCGAGATGGTCCCTCCGTTCCGTGAGCAGGATTGGTGAGCGTCCTTCGCTAACGGCGCGAATGACGTCGTCGAGGATCATGTGGTTGCGAGCCTCATCCGCGGCCAGCGACCGGTAGATGCTCTGGATGCCTGAATCCGGCGCCGCAGGGAGCCGGAACCCTGTCTCTCGGACGATCAGTCGATGCTCGAACGGCCGTTGGGCCATTTGGCTCTTGGGGTCCACGAAAAAGCGGACCGGTCCGAGTTGCATCTCGAGAATGGGGTGGTGCCCGTCCCGGCGATGGGGGGTTGCGGTGAGCCCCAGGATGTATCTGGCCTTCACTTCCGAGAGCACACGCTCGAACGAAACTGCCGGTACGTGATGGCACTCGTCCACGATCACATGTCAGTACGACGCCACACGGTCGTCGACCCGACCCTTGCGCACCAGGCTCTGGAGCATGGCAACGTCGAGGGTGCCGTTGTCCCTGCGCTTCCCACCTCCGATCCGTCCGATCTTGGCCTCATCGATTCCGAGAAACATCGACAGCTGAGTGATCCACTGGTCGAGGAGCGGACTGCGATGCACGAGTATCAGGGTGTTTCGACCGCGCTTCGCCACGAGGTGCGTTGCCAGGACCGTCTTCCCCAGACCCGGGGGCGCGACGAATACTCCGATGTCATGCTTCAGGAGAGCTTCCGTCGCGCGCTTCTGAAGCGGTGTGAGCTGGCCGTGAAATCGTGACCGCAGCCGCTTGCCGGTGTGTCGCTCGTCTTCCACGGCGAGGGTGATGCCGTGTTGTCGGAGCAGGTCTTCAGTCTCTTGCCGACATCCGCGGGGCAGCGCGACATGCTCGGGGAGCTCCTCCGCGCATGTGATCACGCGTGGGGTCCCCGCTGTGGACAGCCTCATCATCTGCTTCTTGTAGAACTCAGGGTTCTGGAAGGCGGCGACCCGCTTGATCTGGTTCAGCAGAGCGGATGGCAGCCCAGTCTTCTGGATGAACAACCTCATCGTCCGGTTCCGCCAGGCGCACCCCAATAACCTGCCCCCTGCGTGTCGCCTCCTCGGCGATGGTCTCGACCGTGGAAACGGCCGTGCGCTCGACCGAAGCGAGATAGCCCCACTGGTCCGGGTGGGGCTTGAGGCCATCATCCATGAACACCGTATTCCCGTTCTTGCGGGCCTCGTGTTGGAGGGGCAGCGCGATGAGGTTCCCAAATCCTCCCCGAGGCATGGAGTCCTGGCTCGGGAATAGACGGTCATAGGACTCCATACTGAGTTGATGGCGACGCGTCATCGTCTCGGTGATGAAGAAGCACCCCATCTTCCGAGCGATGCTCGCCGAGACCGGTGCTGTGAAGAAGAACCAGGCGTGAGCGCCGTTCCCCGATTGCGACCTTTCCGCCGAGACCGATACACCGGACGACCGACAGGTCTCGACGAAGGCGGCCACGTCCTCTTTCCAGGTGGCCTTGTCGAAATCCGCCGCCAACAACCAACAGGTGTCGTCTTCGAGGAGAGGATAGACTCCCATCACGTGGCGCCCCTGAAGGTGATTCAAGACCGATTGGTCGTCCACGACGTGAAAGGCCTGGTTCGGGCACTCCCCGCACCTGATCCTGGGCAGCTCGCACACGCCGGGCACGAACTTGTTGCCGCACGCCGGCGCGTAACCGAACCGGCTGGTCTTCTTGTTGACAAAGCGGGTCGGATAAACGTCAGGGCGGCCGCGGAAGAGCGATCGAAAGAGACGCACCTTCTCCACGGGAGACATCAGCGTCGCGGCTGCTCGAGCTTCGTCGTGGAGCGTAACGCTCGGTGACGAGGACGAGGAAACAACCTGTCGGCGTAGAGCGTCGAGGCGCTGTCTCACTTGTTCACGCCGACCGTCGAGCGAGGCGAGGGAAGCTTCCGCCTCGGCGATCTCCGAGAGCAGTTCCTCTCCTGACTTTGTCACGGGAGAACTCAGAAAACCCGGAGGGTGAAGGGGGTTCGCTTCACTCCGTCTCGGCCGGAGTCCGCGGCGCTCCCTGGTAGATCGGCGCTATGCAGTGTCGGCGGGAGGTCGCACGCGGACGCGGGCAGCTTCGACGGTAATGATCGCACCGGCTTCGAGTTCCCGGCCATACTTTGCCAGCACGACGATGGATATGCGTGCCTGGTCTGATGTGGACAGGTTAACAAGCCGGATGAGTCCCCTGTGGGGTAGGCCGCGGACGATTGCGAGTTCCCCGAAATCCTTGTCCAGAGTGACAAGAACCCGCGTCTCTTGATGTGCGCGATGGAGGATTTCCTCATCGCCGGGATCCGTCGGCCAGTCGCCGGCCCAGACAACATCGTGTCCCGCATCCGAAAGCGCCTTCCGGACGCCGCCCCAGACGCAGGAGTCCAGGAGTACCTTCAAGCCGCGCTTCCGCCGAGGGCAGGATCAACGCGTTCGTGTCCGACCAGTCGGCGAGCGTAGATGATGCACGCCTGGATATCCTCCGGTTCGAGCCAGGGGTAGCCCTCGAGGATGGTCTCAGGGCGGTCGCCGGCGCCGAGCATGCCCAGGACATG
>Ga0247727_10010753_pt1 | contig 16140 bp, 18 predicted proteins | sample WisWelCaveWW1625_FD_202498 | JGI IMG/M metagenome (GOLD analysis project Ga0247727, IMG submission 202498) | Biofilm microbial communities from Wishing Well Cave, Virginia, United States - WW16-25 | ecosystem: Environmental > Aquatic > Deep subsurface > Groundwater > Cave microbial mat | place... | reverse complement strand
CGACGTACTCTTCCGGCGTGTCGATGTAAACCATCTCCATCGGCTCGTGCAGCTTGCCGTTTTCGCGCCGGGTCAGCACCTCGGGCTTGGAGACCATCATCTCGAAATTTTCGCGGCGCATGGTTTCGATCAAAATGCCAAGCTGCAATTCGCCGCGCCCGCTGACTTTGAAACTATCCGGCGAATCCGTCGCCTCGACGCGAATTGCCACGTTGCGCAGTTTTTCTTTCTCAAGACGTTCGCGCAAATTTCTGCTCGTGAGATATTTTCCATCGATGCCGGCAAAGGGCGAAGTGTTGACGCTGAAAATCATCGCGACCGTCGGCTCATCGACATGGATGCGCGGCAGCGGCTCAGGATTTTCCAGCGCCGCCAGCGTGTCGCCGATGAAAATATCCGCGATGCCGGCCACGGCCACGATGTCCCCGGCTTCTGCTTTTTCAACCGGCGTGCGCTTGAGTCCGTGAAACGAATACAGCGCCGTGAGCTTGACTGCCTGCATGCGGCCTTTGTCCATGCACAAAGTGTACGGTTGCCCGACCTGCAACGCGCCGTTGAACAATCGTCCGAGCGCGATCTGCCCGACGAAGTTATCGTAATCCAGATGGTTCACCAAAAACTGCGTGCCTTTGTCTGTTTCAATCAGCGGCCCAGGAATACTTTTGATGATGGCGTCAAAGAGCGGATGCAGCGTGGTTGAATCGTCCTCGAGTTTGATTTTTGCCAACCCGGCTTTGGCGTTGGCATAGATGATCGGAAAATCGATTTGCGCTTCGGTGGCGTCGAGATCGATAAACAGATCATAAATCTCATTGGTCACTTCGTTGATGCGCGCGTCGTGGCGGTCGATTTTATTGATGACGACGATGATCGGCAGATGATGGCTCAGCGCTTTTTTGAGCACGAAGCGCGTTTGCGGCAGCGGCCCTTCGCTGGCGTCAACCAGCAGCAGCGCGCCGTCAACCATCTTCAGGGTGCGCTCCACCTCGCCGCCAAAGTCGGCGTGGCCGGGCGTATCGACGATGTTGATCTTGACGCCGCTGTAGGTGATCGTCGTATTCTTGGCCATGATGGTGATGCCGCGCTCGCGTTCAAGATCCATGGAATCCATGATGCGGTCGGCAGCCATGCTGCTCTCGTTGTCGCGGAACGTGCCGCTCTGTTTGAGCAAGCCGTCCACCAGCGTGGTCTTCCCATGATCGACATGGGCGATGATGGCGATGTTGCGAATGTCTTGACGATGTTGCACTGCGGAAAAGCCTCCTTGCTGGTATAGTAAATGCGTCTGATTTCACGAATTTTCGGACGGCCAAGATAAGGAATGGTGGAGTGAAAAGCAAGGATGGCAATGACCTCAGATATCTGCAAAGTTGCTCACAAAAGAACCCAGTTAAATGGGGGGAACTGTTGACTATCTGCAAAAAACCATCTTGGTTTTTCAGAAATTAGTCTGCACATAATACTTATCCAATCATTCCAAGTGTTAAAATCTTTTCTAAGAAAACTTCTTGCACTCTATGATGTAATGCGAAGTTGATTTTTTGATACCCGATCGATTCTTTGCATCAAGGATTGATCATTGATTGCATATTAAGGACATAGTGGAATGCTTATATCTCTTGAGTTCAACAATTATCGTTGTTTCTTCGAGCATGCCCTTCCGCTCAAGCAAGAAACAATTATTGTTGGGCGAAACAATGCCGGAAAATCTACTGTAATTGAAGGTTTACGTCTAATTTCGATAGTGCTTGAACGCCACCAAAACCTCAACTTTCAAGATGTTCCGAACTGGCTCGAAATTCCACTTATTGACCGTGGGGTACAGCCTGATCTTTCTGGTCTCAATGTAAGTTGGGAAAATCTTTTTCATCAATATCATAATCCTCCAGCTTCCATTACTGCAACGTTTAGTGAAGGTCACTCTGTTACTTTGTATCTAGGCCCCGATGAAAGAGTTCATGCAGTAATGCATGATCGGAACGGTCGTTCTGCAAGGACCAAAGGCGAAGCCCGAAGATTAGGACTACCACAACTTAGTGTTTTACCCCAAATCACACCGCTCGCAAAAGAAGAAACAGTTCTGAGCTCAGAATATGTAAGAAGTAACATGTCCTCATATTTATCCCCATTACACTTCAGAAACCAGCTCAATTTATTTTACAGAGAATATTTCAATCAATTCAAACAAATGGTTGAACGAACATGGTCAGGTCTGCAAATTATTGAATTGGAAGGACGAGGTGGATTGCCCAATGAACGTTTGGGATTGCTTGTTCGTGACGGCGATTTCGTTGCTGAAGTTGCCTGGATGGGGCATGGACTACAAATGTGGCTGCAGACGATTTGGTTTCTTACTCGTACTGCTGGCCATCAAACTGTAGTGTTGGATGAACCGGATGTTTACATGCATCCAGATCTTCAACGCCGACTGCTTCGCCTAATGAGAGGTCGTTTTCCACAATTAATTATTGCAACCCATTCAACTGAAATTTTATCTGAAGCCGATCCACACAACGTATTGATTATTGATCGAGGGCGAGACTGTTCGAAATTCACAACCAATCTACCCGCTGTCCAAGAGCTTGTTGAGAAGATAGGCAGTGCTCAAAATCTACATCTTACCAAGCTTTGGAATGCTCGGCGCCTTATACTCGTCGAGGGTAAGGACATCAAGCTACTTAAGCGTTTTCAGGATTTAGTTTTTCCCGCATCCCCAACACCAATCGATGGAATTCCCAACATGCCGATAGGTGGTTGGAATGGCTGGCCCTATGCAGTTGGTTCGGCTATGTTACTGACCAATGCCGGGGGACAAGATATTATAACATATTGCATTCTCGATTCGGATTTTCATCCTACAAGCGTTAAAGAAAGTCGTTTAGCCGAAGCTTCTGCTCGAAATGTCGAGTTGCATATATGGAAGCGAAAAGAGATTGAGAATTACTTGATCAATCCAAAAACAGTTTTTAGGATAATTCACAATAGGATTCGAAACCACGGACATGCGCCATCGATTGATGAAATTTTTGCAAAAATCAACTCTATTGCTGAGAGCCTTAGAGATTCGACGGTAGATGCCTTAGCGCAGGAAATCTATAACCAGGATCGCGCACATGGCCTTGCCAATGCAAACCGTGAAGCGAGAGCAATTATTGAGCCATTGTGGGAAACATTTGAAGGCCGCATTTCACTTGTTTCAGGAAAAGATATGATAACACTGCTTTCAGCGTGGTCACAAGAGAATTATACGGTATCTTTTGGAACTTCAACATTGGCTGGCGAACTACAAACAGAAGAGCTAGCAGAAGAGGTAGTAGAAGTTATCAGAAGAATTGAACAAGGGGCTCGATTCAATTCTGATGATGAGGAACCTGATATTGAAATAGTAGCTGAAATTGCTTTTCACTAAAATCTTAACGCTAAATTTGAGTGCCCATTGACACATAATTTTTTGCCAAGAGCTTTCGATGAGGCCGCCAAGCTTCCTGAACAAGAACAAAACGCTTTCGCGAACTGGATACTTGCGGAACTGGCCTCCGAACAACGATGGACAAAAGCCTTTGAGGCATCTCAAGACCAGCTCTCTCAACTTGCAGAAGAAGCCCTTGCCGAACATCGCGCCGGAAAGACGGTGTAAAGTCAAGTTCTTCCAGCCGCAGCCTCGCGCTTAACTTTCTCCGCTTTAAACTCCTCACACGATGCCGGTAAAGAAATAATTCTTGCGGATAAGCGAAGGCAGTGGTAGATTTGACCTGAGGCTGAGAGAAAAGTGAAATACAAAGTATCAACAGGCTGAAATACCCACTCCGCAAGCGCATTCCATTCCGATGGAGATAAGCCATGCCTACAAAGTTCACCACTGAAATCGACGAAAAGGGAAGGGTGGCAATTGCACCAGAGTTACTCAGTTCTTTACGACTTTCCCCAGGCACAACTTTAATGTTGGAAGCAAAAGAAGGGGGAATTATGTTGGAGCCGATTTCCGAAGAAGCAGAGCTTATCGAAAAAGACGGCCTTCTGGTGGTGCGTCCTCGCATAACCGGAAACATATCAAACTGTGTTCAAAAGGACAGAGAAGATAGAATAGCTCAGTTCTCAAAGGATTTGAATGAGAGTTCTCTTTGATACGAATGTTGCCATTGCAGCTCTTATAGAGACACATCCTAATCATTCGAAAGCATTTCCCTGGCTTAGAAAAGCTGAACAGAACGAGATTGATGGCGTAATTGGCGCGCATTCTCTCGCTGAGATTTACTCGATTTTGACGACCCTGCCTATCCAGCCAAAGATTTCTCCCGCTCAAGCAGAAAAACTCATCCAACAAAATATCCTACAAAACTTTGAGATTATCGAACTAACCAGTGAAGATTATCAATCCGTGCTACACATTCTGGTAACAAATAATGTTCAAGGCGGAGCGACTTACGATGCACTGATCGGACACGCTGCATTCAAGGCACAAGCAGAAAAGTTGCTTACTTTCAACGATAAGCATTTCAAGAGAGTGTATCCGGCAATTGCGCATTTGATCGAAGTGCCAGCGTAAGCCAATTCAGAAATTGGTTATCATGAAAAAGAAATATTTGAAAAACTCTTGGAAAGCATTAAGCTCGGCGGGGCAATCTTGCGTGGAGAGATGAAGCCAAGCCGGGTCTTTAAGTTTCGCCAACCGGACGTGCGGTCGATTCGAGGTAATCATGAACTCTCGCGTGAAAAGAGTCAAAACTCTGACTGACTACCAACTCGCATTAGAATTTGAAAATACGGAGTGTCGAGTTTTTGATATGAAGCCTAATGGAATGAGCTTTGCATCCGCTCTTGAGCAAAACGCGGAGTTCATTCTATGTTCACAACTATGAAAAGAATATCGTTAATCGCCCTGCTCTTTGGCCAGGTCGCATTTGCGCAGACCGACTCGCTTAAGGCGCTTATTTCGCAGCTTGATAGCTTCGAATCACGCTATCGCAGCGCCAGCGCAGCGGCGGAAATTCTCTCTCGCCAAGCTGATAGTTTGGCTAAGGTTATCCAAAAGCGCAAGAGCAACAACTCCAGAAATATCCTGAGTGATCGTGCTTTGGCAGAAGAGCTAAAGCTTTCGCAAGAACTTTCCGGCAAGCTGCAAGATGCCCAGCATTTTGAAGAGGTGCAGCTCGACAGCTTGGTTCGAAAAGCTGAGCAGACGCTCAAAATTTTGAACGATGAAGTGACTCGACTGACGATTCAATTCAGCGCGGCGAAGGCAAACGGCAATTCGGCGCAGCAAAAAATCTTTGCCGGAGAATTGCGCGAAGTTGAATCATTGCGCCAGCGCTGCCAGACGCTTTTGAAAAATACGCCGGCGCCGGCGCCGCTCATGCAGGTGATGATTCAACCCGACGACTCGCCGGAAGTGATCGCGCAGAAAGCCGATTTCGTGCTCGATCAATCTGATCGTTTGCTCCGCAACGCGATGCAGACCGAAGAGAAGGCGAAGCAAGTGCGCCAGGAGCTTGCCATGCGCGAGCGGCTCGCCGACTTCGTGCAAGACTTGCGAGTGTTCGATCCAAGTTCGGAAGCGGCGCAAGGCGTTTCGGGCAGCAGCGATCCGACTCGCTCACCGACTGGATCGCTCGAGGATGCGAGCGGCTCGTTTGCCGATCGCGCAAGCACGCAACCCATCAACAGTCTGCTGCTGGCGAATGATACGGTTTGGCCGCAGGATATTTCACAGCTCTCGAATGCCAATTTGAAAAAATGGATTACCCAGCTCGAGAATCAACGGAAGCACTGGCTGGCGCAGGCCGACAGCCTGGTGAAGCGCGCGCTGGACATGCGCAATTCAATCAATAGCAAAATCAAAGAACGCTGAATGGCTTGGCGCGTCACTTTCGCCCTCGGGCTGATGCTCTTTGCTCTCTCCCCGCGCCTGTGTTTGTCGCAAAGCAGATGGCTTCTCTCCAATCGATTGCAGGCCGGCGGCGAGCACGATGACAACATTTTCGAGTCGAGCGCGCGGCCGACGAGCGCGTATTCGGGCAGGATGCTCTTTAGCAGTCGCGCCGACCGCGCTTGGCAGCGCGCGCAACTCTCTCTTGCCTACTCCGGCGGCTTGCAGACTTACGCCTCTCATGCAGTTGAAAACAAACTTACGAACGAAGCGAACGCCGAAGCGCATTGGAATGTGAGCCGCTGGTGCCAGCTTCGCGGCGCGTTGAACGGCACGCTGAAGATTTATCTCAATGACCGATATGATTTCGGCACTACGCAATCGGCGTTGAGCGCCGGCCTGCAATTGCCGCAGAGTTTCATGCTGACTCTTTCCACTGCCACCGCTCGTCTCGATTACGCCGATTCCGACTTCTTCGATTTTCTGAGCCGCAGCTATGGCGTCACGGTGCGCCGCCCGCTTGCCGGCTGGTTGACGGCTGAAGGTGGGATGAATTATTCACGGCTGAATTATCTGCGCTACGTTTATTTATCAGCGAATGAAAAACAGCATGATGAACAGACCGGAATAGTTGCCCGATTCATCATCGGGCGGAGATTTCTGGTGAATGTCTCTGGAGAATGGCTGTGCAATAATTCGAACAATGCGGGTTATGATTATGAAAGATGGCGGCTGTCGGTGATCGGCGCGGTACGAATTGCACCGAGGTGGCTGCTGCGTATAGCTGCGCTGCGGCAGCACAAAAAGTATCTCGAAGCGCAGCGACCGATCGATCCCATCGAGCTTGACGCCGAGCGCAATGAGAGCAATTTCATCGTCGCGGATTTGAGCTATGATTTGTCCTCCCAAGTTGGCTGGTTGTTGCGCGTGGCGAATTATGACAACGAAGCCGCCTTCCGTGGATTGTTTTATCAAAAGACTGTGCTGTTTTCTGGAATTGAGTATCGGTTTTAAAAGTGAGAAGCGAAGTCCGACTTGCAGATGATTGTACTTAGAAGTTAGCAATATTTCGCTGTGCAAGTCGGACTTCGCTCGCCTGACATCACCCGCCGCCGCATTCAAAAATCTGAAATCCCATTCAGAAGTTTAAGCCTTCACCCTCAATATGATTAAAAATAAAGGCACATTTGGCCATTTCTCGTTGCCGCAACGCTGGCACTGCGATTGCCAATTGAACAGGCACATGCTGTACTGCTGCGAAAGGCTTATCAAGTAGGGCGTCATAAATCTTCGGAGGCTAATCGTGTTACGTTATGCGCTGACAATATTACCGGTACTAATCATGAATTTGTTCTCGGCGGGATGCGAACATAGCGCAAACTCTATTGTGGAAAATTTCAGCTCCATCAGTTACCCGCGCGAGCGCTGGAGAGCTTATGATTTGAAAGATTATACCATTGAACAAGAGCAGTTGTGCTTCTGCCCGCCGCCGCATGGATATATTCGACTGGTGATCAGAGACAATAAAGTTGTCGAAGGATTCAAAAATGATGGCATGGCGCTGACTACCGATGAGTTGCAATGGCGAAAAACCGTTGACGAGCTTTTTGATTGGATCGAAGAAGCTCAATCGATGAATCCACGGACGCTCGATGTTGAATATGATTCGAAGTATGGCTATCCAACGCGAATCGTCTATGACCAGAGCGAGTTCATGGCGGACGAGGAGGTGACGTATTCCCTGCGAGGTTTGCAGAGAATCGTTCATTGATGCAGGATTAAGAAAAAACTGCGATTCGACCTGCTGCAACCGACGCCTTGCCTGTGTATAATTTTTAGAAGGAGGACACAATGAAATTGTTCAGCCTGATTTCGATTTGTTTGTGTCTGAACTTCGGAGAATATGGTTGCGAAAGCGATCCTGTTCAGCCGTCACTAGAATTTGATATTGAGAATTTGTTTCAAACGTGGACGCACTCACATGAAGAAGAGCAATCGGACGATGGGGTTCGCTTGTTTCGCTCCGCCGACGCGATGAGTTTTGCCCTAAGCCGTTTTAGAATGCAATACATTTTTTCTGAAAACGGCGATTGCGAATGGCTGTTTCTTCACCCTGCAGATGCTCATTACATGAAACCTGCGAAGTGGAAAGTCGCTCCGAATGATAACACTGTCATTCTCATTTATGACACCGATGGCGAGTTGTTGAAGTATGTATCGTTTAGGATAATCAAGCTTGAGAAAGACGTATTGCAAATAGCTCAGATTGATCTTTAGCTTTTTGCTTTCCGGAGAAGGTCAAACATGCCGGCCAAAAGATTTTCCATTTTCATTTTCTGTGCCTGCTTCGTTTTGTTGACGGCGTGCGAGCATAAGGCGTTCGACTTCAGTTCCTTTTCCGCAGCGCGCGCCCGATGGCGCTCATTCAACTACACGTCTTATCAGATCGAGCAAGAGCGCATTTGCTTTTTTTGCCAATCGCCTCAAGGGCTTGTGCAGCTTTTCATCGTCGACAACAAGGTCACTTCGGGGGTGAGCGCACTCGAGAGCAGGGCTTTGACATCTTCCGAGCTGGAGTCTTTCAGAACCGTCGATCAGACGTTTGATTGGATCGAGCAAACCAGAAAAACAAAACCCGACCATTTCGAAATTGACTACGATTCCCAATATGGTTATCCGGCGCGAATCGAATACGATGGAAGCGAGCGCGCTTTGGATGACGAAATCACCTATTACATGCGAAATCTTCAAATCGTTGCAGTTATAAATTCATCTCATGAGAGGCTCAAATGAAATCCAATTTTTTGAAAGTCTACTTGACCGCCATTTTGTTTTTATCTTTTGCTTCTTTTATTGCCTGCGACCAACCTCGTCTCTTTGATGCGAAGGAAACGGCGCAGCCGACTAATCAATCTCCATTGAAAGGCTCAAATGGCGATCCGGTCATCAATTTGGGTATCACCGGCGGCTTTGCTGGCGTGAATAAGCTGTTGGTGATCGACAGCAACGGCTTTGTGAGTTTTACCGACTTTACGGCGGGCAACACACGCTATACGGATTTTCTTACTGCTGTAGAATACGCCGACCTTATCGCCAAATTTGTCGCGGCTGATTTTTTTCACCTGAACGACAGCTACATGACCGACGGTGCAGCCGATCTTTTCTTCTATGATCTGGCCTTCACGCAAAACGGCATCAGCAAGCGCGTGGTCACTGATCATCTCACCGCGCCGGAGAGTTTGCAGGCAATCGTCGAGGCGCTGGATCGAATCATCAAAGAGATGGTCGAGAATAATCTACAATTGATTCTGACCGCCGATCGTGATTCTTTTAAGAGCGGAGAAACCGTCAAGCTCACTTTTGCCGTCACCAATCTCTCGGATCGAACGATGACACTCAACTTCAGCGACGGCCAGGTTTTTGACTTCTATGCCATCCCGGCATCAAACGCCGCGGCGCGAGCGCCGACGAGAGAGTGGAACTGGGCGCACGGCCTAGCCTTTACGCAAGCAACACAAACAATCACCTTCGCTGCCGGTCAAGGCTTCACCCAAGAAATCGAATGGAATGGTCGTGCTAACAACGGGCAGCAGTTACTCGGCAGTGTCTTGGTCGGCGCCGACCTGGTGTCGGTGCCGGGAGGCAGCTCGCGACTGCTGCCGTTGCATATTCAGAATTGAGCATCTTGCGACAATCCGCTTCACTAACCATTGGCGGATCGAGATTCTATTTATGCTTTGCGTGATGCCATGAAACACAATAGCGTGCTGCTGGCCATCGGATGTCTTGTGGTGCTCGGCTTTGGATGCACCAATCCGGTATTAGAGTTTACCAGCCCAATCTACCTGAGTGTAGACAAGGTGATTTATGCGCCGGAGGATACCATTCTGGCGATACTGCACAACCAGAGCGACGAGCCGGTGTTTTTGGAAGGTTGCAACCAACTTTATCTTGCGACGAAAACCGACACCGGGTGGGTCGAGGACGTGATGTGGGTTTGCGTTTGGGAAGGTTTCGCGGTGAAAATCAATCCGAATAGCGTTTTCCAGCAAAAGCACCACGCGAAGTATTTTCGAGGTGTGCACCGGTTCATCGCGCCAATCTACTTTGGGTGCTTGGATGGTGAGCCGATCAGCGGTGCAGAGTGTAATCATAAGGACAAGATTTATTCGCCGCAATTTACGGTACGAGGTTATGAGAATGCTGCCGGAAATCTCGAGATCGTGTCCCAGCAATCCGAATATAGCTGGACGCCCGATGATCTCGGGTCATCACGTCAAATTCAAGCAACCATCCGGAACACCTCAGACCGAACTTACTACGCCAAGCTCGGCGATGGGTTCAACAGCAGTATCGATCAGGACGACTTGTTCATAGCTGATGGCACGAATGGTTTCATTGAGAAATTCAATCCCAACGGCTCTTGGAGCGCCATGCCGCGAGATCTGCTGATCGAAGGAACACGATTCGTCGCGCTGCGGCCGCAGAAAAACTATCAACTCAAGGCGGCGCCACTATACTTTTGGCGTGGCGACGAGATTGGGCAGTTTCGCATCAAAGTGGAATACTTTGATCGAATCGATCCGTCTCCGGAAATCTCTCCGAAAATGGATTATTCGAACGTCTTTACGATTGCGATGTGATTTGTTGGATCTATCAATCTATGTCGGAGGTGGGATATGAAAACAGAAAGACTGATAATGACTGCATTGCTCGCTCTTTCTGCTCCTTTTTTTAGCTCAAGCTGCGACTATACACTCGGACCAGATTTTCCGGGCGGGAATCACATCTACTTCAGCTCGTTCGAGTCGCCTCAAGACACGGTTGGCTGGCGTGGAGGTATGCAATTCAGAAACGAAGCTGCTCCCAATGGTGGCCGGCAGTCCGTTTTTATTTCCGGCGGGTGCGTTCATCCCCACGCTGATATTGAATTCGATGGAATCGACCAAGACAGCCATCTTCTGCTTCGCTGCTGGGGCAAGAATTTAGCGAGCGGCGGAGGTGTAGAGCTGCATGTGGCTGACGATTGGTCCAAAACAATTCATATTTTTGTGGCCGATTCCACTTGGAAGTTTTACGAGTCTGCTGATACACTGTTTTGGCCGGCCCACCAGCGACTAAATCTCTCCATGAGTAGTGGAGGTTTTAAGCCAAGCGCCATGCTTGTTGATCGAATTGAAGTCATTAGAATTGATTGAACCATGGAAAAACTATTTTTGCTTACTTCGTTTATCGTTTCGACTTACTGCGCGACAGAAACATCTTCGCAAACAAGATTTCATTTCGAAATCGGCGGCGGATACGCTTCCAATACGTTGAGCACCGGCGTGTTGAGCAATTGGGAAGGCGGGTGGTCGATCAATGTGGCGGCGCTTTATGATTTGACCGCCTGCCTTCAACTTACTGCAAGGACAAGTTACCAACGGTATGGCTATACCGGTCATTCGTTTGGCCTTGTTGCTCCGGATGTTTACGGTCTTCGTTCGACTGCTGACGGCGATGAAACTCATGTCTATGAGCTTTCTTTGGGCGCGCGCTTCGTCGATAAGACCAAAGTGAAATTATTTTTCACTCTGAGAGGAGGATTATTGTGGATAGATGCCGGCAGAATCAGAATATCGCAAAGATTGTTGAATTCGCCGGATATTCTTAACGTCTCAAATTATCCAGGCTCCGGTGAATTGCTTCGAAAAGGTTTTGTGCTCGTCGGCTCCGGATTTATTGCTCCAATAACAAATGGTTTGAACCTTGTTTTGGAAAGCGGTCTGTTGAGCACTTTTGATCGTGAAGAAGTTGTTATTCCGTTAAACGCTTCTTTGCAAATTGGTTTGTGAATCGCCCGATATCGCACCTCAAGCGAGGAGTCTCCATGAAGATCACTTACGCTTTCCTTTTGAGTGCATTATTTGTCGGAGATGAGATATTTGCACAGCCTGGGTTTCCTTCGGTCTCAATCAAAGTCGGCTTCATAAGAAACTTGCAGGATCCCTTTTACAGAGACCTGCCCAAGTATTCTTTTTATCCGGAAGTCCAAATCACCGGTCAGATTGTCCGCTCGTCAGTGTTGGCCGTGTCGGCGCACAGCGGCCTTTATTGGGGCTACTGGAATGACGGCGTTGATGAAACGTCGAGTGCTTGCGTTGATTGTCACACTTATTCCTTCAGCAGCCATGTCATCGGCGCAAGAATGGGTTTGCTTCTGGAAAAATTTCCACTCGTTCCTACCGGCTTCGCGATAGGTTTGAGTCGCCACTTCATTCGCGCAGTGTATGTGGGCGGCTATGGTGAGGCCGGAAACCCGGGTCAAGATTTTGAGCGAAGGGCAACGACCTTTGAAGCCATTGCCTATACGCACCTTGCGCTTGGCAAAAAAGCGGGTGTTATCGTCGAGGTTCAAAAGTCTTGGCCGGTCGGTAACAATTACCTTAAAGAAGTGCAGTTCAATCGTTCAGCAATCAAGCTTGGATTTGCTTATTCACTATGAACTCAGCGTATCCAAAAAATTTAGTTGGACTCTGCTTCGCAGCAATTATGTTCTGCGCTTGTGGTTGTGCGTTGTTCGAGTCCGATGATGGCGCATTTTACACCCGACCTACTCCTGCAGAGCGTATCGAAGTAAAGGAGCGCGCCGGCCGCACTATCACTTTTTCGGTGACTTGCAGTTGGCCGGACGGTTGCGGGCGATATTCGCATTTCACTGCCCGGCAGCAGGGCAATGAATACACCGTGCAAATTTTTGGCGGACGCACAGCGGCGGCTGTTTGTCCCGCTGTGGTCATTCATTTCATTGCCCCAGTAGAAATTAAAGTGCCCGCCCCTGGAGCGTATGATTTTCACTTCTGGCAATCGGATACAACATCGATAGACACCTCGCTTGTCGTTGGATGAAAAACTTTCAGGTAGATATTGAACTAAGGAAGATTTGATGATGAAGCATAAATTTCTGGTATTCATTTTGAGCATCGGGGCCTTGACCCAGTCGTGCACCGATCAAAGTTACTCACTTTACGAAGACATCGAAACCGGTATCGTCTCGGCAAAAACATACTCTCATGCTGATTCGAGTTATCGTCCCGTACCGGATTCCTTGCGTCTGCGCTTTCAGCCGCAGTTGCGAATGCTGCGCTGCACCGTCGTCGCTGAGGGATGCGATCCGCATCTCGAAGCGCGGCTCGAAGCGACATCCACCCAACTGACCATTCGTTTTGATATGAATAACGCCTGCAGGCATGACTTGCCGGAATATTTTGACGTTGATATTTTTGTAAGCCCGGTGCATCCTGATACTTTTGCATTAGTCGTCGAGCAGGTGGATTTTGCGACGAACGATCCGGCGTCGCGGAGGGTGGTGCTCAGTGAGCGCATCAATGTGCGCACGCTGCCAGGATTTTGATGAACGGAGATGACTATGAAAAACAAAATTGTTCAACTCGTTTTGCTCGTCCTCGTGTATGCGCTCTTTGCCAATTGCGAGCATTCGTCCGTCAATCCGGTGCAAAGAATTTTTCGCGAATTGACCCCGCTTGAAAAAAGACTGGTCGAGTCTGACAATAAATTTGGCCTGAAGCTCTTTCGCGAAGTCATTCACGCCGAAGTTGATAAAACCAAAAATGTTTTCATCTCACCGCTCAGCGTCTCCATGGCGCTAGGCATGACGTTGAACGGCGCCAACGGCAGCACCCGCGAGGCGATGCAAGAAACTCTCGAGCTGGTCGGCCTGACGACTGAAGAGATCAATCAATCCTACAAAAGCTTGATCGAACTGTTGGTGCAGCTCGACCCGATGGTGAAATTTCAGATTGCCAACTCAATTTGGCACCGCGATGATTACACGTTCAGGCAGGAGTTCATTGATCTCAATAAAACTTTTTTCAATGCAATCGTGCGCGCGTTGGATTTTGGCGATCCAGGCGCAAAAGACATCATCAACGGCTGGGTAAAAGAGAACACCAATAATTTAATTGACAAAATCATCGACGAGATCAGCCGTGACCACGTCATGTTTTTGATCAATGCAATTTACTTCAAGGGCGATTGGACATCGCAATTCGATCCCGCCAATACTGCCGACGATTTCTTCACCACTCTTGATGGCTCAACAATGCGGTGCAAGATGATGCATCAGCAGCATGATTTCTCTTATTTAGAGAATGCTTCGTTTCAGGCAATTGACTTGCCTTACGGCGACGCCGGGTTCAGCATGACGATTCTTTTGCCTCGCATCAGAACGCAGATTGATTCATTGATTGCTCAACTCACTTCTGAAAATTGGGCTGCTTGGATTGGAGGCTTTTCGATAAAGACAGTCGAGCTGGCGATGCCCAAATTTACTACGCAATATGAAATCAAACTGAACGACGCTCTGGCAGCTTTGGGAATGGGAGTTGCATTTACGGATCTTGCGGACTTCACAAAAATGTACGCGCCCGGCGGCTTGGCCATCGACGAAGTGAAACACAAGACTTTCGTCAAAGTGGATGAAGAAGGAACGGAAGCTGCGGCGGTCACCTCGGTGGGAATCATTCGCGACTCGCTGCCTGAAATTATTTCCATGCGCATAGATCATCCGTTCGTTTTTTCGATTCGCGAGAATCGTTCTAATACGATTTTGTTCATCGGAAAAATTGTTGCGCCGGAGTGATCACGCATGAGAGTCAAAATTTGTTTTACAATCGTTCTGTCCGTCACGTTCATCGTCCCAACAATATACGCGCAATCTTCTGCGCGTCTCGAACCCTTCGGCTTGCAAGGAAAAGCCGTGACCTCGTTGGGCGTTTATGGATCGCTCTACGCCGGCACCGATGGGAACGGTGTTTTTGAGCGGAGTGTTTTTGATAACGACACCGGCTGGGTTTCGCTCGGACTCGAAGGCAAAAAGATTCGATCGGTTTATCCACATAAGTACGGCCCGCTTGGTTTCGCGACAACGGCGGGCATCGAGCTGCAGCCCGGCGATGCCGATTCCGCTCTCATTTATTGTTCCATCTTTGATCAACCGGAGTGGGCCGTCACCGATAGCGGAATTACCCGTGGTGAAGTGATTGCCATTCGCTCGCTCGACGGTTTTCCGGATGAGAGTGTTTGCGGCGAGACCTTTGCCGCGAGCGTCGGCTCAGGTGGTCTAATTTGGCGACGCGGCTTCACAAGTACGCGGTGGGAAAAAGTTTTCGATATAGGTTTCGGTATCGCCAACGTCGTGCGAGCGGACGAGCGCAGCGGCAATGTGTGGGCGGGCGGCGAAACCAGCATCTTTGCGCCGTGGATCGCCAAGTCAACTGATCAGGGCGATAATTGGGAAATCTCATATCCTGATCTCGCCGGCGACAATGCGTGCAATTCCATCGCGATTCATCCCGATGATCCCGACATCGCCTATGCTGGCATGGAAGGCGCGGTGATCAAAACAACCGATGGTGGAAAGAATTGGAGCTACACCGGTTTGCGCGACACTCAAGCCTACATCTATGGTTTAGCGCTGGATGCAGCGAGTCCTGCGCACATTTTTGCAGGCGGCTTGATCGCGAATCCCAACAGTTGGGCATTGTGGGAGAGTTTTGATGCTGGTGAAACCTGGCAAGAGATCCCGCCATCTCTTCCCCTGCATGGGGTTGTCGTCGCCGGTATTTCGAGTATCGTCGCCGACCCATCCAGAGCCGGCGTGATTTACATTGCAACCTTCGGCCACGGTGCGTGGAAGTATGAAAGCCTGACGACCGGCGTCGATGATCCTCCCGAATTTTCTCCTCCGCTGCAATTCATCCTCGAACAAAACTACCCGAACCCATTCAACCCCGAAACCACGATTCGTTTTGAAATTCCGCCGGGGCTCGATGGCTCTCATGCGCAATTGGCCATTGTAGATGTGCGCGGTACAATGGTTCGCGTCTTGGTAGATCAAGAGCTAAATGTTGGCCGCCACAGAGTAACATGGGATGGCAAAAACAAAAGTGGGCAACTCGTTGCTTCCGGTGTTTATTTCTGTCGTTTGCAAATTGGAAATTCTCGTCAGGTGCGCAAGCTCAGTTTGCTGCGATAAAACAGGAGGGATGTCATGAAAAAATTATCCATTACTTTTCTGTTTTTGGCCGCTCTGGCCTGCACGCACACGACCGACCCCGTCTCTGCTCCCGATGGCGAATCTATTCGTATTTCTGCCGTTGATGGAAGTTCTATCATCTTCAATCAAACCGGCAGAACGATTCATTATTGGATGGTGAATCGCGAAGTTTTGGCGTCTATCAATTACACGTTAAGCAGATGTTCAGATAGTCCGG
>Ga0247727_10010752_pt1 | contig 16140 bp, 12 predicted proteins | sample WisWelCaveWW1625_FD_202498 | JGI IMG/M metagenome (GOLD analysis project Ga0247727, IMG submission 202498) | Biofilm microbial communities from Wishing Well Cave, Virginia, United States - WW16-25 | ecosystem: Environmental > Aquatic > Deep subsurface > Groundwater > Cave microbial mat | place... | reverse complement strand
CGTCAGATGGCCGCGCAGATCTCCCGCGACTTCCGTGGCGAGCATCTTCATCTCATCGGCGTCCTCAAAGGCGCCTCCATTTTCCTCGCCGACCTCGTCCGCCAGATCCGCCTCGACGTCTCCCTCGACTTCATGGCCGTCTCCAGCTACGGCAAGGGTCACCAGTCCTCCGGCCAGGTCCGTCTCACCAAGGACCTCGACACCTCCATCGAAGGCCTCAACGTCATCCTCGTCGAAGACATCCTCGACACCGGTCTCACCCTCAGCTATCTCTATCGCATCCTCCAGCAGCGCAAGCCCAGGACTCTGCGCATCGCCGCCCTGCTCGACAAGCCCGAGCGCCGCATCAAGGAAGTCAAAGCCGATTACATCGGCTTCCAAATCCCCAACGAATTCGTCGTCGGCTACGGCCTCGATTACGCCGAGCACTATCGCAACCTGAGAGACGTCTGCATCCTTTCTCCGCCGCCCGAATAGCCCATGCCCCGCCACGTCCTCACCGCCGCTGACCTCGATTCCGTCGCCGAGGGCGCCGAGCTGAGTATCACTCCGGACACCCTCGTCACCCCGCTCGCCCGCGAAGAGGCCGAGCGCCGCCGCATCACCCTTCGGGTGGTGGAGCACAACTCCGCCAACCGCGTCGTCGCCATCGGCGCCGACCACGGCGGCCTCGAGCTAAAGGAAAAATTGAAGGGCTTTCTCCGCGACTGGGGCTACATCGTCCACGACCTCGGCACCGACTCGACCGACGCCGTGGACTATCCCGACTTCGCCGAAGCGGTCGCCAATTCTGTCGCCCGCAGCGACGCCACTTGCGGCGTCATGATTGATAGCGCCGGCATCGGCAGCAGCATCGCCGCCAACAAAGTCCCCGGCATCCGGGCCGCTCTCTGCTACGACCGCGCCACTGCCCGCAACAGCCGCGAGCACAACAACGCCAACGTTCTCACCCTCGGCGCACGCCTCATCTCCGCCGAAGCCGCCCGCGAAATCCTCGCCGTCTTCCTCGAAACCCCATTCGCCGGCGGACGCCACCAGCGCCGCCTCGACAAAATCTCTGCCCTCGAATCCCGCTCCCGCAAAACCTAACGTCGTTTCTTTGGTACCGCCGCCCTCCTGCCGGCAGCGCCTCGCTGCTTTTGCACTCTCTCCGTCATTCCGAGGAGCCCCGAGCGCAGTCGAGGGGCGACGAGGAACTTTGGCGTTTCTCTCCCTTTGAATTTTGAGCATTCCCATCGGCCCTCTTCAATCTACGATCGTCAATGGCTCAATGGCCAAATTCAATTTCGCTCGTATAACTCCCGTCCCACCCGCCGTGGTGTGGCGGGCTAACGTGAATCTTGCGCTCTGCGTTTCTCTGCGTCCTCAGCGCCTCTGCGTCAAATCCTCCGTTGCTGCTTCTTCTCTAATTTCTAATTTCCAATTTCCAATTTCTATCCTCAATTTTCCACCGTCTCCCTATACTCCCGCCCTCATCTTGCTCTACACTCTCTCCGTCCGACGAACTACGATTTACGAGTAACGAATTACGATCTCTCATGGACCCTCGTCAGCTCGAACAACTCGTCCACACCGTTTCCGAGGAAATCCTCCGATATCTCGGCACTCCCTCCCTCACCGGCCTTGAAATTGACGACGTGGTCTGCCCCGGCTGCGACCAGTCCTGCGTCGAAAAATGCGCCCGCAAAACGCGCTGCATCATCGACGCTGGTGCCGACCGCATCTCCGCCGGCCCCGCCACCCAGGTGGACGCCTCCATCGCCCGCCTCATTGACCACACTCTGCTCAAGCCCGATGCCTCCCGCGCCGACATCACCAAACTCTGCGAAGAGGCTCGTCGCTTCGGTTTCGCCTCCGTCTGCATCAACCCCTGGTACGTTCCTCTCGCCGCCGAGCTTCTTCGCGGCTCCGACGTCAAAGTCTGCACTGTCGCCGGCTTTCCTCTCGGCGCTACGCTCCCGCAAGTGAAAATTCTCGAAGCCGAGCAATCCATCAAACTCGGCGCTCAGGAAATCGACATGGTCATCAACATCGGCGCTCTCAAATCTGGTCAGGACGATGTCGTCGAAGCCGACATCCGCGGCGTCGTGGACTCCTGCCACCGCGGCGGCGCCATCTGCAAAGTTATTTTCGAGACTGCTCTTCTGACACTCGAAGAAAAAGTCCGCGCCTCCGTCGCTTCCAAAAAAGCTGGGGCCGACTTCGTCAAGACCTCCACCGGCTTTTCCTCCGCCGGCGCCACCGCCGAAGACGTTCAACTCATGCGCTGCATCGTCGGCAGCGAAATGGGCGTCAAAGCCGCTGGCGGCATCCGCTCCCTCGAAGACCTCAAGAAAATGGTTAGCGCCGGGGCCACTCGCATCGGTGCCTCCGCCTCCGTGCGCATCCTCGAACAAGCCCGTTCCGCCTCTCCCTCGTTTCCTTCTTCGGCTCCTCCCACTCCCTCCGCCGCTCCTCCGCCCTCCTCTCCCTCCCCCGTCCCTTCCTACTGAGATAGCCTCGTAGGGGCACGCCACTTGTGGAGAGCGTAGCCGAACCACGGCGCGCCCTCTGTTGCAGCAGCCTGGTGTAGCGGCCGGCTCAGTACCGGCCATGTTGAAGACGTACCGCCGGCGCCTGCCCGGAGCTCGCCGAACGGGTCTCGCCGGTGTTTTCACTTTTCCTTTTAGGGGCATCGGGCATCTTCCCCCATGCACAGGGCGATGGACCCCTCACTTTGTGCGCGCAACACGTCAAGTCTTCCCCGCCCTGTTCAAGCCCGAAGTGTGCACTTCCCTCCGTTTCTTTTTTCGCGGGAGTTGTCAGGCCGCGCAAGTCTTCGTACACTGAAGGCATCCTCAACGGTGACAAACAAACATCTGTGGCAGCGACAGGCAGCACAACCGCGTCCAGCCAGAGCGAGGTGCGCCACCTCATCTGGATGGTTACAGCCGCGCTGGTGGTCCGACTTGTCGCAGGGTGGATCCTCTACCCGCAGCTGCTCAACCCGGCCGACAACTATCGTGCCTTCACCGAAACCGGGCGGCTCGCACGAGCCATCGTGGAAGGACGGGGACTGAGTTCCCCCTTTCTCGAGCCCACCGGGCCCTCAGCGTTCATGACGCCGGTCTACCCCTACGTCCTGGCCGGCATTTTCCGTGTGTTTGGCGTGTACAGCGAGGCTTCCGCGCTCGCGGCGATAAGCCTCAACTGCCTGTTCTCTGCGCTCACTTGCGTGCCTATCTTTTTTATTGCCCGGATGACGTTGGGTGCGCCGGTGGCCTTTTGGGCCGGTTGGACCTGGGCGTTTTTCCCCTATGCTGTCGAGTGGGCCAGCGCCATGGTTCGTGAGACGTGCCTGGTGACGCTGCTGTTCAGCTTGGTGGTGTGGTGGGCTCTGCGGCTTGAGCAGAAGTCTACGCTGGGCGCCTGGGCCGGATACAGCCTATTGTGGGGCCTCATCGGGCTGACCAACCCCTCTCTGCTGGCGGCGCTGCCGTTTGTGAGCGGCCTTCTGTGGTACCGGTTGTGGCGCCGCGGGGCACGCTGGATGTTACCCGCAGCCACGGCGGCCGCCGTGTTTCTGGTTAGTGTGGCGCCCTGGTTCGTGCGCAACTACCGCACGTTCGGCCGTTTCGTTCCCTTCCGGTCGAACTTTGGTTTGGAGCTCCGCGTGGGCAACACCGCAGAAACGGATCAACCGTGGAGAGCCTGGTTGCATCCGAACGAGAACAAGACCGAGCTCCACCAGATGCAACGCTTGGGGGAGCTCGACTATATGGCGGCCAAGCGGGACGAAGTCCTGGCCTTCATCCGCGAGCATCCCGGCATCTTCGCCTGGCTTACGGTGAAGCGGGTAGCGCATTTCTGGACGGGCATCTGGAACCTTGCGCCTGACTACCTTCTGGCCACGCCGTGGGACACGCTGAACATCCCCTTTTGCCTCACGCTTACTCTCCTCGCGGCCACAGGCCTCCGCCGCATGTTCCGGCAGTCCCGGGATGCGGCGTGCCTGTTCGCTCTGGTGTTTCTGGCCATGCCGGTGTCGTACTACATCACGAGCGGGAACCCACGCTACCGGCACCCGCTCGACCCGCTTGTCGTGATGTTGGCGGTGGCTACCGTCGTCGAACACGCGGGCCGGCCGCGCAAAATCTCCCGCACTTCCTCCTGAGAACTTGTTGGAAAACTTGTTTGGAATGTCATTCAGAGTAACACGAAGAATCTCTCTGCAAGGAACGGCTTGTTCCTCACCGCGCCATTTGCGCCTCTCTCCCGCGACCACGCGGCCCCTCGCCCGGAAAACTCACCGGCCAGAAGCTGTTCATCTCTTGCAAAAACTCGACCTCGACGTCATTCTTTCCGTCCTCACCCAGTTTCATCCCCACCACGCGACATTCGACTTCATCCCCGGTCTTCAGATTCACCAGGTTCACTTCTTCGCCCAGACCGATCTTCGCTCCCATGCTGACCACGGCTCCCTGCGGCAGGACAATCAGCGTTTGTGTCACCTCGCGCAGCCGTGCCGGGTCGGCCTTCGGTCCGCGCACCAGCACCGGCACTCCCAGCGTAATTTTCTTTAACCTCGACTTCCTTCCCACCGTCATTTTCGACACTTCAACGCTCGCCTTCTCCCCAATCGCCTCTTCGACTTTCTCCCTCGCCGACTCCACCCCTGCCGGTTCCTCCGCCTCCGGCCCTTCGTCTTTGACCAGGGCTGGGAAGAGCTCTTCCATGTGCGGCCTCGCCTCTTCCTTCCTCGGTTCCACCGGCCCCGACGCCAGCACCGCTGCCGCTTCTTCCAGCGACAGCCCCAGGCCTTCCTCGCCCGGCTTCGCATCTTCCACCGGCTGAAAATTCAAATCCTCAAACGTAAAGAACGTGGTCTGCCCGTCCTCGCCGACTCCTTCTCCTGCCGGCTCGCTCGCCTCCCTGGCTGCTGCCGCCCCGACCGCTTCCTCCTCGCGCCCAAACTCCACGGCATGCGTTGTCGCTTCGCCGGCCGCCTCGGCAATCGCTTCAGGCACATTTTCCACTTCCCCTGCTTCCGATGTCGCTCCCTCCCTCACGGCCTCTGCCGATGCCATCGCTGGCTCTGCCGCAACCCCTTCGACCTCCGCCTGGCTGCTCTCGCTCGCCTCAACCTCCACCACCGGAATCTCCTCCTCGACTTTTCCCGCCGCCTCGGCCGTCACCATCGGCACCTCAAACTCTTTCAACTCCTCCGGCGCAATCTCTCTCGTCTCCACCGCTTCCTCGACAGCCACCGCCTCGACAATATGCTCTTCCTCCCCCATCGCCTCCACCATCGGCGGCGCTTCTTCCGCAGTCGCTTCTACCTCATCCACCTCTTGCGCAGAAACCGCCTCCACTATTGGCGCCTCGTTCGTCTCCGGAACCTTTCTCTCTAAACTCGCTGCCCGCCGGCTGGCCGCTGCCTGAATCAGCGCCTCTCGCAGCGCCGCTTCGTCATCATGGGGTTCATCCGCCTCTATAGGCTCTTGTTCTTTGACCGCAAGTTCGGTGAATACCCGCGTCAGCGCGGCATCTGCCGCCATCCTCCCGGTCTCTGGCTGGCCCTGACCCCGGAGCGCTCCGTCTTCCAACCGCCCTACCTGCATCGAACTCGCTTGCCCTGCCTCCGCCTGATTCCGCCACCCTTCAATTCGTGGATCGCTTTCCGTTCCTGCCAGCCTCGTATTCGATGATGCTCTCTCTCCCGGACGGTACTCCGCGCCAACCGTCCCATCCCAAACAGGCCTTGGCGCTGCCACAGGCTCATCCATCGCCTCTGCTTCCGCTTGCGCTTTTTTGTTTCTCCGCCACAACAACAGCCCCACGATCACCGCCAGCAACACCACCGCCCCCACGACTGGCAAAAACAGGCTCAGGTCCACCATCGCCGCTGCCGACACTGGTGCCTGCAAGCAGTCGCCTATCCCTCCTACAATCTGGTCTTTGCTCATTTTTGCAATCTGCGGCTGCGGCCCCGGTTTTGTCCTGCCGCGGGGTGGGGTCGCGGTTGGGCTGGCGGGAGCTCCTGCAGAGTCTGGCACCTCGCCCGAACGATCATGTTTTCACAGTGAAACAGCCCCCCACATAGTACTTTTGTACCCGGTTTCCTCCCCTGCACGCTTCTTTCTGCCTTTACGCCTTCACTTCCACCCCCGCAATCGCCTGTCCAAATTCAATCTTCTCCCTTCTCTTTCTCCCCTCTGTGGTTTGAAATCTTCAATCTGCAATCTGCAATCTCCGTTCTTCCTTCTGCTCTCCCCCCGTCTCGCCGCTCCCCGCTCCCTGCTATAATGTCTTTGTTGAGTCTGCGCCGCGGATTCGCAGATCTCCGTCTCGCGTGCCCTTCTCAGCCCCTGACCCCATGAACCCAGTTGACGCCAATTCTCCCGCAGCCGCCGCCGCTGCTCCCGCCGAGGAGCAGAAGTACACCGCTGAGGTCCTGAAAATCCTCGTCGAGATCGCCGAGGAGATTAACGCCTCGCTCGACCTCGACGAAGTCCTTGCCCGCTCCGCCGCTCTCATCAAGCGTCTCATCGACTACGAAATTTTCACCGTCATGCTTCTCGACGACGCCGGCTATCTCTACCACCGCTTTACCATCGGCTATCGCCCCGAAATTGCCGAGCATTGGCGCATCCCGCTCGGACAGGGAATCACGGGCACTGCCGCCCGTTCCCGCCAGGCCGTCCGCGTCGGCGACGTTTCCAAGGACCCTCGCTACATCAATGCCAACGATGCTGTCCGGAGCGAGCTCGCCGTTCCTCTGCTCTTCAAAAACCGCGTTATCGGTGTCCTCGACATCCAGAGCCCTCAGCTCGACTACTTCACTCCCGAGCAGCAGAACATTCTCACCCTCATGGCGTCTCGTTTCGCCACCGCCATTGAAAACGCGCGCCTCTTCGAAGAGACCCGTGCCCAGGCTGAAAGCCTCATGGTCATCAACGAAGTTGGCCGCGAAATCTCCTCCATCCTCGACCTCGAAGAGCTGCTTCGCCGCGCCGCCGAGCTCATCAAGCGCATCATCAACTATCAAATCCTCAGCATCATGCTCTACGACGAAGAGACCCGCACCTTCCGCCATCGCATCGACGTCAAGTACGGCCAGCAAGTTCAGGGCAAACTTCGCGTCGCCGCCACCGAAGGTCTTGTCGGCGCCGCCGCCTTCACTCGCCACCCCGTTCTCGTTCCCGACGTCACCCTCGACCCCCGCTATCTCATGGTCAATCCCGAGACCCGCTCCGAGCTCGCCATTCCCATGATTCACCAGGGCCGCGTCATTGGCGTTCTCGACCTCGAAAGTCCGCAGCTCAACTACTTCAATGAGCACCACGTCCAGACGCTCTCGATTCTCGCCTCCTCCCTCGCCGTCTCGGTCGAAAACGCTCGCCTGTACGAGCAGGTCGCCCGCGACGAAGCTCGCCTCGAGCGCGAGCTCCAGGCGGCCCAGCGCATTCAGGGCGCTCTTCAACGCCCCATCCCCACCGACGACTACGGCCTCGACATCGCCGCTCGCATCCTCTCCGCCCGCGAAGTCTGCGGCGACCTCTACGACTTTCTCCGCTACGGCCCGCAGCAGCTTGGCATCGCCCTCGGTGACGTCAGCGGTAAAGGCACCGCCGCCGCCCTCTACGGTGCCGTCGCCATCGGCATTCTTCGCAGCCTCGCCCCGCAAAAGCTTCCGCCCAACGAAGTCCTTCGCCAGATGAACCAGCTCATCTGCGAGCGTCGCATCGAAGGCCGCTTCATGACTCTCTGCTTCGCCACCTGGCAGAAGGGCCGCAGCAAACTTCGTCTCGCCAACGCCGGCCAGTCCCAGCCGCTACTCTATAAAGACGGCCGCTGCGACCGCGTCAATCTCACCGGCTTCCCCCTCGGCCTTTACGACGACGTCATCTACGACGAATGGGGCGTCACCCTCGCCCCGGGCGACATCCTCGTCTTTCACAGCGACGGCCTCGCCGAAGCCGTCAATCCCGATGGCCAGCTCTACACCACCGACCGCCTCCGTAGCGTCCTTTGCGCCAACTCCGCAATGGGTGCCGCCGCTCTTGCCGACCACATCCTCGCCGACGTTGAGCAGTTCTCCCGCGGCGTCCCCATTACCGACGACCGCACCCTCATCGTCTTGAAAGTGAAATAGCGGGCTCCTACTGTCCGCTAATCCAGCTTGAGCGCCCGCGCCATTTGCCGCCACGCACGATTCCATTTCGGCTTTCTTTCCCTCCTTCCTTCCTTTCTTTCTTTCTCCCTTTCCTTCTTTCCTCCTAGCTTCTTTCTTTCCTATTTTCTTTCTTTCCTTCTCTGTGTCCTCAGTGGCCTCTGCGACCTCTGTGTTGTGATCTTTTCTTTAATCTGAAATCTGAGATCTGCAATTTCAAATTCTGCTATCCTCTGCGCTCGACCGGGAGTAACCGCCCGTGGACTCGCTCATCGACCCAACCCGCTTCACTCCTTTTTTCTCTCACCGCCGTGGCACCCTCCACTGCGAACGCGTCTCCCTCGAAACCATAGCCTCTCGCCTCGGCACTCCCGCCTACGTTTACTCTCGTGCCTCGATTACCTCCGCCTATCGCCGTCTCAACCGCTCTCTCTCTTCTCTCCCTCACTCCATCTGCTACTCCGTCAAAGCCAACTCCAATCTCAGCATCCTTCGCCTCTTCGCGCGTCTCGGCAGCAGCTTCGACATTGTCAGCGGCGGCGAGCTTCAGCGCCTTCTTCGCATCGGCGTTCCCGGACGTCGCATCGTCTTCAGCGGCGTCGGCAAATCCCGCGACGAGCTCCGCGACGCCCTCCGCGCCCGTATTCTCCTCTTCAACATCGAATCCGAAGCCGAACTCAACCTCCTCGCCGAGGAAGCCGCTCGCCTCCGCCGCCCCGCGCCTGCCGCCATTCGCGTCAATCCCGACGTCGAAGCCGGCGCCCACCCGCACATCTCCACCGGCCATCGCCGCCACAAATTTGGTCTGGACTGGCGCGACTCCCGCCGCCTGTACCTCGCTCATCATGACTCTCGCTGGATCGACTGGCGCGGCATCAGCGCCCACATTGGCTCGCAGATTCTCGACCTCGTCCCCTTTCGCCTCGCACTTCGCCGCGTTGCCTCCTACGTTCGCGAACTCGCCCGCACCGGCGTCTCGCTCGACCTCCTCGACTTCGGCGGCGGACTCGGCATTCGCTACGCTGGCGAACGTGCCCCTGCTCTCGACGCCTACGCCCGTGCCATCGCCTCTCTCGTTCGCCCGCTCGGCTGCCGCCTTCTTCTCGAACCCGGGCGCGCACTCGTTGGCCCCGCCGGTGTTTTGCTGACCCGCGTCCTCTACTCCAAGCGCAATCGCGGCAAAAACTTCGTCATCGTGGACGCCGCCATGAACGACTTCCTCCGCCCCGCCCTTTACGGCGCCCTCCACCCCATCACCCCCGCCACCCCATCGCGCACGGATATGCGCACTTCGGCGCCCACCCGCGCCGATATCGTCGGCCCCGTCTGCGAAACCGGTGATTGCTTTCTGGAAAATTGGCCGTTGGGCTGGGTCTCGCCGGGCGACCTACTGGTCATCTGGGGAACTGGCGCTTACGGCTTCGTCCTCTCCTCCAACTACAACTCCCGACCTCGCCCTCCCGAAATCCTCGTCGACGGCACTCGCTTCCGCCTCATCCGCCCCCGCGAATCCCTTTCCTCGCTAGTTGAAGGAGAATGACGCATGAAGAACACACTCTGAATTCTCCTCATTGAATCTTGTTCGGTGTTCGGTGTCTGGGTAGTGTTAGGGCCCTGGTTCCCATCAAACGACCTGGAATTGACCCTTGTCGTCCTGTTTTTCGGTCTTCATCCCATTGGCGCACTTTGGATGATCATCACAGCGATTCGTCATGCAAGGAAGCCTTTACCGTATGTGTTGCTGGCATGCCTGGCCTATTCTTTCGTCTGGTTTTACTTCGATCGCGTGAGGAGGGGGACTCTTCGTGGCCAAATCTTGCGCCAATGACGCCGGCGTCTCATCGCCGCGCGCGTTCCGAATCACGAGTTACGATTCACGAATCGCGTTCTGTCTATTCCGACTCAGTGTCTCTGTGCCTCTGTGGCTAATCTGCTCTTACTGCCCCACCTCCGCCACCTGCTTCAGCTTCGCCATATCGGTATCCAGCGTCTTCTGAATGGCCCCGCCGATAAACGGTGCAAACAGCCGGCACCACCCGTGCGACTGCACATCCTCCTTCAAGTTCACTCGCGTCTGGCTCCCATCCGACGTCAGCTCATACGTCGCCACCACCGTTCCCGCTCCTCCCATCACAACTTTCGATTCCAGCAGTCGCGGCGCCTCCACTCGCAAGATTTCGCTGTCCATGTTATGGATTTGTCCATCTTTCTCAATCGTCTTTACCGACTTCGCCCCCACCCGCAACCCATCCGTCGTCACCGGCGTGGACGCCTTCAATCCCTCAATCCACAACAGCAGCTTGTCCTTACCCGTGATGTACACCCACACTTTCTCCGGCTGTGCCGCAATGGTCGTCCCAGTCGTAAACGTGTACGTCCTCCCTCCCAGCACCCAGAGCACACCCAGCCCCGCCACAATCACCACCAGCGTCCACAGCAAAACTCTCTTCATCTTCTCCTCCTCTTGCTTTTCCTCTTCTCTGGGACCTCCGTGTCTCTGTGTCCTCTGTGTTAGTTCTTGCCTGACTCAGCGCGATAGACAACTCTCCCGCCCACAATGGTCACAACCACCTGAACGTCTTTGATCTTTTCCAGTGCCAATGCAAACAAATCGCTATCCAGCACGATCACATCCGCCAGCTTGCCCACCGTCAACGACCCTTTCTCTTTTTCGCTGAACTCCGCGTATGCCGCGCCCATCGTGTAAGCTCGGATCGCCTCTTCGAGCCTAATCTTTTGTTTCGGCACCCACCCGCCCGGATTCTTCCCGTCGAGCGTCCTCCGCGTCACCGCCGCATACAGCCCCCACCACGGCGACAGCGGCGCCACCGGCCAGTCCGACCCAAACGCCAATGTCGCCCCCGCATCCAGCAAACTTTGAAACGCATACGTCGTCTCGCACCGCTTTGCCCCAATCCGCTTTTCCGCCCATCGCCCATCGTCAATCGCATGGTACGGTTGCATGGACGCAATCACCTTTTGCCTCGCAAACCTCGCAATATCGTCCGGGTGGATATGCTGCGCGTGCTCGATCCTCAACCGCCGGTCCGCCGCCCCATCCTCCTTCTCCACTTCTGCAAACACATCCAGGATGGTCCGGATGGCTCGATCGCCGATCGCGTGCACCGCCAGTTGCAAGCCGGCCTGGTCCGCTCCCAGCGCCATCTTCCTCATACTTCCCTCGGGGAACATCATTGCCGCCGGCAGCCCCGAGGTCTCCGGCGCATCGTTGTACCGCTCAAAAAACCACGCCGTTGTTGACCCCAGCGAACCGTCCGCGTATCCCTTCAGTACTCCCGTCCTCACCCACTCGTTCCCAAACCCCGCCAGTATCCCCGTCCGCGCCGGCGACTCCCACTGCTCCATCGGCGTCGCGAAGTAAACCCGTGCCGTCATCTCGCCCTGCATCGCCAGTTTCTGAAATGCCCGCAAATCCAGCGGCGAGCTCATGTCGTGGAACCCCGTCACGCCCAGCCGTCTCACCTCTGCCAGCCCCGCCCGAATCGTCCGCATCCGCTGCTCGATGCTCGGCCCTGGAATCACGCGAAACACCGGCTGCATCGCCGCATCTTTCAGAACGCCCGTCGGCTCGCCCTTCGCATCGCGGACAATCGTCCCACCCCTCGGCTCCTTCGTCTCGCGGGTAATTCCCGCCAGCCGCAGCGCCACGCTGTTCGCTAGCGCCATGTGACCGTCCAATCGGCTCACAAACACCGGATGGTTCGGCGTCACCTTGTCAATCCAGTCTCGCTCCGGCAGCGGCGCGCTCGCCCACAACTCATGGTCCCAGCTCCCGCCCAGGATCCATTCGCCTTTGGGAACCTTCTTTGCAAACTCGCCGATCCTTCGCGCAAACTCTTCCGGCGTCGCCGCATCCCGCAGGTGCACCCCGCTCAGCTCCGCGCTTCCCTCGTAGAAATGCACATGCGCATCAATCAACCCGGGCAGCACCGTTTTTCCGCCGGCATCAATCCTCTTTGTCTTCGACCCAACCCACGCCCCAACCTCGGCATTCGACCCCACTGCCACGATTCGCTCGCCCGCAAGCGCCACCGCCTCCGCTCGCGGCTGTTTTTCGTCCACCGTCCACACCTTCGCATTCACAATCACCAAATCCGCCGCCTGCCTCTCCTGCCCCTGCGCACTCCCCGCCGCAAGCAGGCCGCCCGCAGCCAGCCCAATGACGGCCCACACCACACCTTCCCTCGAATGCCTCACGGCATCTCCTTTTGTTCTCGCTGCACTTCCGCCTTGGTTTGTCCGCTTGAGATCGTACTTATTGATGACAGACTTTGTTCGCGACCCATCCAACCAATCTTCAATGATCTAATGATTTAATGATTCAATGACCCAATCACCCAATGGCCCAATTCTCTTTCGCAACTCGCCATCATCTTTCTCCCCACTTCAATTTATTGCGCAGAATCTCAAAATACGTTCTCCTCGCCGGCCTGACCAACCTCAGCTTCTTCGGCGCTTTCGTCACCCCCACCCGATCGCCAGCTTTTAACTCAAACCCGATTTGCCCATCCAGCGTCAGAAACGCCGGCTCTTCTCCTCCGTGTGTTTCCACCTCGATGCGCACCGTATCCGGGATCACCAGCGGCCGGTTCGTCAACGAGTGCGGGCAGATCGGCGTCACCACAAACGCCTCCACCACGGGGTAGATAATCGGCCCTCCCGCCGAGAGCGAATACGCCGTCGAACCCGTCGGCGTGGATAGGATCAGTCCATCCGCCTTGTAACTGCACACGTACCCGCCGTCAATGTGCAGGTCCATATCAATTATCCGCGCCAGCGCCCCTTTATTGATTACCGCATCGTTCAACGCACGCTGTCGCTCGATCCTCTTCCCACCGCGGATCAACTCCGCTTCAATCAGCGTCCGCTCGCTGATTCGGTTCTGCCCGGCAATCACCTGCTCGAGAATCGGATACATCTCCGCCAGTTGTACACTGGTCAGGAATCCCAGCCCGCCTAGGTTGACCGGCAAAATCGGCACGCTCCGGTCGCCCAGCATTCGCGCCGCCGCCAACAGCGTCCCGTCTCCCCCCAGCACAATCAGTACGTCCGCCAGCCCGGGCAGTTCCTCGCGCGACTTCTCTCTCTGCTTCGATCCCGCTACCGCCGACGTCTCCGCGTCGTGGTACACCTCAATTTTGTGCGCCTCGAGCCACTGCACCAGTTGAGGCACCACCGCCGCAGCTTCGTCGCGTCTCGGCCGGCTGACGATTCCCACCGTCTTGATTTTCACTTGCGTCTGCATCCGCGCCGCTTGCTCCGTCATGTCCCGTTTCTTTCCAACCTTCCAACTCTCGCTTCCAACTTGCAGAGTCTACCCCACACGCCGTTTCATCGCGTGCACAAAAAACTCCACATTCCCTTCTGCCCCGGCCACTCGGCTCCGGCGCACTCCGCGCACTTCCAGTCCCGCCGCTTCCGCCGCCACGCACGCTCGGGCAATCGCTTTCTCATGCAGCTTCGCTTCGCGCACAATTCCTCCACTGCCCACATCCTTTTGATCCACCTCAAACTGCGGCTTCACCAAAATCAAAAACTCCGCCCCTGCCCGCGCCACTCTCACCACCGCCGGCAGCACCTTTCCCACTGAAATAAACGACACATCCACCGTCACCAGATCCGCCTCGTCCCCAATCTCTTCCGGCTTCAGATTTCGCGCATTCTGTTTCACCAGCACCACTCGCTCATCTTTCCTCAGCTTCCACGCCAATTGGTCCGTGTTCACGTCCACCGCATAGACGCGCTTCGCCCCGTGCTGCAACAAACAATCCGTAAACCCTCCCGTCGAGCTTCCCACATCCACACAAATCTTTCCCGCCACAGTGACCCCGAAATCCTCCAGCGCCCCTTCCAGTTTCAGCCCGCCCCGGCTCGCATACCTCAGCCCCGCTCCAACCACTTCGACCGCAGCGTCCTCCGCCACCCTTTCCCCGGCCTTCACTGTTTTTTGCCCGTCAACCCGCACCGCTCCCGCCAACAGCAGCGCCTGCGCCTGCGCGCGCGTCTCCGCCAGGCCGCGCTCCACCAGCAGCACGTCCACCCTCTTTTTCTCGCTCTTCTTTGTGGTTTTTAACACGGGGATGCGGTGTCATCCTGACGTTCCGGCACTGGCTTTCGACGACGGAGCCAAAGGATCCAAGTCACCTAATCCTGCCTGGACGTCACCTGCGCAGTGCCCTGTCCGCCCTACTCCCTACTTTCTTTTCTTTATCTTGAGGTTCCAGAAATAACTTTCGATGCCGACACCGAAGGACATCAGTCGTCTGACCTTCCCCGGACGGATCCTCTGCCTTTGCCTTGCCTCGTCCGCCCTACTCCCTACTCCCGACTTCCTACTCCCTTTCCCTCACGCCCTTCTCACCACCAAAAACTCCGCCACCTGCCTCAGTCGTTCTCCTCGTTCTCCAAACGACTCCAGCTCGCCCACCGCCTTTGCCGCCAGTTCCTTCGCAAACTCTTTCGACTTCTCCAATCCAAACAGCGCCGGATACGTTGCCTTCTGTTGCGCCTGATCTTTCCCCGCCGTTTTCCCCAACGCCGCCGACGACTCTTCCACATCCAAAATATCGTCCACCACCTGGAACGCCCACCCGATATTCTCTCCAAAGCTCCGCATCCGCGTCGTCTCTTCTTCTCCCGCCCCGCCGCACAACGCCCCCGCCACCACCGACGCCCGGATCAGCGCCGCCGTCTTCGACCTGTGGATATACTCCAGCATCTTTGCCTCAATCTTTTTTCCTTCCGCTTCGAGGTCTGCCATCTGACCTCCCACCATTCCGTTCACCGTTCCCGCAGCCTGGGCCACTTCGCTGATCACCGCCACGCGCCGAGCCGCCTCGATCTCCGCGTTGGAAAGCGTCTCAAACGCCAGCGTCAGCAGCCCATCTCCCGCCAGGATCGCCGTCGCCTCGCCAAACTTTTTATGACACGTTGGCTGGCCGCGTCGCAAATCATCATTGTCGAGCGCCGGCAAATCGTCATGGATCAACGAATACGTGTGGATGAACTCCATTGCGCACGCCACGCCCAACGCCGCCCGGTCCGGCCATGCCGCGCGAAAAATCCACCCCCCCTCCAGGCTCAGGATTGGCCGGATACGCTTGCCTCCTGCAAACACGCTGTAGCGCATCGCCCGATGGATCGACGCCGGCGGCGTTTTCTCCGGCGGCAGCAATTCCTCCAGCGCCGCGTCCACGGCGCGGCGGCCTTCTTCGAAAAATTCGGGGAGCTTCATGCCGGAAATTTGCAGGGCTGGCACAGCAGCAGGTTCAAGACGTCTCTTCTTTTTCGGCTTCAAACGGTTCGGCGACGATATTTCCGCCGGCCTTCTTCAACAGAATCTCCACGCGCCCTTCGGCCTGCTCGAGCTGTTTCTGGCACTCGCGCGTAAGCTCCACGCCCTCTTCAAACAGCTTCATCGCGTCATCCAGCGGCAGGTTGGCACTCTCCAGCCGCTTGACCACCTCTTCCAACCGTCCCAGCGACTTTTCAAAGTCCGCCTTCTTCGCCGGCTCGTTTTTCTTGATGGGCGTGGCGTTCATCGGCTCAGTCCTGGCACCCGGGGCAGAAGTAGCTCGACCTCGCCCCCTGTTCGATTCGCCGGATTCTCTCGCCGCAGCGCCGGCATCCTTTTCCCTCCCGCCCGTACACGCCCAGCATCTTTTCCAGTCCTTGAAACCTCCACTCCGGGTCGCGAAAGTTCGGTGCCGGTTCGAGGCAGCATTCTAATGCACGCCGGAGAACGTCCACAATCCCTTTATGCAGCCTCCTGGTCTCCGCTTCCTTCAACCGGTGCGTCTTCCTTCGCGGGTCCAACCGTGCCCGCCAGAGCGCCTCATTCGAGTAGATGTTCCCCAACCCCGCGATGCGCCCCTGGTCCATCAGAAAAAGTTTCACCGGCCGCTGGCTCTCTCTCAGCATTCTCGTTAATCGCTCGCAGGTGAACGTCCGCTCCAGCGGCTCGACGC
>Ga0247727_10010751_pt1 | contig 16141 bp, 15 predicted proteins | sample WisWelCaveWW1625_FD_202498 | JGI IMG/M metagenome (GOLD analysis project Ga0247727, IMG submission 202498) | Biofilm microbial communities from Wishing Well Cave, Virginia, United States - WW16-25 | ecosystem: Environmental > Aquatic > Deep subsurface > Groundwater > Cave microbial mat | place... | reverse complement strand
AGAATTAGCGAACATAAAAAATCCAGAAAACCAATGAAACGTTAGCTGATGCTCTTTTTTACCTTGAAAAACACATTTGGGTAAACATCTTCTGGCAAGCAGCTTTTCAGTGGCGCTTGTGTTGGACTGAAGAATGGGTATTGCCTGCATGCAAAAGGCCTGTGCTCATAAATCGAGCAGTAGAACTTTTCCTTTTTCTTTTTGAGGAAAACGCACCAGCCGTTTTCCTTTTTTTTCAGCAGCTTCCTGAACTTGAAGTGGACGTCCTGCACAACAAATTCTTCTTCCTTGAATCCAGCTTTTTTTATCTTTGTGATGTCTTGCTTTTGCAATGGAACTAATGTCTTGATGCAGCACTCGCCGCATTGGGTGCAGGAGAAAGTTGCTGGCGTTATTAACTTCATAAGATCTGCCTTGGAAAGAAGATTATAAAAATATATCCTAAAAGGGATTTCCTCTGGATTTTGTTACAGGCACTAGTCCTTTGTAATCAAAGCTGAACGGCTTTTTGTGGATGAGCAAATCAAGCAAATTTTTTTTGACATCGCCGAACAATGCATTGTACCGATGACTATCCCCTACATTGACACCACGGTCATTAATGTCCCTCGGCGCACGGTATAAAACTTCAGTATACTCGCCTCCTTTTTTCGACAAGAGGGCTACTCTATTCACCCTCCCATCGAACCCATCATCCCGCAATATCATCGTCTTAAAACTTCTATCTGCTGGTGTTACCATGAGGCTTAGCGAGCTGCGAACTTTGCTTTGCGAGTCGCCATAGTAATACGAAACACCATGCATGGTATCGGAAGCGGGATCATAGAGGAATCCAGACCGTATTCCTGTTACATGTTTTCTGTCTTCGACTTGCTTTAGTTTTTCAATGTTCCTGATATCTGCCCCGACATACAATGATGCTACAAGATGTATCGATGACCATTTATCACCCTGAGGCTCCTTGAAATAGTCATCCTTCACCTCTATCCTGATTTTCTCAACAGCTATCTGGAGAAGCCTTTCTAAATCCGGATCCTGTGCCTCAGCTTGGCTAGGTACTATGAGCCCAATCGCGCCGCCAATAAACCCTCTTCTGGAAATAGGAATTTGCATTTACCCATGCTAATTTAATAATATATTAAAATCTTACCTTAGAAATCATGAATTTTTACCACGACTCAATTCTTCATCCCGATGCCTTTCTTAAGCAGATACAGGTTGCAATAGAATAATGCAACGGCAAAAAAAACCAGCATCACAAACCCAATAATGACATTGACATCAGATATTCCCAAAAATCCATAGCGGAACCCATTGACCATGTATAATATCGGATTGAACAATGAGATCGTTTTCCAGAGCGGAGGCAGAAGCGAAATTGAGTAAAATACACCTCCCAGATAGGTCAATGGCGTCAGTATAAACGTTGGAACAATTGCGACATCATCAAATTTTTTTGCAAACACCGCATTGGTAAATCCCGCAAGCGAAAAAACTATTGCAGCAAGAACAATAAACGACAATACAACAGCAAGACTATACAATTTTAATTTAGTAAAAAACAATGAGATAAGCAATACTATAACGCCAACCAATATGCCCCTAAACACACCGCCCAGCACATAGCCCCAGATAATTGTTGAATTTGGCGTTGGAGAAACAAGCAGCTCTTCAATGCTTCTTTGGAATTTTGCACCAAAGAAAGACGATACGACATTGCTGAATGAATTCGTGATGACTGACATCATTATCAGACCAGGGACGATGAAATCAATGTAGGAATGGCCGCCCATATCCTCTATCTTTGAGCCGATGAAAGTACCGAAGATGACAAAATAAAGTGTCATGGTTATGGCAGAAGGCAACAAAGTCTGTGTCCAAATCCTCAGTATTCTGGCAACTTCCTTGTCCAATATAGTTCGCAATGCAATATATTTTTTATGAGCGTCCATTCTTGTCATCCGTCAAATCCAAAAATAATTCTTCAAGCCTATTCGATTTGTTCCTCATGCTTGTTATCTCTATTTTATTTTTATCTAGCCAATGGAATATCTCGTTGATGCTTTCTTTCCTGAATACCTCTATTTCAAGGGTGGTGTCATCTCTTAATTGTACTCTATGGCCATCAAGTTCCGGTATTTTTTTCAGAGGCTCCTTAAGATCAAAAATGAACGTTTCCTTATCTAATTTCTTAAGGAGATTTTTCATGCTGGTGTTCTCAATTATTGAGCCATTATTAATGATGGCTACATTTTTACACAAAGTCTCCGCTTCTTCAAGATAATGGGTAGTAAGTATGATGGTCCTGCCGCCTTCATTCAAATCTTTCATGAATTTCCACATGCTTCTCCTAATCTCTATGTCAACGCCTGCCGTCGGCTCGTCAAGAATAAGCAGTTCAGGCTCATGGACTAAGGCTCGCGCTATCATCAATCTGCGCTTCAGGCCGCCTGACAATGTCCGCGAGGCAGCATCTTTCTTGTCCCACAGCTCCAGTTTTTTGAGATATTTCTCGGCCCTTTCCTGAGCTATCTCTTTGGGGATGCCATAATAGCCCGCTTGTTGAACTACGATATCAAACACTTTCTCGAAAATGTTGAAATTGAATTCCTGCGGCACAATGCCAATAAATTGCTTCGCGTCTTCCTGTTCCTGGTCTATGTCCTTGCCAAAAACCTTTACCGTGCCTGAAGTCTTGTTAACCAAACCGATAATTATGTTGATAGTTGTTGATTTGCCAGCGCCATTTGGACCTAACAATGCAAAGAAATCGCCCTTCTTTACTTCAAGATCAATGCCTTTCAGCGCCTCAACATTGCCTTTGTATGTTTTTTTCAACGTTTTGAGTGATAATGCAATATCGGACATACGGAAAAAGAACGATGGCCAATTTAAATAATTATTCTTTGCAGATAACCTAATGGAAAGATGCTTTGTTCTTTAAGCCACTATTTAGGCATAGAAATTCTTGATTTTTCAATGAATCTTTCAACTTCCATTCTTCGGTATTTGAAATTTTCCCCTTCAAATTCAGAGATTCGCCTTTCAAGTTCGCTGGCAATGATTTCCATTGTCCCAATGAACAAGTCATTTGACGTGAAAATGAACCCATAAACCATAGGATTTCCTACTCGATAGGTTTTATCTGAATTAAGCGCATAGAACTCTTTTTTTACTTCTTCTACTCGTTGAAACCTTCCAATGGTGGAATCTCGAAATGGACCTTCTCCAACAGCGTGTAAACATTCAGAATTGGGTTCTCTCGTAATCTTCATCGATTCAAGTGCAATTTTTTCTGTCTTTGCATCCAAATATGCAACGGCATGCCATCCTTCATATTTGAAAACTGGGATTCCGAATCTCATCACCAGGGATATCCCACCATCGTGTATCCCAATGAGCCTGGCTTGTAGTATGGTAGCATTATCCATAGTCGATGGAAACCAGATTTACTTATAAATTTTACGCTTTTTTAGTTATTGTATAGTAGTAATTAAATTTCTGATTTGTGGTTATACCCAACTATTTGTTCTCGGTTACAGTGCCTTCTTCAATGATGTTAAGCCGCATACTGCACTGCCACGCTTAGCGCAGCATTCTCATTCACCGCGCGATGCTTGTTTTTCGCCATAAGCGGGCCAAGAGTTGCAAACAGCATCGGGAAGGCATTCACTGTTGCAATACCTGCAGGCTCCATTTTATTGTGCATATCTTTCTTGTCTGCAGGTTCTGAATACAATTTTTTATCAGAATCATCCAGCATCACTGAGAAATAGATGCCTCCTGCGTGGCCGACAAAACCCATGCCTTTTTCCGTCACGGTTGGCTTCATGACAGCATCGTACTCCTTAAGGGCCTTTCCTTTTCTGTATGCTGACGTCCAACATTCATTCTGAAGATGGTTCTTTAGCTGCTGGAAATATTCTTCTTTTAGTGTGTTGCCATTCATCATGAAGTGCTTGAATTTCGCCAAATGCTCCATGGATGCGTGATTTTTGTGATAGGCATGACCCCTTAGATAGAGGGAATTTATTTCAATAGTGCTAAAACCAAATTGTTTCATGGCATGGTTGAAGCGCTCAATGCCTTTTTCATATCCTCCTTCTCCCCCTAATAATTCCAGCAAATGATTCGATGCGCTGTTGACAGATTCCTCAACAACCAATTTTATCAATTCCTGGTAGGAAATTGATTTTTTTTCATCTCCAAAAACCTTGTAATTGCCTATTTCTCTTTCGAGAACAAGCCTCTTTTTTATTGCGATGGGTTTTGAAGCATCAAGAAGACCTTCCTGCAAATAGTACATAACAGCAAACGCCAGTGCCAATTTGTTGATAGAAGGTGTTGATATCACCTTATTTGCCCGGTGCCCGTATTTTTCTCCTGTCGCTTCATTATAAGCAAAAAAAGCTACGTTTTTGTATCCTAAATTTTTCGCATGCTCCAAAAATGATTCGATGCCTTGGACTGTTTCAGCGTCAAAACTGGATTGTGCCTGATCAATAATCGCGTTAAGGCTCCGTGCCTTTTCAATTTCTTTTTCTTTTGGAGAGAAAATGAGCGTGTCCAATGTTTTTGGCGTGATTTGCTTTTGGGCAACTTCTTCTTTTATTGTGCTATCTTCTTTTGCTGCCTTTTCCTTATTCTCTGTTTTATCTACATATTGTTTTACCGGCGAAGAATAAGCGGCTTTCCCCTCATTATCGCTCTTTTGATATTTTTCATCCTTTCCCGGAGAATATTTTTTTGGAAGTTCCCGGACAATGTCTGTTCTCTTTCTTCCCAGAGTTGCAGGCTCTTCATATACCCTTCTTGAGCGATGATCGTTGGCAGGTTTATTGTGCTCTTGCTTGGAGCCAGATTCTGCTTCACGTCGTTCACAATCAAAAACACTGATTCTATCCTGTCCAAAAAAATGCTGCCAAAACGATTTTGCTTCCCTTCCCTGCAGCCAGGAATCGTATTGGGTTGCTTTTACTACGCGATGGCTTTGGTCATGTTTGTCTTGAGGAAGATAATTCTTATTTACTTTTTGAACTTTGTAATTCTTAATTGAAACATTGAAGGAACTTGATTCATATGCATGATTTCTGCCTGCCCTTGGAAGGTGCGTCGTTAAAAAAACAGTGCCGGGGCTTGGGTTAAAGCCATTTGCTCGGTAGCCAGTCCTGCGCAAATGCATCGGGTTAGTATAGGCAGCTTGGAAAGACATATGCAATGGCACATTTTTCATCAAGAAATCTGTTCGATGGTTTTCTATTGTAAGTTCCGGCAAATTGAAAATATGAGTTGTAGGTAATTGATAGGGAAAGAATGATTGTGCCAACAAAGGATTATGGTTTGTTGCATAGCCTCTGGATTGAAAGCGAAAATTGGTATCTTCCTTGAGTTTTATTTTTTGGTTTCCTGCTGCTAGATTGATTGCATAAGGTACTGGAGCAGAAGAGCTTACTGCGTGCACTGTCGTTGATGGTTGAGCTGAAAATTCAGCGATATTGTCATTTGATGCATATTGGATCGTTTTGGAATGAACTTTGAGGTGATACTGCTTCAGGGCAGAAGTATAGCTTTTAGGAAGCGAATCCAAAAGAACATATGGCTTTGCTTGAAGCTGCGATGCTTGACGGGGCGTTTGGTGGTATTCAAAAGGTCCGTTAGTATGATACGATAAAAGTTCATATGCAACGCTATACTTTAGCGTAGAAACGCGATAATGCCCTATCGGCAACCAATATGCCGTTATCCGACCATACCCTAGAGCAGTATTTTGTAGAAAGGTCCTATGGGCAGCGTTGTCATTCAGCACATTGATGGCCGTTTTTTCCAAAGGCCCAAGTTTTCCTCTATTTTCTTCCAGGATAATTCTTTCCAATGGCATTTCGTCCTTCAGAATAAATTCAGCGGAATCCGGCTTTCTTGCTTGCGTCTCAATGGCATGCTCTCTTTCAAACCCATCCCCTGCAGTGGATTCATGATCAGCAAAAATTCCAATCAATGGCTCATCGATAATAAAATTCCTATTCCAGCGCAGGCTTCTTCCCATTATGCTAGCAGCAATGGGAATTGATTCAGTTTCCATTATACATGTAGTTCAAAGCGTGTTTTTAAATTTTTACCTAGGGAACGCAAGAGTTTCTATTTACTCAAAAAAACATGCTGTACACAAACTCATCCTTGTCTTTATAGTAATGCTCTTTCAATGTCGTCTCATGGGTAAAGCCCATCTTTTCGTAGAACCGATGCGCGCGGGTATTATCAGAATGGGTCAACAGATACAATTTCCTTAATTTAGATTTATTTTTTTTATAACATTTATTCGCATCCTGAATCAATGCTTTCAATAACTGATGCGCAACCCCCTTGCCACGGTATTCGGGCAACACCGCAATCCTGTCCAGTTCAGCCAACTGGTGCTTTGGCAGGCCATGCGGAAGCCATGTCACGATGCCTGCTATCTTTTTTCCGTCGATAGCTACAATGTAATTATGGCCCTTATTTGTCTCACTCTTTATGGTAGCCAATGCTTCCTTTTTTGAGGAAATATTGTAACTGGAAACAAGAACGGTACTAATGCCAATCCAATCCTTTGCGGTTGCGTGCCTGCATTTCATCGTTCCACGACTTCATGCCTTCTCATCCTGGAGATAAGCCTCTCCAACGTGTCAATTTTACGCATGAGATCAAGCTTTTCCTTATCCATATCAAGAAGCTGCCTTCCAAAGCGATGCAGTTCAAAGTCCTCTTTCCTGATGTTTCGTGCAATGTTGGTGAATTTGTCAATCTCGCCGCTGGCCGAATTGATTTTTTTTGTTAATTCAAGTAATTGTTCCTTCAATTCGTTGTATGCCGTTGAATCATTTTTCAATGTAACCATCTGCAGCTGCATCTCCTTGCTTAACTCCTCTTCAAACTGCTCCATGACCTTTTTCTGCATCTGCGACTTCAACAATTTGAACTGGAACAATTCATTCTCAAACTCTTTTCGTATCAATTGCATGTCAGCAACGCTTTTGGCTATTGCCCCTGCATGTTCGTTAGCTCTGTTCGCATACGCATCTTCCTGCTCGCGCAGCGCATCTTTGAAGCTGTGCAGCTCTTCTTTCATCTCAGAGACGGCATTGGTTGTATATTTTATGTTGTTTTTGATCACACCAATCTCTTCGCTGATGGCAAGAAGCTCTTTTACTTTTTGTATCATGGGACAATGCATATGTGGTTGTTTATAAAATTTATTGTTTGGGATTTCGAGTTGCCAATTCATAATTTTGTTATCGCGTTCTCATGATTATGCTGGATAGTGGTAGTTAAGCTGAATACCCCCTAAAACTTTACAATGTTTCCAGCTGGCAAGAAAATCTTTTTTAATTTTCAAACTGCAATCATTGAAATCTGGCGCATTGAAACGGCGTACAATGATTCTTAGACAATGAAGACAAAAAAACAAAAATGATGAAAAGCATTTTTAGGGGAGCCAATGTTTCCGCAACATTTAAATATAGCTAAAATTATTTATAAAAACTATAAAATATATAAAACTCATATAAGCTATTTTGATTATAAATGCTGACAAAAAAAGAGAAGCAAGTCCTTGAATTGCGGCAAAAGGGATTTAAGCAGCGGGACATTGCAGCCAAACTTAAGATATCCCAGCCAGCTGTTTCTTCCTTCGAGAGCAATGCCGTAAAGAAAATCCGGGATGCCAAAAAACTGCTCAAATACATTACTGCAGCAGGGGTGAAGTACGATGAAGAATAACTACCTCTTCATTGCAGTTTTGTCGTTGATGGTTATAGTGGCATTGAGCCTGAGCGCGTTGGCAGCTCCCAACTCGCTAAATGTGCAGGGCAAACTAACTACTGCTGCGGGTTCTGTTTTGTCCGGAACATACAATTTTTCCTTCAAGCTCTACGAAGCGTACACGGGAGGAACTTCATTATATGAAAAAAACCTGACAATATCTACAGATTCTAGAGGAATTTACGATGCTGGTTTGACACAAGTCAATCTGCCATTTGATAGGCAATATTATCTTGGAATAACCATAAATAGCGATAGCGAGATGCAGCCAAGGATAAATCTAACGTCAGTTCCGTATAGCTTTGCTGCGAACACTTCAAATGCGCTCAACACATCCCAGGATGCAACAATAAACAGTGCAATCAACCTAACAAAATCAGGAAACATCGCGGCGAGCGGCACCATTGAATCATACATCATGCGCGCCTTGAACAGCCTTGATATTGGCGGCGGCTTTTCCAATGGCGGATTAACGGTGCAATCGGATGGCACGATTCTAACGCAAGGAGATATTTTATTCTCCGGCAATATCACCATATTGAACATTACCACGCTTAACATAAATGGCAGCTTGCAACCTTCGCTGGATAATCTGTTCGATCTTGGGAATGCAACGCACCGATGGCGGAATGCCAATTTCTCTGGTGTGGTTGGCATTGCAACCATGGTTGCGAATAGTATCCGGGCAGCAAGCATCAACGCTACATCTTTGGATATTACGGGCAATGCGAACATAACAAACACTCTGTATGCAAATGCAGTCAATGTTTCAAGGAACATACGCGCAGGGGATTTAAGCGGCTGTACGGCCATTGAGACGGATTCACAAGGCAATTTTGTTTGCGGGACAGATGATTCTGGGGCAACCATTGATCATATCAGCAACATAACTCATTTCTTTGGGAACGGAGTCAATGCAACCATTTTGACGACAGCGAACGCAACAATCTACTTAGTATCCCAAAATTTCAACAGAAGCATCAGCCTGGATCCGTATGCAAAAACAGCGCAAATGACTGCATTCATTTCCAACAACAGCGATATCCTGATGAATGTAGCTAATATTACCGCTTTGAGGGTTTTGACCATCAATGGCACTGATGTCGCATTGTTCAATCGATCTGTTTCTTTGGATGGATACAACAAATCAGTTGACTTAGCAGGCTATCTGAAATCAGCAAGCATAACTTCATTATTGTCAAATAATTCGGATGCAATTTTGAGAGTTGTAAACATTACATCTATGCGGACAGAATCAATTAACGGAACGGACATCTCATTATTTAATAGATCAATTTCGCTTGATGGATACAATAAGTCAGTTGATGTTTCATTAAAAAACCAATCTATATTACTAGCATCAGCAACAGAAATAACAAGCAAGATAAGTAATAATTCACCTGCCTTGTTTATTTATATCAACGTCAGCGGGGACTTACGGGCGCACTCAATTAACGGAACTGATGTAGCATTATTCAATAAATCGGTTTCATTGGATGGATACAACAAATCAGTTGACTTAGCAGGCTATCTGAAATCAGCAAGCATAACTTCATTATTGTCAAACAATTCTGATGCTATTTTAAGAAATCTAAACATTACCGGTGATTTGAGAACGGTAACTCTCAATGGCACGGACATAGTTTTATACAACAAATCCATCGATTTAACTGATTACACTAAAACGGCGACAGTCACTACAAGACTGACAAACGGCACTGACGCTATCTTGAGAACTCTCAATGTAACTGATGACTTACGAACAACTAAGTTGAATGGAACGGATATTGCTTTATACAATAAATCTGTAGAACTCTCTCCCTATGCAAAAACAACACAATTAACCTCATTCCTAACTAACAATAGCCCTGCAATATTATCGTACGTCAATGTTACTGCATTCAGGGCAGAGAGCATAAATGGGACTGATGTTGCCTTATTCAATAAATCCATTGACCTATCTGCATATAATAAGAGCATAGACTTATCATCTTACAATAAGAGTGTGGACTTGAGCTCATACAACAAGTCAGTGGAATTATCGTCTTACGCTAAATCCTCTCAATTAACCGTGTTCCTAATCAATGGAAGCCCGGCATTATTTGCCTTTGTAAACATAAGCGGAGATTTAAGGGTGCAATCAATAAACGGGACAGACATAGTTCTTTACAATAAATCTGTTGACGTTAATCTAAAAAATCAATCATTACTTAAATTATCCCAATTCGAAAACGACAGAATTTTCATATCCAATAATTCAGATGCATTGTTAAGAAACCTAAATATTACGAATGACTTGCGGACAACAACTCTAAACGGGACGGATATTGCTTTATTTAACAGAAGCATTGATTTATCCAGCTACAACAAGAGCATAGACCTTTCAACTTACAATAAATCAGTGGACTTGAGCGCATACAATAAATCAGTAGAACTATCTCCCTATGCAAAAACAACACAACTAACCTCGTTTTTGGTAAACAATAGCCCTGCAATATTATCGTACCTCAATGTCACTGCATTCAGGGCAGAGAGCATAAATGGGACTGATATAGCATTGTTCAACAGAAGCGTTGATGTGAACTTAAAGAATCAATCATTACTTAGATTATCCCAATTCGAAAATGATATAGGTGTAGGGAAATTTGTTCTAGACTTAGGCAACTATTCTGCAACAACATTATTGAATTTAAGCTACATAGCAGGGAAATTCACTTTCAATCTAAGCAATGATATAAACAAGTCAATAGAACTAAGCACTTATGCGAAATCTACCCAACTTACTCCTTTCATAATCAATAATTCAGATGTATCGCTTAACATTCTTAATGTAACTTCTTTAAGAGCACTCACCATCAATGGAACGGATATCTCTCTTTTCAACAAATCCATTTCATTGGACTCATATAACAAAAGCATTGACCTGAGCAGTTACAATAAAAGTATCCTTCTGAATGTCGAAGTACCAAAATACCAATCGGTTTCAGGAGCAGGCAACACAGGGAATATCACTTATTGGACCAGCGGCAATACCGTTGGAAATTCAACTCTCTACCAATCTTTGGGAAAAATCGGCATCGGCACAAACAATCCTTCCAAAACCTTTAGCGTTAATGGAACATTGGCAGCAATAACCATAGATCCCGATGCACCAAGCCCAACCATTAACACAACAGGGGGTAATAGGAATCTGACGCTCGCAAGCGAGCAGGGATCAGTTATCATCCAATTAGGATAGAATATGAAATTCCATCAAAAGTATCAGAAACACTCAATGGAAAAAAACAATAACTGCAATCAAAACAATAAAACTCATCAAAAAACACCCAATGAAAAAAATTCAATGAAAATAGTTTCAATGATTAAAGTCCAATGAAAAGATATATCGAGTCAAATTCAATAAAAAAATTCAATGATTCAAATTCAAAGAAAAACTACAATGATAAAAAACAATAACTGCAATCAAAACAATAAAACTCATCAAAAAACACCCAATGAAAAAAATCACTATAAACGCCAAAAAAACCAAATAATGCTCATAAAAGAAGAAACAGGATAAAAATCCTATCAAAAACCAAAAAAAAACAATCAATCCAGAAAAAGCAAAACGCATACAAACAAATCAATAAATAAAATCAAACTGTAGGGATCAGTGAAAATGGCGGTTTCGAAAGAAAACAAAAGATTTTTTTTAAATAAAAATCAAATTAATTATCAACATATGCTATTGCTGCTCAGCGTAATTCTTATCTTTTCACCTTCTGTTTTTGCGCAATCAACCAACGGGACTGACAAAATACTTGATGTTTCTGTTACATCAGGCTCCAATGCAGCCCATTCAAGCAGCAGTTATTCTCACTATATCTCTGTTGGCACGCTATCTGGCGTCATGAACTCTTCAAGTTACATAACTTCAATAGGATTCCTGTACATTGCTCCCTATCTTGATGGTGAGGCTTGCCAAGTAGACAGCGAATGCAAAGGAAATTACTGCTGTAGCAACGTATGCCAAAGCTCCGCATGCCCTCTGGAATCTGGAAGCTCTGGCTCATCAGGAAGCGGACGTGGCGGTGGGGGAGGTTTTGTTATTCCCATAAAAAACAAGACAGATACAGCAGTTAAGGGAAGCACCCACTTGGAATTTGCATTAAATAAGCTCTGGGTCACTGGCTTCAACTATGAACTAAACAAACCAATTGAAAAAGCAAATGTGAAAATAGACCTGGTTTACCGTGCAGCAAATCCTCTTGAGAATGCGTTGCAGTATTTTGAAATCAGCAGCCTTGAAATTTCATCTTCTATGATTAGTATGCTGGAAATTTATTTTAAGGTCCCCCTAATTGATAATCCAGACATAGAAAAAATTAAACTTTTCCGTTTTGATGCTGCATGGTACGAGTTGCCTACTTCCCTTATAGAAACAGACGATAATTATGCATTTTTCAGGGCAACAGCTAGCCATGATGGATTATTTGCCATCAGCTATAAGAGAGAAACTGCAGCAGCTTTGGCAGGCATAACCGGCGATTCTATTACAGAAATACCCGAACAGATGGAAAATGCAATACCGCCAGAACAGCAGTCCTCAAAAGAAATAAAAAATTTGTTTAAGCCATTGCTGCCTTTTGTAGCAGTGGTCAAATCCTCTGCACTCATGCTTTTCATCCTGGCTTTCATAGGCGTGCTTGGTTTTGGCAGCTATCAGTATGCGATTGCAATGCACAAGGGCATAACAGAGCATTTCTTTAAGCTATCTTCTCATCTCGAGCAGCAGCTTCGGAAAAAAGAAATAAATGTTGCTATCGAGACATATTACTCCCTGATGAAAGAATATGAAAAACTGATGCAATCAAAATTACCAGTTATTGATAAGGAACGCATTGACTATGAGTTCAAAACAATGTATATGAAGCTCTGGGAATCAACCAAACAATTAGGTACTGAATCGCATCTCCAAAAAATCCGCTCCGCAAGAAAACCCCATACGCACCAATAGCAATACAATGGAAACCCTAAAAGCACTTTTTAAGATTACTGCTTATTTCTGTATTATTTGCGGATTATCATCACAAATAGTCGCAATTTCTTATTATGACCGTGTTTATGCAATTCCTATCAATACAATGTATTCTGATTCAAGCTCATTTAATGTAACATTCAATTATACTATAGTGCCTAAAAAAATTGAGATATCTGGTATCGTGTCGAGATTTGGAAATGCGTCTGTATTTTATCATTCTGATCCTTACCTCGTGCTTATGTTTGAATATTTGGAAAACAGTTCAGTTGACTGTCCTGAAACCCCCCAATATGCCGTATTCTCATCTAACTCAACAGACCCCGTAAATAAATCTTCAGAATATGGCGCATCCATCCAGTATGCTGTCCAGATAAGTGAACGCAAAGACAGCATTATTTTAGAGATGAATCTCGATTCTGTCACGGTAAATTCCAGCGAAGAAACACTTTGCACTTTGTGGGACATTGAAACTGCGCTACATAGCGATGCTTTATGTTTTGGAGCGGAAGATTGCTGCAGCTTTGTTGGCATGCAGGCATCCAGGCCCGTATGGAATGAATCTTTGTTTTACCCCATTTTACTTGACGAGCTACAATCAGAATTGAAAGCATCTGCGCGTGTAATTACCCTGCTGCCAATGCCTTCATCTGACATTATCAATTACTCTTTATCTGTTTTAGATCCAATTTCAATAACAATACCTTTTTGCCCATATGCAGCACCTTTTGCCGCAGCATGCGACGAGGGCTGCTTTGAGTCATGGGACAATGAATCGGCTATGCAATTGTCAATACAACTAGCGAATTCATCCATATATATTGATTCAGTTACTATTATCCAAGCTGTTGCAGTAAATCATGAACCTATCTTTATGAATAATATATCAGATATTTCCCTTCCAGAACATGAGCGTTATATGCTGAATCTAAGCAATCACTTCGTTGATGAGGATGGCGATACTATGGCCTATTCCATTTATGATAAAAGCGGACTCGATATACAAGTGAAAGGAAGCATTGCAACTATTTCTGGCATTGAAAACGTTGATGGGAACGCATATCTGTATGTGAGCGCTTCAGACGGCCAGTATTCAGCATTCTCTAATGTCTTTAAGATCTCTCTCATGGAAAAAAAGACGTTTGGACTGCGGTCGCTGCGGCTCTTGATCGGGCTGGGCTAAGCAATTTTTTCTTGTTATATTCAATCAAAATCTTTTAAGTAACCAAAAATTTCGGAGAACGAAGTGAAAGTTATAATATCCAATATTACACGAATTATTTCAGCCTCACAAAGTCATGGTATCCTAATTTTACGGGGTGCAGTCAAATTATATGCGTTGGAGAATGTAGTTGTGCGCCAATGCGGGCGCACATTATCAATGCGCCAGAATAATGTTGGCGCCTAAATAACCTGCGAAGCAGTGATGATAATTTTCCCACTTAAGTTGACTTTACTTTTTTACAGAAAGGTTTATATATTAGTATGGTATATTATACCATATATCATTAAAAAAGGTGAAGCGGTGAAATGGTAAAAAGGGAGCTAGTGGTGAAAACTACTGGAAATAAAAGAGGAAAGAATAGAAATGATTCAATTACCCTATTTCGAAAGAATACCCTTGGCAGAGGACACCTTTATAGAAATAAAAATCTCTGAAGGTGGGCTACAACCAAAATTTTCATTGGCACTAATAAAAAATAAAAAAAGAGTATATGGTATAGATAATCACGAAAACAGGCCGCCTCATATACACATTAAAAATAAAATTCAACCTTACGAGTTTACAACCGTTGAAAAGCTCATAGAAGATTTTTATATCGAATTTCACAAATATTTAGACTAAGGGGTGTTGGGGAAAAATTTATTTAAAAGTAAAAGATTGGCGATAGCTTTAATGAAGAAGTTGATGATCATGAAGAAAGAATTTGTTATACAAATACAGTCAGTTAAGGATTCTCTTAGAGATTTTGCTAAAGTCTATAAGAAACTCGAACGAGGAGAAAAAATAAACCCTGTAGAAAAACTAACCTTTACTAATGTAAACGACTTTAGAAAATTTATCACTGGAAAAAGATTAGAGTTATTGAAGACTATAAAGCAAAAAAACCCCAACTCTATTCAACAATTAGCGAAAATGTTAAATCGAGACTACAAGAGCATAAATACTGATTTACAAATTCTTCAGAAGATGGATCTCGTTTCAAAGAAAAGGGAGAATAATAAGACTGTGTTAGAGGTTAATTATTCTGAGATAGGGATAAAAATACCTTTAATGAATTAATGATAGATAACTAAATTTTGTTTCAGAAAAAATTCTAAAAAAATTAGATAAAGATAAAATTCCGGCACGGAGATGCACTACAACTTTTTAAGCAAGTAACTCTTCAACTTTAAAACAGCTATCTTTCTGAATTTCTTCTGTTTTGCAGCATCAGGCATCTCCCCATACGTTTTTTTGCTCCCTCTTGGAATGAAGATAGGATCATGGCCAAAACCAAACAATCCTCTTATTTTAAATGCAATCGTACCCATTTCTTCCCCAAAAAAAGAAACTGCTTTTTTCCCCGGTTGGCAATAAGCAACCGCTGAACGATAATACGCTGTCCTGTCTTTTTTTCCTTCCATTAGCATTAGAAGTCCCTGCAATCCAATTCTCTTATGAATGTATTTAGAGCATGTTCCGGGAAAATCATTCAGCGCTTTGATGAATAATCCTGAATCCTCACAGACAACTGGTTTATTTAATGTGGCAGCAAGCATTTCCGCACTATCCCTAGCAATCTCTTCTGGATCATCACTTCTCATCTCTTTGTATTCAAGCCGGATATGGTTGACTTTTATCTTCGGTTCCAATGCAACTTTGAATTCCTTGACTTTGCCCAGGTTTGAGGTAGCTAAATTAATCTTCATTTTCTGAAGAATGATGCAGGATGTATAAAAAACATAGGGATTTTGGTCGAAAATTAAAGTCCGGCTCGTAAATTACTTTTTAGCGGTTATAAGGCATAAAATTTAAAAGAATGGGGTCATTCCTTTTCCCTATGGCCTTGGAAAGAATATTGAGATTACATAAGCCTGCATGTGTATTTCAGGAAAAAGCCAGGGAAGCAGTATTTGCGAAATTGAAGGACTCGTATTATGCTACCCTCCTTGATCCAACCAGTCATTCAAAGGAACAAGAGAAGATACTCGAGGCACTATTTGATTATGTTGCAGGTCACACACTTGATATGCAGCTTACTATTGAAGGTGATGCAAGAAATGGCTACTCCATAACCGCTCATTCGCCATTTCAAAACCCTGAAAATCTCATGGTATATCTCA
>Ga0247727_10010750_pt1 | contig 16142 bp, 17 predicted proteins | sample WisWelCaveWW1625_FD_202498 | JGI IMG/M metagenome (GOLD analysis project Ga0247727, IMG submission 202498) | Biofilm microbial communities from Wishing Well Cave, Virginia, United States - WW16-25 | ecosystem: Environmental > Aquatic > Deep subsurface > Groundwater > Cave microbial mat | place... | reverse complement strand
CATCTTCGGCATCCCCGGCGATTACGTGCTCGGCCTCTACAAACTCATCGAGCAGTCCCCCATCCAACATATCGGCACCACGCGTGAGGATGCCGCGGGCTACGCGGCCGATGCCTACGCGCGGATCAACGGGATCGGAGCCGTCTGCGTCACCTACTGCGTCGGGGGGCTGAATCTGGTGAACGCGATTGCCTGCGCGTACGCCGAGCGTTCGCCGGTGGTGGTGCTGACCGGCTCGCCCGGTCTATCTGAGCGAATCCACAATCCGTACCTCCATCACATGGTGAAGGATTTCTCCACGCAGAAGGAGGTGTTCGAGAAAATGACCGTGGCGGCCGTGGCGCTCGACGATCCCCATACGGCTGAGCGGGACATGGAGCGGGCCTTCGCCGCGCTCCGGCGGTACAAGCGGCCGATCTATCTTGAAGTGCCACGCGATCTGGTGAACGTCCCTCTGCCGCAGGCCACGCATCCCGTGTGTGCGGAAGATGCACCGAGCAACCAGGCTGCATTGGCAGAAGCCGTGTCGGAAGTGCGCACAATGCTGGAGGCTGCCAAGCGACCGGTTCTGCTGGTCGGCGCCGAGCTGGGCCGGTTTGGGCTGGAAGACCAGTTGCTGAAACTGGTCGAGCGGCTCAACGTGCCGGTGGCCTCCACGCTGCTCGGCAAGTCGGTGATTCGCGAAGGCCATCCCCTCTATGTGGGCATTTACGGCGGTTTGATCGGGCGTGATGAGGTGCAGCAGTTCGTGAACGACTCGGATTGTCTGCTGATTCTCGGCACGCATTTGACGGATATCGAAGATGTGAGCGTCAATTCTCCGTTGATCGCGGAAGGACGCACCGTGCATGCCACGAGCGACCGCATTGCGGTGAAGCATCACCGGTATGAGGATGTCCGGTTCGACGAGTTCGTGCGCGCGCTCAGTGAATTGTCCGTGAAGCCGTTTCCGCTGCGAGCCCTGCCAGGGCCGGAACCGGTGGCCTTCCGTCCGCCTGCTGAGTCGGATGCTGCGACATTGCACGGGTTGTTCGCGCATGTGAACAGCCTGCTGGATGAAAAGACGCTGGTGATCGCCGATGTCGGCGAGGCGCTGTTCGCGGCGGCCGATCTGCGCGTACACCGGCGGTTCGAATTTATCGCGCCGGCGTACTACACCTCGATGGGTTTTGCCGTGCCGGCGGCGGTCGGCGTCGGCTTTGCCGATCCGGCGCTGCGTCCGATCGTGCTGGTCGGCGACGGCGCGTTTCAAATGACGGGCACCGAATTGTCGACCTGCGTGAGGCACAAGCTGGCGCCGATCGTGATCGTGCTGAACAACCGCGGATACTCGACGGAACGGGAAATCATGGAAGGCCCATTCAACGACATTCACGATTGGCGGTATGAGAAAATCTGCGAGCTGCTCGGCGGTGGAGTGGGCTATCGGATTCGCACGCACGGTGAATTGGTCCGCGCGCTGGGCGCAGCGCTTGCGGATCGCTCGCAGGTGCATGTCCTGAATGTGTTGCTCGACCCGGCCGATCGGTCGCCCGGCATGGTGCGATTGGCGCGACGGCTGGCCAAGCGGCTTGCGGGGAAGTAGCGGCGATTACTTGGGGGCCGGTGGCTTGCCTTTTTGCGCGAACACGGTCGCGTCGCAGGAGATGTATTTGATCTGCTTCATCGGAATGATGGTGACTTCCCGTGCGGTATCCACTTCCAGCACTTCCATATCCTCGCTGATCGTGTGACGGATCGCGTCCTTTACCAGTAATTCCTGATTGTCTACGAAGACGACTTTTACCCAATAGGTCACGATCTGTTCCTCCCTAGCGCCTGCCCACGCCTACTCGTCCTCCGGATTGATCGGATTCATTCCAAGCGGTTTGCACAATTCCAGAATTTGCCGGTCTGTGCTGACAAGCGACAGTCGTAGCGACCGAAATTCGTATGCGAGCATGAGGTGGACAGCTTGGGGCGCGCGGAGAACCGGATACTCCAGGAGCAACTGCTTGGTGGCGGTGAAGGTTTCGCTCGTCGGCGTGGCAAAGTGATAGACCCCGCGCATGGACTCCGCCTCGAATTTGAAGAGAACCGAATACCAGTCGTCGCGGGTTAACTGCCCCTCACGCGCTTTGAGCGCAAAGAGAGCATAGAATTCGGTGATGGTGGGGCCGCCGACGATGATCGTTTTCTCCCGCTTGGTCATCAGGCTATTGACGATGCGGGAACCTCGTTCGCGGCTGTAGCGCTTCACGAGCGCCGTGGAATCAAAATAGTAGTAAGGCATCGGCTAGGTTCTCCGGGACACGATGAATTCGGCCAATGCTGTGCGGAGCTTGGATAGCCGGTCCTGGATTTCTTCAATGGGTAGCTCTTCGTATCCCTGTCGTTTGAGGGTCGTCAATAGGCTGGCCTGGTTGACCGCCTCCGTGTCGCGCTTGAGCCGCTCCACGGCCCGTTGCTTGGAGACGCGGCTGGGCGTTTTACGGCGGGATCCAGAGTCATGGGACTCGGATGAATCGGAACGAGTCGAGCGCTTCTTCATCGTCTCCTCATAGCGGTGGTTTGTGAGCAGCCGGTGCCTCGTCTCCGCGCGCGCCGCCAGGCGTCGACGCAGGCGTGCTTTGCGGACATGCGGCCGGCGGAAGATTCACCGGCTGGTCCTGGTCGCCGTAGACGTATCCGGCCAGGGTTTTGGCCAGTTCCGACGAGACTTCCTGCTGCATGACTCGGACGGCCTTTGCCGTGGCCTCACCTTGCGTCAAATGCCCTTCCCGGCCTCCGCGCGATACGGCGCCGACGACGTGTTGCGTGCCTGGTTCCAGAATGACGAAATCACTGCACCAGCGGACGTAGCGGAACCGCGGATCGGGCACGTCAATATCGAACAGCCGCACGGTTCCCTTCACCAGCAGCTCCAAGGATTTGCTTCTGTCGCGTCCGGCCGTCTCGTCGGTGCCGGCCGACTTGGCCGTCACAGGCAGCCCTTCCCGGATCAGCCCTTCGATGACGGCACGGCGGACCGGCTCGATCTGGTCCCCCTGGACCTCCACGCCGACCAACAGGTGAGCAGCCATAAACTGTTCGAGCGCTCCTGTCAACTCCGCGACGCGATATCGGGACGGCGTCCCCTGCCCGCTCGCTCTGATGACACGCAGATCGGCGTTGTAGGCTTCCCGGAGCACGAGGTTCTTGACCGCGCGCCGCAGGCTGCGGATCGTGATCAGCGTCTCGACCGTTTGGCGGGACTCGGATAAATCCGCTTCGATCGTGCGATCCAGTTCCGTCAGTCGTTCCGTCAAGGCTGTCCCTGCTTGCGCGCGCTGCATGCCGGCCAGGACATGATGCTGCCTGGTGGCCGGATGTACCCAGGCATCCAAGACTTTAACGCTTTCCAGGACCTTGTCTGTGGAGACGCGGGTGACCTGGTCCAGTGTCAGCCGGCGCTCGGTATTTGCTTTTCCCCTGGCTTCCAACACCAGAAACGATTCCCAGTCTTTGGATTCCGCTTCCACCCTGGCCTTGAAAATTCGTGACACGGCGCCATAGGCCCGTTCTTCCGCCGAAGGTCGAGAGTCCGCCTGCCCGACGCCGAGGAGAAACTGATCGGCAGGATAGTCTGCGCTGTTTCCTTCGACCCAGGCTGGCTGTGCGCGGTGGCCGAACCACGAACATCCGGCAAATAGACTGCCTGTCACGAGAATCATCAGGGCGATGAGCGTGCGGGACTTCAACATGGCCGTCCCTCCATCCTTCTTTGATTGTTACTCGTCACACGTCATCTGTCACGCGCTTGTGCGCCGAAGCGCTTCAGCGCGCAGGGCATCACGTCCTTACGGCAGCGCCAGTTCCGCGAAGAATTTGGTTTCTCCGCTTTGCAGGGTCACCGGATGCACGATTTCATGCCCGATTGGGCTGCCGCTCTTTCCGATGGAACGTACGCGCAGTTCGTAGGAGCCGGGTGGCACCCACAGCCGTGCAATCTGAATCTCATCCGGTAACGTCCGCCAGACACGCTTGTCCGCTTCTTCCGTCGAAATCGCGAGCGCCTTCGCCAAACTACCGACCAGGAGCGCGACGAGCTGCCCCGCAGTATCCCGGCCGGCTGCAGCTCGTGCTCCCCGTGCAATGCCCTCCGCCGCCGCATACTTGATCGCGGCGCGCGCCACGGCCTTGACGGCCAGGGCGTTGTACTGGTCTGAGAAGTGTTTAGCCGCCAGCGCGCTCAGGTCCTGAACCAGCTCGGATGGGGCGTTGTATGAACCGTCGGCGCCGACCAGACTCACCTGTTCATAGGCGATCGCCGTCTTTTGCGGGACCAGGCGCGGCAGTGCAACTCGTACAATGCGGCCGTTCAATCCATAGAAGAGGCTTTCCGTCGCCCGGGCTTCGCGTGTATTGGATTGGGGGCCGATCGCGGCTTTGGTCAACAGGACGAGCCGCAAGGCATCCAAACTGATCGGCAAGTCGAGGAAGTGATCCTCCTTGCGGGGTGCACGGCCGTTGTAGCTGACCACCACGACCTGAGCAAGCTGCTGACGATCGGCTGCCGGCTGCCATGACACATCGGCAAAGGCCTGCCGGTATTGTGCGTGTTCGTCAGTCAAATGGAGGATATCGGTGATGCGAAGCAGGTCGGTTCGGAGCATGGGCGGGATAGGCGTCCGGGACCAGGAACGCGCGGCGAGATAGGCTTCATGCGCCTTTCGGTACGCGATGAACGCGTCGTTGAACTCGCCGGCTGCTTCAAACAATACGCCGCTGAGATACCGGGCCAGTCCGTCATCTCGATAGGCGTCAGGCGTGCCCTCTGTCTGATCGGCCAGCACGTTGAGGCGGTGATCCACGCGGCGCGCTTCCACCAGCGCCTCCTGCACGTTGCCGGCGACGGCGTAGTTGAGCGCCTTCACGACATTGAGCATGATTTGCTCGTAAGCGGCGCCTTCGAACGGAAGTTCAGAGTCGTTGTAGAGGAAAGCCTTGACTTGCGTGCTGACCCGGCGGGTGTAGAGTTGCTCCACTTCCTGCTCCGCCTTGTCGAGCACCGCCGTGCTCTCCTCGTAGCGGCGGGCCAGATGCAGCGTCATGCCGCGGTCCATGCGATAGAGGACCTGGTTTTTGGCGCCATACTCCTTCTGGGCCTGCTCCACAATCGCATCGGCACGGTGCGTATCTCCCGCGCGAAGGCTTGCATCAATCAGTGCGTATCGATTGACGGCCGGACCGCAGGCGTTCAGAAGGAGCGCCAGCAGGAGGATGGAGACGGGCGAGGATGAATGAAGCGCGGCCACGGGTGACGCGCAGGATAAGGTGAACAGCTTCAACGGGACGCAGAAGGCCTAAAAGACCGTTCGCTTGCGTTCGACGACTTTTTTAATTTTCTTTTGTCCGAACCATGCCTTGACGTTGCTTTCCAAATCGACCAGTTCCAGGTCCACCTGGTAGAACACCGCCTTGACTCCGTCGGCTTCGTCGAGGATCGTCGAGATATATCCTTTCATCATGTAGTCGGCGCCGATCTCTTTGCCGGGAGCTTTTTGCGTATCTTCGCGGGCGTGCATGGCCTGCTCTTCCCGTTCCTGGCGGATCTCTTCCCGCTCGCCTCGGCCGGCGACGAAGGTCACTTTTTGGGAGTTGACCAATTCACGTTGCAGGTCGGTCACGAAGGTCTGGACATTGATATGCTCATGACTTTTGTTCGTGATCATGCCGACCACGACGACCGGCTGCTTCCCGCGATGGCTTCTGGTGTAGTTGTCCAGCCACGGCGTGCCCAGCGCTTCCTTGACCATCGCTTCAGCCGTTTGCTTGGAATCGGTGTCGTTCCACCGCCCGCTCAGATCGGTTACGAGACCTGAGTCCACGCGAGTGACCTTGGTTTCGGCCCCGCAGCCGGTCAGGGTCACGACCATGACGAGTGCCAACGTAGTGCTGAGTCCTGAGTGCTGAGTGCTGACGCGATACTCTTCGACGTAGCGTTGTCCCATCCGTGACTCCTTACCCCTCACGCCTCAACCCGCACGGGTTACTTCGGCGCTTGCTTGGTTTCTTCTTTTTCGAGCTTGTCGAACAGGCGATCCGCGTTCTTCCGGACAAAGTCTCGGACTTCCGCGTTCAACTCTTTCGACTCTTCGAGTTTGTTTTTGATGTCCTTGAGGTCCAACTTTGCGAGCACGTAGTAGGTGCCGCTGTCCTCGTCTTTGTAGCGCTCGACGGGGCGGACCCCGTTCAGCGTGACGGCGGAGAACGTCTTGATCGCCCGCTCCACGTTCTGCTCTTCGGTGGATTTGGTGAAATCGTTGACGGTGGTGGATGCGGCATAGTCTTTCATGAGATAGGCCGTGTAGGTCTGGAAGTTCTTGGCGATTTCGGCGCGCGCCCGATTTTCCGCCGCGTCCCAGGCCAGGGGCTCGTTCTTGATGCCGATGATCGAGCCGACGCCGTAGAAGGCCTTGTCGTCCTTGCTGTTCAGGGCGCCGGACCCTTGCGTGACCCACTTCGGGGTGCCGCCGCAGGCCACCAGACCGATGAGGAGGACGATTGCAAGGCCTCCCCGTAGCACTCGTGAGAACCCGTAAACTGTGGACATCATGGGCGTTTCCTCCTTAGGTATGAGGCTCGATGCGCCGGCTGGAGCCCTGTTCACCATTGCACCTGTCTCTAAAAAAGATGCTAACATGCACCCCTAGACCTGTCAACGCGGCGGAACAGCGCGCGTTGACATGGAAAATCAGTCGTTTCCAGAAAGCGGACGACTTTTTACAAGGGGGTGCGTGTGGCTGACGTCAAGGTGGAAGATGGCATCATTTCCGTCAAAGACCTGGTAGTGCAGGACCCAAAGGCGGCTGCCGTGCTGATGGAGTATCCAGAGGCCAAATGGCCGGAGATCACCCGCCGGGCGCTCAAGATCGGGTTGGGCTATTTAAAAGGCGGCGCGCAGGATTGAGGACGTGATTCGGTATGCGTTGCCCGTTATCCGCAGGAGGGAGAGGAATTTTTGTTTGACGAATAACGGATTACGGTTAACGGATAACGTCATCTACGGCTTCGCAGCGGCGGCTTTTTCAAGATAGTCCTTGGCCCTGGTTTCCGTCCCGCCGGTTTCCAGATATTTTTTGTACGACTCCAGGGCTTTCTTCTGATCCTTCAAATCTTCGGCGTAGAGATCCCCGAGAACCAACAGCGCGTCTGAGTTGTCCGGATTCAGGGCCAGCGCGCGCTGCATCGCCTGCTCCGCATCCTTGTATTGCTGCTTTTTCAGCAGAATGAGTCCCCGTGTGTAGTGCGAGTCCGGATTCTCCGACGCATATTTGACGGCGTGATTCGCCGCGATCAGCGCGTCGTCCTGGTTGAACAGATATTCCAGCAGCACGTAGCTTTTTAAAATATATGCGTCGCCGTAGGTGGGATTGTATTCCAGGGCCTTGTTCAGGCTGTTCAAGGCTTCTTGCGGTGGACGTTGCTGCTGCAGCGTTGTGAAGGCCAGGTCGTACAGTTCCTTGGCCGCCGCGATGCGCTCCTCATCCGTTTTCGGCTCGCCGCCGGCCCTGAAGGTCCCTTTCTTGCCCTCGATCAGAATCATATCCCCGTCGCCGTCGAGGCGTACAATTTGGGGATGCTGTTTGCCGGCAGTGGCCTGTTCAACCTGCTGTTTGCTATAGGCCCCGAGTTCGCTCACCATCAGCCAGCCGTTTTTGTCTGTGTCTGCCGCGCCCTGCAAGCCGGCGGCGAGTGCGCGCAGAAAAAGGCTCCGCCCGTCCTTCTGCGCGGTGGCCTCCCCTTTATTGGCCGCGGTGAGAACCTGCACGGCCCGCTTGTCCGTCTCTTCTTCCGGCGCGCCGCGGCCTTCCAGCGACAATTGCTGTGGAGCTGTGATGTCCCATCCGCTGACGCCGGCATTGATGATAAACAGAATGTGTTTGGACATGACCCGTCGAGAGAAGTCCTTCAGGTCGTCCAGCGTTACGGCTTTGGCGGCATTGTTGATCTGGGCGTCCCACGGAACGAGATAGCCCAGGTCCTTTCCATTGCGGTCCCGCGTGATGCCGGCATGGCCGGCATAGAAGATCACGACACGATCCTGACGTCCGACTTTACGCGGCAGCACGTCGGTAAGAATGTGCTGCATGCCCTTGAAGCTGGCCTGCTTGTCGTACACTTCGACCACTTCTTCGAATCCGAGTTTGCGGAGGGCCTCGGCCAGGACTTTGCCGTCGGCCACGGGTGTCGTCAGTTTGGGAGCCAGGAGATAATCGTTGATGCCGAAGATGACGGCCCAGGACTTGTAGTAGAGGCCTTCGGGGCGGCCGAGTTGGGCGTCGGCTGCAGTGGCGGCAAGAAAAACGGCAGCCATGGCGGAAAAAATAGTCCGTGTCGTCCGGCCGGGATTCATGAGCGCATGCTACCGCCCGGTTCTCAAAAGTGTCAAGGGAACCATCTTGCAGATCGTCAGGCGAGTTGAGCATAATGGCGCGCACGCAAGCGAGGGAATTCCCCATGACGCAGCCGGAAGAGAAGTTCGAAGCGCTCCTCCACGAGAAACGGGTTGTTCACCCGACCGCAGAAACCAAAGCACGGACCTACATCAAAGACTACGAGTCAGCCTATAAGCAGTCCATTGCCGATCCGGAGACCTTCTGGAGCCAGGCAGCCAAGGAATTGGAATGGTTCTCGCCCTGGTCCAAGGTGCTGGAGTGGGAATACCCCTGGGCCAAGTGGTTCGTCGGCGCGACCTGCAACATCTCCTATAACTGCCTCGACCGGCACGTCAAAACCTGGCGAAAAAACAAAGTTGCAGTCATCTGGGTCGGCGAGCAGGGCGAGGAGCGCATCTTCACCTATGCGGAACTCTATCGCCAGGTAAACCGCTGTGCCAATGCGTTGAAGGCCCTTGGTCTGAAAAAAGGCGACCGCGTCACCATCTACCTACCGAAGATTCCGGAGCAGATCGTGGCCATGCTCGCCTGTGCTCGAATCGGCCTCATTCATAGCGTGGTCTATTCCGGATTCAGCGCGCCGGCCTTGCAATCCCGGATTCAGGATTGTGAAGCGCGGCTGGTCATCACGGCCGATGTCGGCTATGACCGCAGCAAGGTCATCAATCTCAAAACTGTCGTGGATCAGGCCGTGGCCAAGTGTCCGACCGTGGAGAAAGTCGTGGTAGTTCGGCGCCAGCAGCCGGCAGTCCCCCTCTCAGCGCCTAGGGAAATGGATTGGCACGACTGGCTGAAGGACCAGAAGCCGATCTGCGAGCCGGAGAAGCTGGATGCTGAAACGCCGCTCTATATCCTCTATACGTCCGGCACGACCGGCATGCCCAAGGGCGTGGTCCACGTGCATGGCGGCTACATGGTCGGCACGTATTTGACCGCCAAGTACGTCTTCGATCTGCACGACGACGACATTTACTTCTGTGTGGCCGATCCAGGCTGGGTGACCGGACACAGTTATATCGTCTATGGTCCGCTGCTCAACGGCGCGACGATTTTGACGGCCGAAGGCAAGCCGGACTACCCGAATCCCGGCCGCTGGTGGAGCATCATCGAGCAGTACGGTGTGACGGTGTTTTACACGACGCCGACCGCGATCCGCCTGCTGATGAAATATGGCGAGGACTGGCCGAAGAAGTACGACCTCTCCTCGTTGCGGGTGCTCGGCAGTGTCGGCGAGCCGATCAATCCGGAAGCCTGGGAATGGTTCTATCACGTGACCGGTAGCAAGTATCCGATCATGGATACCTGGTGGCAGACGGAAACCGGCGCAATTCTGATCACACCCCTGCCTTCCGTCATGCTCAAGCCGGGTTCGGCCACACGCCCATTCCTCGGTATCGAAGCCGATGTGGTGGATCGCGAGGGCAATAGCGTGCCGGCCAATACCGGCGGGTTTGCCGTGATCAAGAAGCCATGGCCCTCGATGATGCGCACCATCTATAAGGACCCGGATCGCTACAAGAGCTATTGGAACATCATTCCCAACTGCTACACGGCAGGAGATGTCTGCCGCAAAGACGAAGACGGCTACATGTGGTTTATGGGCCGTGCCGACGATGTGATCAAGGTGGCCGGAAACCGGATCGGCACAGCCGAGGTCGAGAGCGCCCTGGTGAGTCACCATTCGGTGGCTGAAGCCGCGGTGATCGGTGTGCCGCACAAGACGGCGGGTGAAGCGATCAAGGCCTTCGTGATTCTGAAGCAGGGCGAGAAGGAAAGCGAGGAACTCATCAAGGAACTCATGGATCATGTCGGCAAAGAATTGGGCAAGATCGCCGTGCCGAGGGCAATCGATATTGTTCCGTCGCTTCCCAAGACCCGCTCCGGCAAGATCATGCGCCGGGTGCTCAAGGCGAAGGAACTGGGCCAGGACCCCGGCGATATTTCGACGCTGGAGGAGTAGGAACAAGTTCGAGGTGCGAAGTTCGAGATTAGAAACGGTCCTAATGGTGCCTGTAGCGATTAAGAATACCCGCCGCGCTGATACGTATCCCATATGGAACAGCCAAGTCTCTTAAGCTCGTCTGGAGAAGCGGGGTTTTTGAGGTCATAGTACTCAATCTTCTTTTTTGGAAAAATACGGGGGATGCGAATTCCCCGTTCAGCAGCCATAACCAAGCGTTTCCTTAACGATTTGGCAATTTTTATTTCGCGTTTGATATTTTCTGGATCCTTGGCTGCTTTTTTTGTCCAGAGAATAACAGCACCCAGACTTGCTTTAATCGCCTTCGGTATCTTTTCATTCCAAAAATCTACTCCTGGCCTCTGGTCGTCTTCAGCGATATAGCCAGTAAACCCAACTTTTTTGAGAAAGAGCGCAAGGAGCCTTGCGTTACTTGTGTCATGAGGATCTTTGTGACTTATGAAAAACTGTTTGTTGCCATCACCTAAAGAGGTAAAAATGATGAATCTCCCAGAAGGAAGATCAAGCACTTTAGAGCTATCCGTACGATAGTGGACTTTAATGCGGTACACATTGGTCCCCGATCGGAATGAGAGGTCAGCCGGAAATTCAATTCGGATGGGATTAGAGAGATGCTTGTCTTCAATCATAAGAGAAGGGGTGATGAATGGAACAAATTTGCCTGCTGTTTCATCGGCTACAAACAGAAGTTCAATCTTTTCAATTCGCATTGAGTGCCCTGCCCTATTTCTGATTTGGATCCAAACCTGACAGGGTTCCAAGAAATAGGCATAAGGATCAGGATGTGACCGCACTGTCTCGATGACCAGATCAGCGTTAACCATCTCGTCTCCGTTCGAAGTTCTCAGTCTGCAATCGAAAAGGGCATTCGAAGCCCCTGCCCCAACCGCTTTTTGCAAACACATTCCGACTTGATCTTAGGGCGAAGCTTAATAACGTCCTTGTTTTTCAGATCGAACAGCAATGTCGGGGCGGTATTAGATTTAGTGTCGGAAATAAATTCCAAAAACATCATAAGGCCCAAACTGCTGGCCATCGTCGTGTAACTGATGATAGATAGAGCATGTTGTTCTAGTTCGCTCGCATAGCCTTCGGCGCGTCTTGCCGCATATTCTTCTGGCGATAGATGTTCCGTCGTAATCATCTCTGGTCGAACGAGTTCTTGACAGAAAAGACATGGCAAGTTTGGGCCAATGATAGTCGCCCGAATTGACCCTCCCAACACACCGCCCTGTTCTTTGATCAATCCCACTCCCACGTCAATTACTGGCACAAAGCACTGATAGGAAAGTTCGTTGAGGACTGCGCGTGGAGCGTGGCGGTCGAGGCAAGAGAAGATTATGTCACAGCCAGAAAGGAGATGAAGGACCTCTCGTGACATCACCGATTTGCCAATTACATTACAGGCAACCTTGGGATTAATGTCGTGAAGATGTGAGGCCACGATCTCAACCTTTAATCTATTCTTCGCCGTATCTTTCAGAGTGCTCCCATAAAGTCGAGACCAATTGCTTGGCTCAAAAGTATCATGATCGACAAGCGCAAGCTTTTGGATGCCCATCCGAACGAGTTGCTCAGCTACGTTAGACCCGGTCCCGCCTAACCCTACAATTCCCACATATAAGGACTCGATGTTATCTTGAGTTCGATCGCCAAGAGCTCGCGTTTGCCTGTTTACTAGTTCCCTGTTGTATTGATTTCCAGGTGATAAATCGCAGTGACGTTGGTAGCTTTTCTCATTCAAAACTGTGATGTCGGATGGAAAATGTTTCTTCGCCAGCCCCGTCCATGCTCTAGCTGTCGCATTATTCTGGCCGAACAATAAACTGCCAACGGGCGGGTTCCTTTCAAGGCATTTGGATATTGTTTCAGAAGTTCGGGCTTCACCAATATCGTCGGTAACAGAATATTGCGGCTTTCCATCATCGAAGGGATGGCTATGCACCATAATCGCTGTATATGACTTATTTTCTGCAATATTCAGCACACGACTTATATATAGCGGTGAGACTTCAAGGTGTAATTCTCCTCTTTTTAGATAATCGCCTGGTCTTGCCGGCACGATACTGTCACAGAGGAAGACGATTCTGTCTGGTGTCTCAAAATAATTTGCGGTCATAAATGCGACGCTTTCGTCCATGGAGGTCCCGAGTGCTTCTCGACGAAGTTTTTCCCAGGCAGAGTGCAGGATTCTTATAGAAGCTCTTTTCATTTCAGTTGCCTCAAGCGTGCATCGACCGTTCCTAGGTAGGTGATGATGTTATCTACTGCCGGATTCCATTTCGCCACATGCCAGCTGAACCTCCTCCAGTCTTTGTCCGTACCGTCTTTGTCCCTATATTTTTCTATGGCCTCTCCGGCTTGCGGAATTCTATCCCCCTCAAGCTTTACATCGGGATCTACCCAAAACATATCTAACTTTGAATTTGGATAGCTTATATCCGTCATTAGCAGAAGATGCGTCTCTTTTTTGTACCAGCCTGTGGGAAGCGGGTATTGCTCGAAGACAACAAAAATCCGGTTGGCATTTGTAGAATCACGGTGAGCAGAGACCTTGAAGCCCTGATCACTTAGGGTTTTTATGTCAGCTTCAAGCTGGGGAGGTAGGTTCATGCGAATCCGAAGGTGGCTGGATTGACAATACGGAAACGCATGCCCGATTTCAGGTCCACGACTTCCTCGTCCTGAATCTGCTTATCGTCTCCGCCCGCTTGAGGGTCCGGAGACTTCACGACCAAAATCAGCCAGTAGTCCGGAGGCCCCCCCCCAAGCTCTTTTATTTCTCGTCCCGTCATGGATGGCTTGGGTGCGGTGTAAGGTGCTTGGTTGATCAATATTGTGATTTTTTTGTCCTCGTTCATGGTGTCCTCATGTTGTTATCCTTTTACTGCAAGGTCTCGGCTTTAACTATGCTGATGTTCATAGTAAGGTGAGAAAACGCCGTAGCCCGTGTTCCAAGAGATGCTCGGCAACTGTTCGACATCCCTTATTGCATCGAGGGTCACTAAGGAGCGCATAGGCGATGAATACCGTTGCTCCTGCTATCGCGAGTGCAGGTACAGCGCTTGAAGATACTTTTGTCATTTTTCTCTCCTTTCGTTTGAAAAAGAAAAGGCCGCAACTCTCCAGCAAGGAAACCCAGCCAGATCGTCGCGGCCTATCGTCAGTTCGACGATGCCTCTGCGACTCTAAGTTCTAAAAATCAGAAGAGCCCTCTCGGAACCCAAATCCATTCGCCGCATTTTCTGCACTGGACACGCTTTTTCCCACCTATCAACTGAAGTAGTTTAAAGCGAGTCACGAGAAACTCTTCTCCTTCACGTGCAGTTTGCACAACGGTGTTTCGACATTTCGGACACTTAAGGCACACCATCTAAATAATTCCTGTATGAAGTGGCCTATAATCACTGTGTCTCTTTTAGCACAGCCCATAGGGGCTGTCAAGATGGCTAGCGCAGCATATCGATATTTTAAGGAGGAATGGTATTGCAACAGGATTTAGATTAATCCCCGTTTCTGCAGATAGTCCCGGTCGACCACGATCTCAGATTTTGGCGGGAGGTGTCCCCGTTCCTGTAACAACCGTTCAACGTATTTCCCGATCAAATCCGATTCCAGATTAACCGTATCACCGACCTGCCTGATGCCGAGCGTTGTGACCTTGGCTGTGTGAGGGATAATGGCGACGCTGAAGCCACGGTCAGTCACTTCGTTGAGCGTCAGGCTCACTCCGTCCACCGTGATCGAGCCCTTCGCAATGCAATGGCGCAGAATCTCAGGAGGGGCTTCGAAGGCCAGGACGATCGCATTGCTGTCCTGCTTCCTGCTCCTGACTGCCCCCACTCCATCGACATGACCGGCGACCAGATGCCCACCGATCCGCTCATTGAGTTTCATGGCCCGTTCGAGATTCACCGGTGAGCCGGCTGAAAGTTTGCCGAGGTTCGTCACACTCATCGTTTCTGGAGACACGTCCACGGTAAATTCCTTGTCGTCCCGTTTGACAACTGTCAGACAGGCGCCGTTCACGCTGATGCTGGCGCCGATGGGCAGGTCGTCCATGACGGTCTTGGCGAGGATTGTTAGGTGCGTCCCCGCGAGAGTCTTTTCCAGGACCTTGACCGCACCCATTTCTTCCACGATGCCTGCGAACACACCTACTCCCCTTCCTTCTTCGTGAGCACATTCTTAACGACGTAGATAAACAACACAATCAGTACGACGACGCCGATTGTGCCCAAGACGCCGACGATGATATCGCCCGTTCCGACATCATATTTCATAGCTTGGGCGGCATTATAGCATCGGTGGGCCCGGATTATTCAGGAATGCCGTTTCGAGGTAAGGAGACCGAAGGCCGCCGTGGCTTCTCGCAAGTGAGGCGACGGAGGCGTACTCTATGAGTACGTCGAGGAAGCCGAACGAGAAAAGCCGCGCCGGATGAGAGTATCTGCTGCCGCAGTAGGTATTCATGAATAGTCCGGGCTAATACTTCCTCATGGTGAGCCAAAAGAGCGCGGCGGCGATCAATTGAAGGGTTGCGATGATGGCAAAGGCATTCTGGTAGCTCAGGCTGGCGATCAGGAACCCGGCCAGCAATGGGCCGCTGGCATGGCCGATGTCACCGATGGTCCCTTGCATGCCCATGCCCGCCCCCAGCGTTTTTAGCTCGGAGAGATCGGCCACAAATGCCGAAGTGGATGACGTGACCACCGCTTCGCCGTAACCGAATCCGGCCGACAGCAGAAGCAAAGCGGGGAACCATGTCGCATGTGGAATGAGAACGAAGGTGCCTGCGCAGATGAACAGTCCGGCCAGGATCAACGGTTTTCGTCCCACTCGGTCTGACACGCGTCCCATGATCGGCTTGGAGAAAAACGAGGTGATGCCCTGTACACCGAAGAGCAGGCCGACTTCGCCCGGATTCAAACCGACAGAGATTCCGTAGATCGGTAAGAATGCCATCAAGGCGCCGTTCGCGATCATCTTGGCTCCGTCGGTGGTGCTCGTGACCAGCACCCGCGTGTTTTGGGCGACAACTCGGAAGCCCTTGAGCATGTCGGCGACCAGCGGGGCGAAGCCTTTCTCCCCTCGCGGCGGCGGCGGATTGAGTTGCAGGCTGAAAAAGATCACAAGCGCGATACTGCCAAAAATGCCGGCGGTCACAAACGTCGCTGGAAAGCCGGCTTGATAGTAGAGCCAGCCGCCGATGACCGGTCCCAATAATGACCCGGCCTGTGTGCAGGCCGTGTAGGTGCCCAGGGCTGCTCCTCGCCGTTCTTTATAGAGTTCCGCGACCGTGGCCAAGGCACTGGGCGCAAAGATGGCGGTTGCCAGGCCATGCATGAACCGCAATGCGGTCAGCGTGGCAGTATCGCTCACGAAGGGATAGAAAAATGGCGGGATGCCGAAGGCCAGGACACCGATGCGGAGCAACATCCGGCGGCCGTAGAGGTCCGACAGAGCGCCGGAAGGGAGTTTGAGCAGTACGCCGGTCAATGTGGACGCCGAGACGATCAAGCCGATGGCTTCCGGTTCCGCACCCAGGGATTGTGCGAACAACGACAGCACCGGCATGCGGACGAGGTTGTAGCTGAGAAAGCAGAAGACGCCGATGCTGCACAGGAGAACGTAGCTCTGGCGCGATGTCATGGGGCTGCGAACACCGGCGGCGTGGGCAGGCGTGATGCGACACTGTCGATTGCTCTCTGAAAACTCTGCAGACTTTCGGGCGGCAGCCC